>Ga0102928_1000101_pt1 | contig 44886 bp, 49 predicted proteins | sample SalPonR1_B_D1_MG_FD_78504 | JGI IMG/M metagenome (GOLD analysis project Ga0102928, IMG submission 78504) | Salt pond soil microbial communities from South San Francisco under conditions of wetland restoration - Salt Pond MetaG R1_B_D1_MG | ecosystem: Environmental > Aquatic > Marine > Intertidal...
CGTGCAGGTAGACGTGCCCTATCCGGACCGCGACACCGAACGCGACATCCTCATGGCGACCACCGGCGTGGAAGAGGCCGAAGCGGTCAGTGTCCTCACCGCCCAGCAGTTGCAGGACGCCCAGACCCTGCTGCGCCGCATGCCGATCGGCGAGGCGGTGGTCGAAATGATCCTGGACCTCGTGCGGGGCTGCCGCCCGCAGGACGACAAGGCCCCGCGGATCGTGCGCGACACTGTCAGCTGGGGGCCGGGGCCGCGTGCGGCGCAGGCCCTGATGATGACCGTCAGGGCCGAGGCGCTGCTGCACGGCCGTCTCGTGCCCAGCGCCGAGGACGTGCGCCGCATGGCCGCCCCCGTGCTGAGCCACCGCATGGCGCTGTCCTTCGCCGCCCGCGCCCGGGGCGAAAGCCTGTCGAACGTCATCGCGCAGGTTGCCGATCAGGTCACCCGGGTCGAGGCCGCCGCGTGACCGAGCGGCCCCTGACACTGCGCGGCGGGGCCGAGGCGCTGGCCGCGCCCCTGCCACCGCTTCTGGCCGAGGCCGAACACTTGGCGACCACGGTGATCGTGGGCGACCATGGCCGCAGGCGCGCGGGGCTGGGCGACACCTTCTGGCAATACCGCCCGGCGCAGTATCACGACGAACGCCGCCACATCGACTGGCGTCGCAGCGCCAAGTCCGATGCGCAGTTCGTGCAGGACAAGGAATGGCAGATCGCCCAGTCGGTGCAGGTATGGGTGGACCAGTCCGCCTCGATGGCGTTCACCTCGAACGAGGGCGGCGTGACCAAGGCCGACCGGGCCCGTGTTCTGGCGTTGGCCACGGCGATCCTGTTGCTGCGCGGCGGGGAGCGGGTCGGGCTGACCGGCAACCTGCTCCCACCCAGGCGGGGCGAGGCGCAGGCGGCGCAGATGGCATTGTTGCTGTGCGAGGATCACCCGGACGATTTCGGCGCGCCCGTGGCCGACGGGATGCTGCACCATTCCCGCGCGGTCTTCGTGTCGGATTTCCTGGGCAACATGGACGAGGTCGAGCGGGCGCTGGCGCGGGCCGCTGACCGCGATATCCGCGGGGCGCTGGTGCAGGTGCTGGACCCCGCCGAGGAGGCCTTTCCCTTTGACGGACGCACCATTTTCGAGAGCATGACCGGCGCCATGCGGCATGAAACTCTCAAGGCCGGCGAGCTGCGCGAGCGCTACCTCGACCGGCTGGCCGAGCGGCAGGCGCGGCTGGCTGACCTGGCCCGCCTCAGCGGCTGGCAGTTCCACACGCACCACACCGGCGAAAGCGCCACCGCAGCGCTGCTGTGGCTTTACACGGCGCTGGAGCGGCACGCCTGATGTGGTCGCTGGGGCCCATAGCCTTTGGCGCGCCCTGGCTGCTGCTGGGTCTGATCGCCCTTCCGATTCTCTGGCTGTTGCTGCGCGCCGTGCCGCCCGCGCCAACCCGGAGGCGGTTTCCGGGCGTCGCGCTGCTGCTGGGCCTTGCAGACGATGAGAGCCAGACCGACCGGACGCCTTGGTGGCTGCTTGTGTTGCGGATGCTGGCGGTGGCCGCAGTGATCCTCGGTTTTGCCGGGCCGGTGCTGAACCCGCAGGACGACCGGCCCGGGCGCGGACCGCTCCTGGTGCTCGTCGATGGCACCTGGGCCGATGCGCGCGACTGGCCCCGGCGGCTGGACCGGGTCGAGGCCGCGTTGCGGGATGCCGCCAGCGATGGGCGCCGCGCGGCATTGGTGCAGCTGACCGATTTGCCCGCCGAGGGGCCAGTTTTCCGTGATGCGCAGGCCGTCGCACAAGAGGCCGCCGGGTTGGTCCCGCGCCCGCACGGCCCCGCAAGCGAGGCTATCGCGGACTGGGTCGAAGCCCTTTCAGGCGATTTCGACACTTTCTGGCTTTCCGATGGCGTGGCCCGCGACAGCCGAGCGGACCTGCTGGCCGGGCTCGAGGCACGCGGCATCGTCCGCGTCTTTGAAAGCCCCCGGCCCATCTATGGCCTGGCCCCGCCGCGCTTCGAGGATGGGACCGTCATGCTCGAGGCCCTGCGCGCCCGCACCGTTGGCACCGCCGAGCTTCGCGTCAATGCCATCGGGCCCGACCCGGCTGGCGTGGAACGCCGGCTGGCGAGCGAGACGCTGGGTTTTGCCGCCGACGAGGGTCGCGCCACGCTGGAGCTTTCCCTTCCGCCGGAACTGCGCAATCGCATCACCCGCTTCGAGGTGGAGGGCGTTCCCTCGGCCGGCGCGGTGGCGCTGGCCGACGATGCGCTGAAACGGCGCGAGGTGGCCTTGATCTCTGGCGGCAACGACCGCGAGGAACTGGAACTGCTGGACCCGCTGCACTACCTTCGCCAGGCGCTGGCCCCCTCGGCGGACCTGGTCGACGGCACCCTGGCCGACGTGCTGCTGGCCAATCCCGACGTGATCGTTCTCGCCGATGTTGCCACGCTTTCGGCGCTGGAGGCCGAGGACCTGGAAGCCTGGGTCGAGGACGGTGGCCTGCTGGTGCGGTTCGCCGGGCCGCGGCTGGCGGCCAGTGATGTCAGCCGCGAGGCGCTCGACCCACTGATGCCAGTGCGCTTGCGCGCGGGGGGCCGGTCCATCGGCGGCGCCATGAGCTGGGGCGAGCCCAAGGCCCTTGCCCCCTTCGATGCCGAAAGCCCATTCCATGGCCTCGGAATCCCCGAGGATGTTGCGGTTAGCGCCCAGGTCATGGCCCAGCCCGACCCGACGCTGGCGTCGCGGGTCATAGCACAGCTGGCCGACGGCACGCCGCTTGTCACCCGAAAGGACGCGGGCCAGGGAAACATCGTCCTGTTCCATGTCACGGCCAATGCCGAATGGTCGACGCTGCCGCTGTCGGGTCTCTTCGTTCAGATGCTCGAACGGCTGGCGGTATCGACCCGCCCCGCCGTTCCCGACCTCGAGGCAATGGAAGGCACCAACTGGATGCCCGAGGACGTGCTCAACGCCTTCGGCGTTCTGGAGGATGCCGGCGCCCTGCCCGGCGTCGACGGGTCCCGGCTGGCCAACCTCACCCCGGGGGCCGAGATGCCGCCAGGGCTGTACGCCGGAGAGGAGCGCCGCATCGCCGTGAATGTCTTCAACACCGACAGCCGCCTGCAAGCCACCACCTGGCCTGACCGCATCCCCGTGGAAGGGCTGGAGATGGCCCGCGAAACCGCCCTCAAGGGCTGGCTGCTGGGTGGCGCACTGATGCTTCTGATGCTGGATATCCTGGCCGTGCTGGCCCTGTCAAGCCGGTTGCGCGGCCCGCGCGCCGGGGTGGCGGCCGCAGTGCTGGGCCTTGCGCTCGCCGGGCTGCCCACGCCACCACAGGCGCAAGAGGACGAGGCCGCGCCACCGGTCTCGGAAGACTTCGCAGTCGCCGCGACTTCGAACGTGGTGCTCGCCTACGTCGAAACCGGCATCCCCCGCGTGGACGAGATGTCCGAGGCGGGGCTCTACGGTCTGTCCAATACCCTGTTCCAGCGCACCTCTATCGAACCCTCCATGCCCATGGGCGTGGACCCCGAGACCGACGAGCTGGCCTTCTTCCCCTTCCTTTACTGGCCTGTCACCGCCGACCAGGACCTGCCCAGCCGCGCGGCCTATGCCAAGCTCAACCGCTACCTGCGCACCGGCGGTATGATCCTGTTCGACACGCGGGATGCCGACTTGGCGCGCTTTGGTTCTTCCAGCCCCGAGGGCCAGCGCCTGCAGGCCATCGCGCGGGGTCTGGATATCCCCCCGCTGGAACCCATCCCGCAGGATCACGTCCTGACCCGGACCTTCTACCTGTTGCAGGATTTCCCGGGCCGCCACGCCACCCGCGACGTCTGGGTCGAGGCCGCCCCGCCGGACGCGCAGGCGGCCGAGGGGATGCCCTTTCGCGACCTCAACGACGGGGTGACACCTGTCGTCATCGGCGGCAACGACTGGGCCGCGGCCTGGGCGACGGACGAGACCGGCGCCCCGCTGGTGCCGATCGGGCGCGGCATGGCCGGGGAGCGCCAGCGCGAGATTGCCATGCGCTTCGGGGTCAACCTCGTCATGCACGTGCTGACGGGAAATTATAAATCCGACCAGGTGCACGTCCCCGCGCTCCTCGACAGGCTGGGCCAATGACCGGACAGATTCTTCTCGACCCGCTGATCCCGCTGCCAATGATCTACGCACTGGCAGGACTGGCCCTGCTCGGGCTGGCACTGGCCATCTGGCGGCGGCTGGCCGGCTGGGTTCTGCGGACGCTGGCCGCGCTGGTGCTGCTGGCCGCCATCACCAACCCGTCGCTGCAAAGCGAAGAGCGCGCGGCGCTTTCGGATATCGTCATCGCGGTCGTGGACGAGTCCGCCAGCCAGCGCCTCGCAGACCGCCCCGAACAGATACAGGCCGCACTTGACAACCTGCGCGCGGAGGTTGCCACCCGCGCCAACACCGAGCTACGGGTCGTCGCACTGGGCGACGGCGAGGGCGACCGGGGCACGCAACTGATGACCGCCCTGTCCGAGGCGCTGGCCGAGGAACCGCGCAACCGCGTTGCCGGGATGGTGCTGATCACCGACGGCCGCGCCCACGACATCACCAACGCTCCGCTTGACCTGCCCGCACCGCTGCACGCGCTGTTGACCGGGCAGGCGGACGACTGGGACCGTCGCTTGGTCGTGCGCAACGCCCCGAGCTTTGCCATCCTGGGCGAACCCGTCACCCTGACCCTGCGGATCGAGGATCAGGGTGCAGCACCGGACGCCGGCCTTGTCGACCTGACAATCGCGGTGGACGGCGGCGAACCGATGGAATTCGAAGTGCCGGTCAACGAGGACATCGAGCTGCCGGTGGACATCCCGCATGGTGGCATGAACGTGCTGCAATTCGCCACGCCCGAGGCCGAGGGCGAACTGACCGACCGCAACAATGCCTCTGTGGTGCAGATCAATGGTGTGCGTGACAGGCTTCGGGTGCTGCTGGTTTCGGGCGAGCCGCACCCGGGTGAACGCACCTGGCGCAACCTGCTCAAGTCGGATTCCGCGGTGGACCTGGTGCATTTCACGATTCTCAGGCCACCGGAAAAACAGGATGGCGTGCCGGTCAACGAGCTGTCCCTTATCGCCTTTCCCACGCGCGAACTGTTCCTGGAAAAGGTCGACGAATTCGACCTCATCATCTTCGACCGATACCAGCGGCGCGGTATCCTGCCCTCGGCCTATCTCGACAACGTGTCCAACTACGTGCGCGAGGGCGGCGCGGTTCTGATCGCGGCCGGGCCGGATTATGCCAGCGCGGACTCGCTTTATCGTTCGCCCCTGGGTGCGGTGCTGCCGGGCGCGCCCACCGCCGGGGTCTACGAACAGGGCTTCCGCCCCACCCTGACCGAGTTGGGCGAGCGTCATCCCGTGACAGAGGGCCTGACCGATTTCGCCACTGCCGCCGAGAACGAGGACGGCACCCCGGGCTGGGGCAGGTGGTTCCGTCATATCGAGGTGACGCCGACCCCCGGCGCCACCACGGTGATGAACGGGGTAAACAACCAGCCCCTGCTGATGCTGGAACGGGTTGGCGAGGGACGCGTGGCGCTCATGGCCTCGGACCATGCCTGGCTATGGAACCGCGGCTTCGAGGGCGGTGGCCCGCAGCTTGAATTGCTGCGCAGGCTTGCCCACTGGATGATGAAGGAACCCGAACTCGAGGAAGAAGCGCTCTGGGTCGAGCCCACCGGCCAGACCATGCGGATCATCCGCCGGACCCTGGGCGAGGACGTGGGCCCGGTGACGATCACCCATCCCGATGGAACGGAAACGGTTGTGGAGTTGGACCGGATCAACCCCGGCAGATTCGAAACGCGCTGGGAGGCGCCGGAGATCGGCCTCTACCGCCTGACCGATGACGACGAAGAGGCGGTTATCGCCCTCGGCCCCGCCGCGCCGCGCGAATTCGAGGAAACCATCGCCAGCGTCGAGGTCCTCGCCCCGGTCATCGACCGCGTGAACGGCGGGGCGCCACGCCTTTCCGAAGGTCTGCCCGATCTGCGCGAGGTGCGCGCGGGCCGCCCGGCCTCGGGCAATGGCTGGATCGGGATCACCCCGCGCGGCGCATACCGTACCGCCGATATCAGCGTCTCGCCAATATTGCCGGCTTGGGCCTTTCTGCTGATCGCTGCGGCGCTGATCGTCGGCGGCTGGTTGCGCGAAGGGCGGCGTTAGCGAAGGGTGAAAGCGACCCGGTCCGCGTTCCAGCCATCCACCGAGCACCGTGCACGGATATGGACCATTCTGGCGCCCGTCGGCACCTCGACGCCCGACAAAGACCGGGTAAAGGGCTGCTCGGCAACATGGGGATGCGCGAGGCCCCGCACACCAAGGATCGTGCCGTCGGCGGCCTCGACCCGCCAGCCGTTGGCGTAGTGATCCCAGCCCGTGTCCGGATGGGCGATGGTGACGCTGAAACGCCAGCCATCACCCGCCAGTCGCGCGGAAGAATCGCTGATCTCCGGCGGATCGGCCAAAGCTGGACCGGCGGCGAACAGGCAGAGGGTCAAGTATCTCATGGCGGGATGGTATCAGACCCGCGGCGCAAAACGTCTTCACATCACCGCGACAGGATCTGCCGCGGAACCGAGGCGAATTCACGACTCCAGACCACCCAGATCGCGAAGACCGCCGCGATCAGCAGGGGCACCGGCCCCATCAGCCAGGCCACCGCGCCCAGCGCAAAGTACATGGCCCGCAGGCCACGATTGAAATTGATCGCTGCGCGAATGTTCAAGTCGGCCGCCCGCCGGACAAGGCTCGGCACGGCTGCATCCTCGGGGTCATTCGGCATCGCCCCCATGAGCACGGCGCAATAGCCGAAGACACGGTTCGACCAGACAAACCGCAGGAACGCCTGCACGAGAAACAATGCCACGAGCACCAGCTTGAGTTGCCACAGAACCTTGGGCGCGGCCTCTTCGTAGAGCTTGTTCGCAAGACCGGTCAGGGGATCGACATTTCCGATGAGGGCCAGGACACCCCCGATTGCCAGAAGGCAACTGGAGGCGAAGAACGTCGTGCTCTGGCGTAGATTGGACAGGATCTGGCTGTCGAAGATCCGGTTGTCACGCTCGGCAAAGCGCTGCATCCAGGCCAGCCGATGATCTGCCATGAGAACCGTGACGGAAGGGCGCGTCTTCGAAGGATGCTCGATCCAAAAACCGACGATCCAGGCCCCGCCGACGAGAACAAGCACGCCGCCGATGTCCACAAGCGAAAGCAATGGCGCGAGATCTGCGAAGATTGCCGGCATCAGAACGGCTTGAACACGACCAGGTAGAGCACGACCAGAGTGCCCAGGACGCTCACCTCGTTGAAGACGCGAAGGTAGAAATCGCTTTCCTCGAACCGGCCTTGCTTGGCTCTGGCCACCAGCCGCCCGGTCCAGCCGTAGTGAACGGCCAGCAGCGCGACCAGTGCCAGCTTGGCCCAGACCCAGCCCTGCCAGTTCCAGTAAAAGGCCAGGATTACGCCCGTGATCACCGCCAGCACGCCCAGGCCCAGCGAAAAGCGGTAGACCCTGAAGGTCAGGTCGCCCGCCGGGCCAAACTCGCCCGTCGCGGCGTATTCGCGCTTCCAGTAGATCAACCCGCGAGGTGCAACGAATATGCCCGCCATCCAGCCCATGACGCACAGCAGGTGTATAACCTTGATCCAATCCATGCGCCCTTGATGCCGCCCCTTGCCGCGGCCCGCAAGCCAAAGCCCGCGGGACTTGTGGTGAATCCATTTTTGGTATAGAAACCTTACCAATTAAACGAAGGAACGAAGATTATGGAAATGCCGGAGCCTGACGCAGATGTCGTGTCACGAAAGGGCCATTTGGTCGAACGGCTGCAAAACGCGCTGCCCCCTGGTGCCGTGATCCACGACACGACCGAGCTGCGCGCCTATGAATGTGACGCCCTGACCGCCTATACCTGCCCGCCGCTTTGCGCCGTGCTGCCCACCAGCACCGAGGAGGTCGCGGCCGTTCTCAGGATCTGCCATGACGAGGGCGTACCGGTCGTTCCCCGCGGGGCGGGCACCTCGCTGGCCGGGGGGGCGCTGGCCACCGCGGATGCGGTCATGCTGGGCACCGCCCGCCTGAACGCGGTGATCGAAACCAACTACGACGACCGCTACATCCGCGTGCAATCCGGGCGCACGAACCTGTCTGTCACCGGCGCGGTCGAGGAACGGGGTTTCTTCTACGCGCCCGATCCCTCCAGCCAACTGGCCTGCGCCATAGCGGGCAACATCGCGATGAACTCCGGCGGGGCGCATTGCCTGAAGTACGGGGTCACGACCAACAACCTGCTGGGCGTGACCATGGTGCTGATGGACGGCACCGTGACCGAAATCGGCGGCGCGCACCTCGATGCGGGCGGCCTGGACCTGCTTGGCCTGATATGCGGATCGGAAGGGCAGCTTGGCGTCGTGACCGAGGCCACCCTGCGCATCCTTCACAAGCCTGAAGGCGCGCGCCCGGTCCTCATGGGCTATGACAGTTCCGAGGTGGCCGGCCAGGTGGTCAACGACATCATCAAGGCCGGCGTCCTGCCCGTGGCGATCGAGTTCATGGACCGCCCCTGCATCGAGGCGACCGAGGCTTTCGCCAAGGCCGGTTATCCGATGTGCGAGGCATTGCTGATCGTCGAGGTCGAAGGCTCGGACGCCGAAATCGACGAACAACTGGGCCTGATAATGCAGATCGCCGCCCGGCATGATCCGGTGGAGCTGCGCGAGGCGAAGGACGCCGACGAGGCCGGGCGCATCTGGCTGGGGCGCAAATCGGCCTTCGGCGCGATGGGGCAGATCAACGATTACATGTGCCTGGACGGAACGATCCCGGTCAGCGAGCTCCCTTTCGTGCTGCGCCGGATCGCCGAACTGGCGCAGGAGTACGGCCTGGCCGTGGCCAATGTCTTTCACGCGGGCGACGGCAACATGCATCCGCTGATCCTCTACAACGCCAACACCCCTGGCGAGCAGGAGAAATGCGAAGCACTGGGCGCCGATATCCTGCGGCTCTGCGTCGAGGTGGGCGGCTGCCTGACCGGAGAACACGGCGTCGGCATCGAGAAACGAGACCTCATGCTGGTGCAATACGGTCCGGACGATCTGGACGCGCAGATGGCCGTCAAGGACGTCTTCGACCCGGCCTGGCTGCTCAACGCAGCCAAGGTCTTCCCGCTGGCGGCCAGCAAATCCCACCGTATCGCAGCCGAATAACACCAGCAGGAAAGCCCCGAGCAGATGATGAGCCCCATAAGCGAATACGAGCTGGCCGAGGCCCTGGCCGGTGCGCATGGCCCGCTGCGCATACGTGGCGGCGGCACCCGGACCTTGGATGTTGATGGGGGCGACACCCTTTCGACCGGGCAGATGACAGGAATTACCCTGCACGAACCCGGCGCGCTGACCCTAGTAGCGAAGGCAGGCACGCCTGTCTCCGACATCCGCGCGGCCCTGCGCGCCGAAAACCAGCGCCTCGCATTCGAACCCATGGATCACCGCCCGCTGCTGGGCACCACTGGCGCACCCACAATCGGCGGCGTGGTCGCGGGCAATGTCAGCGGTCCGCGCCGTATCGCCGTTGGCGCGGCGCGGGATTTCATGCTCGGCGTGCGCTTCGTGGACGGAACGGGCCGTATCCTCAAGAACGGCGGGCGGGTGATGAAGAACGTCACCGGCTACGACCTTGTGCGCCTTCTGACTGGCAGCCACGGCACCCTGGGCGTGCTTTCCGAGGTTTCGCTCAAGGTCCTGCCGGATGTGGATGCGGCGGCAACGCTCCTGCTCTCGGGCCTGTCCGACACACAAGCGGTCAAGGCATTGTCTGCAGGGTTGGGCTCGCCCTTCGAGATCACCGGCGCGGCCCATGATCCCGAGGCCGGCGAGACCCGCCTGCGCATCGAAGGCTTCGCCAATTCGGTCACTTACCGTGCCGGGCGTCTGCGCGACCTGCTCGCCCCCTTCGGCCGGGCCGAGGTGCAGGAGGGCAAGGCCGGGACCGCCGAGACCTGGGCCGCGATCCGCGATGTTACCGATTTCGCGGACCGGGCAGGCGATGTCTGGCGGCTGTCGGTCAAACCCTCGGATGCGCCCGCTCTGGTCGCGCGGTCCGGCGCAGAAACCGTCCGTTACGACTGGGGCGGCGGGCTGGTCTGGCTTCTAATGCCCGAAGGCGTCGACCTGCGCGCCAACCTGGGCCCCTTCAAGGGACATGCGACCCTCATCCGCGCGGACGAAGAGACCCGCCGTGCCCTGCCCGCCTTTCAACCGGAAAACCCGGTGCTTGCCAGGCTTACAGCGGAGCTGCGGGCGAAATTCGACCCGCGCGGCGTCCTCAACCCGGGGGTCATGGCCTGATGCAGACGAATTTTTCCGCCGAGCAACTGCAAGACCCTGGCACGGCACGCGCCAACGAGATCCTGCGCGCCTGCGTGCATTGCGGGTTCTGCACCGCGACATGCCCTACCTACCAGGTGCTGGGCGATGAGCTGGACAGCCCCCGCGGCCGCATATACCTCATGAAGGACATGCTGGAGAACGAGCGGGTCCCGGACGAAAAGACCGTCACCCACATCGATCGTTGCCTGTCATGTCTGGCCTGCATGACGACCTGCCCTTCGGGCGTGCATTACATGCACCTGGTCGATCATGCGCGCGACTACATCGAACGGCATTACGACCGGCCATGGTCTGACCGGGCGCTACGCTGGATCCTGTCGAAAATCCTGCCCTACCCGATGCGGTTCCGGCTGGCGCTTCTGGGAGCCAGGATCGGGCGGCCCTTCGCGCGGCTCATGCCGGACGCGCGCCTGCGCGCCATGCTGGAGATGGCGCCCAGACAGATACCCCCGGTCAGCCGCAACGATGATCCGCAGACATTCGCGCCCGAGGCCCCTCGGAAAAAACGCGTCGCGCTGATGACCGGCTGCGCCCAACGTGCTCTGAACACCGATATCAACGACGCCACCATCCGGCTTTTGACCCGGCTCGGCTGCGAGGTGGTGGTGGCTGAAGGTGCGGGCTGCTGTGGGGCCCTGACCCATCACATGGGCAAGACCGGCGAGAGCCATGCGACGGCGGCAAAGAACATCCGCGCCTGGGTGGCCGAGATGGATGGAAAGGGTCTGGACGCGATCGTCATCAACACCAGCGGTTGCGGCACCACGGTCAAGGATTATGGCCACATGTTTCGTGGCGAGCCCTTGGCGGAGGATGCCGCACGGGTCAGCGCGATCGCCCGCGATGTCAGCGAGGTCTTGATGGAACTGGACCTGCCCGAGGGCGCCCCCAAGGACCTGACCGTCGCCTATCACGCCGCCTGTTCGCTGCAGCACGGCCAGCAGATCAAGACCCACCCCAAGGACCTACTGAAACGGGCAGGGTTTTCGATTGTCGAACCGGCGGACGCACATCTGTGCTGCGGCAGCGCGGGCACCTACAACCTGATGCAGCCCGCAATTTCCAAGCAGCTCAAGGACCGCAAGGTGCAGACCCTTGAGGCGGCGACGCCCGACGTGATCGCGGCTGGCAACATCGGCTGCATGATGCAGATCGGCGGCGGCACGGATGTGCCCGTCGTGCATACGGCAGAATTGCTGGATTGGGCGACCGGCGGGCCGAAGCCGCCGGCGATGCGGGCCGCGCAAACCGGCGTGCCGATCCTGCGCTAGGCGCCTTATTCTTGCCCAATGCTGGATTTAGGAGCGTTAGGGGTTAACGAACACAGGCCCCATTCAATGCACAGACCTCTGCTAGCCCTTGTGCTGTCCCTACTGGCTGCGCTGATCCTGCCGGGCGCGACAGCCGCACAGGACGGCGAACTGCAACCGCTGTTGAACGGCGACGAGGCGCGCGGCTGGGAAGCGGTGGGCCGGGTCGACATGGCCGGTGGCGGGTTCTGCACAGGAACGCTGATCGCGCCCGACCAGGTGCTGACAGCCGCGCATTGCCTTTTCGACCGAGACACCGGGCGCGCGCTTGATACCGCGGACCTGGAATTCCGCGCCGGCCTGCGCGAGGGCCGAGCAGAAGCCAGCCGCCGCTTGCGGCGGGCGGTTATCCATCCCGACTACGTATTCGCACACTCGCCGTCCGCCGACCAGGTGACCAGCGACCTGGCGCTGCTGGAACTGGACCAGCCGATCCGCAGCACGCGGGTCCATCCCTTCCCCGTGTCCAGCAGCGTCAACCGCGGCACCAAGGTAGGGATCGTCTCCTACGCCAAGGGGCGGGCCGGGCATCCGTCGCTGCAGGAAATCTGCAACGTGCTGGGCACGGCGGGTCCGGCGCTGGTGATGGATTGCGCGGTGGATTTCGGCGCCTCAGGCTCGCCCATCTTCCGCGAAGAAGCCGGCGGGATGCGGCTGGTCTCGGTGGTCTCGTCGATGGCCGAGCTGGACGGCCGGCGCGTGGCCCTCGGGATGGACTTGGCCCGGCCCCTGGCGACGCTGCGCGCTGTGCTGGAGACCGACACCGAGGTCTTCGACACGGTCCCCGGCCAAGCGCGAGTGCTCGGCCCGGGCGAACGATCGGAGACAGGGGCGCTTTTCGTGCGGCCGTGAGGGTCTTGAAACCCTGCACCGACTCTCCCAAATCATTTGCTGCGAGGCGCCGTATACGGGCCCGCATTCGCGCCGGTCCCGTAAGGGAAGGCAGAGACCATAGGTATCGCTCAAAGGAGGATGACCATGAGACACTTTGATCTTGCACCGCTTTACCGTGCAACCGTCGGCTTTGACCAGATCGCCGACATGATGGACAGGGTTCTGGACAATGACCCCAGCACCCAGACCTACCCCCCCTACAACATCGAGAAGACGGCAGACGACGCCTGGCGTATTTCGGTTGCCGTTGCCGGGTTCTCGGACGAGGACCTCACAGTCGAGCTGCGCGAGAACGCCCTTGTGATCAGCGGACGCAAGACCGAGGAAAACGAGGGGGACAAGGGACAGCGCAGCTTCCTGCATCGCGGCATAGCCACGCGCGCCTTCGAGCGCCGCTTCACCCTGGCCGACCACGTCCGCGTGCAAGGGGCCACGCATGAAAACGGCATGCTGCATGTCGACCTGATGCGCGAGGTGCCCGAAGCCCTGAAGCCGCGCCGGATCGAGATCGCAAAGGCCAACGCACCCAGCAACGCTGGCGTGCTCGAGTCCGACAAGGTCAACTGATCGCGCCGCATCCAGACGCGCACGGGCGGTTCGCAACCGCCCGCGCCACGGGGGCGAGGCACCTGCCTCGCCCTTTTTCATGGCGCGAAAGGCTACCGGACCACGTAGACCGAACAGGCTGCATGGGCCACCACGTGGCTGGCCGTGGTGCCCAACAGGTAATCCTGTATCTTGGGGTTCGCGGCCTCCATCACGATCAGGTCCACCCTGCGTTCACGGGCCAGCTTCACGATCTGTCGATGGACCGCCCCCTTGCGCACGATCAGGTCCACCTCGACGCCGTCGGCCGGGTTTGACTCGACGAATTTGCGCAGTTCCTGGCCCCAATAGGCATCGCTGTCATAGATGTTCAGGTTGCGCTCGATCTCGGGTGCGATGGTGGCCACGATCAGCCGCGCCCCGCGCCGCTGGGCCATTTCCACCGCTTCCTCGTACGCGGCAAAGTCGTGCCGGACGTGGCGCAGGTTCAACGGACATAGAATCAGCTTTGTTTCGCGGGTCATATGGGCATCCTTCTCGCCGGAGAGTGCCCTTTACTCCTATCACATCACGCCGACCGTCTGAAAACGGCACGCAAGCCTTCTAATGCGCTTTGGCCCAGGTTTCGCCCTGCCCGGCATCCACGACAAGCGGCACATCAATTCTGACCGCCGGATCGGCGGCGTTCTCCATGACCTCTCGCGCGGCACCGATCAGGTCTCCGGCCGCCGCGGCCTCGACCTCGAACAGCAATTCGTCGTGAACCTGCAGTAGCATTCTGGCAGGCATATCAGCGATGGCACCGGGCATCCGGACCATGGCGCGACGGATCACGTCTGCCGCTGTCCCCTGGATCGGCGCGTTGATCGCCGCACGCTTGGCAAAGCCCGCGCCAGGGCCTTTGGCGTTGATCTCGGGGGTATGGATCTTGCGACCGAAGAGCGTCTGGACGAAATGGTTTTCCTTGGCGAAGCCCACCGTGTCGTCCATGTAGGTGCGAATCCCCGGGAACCGTTCGAAATAGCGGTCGATGAAGCCCTTGGCCTCGTCGCGCGGGATTCGCAGGTTGCGTGCCAGTCCGAAGGCGGAAATCCCGTAGATCACCCCGAAATTGATCGCCTTGGCCTGGCGGCGCACTTGGGCCGTCATATCCTCGGGCGCAACGTTGAACATCTCCGAGGCCGTGGCCGCATGAATATCCTGCCCGTCGCGGAAGGCCTGCTTGAGCGCCTCGATGTCCGCCACATGGGCCAGGATACGCAGCTCGATCTGTGAATAATCGAGGCTGACCAGAACATTGCCCTTTTCGGCGACGAAAGCCTCGCGGATGCGGCGCCCCTCGTCACTGCGCACCGGGATGTTCTGAAGGTTGGGATCGGTCGAAGCCAGCCTGCCGGTGTTGGCACCGGTCTGGACGTAGGAGGTATGCACCCGGCCCGTCTCGGCATTGATGTGGGTCTGAAGCGCATCCGTGTAGGTGGACTTCAGCTTGGACAATTGCCGCCAGTCCAGGATGCGCGCGGGCAAGTCGTGCTCGGTCGCCAGATCCTCCAGCACATCCGCGGGCGTGGAATACTTGCCGCTCTTGCCCCGCTTGCCGCCCTCCATTCCCAGCTTGCCGAAGAGGATCTCGCCCACCTGAGCGGGGCTGCCCACGTTGAATTCCTCGCCCGCGAGGTCGTGAATCTCGGCCTCCAGTCCGGCCATTTTCTGGGCAAAGGCGTTGGACATCTGTGACAGCGTGTTGCGGTCCACCTTGATCCCGTGGCGTTCCATCCGAGCCAGGACGGGCGAGAGGGGGCGTTCAAGGGTCTCGTAGACCGTGGTCACCTGTTTGCGGTGCAGCTGCGGCTTGAATATCTGCCAGAGCCGCAGGGTGACATCGGCATCCTCGGCGGCGTATGTCGTGGCCTCCTCGATCGGCACCCTGTCAAAGGTCTTCGCCGATTTGCCCGTGCCCAGCAACGACTTGATCTCGACGGGCTGATGCGACAGGTAGCGTTCCGCCAGCGCATCCATCCCGTGCGTGTGCAGCCCGGCGTTTAGCGCGTAGCTCATCAGCATGGTATCGTCGAAGGGGGTGACGGTGATGCCGTAGCGGTCAAGGACCTTGCAGTCGTATTTCGCGTTCTGGAAGATTTTCAGCACGCTGTCGTCTTCCAGGAGCGGTTTCAGCATCTCCAGGCAGGTGTCCATGTCCATCTGCCCCTCGGAACGGGCATCAGCGCCGAACAGGTCGCCCCCCTCGTCCGAGACATGCGCGAGCGGAACGTAGCAGGCCATGCCGGGATCGACGCTCAGGCAGATGCCGACAAGATCCACCACCATATCGTCCAGTCCGGTGGTCTCGGTGTCCACGGCGATATGGCCACGCGCATGGGCGCGGTCGATCCAGGCTTGCAGGGCCTGCGCGTCGCGCACGGTCTCGTAGGTGTCGGGGTCGAAGGGCAAGGCCTCGGGGCCCTCTTCCTGTTCCGGCGGATTGGCGCCCTCGGGCGTGCGGTCCTCGATCACCGGCGGCTCCACCCCCAGCTTGTCGGCGATGCGCTTGGTGATCGTGCGGAACTCCATTTCCGCGAGAAACCCCAGCAAGACCGCGGGCTCGGCGTCGCGGACCTCCAGATCGTCGAGGGTGAAATCCAGGTCCATACCGCCATCGAGCTGCACAAGCTGCTTGGACAGCTCGATCTGGTCGCGATGCTCTATCAGGGTCTGCCGGCGCTTTGGCTGGGGGATCTCCTCGGCCCGGTTCAGCAGTTCTTCCAGAGTGCCGAACTCGTTTATCAGGAGGGCCGCGGTCTTTATCCCGATGCCCGGCGCTCCGGGCACGTTGTCCACGCTGTCGCCCGCCAGTGCCTGGACATCCACCACCTGGTCCGGGCGGACACCGAATTTCTCTTCAACGCCCTCGCTGTCGATGGTGCGATTCTTCATCGGGTCCAGCATCTCGACCCCGTCGCCTACCAGCTGCATCAGGTCCTTGTCCGAGGACAGGATCGTGACACGCCCGCCGGCCGCGCGCGCCCGGGCGGCCAGGGTGGCGATGATGTCGTCGGCCTCGAAGCCCTCGATCTCCTTGCAGGCGATGTTGAAGGCCTCGGTCGCACGGCGCGTCAGGGGGATCTGCGGGCGCAGATCCTCGGGCATCTCGTCGCGGTTGGCCTTGTACTGGTCATAAAGGTCGTTGCGGAAAGTATGGCTGCCCTTGTCGAAAACCACCGCCAGATGGGTCACGTCGGACCCGGCGTTTCCCTCGACATAACGCTGGAGCATGTTGCAAAATCCGCTGACCGCACCCACTGGCAGGCCGTCGGACTTGCGCGTCAGCGGCGGCAGCGCATGATAGGCTCGGAAGATATAGGCGGACCCGTCGATCAGGTGTAGATGACAACCCTTGCCGAACGCCATGCGCGCCTCCTGTGCCAGACCAGATCAGTGGTATCCGGCGCAGGCGCGGGGTTCAACGGCGATGTGGCGCCTCAGCCGCTCTCGGCATCCTCCGCATAGACATAGCGGGCGTCGCAATAGGGGCATTCCACCCAGCCTGTCTCTTCCGGGATCTGCAACCAGACCCGCGGATGGCCCAATGCCCCTTCGCCACCGTCACAGGCGATCCGATGGCTGTGCACGATCTTGGTTTCAGGCGCTGGGATGGTCATCTGATTGCCTCTTTCTGGGCTGCGGGCTAGGACCCTCATATACCGCAAGTCGGGCATCGAACAAGAGAGGGGCAAGGCGACATGGCCGAGAACGCGATCGAGATCGAGGGTCTGCGCAAGACCTATGCCGCGACCCGCCGCTCGTCCGAGAAGGTTGCGCTGAACGGCATCGACCTCGAGGTGCCCCGCGGGTCTATCTTCGGCCTGTTGGGACCCAACGGTGCGGGCAAGTCCACTCTGATCAACATCCTGGCCGGACTGGTAATCAAGTCTGCTGGCAGCGTTCGCATCTGGGGCTTCGACCAGGACGCGAACCCGCGTCAATCCCGGGCCAGCATCGGCGTCATGCCGCAGGAACCCAACCTGGATGCATTCTTCACCCCGCGCGGGTCGCTTGACGTGCAGGCAGGACTCTACGGCGTGCCGAAACACAAGCGCAGGACAGAGGAGTTGCTGGAGCTGATCGGCCTGGCGGACAAGGCCGAGTCCTATGCACGGTCACTCTCGGGGGGGATGCGGCGGCGGCTTCTTCTGGGCAAGGCGCTGGTCCATTCCCCGCAGGTGCTGGTGCTGGACGAACCCACGGCCGGTGTTGATATCGAGTTGCGCAACATGCTCTGGCAGAACGTGCGCAAGCTGAACGACCAGGGCATGACCATCATCCTGACGACGCACTACCTCGAAGAGGCCGAACAGATGTGCGACCAGATCGCCATCATCAACCATGGCGCGGTCATCGCCAACGAAAGCACGGCGAACCTGTTGTCACGGCTCGACCGCAAGACCATGGTTATCCGCCCCGAAAGCACGACAAGTCTGCCGGAAATGCCCGCCGGCATCGAGCGCGAATCCCGGCCCGACGGCACCATGCGTTTTACCTATCGCACCAGCGTGACCCCGGCCGAGTCGATCCTGGCCGCCGTGCGCGCGGCGGGCATCTCGATTGCAGATGTCCGCACCGAGGAGGCCGACCTGGAGGACGTGTTCCTGTCTCTCACGCGCGGCTGACGGGCGGACCCGGCAATTGCACTACCGCGCCAGCATCGGCCCCATGGGACGGCCGCCCATGATGTGCAGATGGAAATGGGGGACCTCTTGCACGCCGTCCCCGCGCGCGTTCGAAATGGCCCGAAAGCCATCCTCGACCCCCTGGCTTTCGCAGACAGCGGCCACGGCGGCGAAGAAGCCCGCCTGTTCGTCGGCACCGGCATCACGGGCGAAATGGTCCAGCGAGACATAGGGTCCCTTCGGGATCACCAGGACATGCACCGGCGCCTGGGGCCGGATATCGCGAAAGGCCAGGGCGTGGTCGTTCTCGAACACTGTGTCATTGGGGATCTCGCCCCGCAGGATTTTCGCGAAGATGTTCTGGTCGTCGTAGGCGAATTCCATTCCGCTCTCCTCAATCGGCAAAAAGATGGGGGGTTTCGGCAATGCCGCGCGCGGTGTCCTCGGGCAGGGTGAGAAAGGCCGCGATGGGTGGCGTGTTCTGCTCGGGCGTGTTGGTTTCGCGGAGCCGGGTATGGTTCGGGAAGCCCGCATCGCGGATCCTGTCCGCCTCGAAGACCACGTCGTAGCGGATCGTCGGCAACAGCTGTTTGAGCGTCTCTTCCGGGGTCTCGGCGCCCGCCAGGCCCACGCGCTGCGCATGACCGATGAGGAACTCGTCCGAGAAATCGCACTCGATCTCGAGCAGTCGGGTCACGTTCCGGTCCGAAAAGAAGTCCTGCATCAGGTCGAGGTTCGCCGTGTCGATGCAGAAGATCAGCCGGTCTGTCTCATGGTAATCGAAAAGCATCCGCATCAGTGCGCGGCGGTGCCGCGTGCGCTTTTCAAGGGTGCTCTGGATACCGCCCAGGCCGGGCAGCGGCGTATCCTCTTCGTTGAAAAGATACTCGATGGCAGGAATGTTGGTGTGGTGCTTGATCGACCCCACGAGCCGCTTGGCAACGTGCCACTTCTTGCAGGCCACGATCAACAATTCACGCTCGCGCCCCAGCGAGGTCTCCGTCTCCCAGAAACGTGGAGCAAAACGCCGCCCGATTCGCCCACGCCCGGTCAGGAACTGGAACAGGCGCCGCCCCTCGTCGGAAATCTGGAAATCTGTCCGGTCCGAGGCATAAAGCCGCCCGAGCCGATCCTTCAGCTGCGCCGCCTCGGGGCTGATCTTGCGCGCAAAGAGATAATCCTGGCTCAGCAGCAGGTCATAGTGATCGTCGTAGAACGTCACCGGCATGCCGTAGTCGGTGAACATCAGGAACGTCAGCGTGCGGGTGCGTATTTCGGGTTCGGGCACGAGGTGGCGCACCAGTGTCTGGAAAAAAGTCTCGTCAGGTATCCAGGTGGTGCGGAAGAAGCGCACCACGTCGCGTCGCCGGCGCACGAAATCGAGGATCCACTCGATGGTGCGGCGGCGCAGACACCACCACTGGCTACCGATCATCACCTGGATGTCCGACGGAATCTCCCGCTCCAGTCCCAGCCGCCGCTGCAGCCACCAAGACCGGTAGAACAGGGCCTTGTGCGCACGCTCGTTGAACCAGTGCCGGTAGATCAGGCGCTCCTCCTTCATCCCGGTCTTGATCCAGTCGCTTTCGAAGAAGTCGAAGCTCTCGATGTAATCGACGTCATCGGCATCCAGCACCGCATGAGCGTATTGCGCCGACTTGATCGCCATGCAGTCGCCCGAGACCATGTAGAAATGCGTTGCGCGCGGAAAGGCATCGACCGCGGCTTCGAGAGCGTGCAGCGTTGCCTGCACCAGGGACCATTCCCCCCAACCGCAGCGCACGCGCTTTTTCGCGAAGGTCACGTTGGGATCGTCCGCCAGTGCGTCGCGGATCATCGCGTAGGAGGCCGCCTGGGCGCGGGCATCGAAATGAATCGAGATGCAATCGCCGACCGCCGTCAGCTGACGGGCCTGGCGAATGATCGCCTCGGGGTCCTTGTGACACAGCAATATGAAGGCAATGCGCGCCATGCAGGAAACGGTCTACCCCCTCGGTCCGGATTGTTCTAAATGTCTAAACGTGAACACAGATTGAATAAACACGGTTTCTTTGCTTTTTTGACTGTAGCAGACAAAGCAGAGCAGGACCGGCTCTTCTGGAGGCAGCGCAAATGGGGTTTCCCGGGACCTGGATGACCGAAAGCGAGAGCGTCGTTTACCGCGTCGTCCCGAAGTGCGCCTGTTCGACCATCGGACAGATCATGTTCTATTCCGACCACGGGGATTTCTTCGACGGAGACATCCATGATGCCGACCACGGCATGCACAAGTGGGCCTTCGAGGACAGCCAGCCCAGGATCACCCAGAATGTCCAGGGTCACCGCAGCTATGCCTTCACCTGCGTGCGCAACCCCTACACGCGCATCCTGTCCAGCTTTTTCGACAAGATCTGCGGCATCCAGCGCAACGGCAACCGCTACCGCGGCAAGCTGGTGCCGCTGCTGATCCAGAAATACGGCATCGAGGTCGGCAGCCCCGAGGACGGGTTCGAGTTCGACCAGATCAAGAGCTTCCGCCGTTTCCTGCTGTTCGCACGTGACACCATCCGTTGGCGCCGGCCCATGGACCCCGACATCCACTGGTCGGCAATGTCGGGCCATGTCAGCACCTTCATCCTGAATGGCGGCACCTACGACAGCATCTTCTGGACCGAGAGGTTCAACGATGGCATGCAATCGGTGCTGAACGCCATCGAGACTCCGGTCGCGGTCAAGCTGGACGAGGTGCCGCGATTCAACGAATCCGAAGGGCATGGACCCAAGCGCGCCCATCCGGTCGAGGATTTTTTCGACGACCTGTCGATGCACCTGGTCTACGAGATCTACAAGAAGGACTTCCAGCTCTTCAAATACGACTTCGAGGACCCGTCGAACAAGATGCCGGTGGCGGAGATAGACCTGGACGAGGTACACGCCAAGCTGGGCGAGTGAGGAGTGGCGCCCCGCTGTCGGGGCATGTCCAGCCAGCCATCCGAGCCGGGTCAGGCCAGACCGTGATTGCGGAACAGCTCGCGTATGTCGGCCTCGGGCCGGGCACCGTAGTGAGAAATCACCTCGCGTGCGGCGATGGACCCCAGCTTTCCGCAGGTCGTCATGTCGTGGCCCAGGACCAGGCCGTAGAGGAACCCGGCGGCGAACTGGTCGCCCGCGCCGGTGGCATCCATGGGCACGATCTTTTCCACGCCGACATCAGTCCGGTGGCCCTCTCGCATGATCGTCACACCGTCGCCCGACCGGGTGCAGACCACCAGCGAACAGATCTCGGAAACCGCCTTCAAGTCCGTTTCGAGGTCGTCGTTGCGGTATAGCGCGCGGATCTCTGCCTCGTTGCCGATGACGAAGTCGAGCTGGTTCTCGATCAGGTCCAGAAAATCCTCGCGGTGACGTTCGACACAGAAGGGATCGGAAATCGCGATGCCCGCTCGTCCGCCGTGCTGTCGGGTCAGGCGGGCGGCCTTGTAGAAAGCCTCTTTGCCCTTCGGCTTGTCGAACAGGTACCCTTCGAGGAACATCACCTGCGCCTCGGCGCAGATTTCCTCGGCCACGTCATCGGGGCCCAGTTCGGCGCCATTGCCGAGATAGGTGTTCATGGACCGTTCGCCATCGGGGCTGACAAAGATCATCGACCGCGAGGTCGGCTCACCGCCCTGGGTAGCCGAATTGACATAGGCGCAGCCGTCAGACTCGGTCGCCCCGATGTAGAACCGGCCCAGCGCGTCGTCCTTGACCCGCCCTATGAAGGCCGAGGTCAGCCCCAGCTTGCCGATGCCGGCCACGGTGTTGGCCACCGATCCACCCGCCGACTGGCTGCGGTGTTCCATCGCGGCATAGAGTATCTCGGCCCGATCCCGTTCGACCAGCTGCATGATGCCCTTCTCGATCCCCATGCGATCGATAAAGGGATCGTCGGCCTGCGTGATCACGTCGACGATGGCATTGCCGATGCCGACCACTTCGAATTTCTTGTTCATTCCGTCTTGTCCTCGTAGCGGCACAGGTCACGGATGATGCAGGCGCCGCATTTGGGTTTCCGGGCCACGCAGATATAGCGTCCGTGCAGGATAAGCCAGTGGTGCGCATGGCGTTGGAAATCGACGGGCACATGGTCCTCGATCGCGCGTTCCACTGCGACCACGTCCTTGCCCGGGCAGATGCCCGACCGATTGCCGACCCGAAAGATATGGGTGTCCACCGCCTGCGCTGGGTAGTGCCACCACATATTGAGCACCACGTTGGCCGTCTTGCGCCCAACGCCCGGCAGCGATTGCAGCGCGGCGCGGGAATTGGGCACCTCGCCGCCATAGTCCTCGACAAGGATACGGCTGAGCTTGATGACGTTCTTCGCCTTGTTGCGGTAGAGCCCGATCGTCTTGATATGCGCGATCACGCCCTCTTCGCCCAAGGCCAGCATCTTCTCGGGGGTATCGGCCACCTCGAACAGGGTCTTGGTCGCCTTGTTGACGCCCGAGTCGGTCGCCTGTGCCGAAAGCGCGACCGCCACCACCAGGGTAAAGGCGTTGACGTGGTTCAACTCGCCCCGGGGTTCGGGTTCGGCGGCCTGGAAGCGTTCGAAGACCGCGCGCATCTCGTTGTATGGAAGTTGCTTCACCATCCCGCACTTTTGTCCGAGCCTCTGGCCAGCGGCAAGGGCATCAAGCGCGAATTCACCCCACTTGGCGCAAGAACCGGGTCGCCCGTGAACGCCCGTGCACCTATGGTGCGGGCATGACACCCGATCACCGCTACCACTACCATGTCATCCGCCGCGCCATAGCGGAGATCGACGCCGCGTCGGCACCGCTGTCGCTGGACGAACTGGCCGGGCGGATGGGCATGTCGCCCGCGCATTTCCAGCGCCTGTTCTCACGGTGGGTCGGTGTCAGTCCCAAGCGCTACCAGCAATACCTTGCGCTCGGTCATGCCCGAAGCCTGCTGCAAGAGCGTTTCACGACACTGGACACCGCAGATGCGGTGGGCCTGTCCGGGTCCGGGCGGCTGCATGACCTTTTTCTGAAGTGGGAATCCATGAGTCCGGGCGACTATGCCCGCGGCGGCGACGGACTAACCGTGCATTGGGGCTTTTTCGACAGTCCTTTCGGCCGCGCACTGGTCATGGGGACCAACAAGGGTATCTGCGGAATCGGCTTTGTCGAGGAAACGGGCGAGGACGCCGCGATGGCGGACCTGGCGGCACGCTGGCCCCGGGCAGAGTTCACCGAAAACCGGGCGGCTTTGCGGCCCTGGGCACAGGCCGCCTTTTTCGGGCAGACCACGGAGCCAACGCCGCTGCATGTGATCGGCACGCCCTTGCAGATCAAGGTCTGGGAAGCGCTGCTCGCCATCCCCTCGGGCCACGTGACCACCTATTCGGAGATCGCCGAGGCCATCGGCAACCGGCGCGCCGTGCGCGCCGTAGGCAGCGCAGTGGGGCGCAACCCCATCAGCTTCCTGATTCCCTGCCACCGGGCCATCCGAAAGTCCGGCGCCCTGGGCGGCTATCATTGGGGCCTGCCGGTCAAGCGCGCCATCCTGGCCTGGGAAGCGGCACGGACCGAAGCCGACGCATCGGCGACAAACCGCGTGCCTCGGGGGTGATATTGGATATCATGACGGTACAGACGATATGCTGACGCCATGAATGCGCTGATCTCCAGCGCCCGAAAGATGAAAGACGCTCCATGAAGTTTTCAAAGTTGACCACGGCCCTCGTGGCCTCTTCGCTATTCGTTATCGCCGGCTGCGAGGAGATGACGGACCCCGACAACCCCAACCGGAACCAGCAGACCGGCGCCGCCGTGGGTGCCGGGCTCGGTGCCCTGGTGGGCATCGCTGCGGGCGACAGCGCCGAGGAACGCCGCCGCGGGGCGGTTGTCGGCGCGCTGGTGGGCGGGGGCCTCGGCGCTGTGGGTGGCGCACAGCTCGACCGGCAAGAGGCCGAATTGCGCCAGCAGATGGGCAACAATGCAACCATCGTGAACACCGGCGATCAACTGGTCGTGACCCTGCCGCAGGACATCCTCTTCGCCACCGACAGCGCGCAACTGACCGGTGCGCTGCGATCGGACCTGACCACGCTGGCCGCCTCGATCAACCGCTACACCGGGACCACGGTCAACGTGATCGGCCATACCGACAACACCGGCTCTGCCGCTTACAATCAGGACCTGTCGGCCCGGCGGGCCCAAGCCGTCAGTTCCGTGCTGATCGGGGCGGGCGTGGCACCGAACCGCATCCGCTCGATCGGGCGCGGAGAAGATGCGCCGGTTGCCACCAACTTGACCCCCGAAGGCCGTGCCCAGAACCGGCGGGTGGAAATCACGATCACGCCCAACCGCTGAGGCGCGCACCATCACTACTTCCCGATGTCACCGGCGGCGGTCCGGGGTTACGGCCCGGACCGCCGCTGCCTATTGAGCAACAGGCCTATTGGTCATACGTTTTGACCAAATGATCACGCCGGGGACTCCATGCCATTCGAACCCGTACGACCGGAAAAACTCTCGGACTCGGTCGTCAGACAAATCGAGCGATTGATCCTGCGGGGCATCCTGCGCCCGGGCGAACGCCTGCCCTCGGAGCGAGAGATGTCCGAACGGCTGGGTGTCTCGCGCCCCTCGTTGCGCGAGGCACTGGCCGAGTTGCAGGCGGCGGGGCTTCTGACCAGCCGCGCAAGTTCCGGCGTCTACGTGGCCGAGGTCTTTGGCAATGCCTTTTCCGATGCGCTGGTGCGACTCTTTTCAAGCCATGAAGAGGCGGTCTTCGACTATATTTCCTTTCGCCGTGACATGGAGGGGCTGGCCGCAGAACGGGCTGCAGTTCACGGCACCGAAACCGACCTCAAGGTAATCGGGACCATCTTCGGCAAGATGGAAGCGGCCCATTCCAAGCGCAATCCGCAAGAAGAGGCCGGACTCGATGCGGATTTCCACCTTTCTATCATAGAGGCCAGCCACAACGTCATCATGCTGCACATGATGCGGTCGATGTATCAGCTGCTGCGCGAGGGTGTCTTCTACAACCGCCAGATCATGTTCAAGCGGCGCATGACCCGCGATAGCCTGCTGGACCAGCACCGCGACATCAACGAGGCGCTTCAGGCGCGGGATCCGGTCCGCGCACGGGCCGCGGTCGAGGCGCACCTGTCCTTCGTGGAACAGGCCCTGGCGGACCACCAGGCAGCCGAACGCAACGAAAGCATCGCGCGGCAACGTTACGAGCACGAGATGGGCAGATGACCACGCCGCGCTCGCTGATCGTCACCGCCCATCCCGAGCCGGAGTCCTTCACGCACCAATGGGCCGCGGCCAGTGCCCGGGCCTGCGCTGCACCGATCGAAAGCCATCTCGTGCAAGAGGGGTTCGACCCTGTCGAACGCGCCGCCCATTTCGGGCATGAGGGACGCTTCGATGTGCTCAAGGCGCAGGAAAACGCGGCTGACACCGATACGCTGCCAGGCGATGTCGCCCGCGAGGTCGGCAGGATCACGGCAGCGGACCGGCTGATCCTGCATTTCCCGGTATGGTGGTTCGGTCCGCCCGCGATCCTCAAGGGCTGGATGGACCGTTGCCTCGTCAACGGCATTTTTCACCGCGGCAGCCAACGGTTCGACGCGGGGCTGGCGCGCGGCAAGTCGGTGCTGATCTGCGCAACCACCGGTGGCGATGGCGTCGAGACCGCCCGGGACGGCCGCGAAGGCGATATCAACCTGATCCTGTGGCCGCTCATGCACGCGCTACGCTATTGTGGCTTCGAGGTGCTCGAACCGGCCTTCCTGCATGGCGTTCATGGGTACCAGACGGGCGACGCCCGCGCCGACATGGAGGCGAGGATGGCCGCGACTCTCGATCAGCAGGCGGCACGCCTGGCAAGCTGGGACAGTCGCCCGCGCGTGCCGTTCAACGCCGATACGGACTTCGACACCGAGGGCCGCCTGAAGCGTGGTGCCCCGGCGCATGGCCCCTTCATCAGCCACCGCCAATGACAAAGGCCCGGGCATCGGCCCGGGCCTTTTCGTGTGGCTGAGAGCCATGCTCAGTGCAGTCTTTCACCAACCTCGGTGATGGCATCGTCGATCAGCTTGTTGGCGCTGGTCGCGTCGGTCTGCTTGGCGATCACGTCACGCGCAGCGCCGATGGCCACGTCAACGGCTTGCGCCTGGACATCGCGCATGGCGGCATCCTTGGCGCTTTCGATCTGTTCTTCGGCGGCGGCAAGGCGGCGCGCCACAGAAGCCTTGATATCTTCCTTGGCCTGCTCGGCCGAGGTCTTGGCCTCATCCTTGGCGGACTTGACGATACGGTCGGCCTGTTCCTGGACCTCTTTCTGCTTGCGCTCGTAGGAGGCCAGCAGCGTCTGGGCCTCTTCACGCAGGGCCTTGGCCTCGTCCAGTTCGGACTGGATGCCCGCAGCACGATCATCCAGCATCTTGCCCAGCAGCCCAGGCACCTTGAAGTACAACAGAATACCGATGAAGACGATGAACCCGAGTAGCACGATAAAGTCGGTGTTCCTGAGCGAGACAAACCCGTACTCCCCACCGGCGGCCCATGCCGGCGAGGCGGCAAGTGCGAATGCGGCGGTCATGATCAGCCTTTTCATGGCGGTCACCCTTTCATCTTCGCGTTGACGGCCGCCGTCACGGTGCGGGCGTCAGCCTTGCCACCCATCGCGCCGACGATGTCCTTGGCGACATCCTTTGCCACGTCCTTGACGCTGTCCATGGCGCTGGCCTGGATGTCCGCGATGGCCTTCTCGCTTTCCGCGGTGCGCGCCGAGATCTCGGCATCGGCCTTTTCCATCTCGGCGTCCAGCTCGGCCTGGATACCGGCCTTGGTTTCCGCCGCGATGCGCTGCGCCTCGGCACGGGCATCGGCCAGGGCTTTCTCGTAGGCTTCCTCGGCCTCCTTGGCCTTCTGCTTGAGTTCTTCGGCGGCAGCGATGTCATTGGTAATGGTGCCCGCCCGTTCGGCCAACACCGCGGAAATGCGGGGCAGTGCGATGCGGGACAGCACGAAGTAGATCACGACGAGCGTGAGTACGAGCCAGAATATCTGGTTGGGCCACCAGTCAAAGCAAAGCTGCGGCATGCCGATGGCAGAGCCATCCGCGCCGATGCAGGTACTTGCGGTTTGCCCGGGTGTTTCGGTCGCCATGACGTCCTCCGTCGGAACCTGGTCTCACTATCGGGCGGCCCGTTTCCGAGCCGCCCGCGCGTAAGGATGGTGTTCCGTAAGACTCAGACGGCGAACATCAGCAGCAGCGCGACGAGGAACGAGAAGATCCCGAGGGCCTCAGCGAAGGCGATGCCGATGAAGAGGGTCGCGGTCTGGCCAGCGGCCGCGGAGGGGTTGCGCAGTGCGCCGGCCAGGAAGTTGCCGGCGACGTTGCCGACACCCAGGGCTGCGATGCCGGTTCCGAGACCGGCGATGCCGGCGCCGATGTGTGCGAGTTGGCCTTCCATGAGAGTTCTCCTTACGATTGATTTGGAAGTTGCGAAACTGCGAGATCAGACCTTAGTGCGAGGGATGCAGCGCATCCTTCAGATAGACGCAGGTCAGAATGGTAAAGACGTAGGCCTGGATGAAGGACACCAGCACTTCGAGCCCGTACATCGCCGTGACCGCGAGCACAGAAAGAGGGCTTACAAGGGCAAGCGCCGCGAAGCCGGCGAAGACCTTGATCACGGCGTGACCGGCCATCAGGTTCCCTGCCAGTCGGATGGAGTGGCTGACAGGTCGCACGAAATAGGAAATGAGCTCGATCACGGCCAGGATCGGCCGAAGCGCCAGCGGCGCGCTGTCGACCCAGAACAGGCCCAGGAATTTCACGCCGTGCTTGACGAAACCGACGATGGTCACCGTCAGGAAAACAGCCAGTGCCAATATGATCGTCACGGCGAAATGCGAGGTGGTCGTGAATGCCGTGGGCACAAGCCCGAGGAAGTTGGCGAAGACGATGAACATGAACAAAGTCATGATGTAGGGGAAGAATACGAGGGCATCCTTGCCAGCGACGTCCTCGACCATCTTGTGGATGAACCCGTAGGCAAGCTCGGCGACGGATTGGGTGCGGCTTGGCACGATGGCCCGGCGGCGGGTTCCCATGACCAGCAGCAGGATCACCCCGACCACTGCCAGCCCCATCCAGAGCGTCACGTTTGTGGGTGTGTACCAAGTGACCGGGCCGTTCCCGAACAGGGGCTCGACGATGAACTGGTCCATCGGGTGGAAGACCAGGCCGCTCTTTTCTCCGGTTGTCTCAGTCGCCATCGCGTTCGTCTTTCCCGTCTTCGCCGCCCAGCCTGGACAGCTGCGTGTTCTGCATCTCTTGGGCGGTTCGCATCATGGTTTTGACACCGGCCGCGAAGCCCAAGAATACGAAAAGCACCATCAACCACGGCTGTGTCCCCAAAAGGGCGTCCAACCCGTATCCGATGCCGAAACCGATCCCCAGACCGGCCACAAGCTCTATCACCATTCGCCAGGCGTGCTGCGCCTGGGAATAATGCTCCTCGGAATGGTGCTTTTCGACCTCGTCGCCCCTGGCCGCCGCGATCCTCTCCTCCAGCGCCTTCAGGCGATCCTTTGGATCTTGATCGGACAAGGTTGCGCCCCTTTCCTTGGCTGCCGCTTTGCTAAGCCGGGCTGGGGCCAGAGTCAACGCTGACCACTACACCCTCAAACCCCTGACAAAAATGACTTTTATGTCACCGCGCCAGCCTGCCGCACCGGCCGGAGGTCAGTCACGTGGCCCTTGGGCATATTCAACCACATGGTTGACGTTTGTCGCTTTTGCCACTTGATGGGGACATGAGCCCCTCACTCGACACAGTCTTCGCCGCCCTGGCCGACCCGACCCGCCGGGCGATCCTGTCCATGTTGCTTGAGGACGACATGGCCGTCACCGACGTGGCCGAGCCCTTCGCGATGTCGCTTGCCGCGATCTCCAAGCACCTGGGGATCCTGACCCGCGCCGGGCTGATCAGTCAGGAACGGCGCGGCCGGGTGAAATGGTGCAAGCTGGAACCCGACGCCCTGCGCGCGGCCAGCGTCTGGATGCAGGGCTTCGGCCAGTTCGACCAGATCGACCTGGACGCTTTCGAGCGGTTTCTCGAAGGGGAATTGTCCGGCCTCGCCCAGCAGCAGGCCGACCGGGGCTGATCCTGCCCGTCAGGGAACGCGGACCCGTCAGTCCTGCGCGTCGCGGGCCCAATCCTTCAGGTGCTTGAGAAAGGCCTGCACCTTGGTGGTTCGGTGCAGGTCCACGTGGGTGACCAGCCACAACTGGCCGCCCCACTCCTGCTGTGACGGCAGCACCTCGACCAGGTCGGGGTGGCGCTCCAGTTCGCCCAGGCCGACGAAACCGATTCCCACGCCCGAGAGGATCGCGTCGACGTTGTTGCGCGCGGTCGAGGTCCGGAAAATCACCCGGTCCTCGGGCACGGCGCCGGCAAGCCATTGATTGTAGGGCGCGCGGCTGGCCTTGTCCTCGGGGCCGACGAACCAGTGACCGGCCAGGTCGTCCTCGTCACCGGGCTGGCCATGTTGCGCGATATAGTCTCGCGCGGCCACGAGATGCGCGGACTGGCGCCGGAACTTCTGCACCACGTTGTCGGGCTGATCGGGGGCCTTTCCGGCGCGGATCGCCACATGGGCCTCTCCGTATTCGAGCCGGAACAGGCGCTGACCGGTCAGGTAACGGATGCTGATCTCCGGGTAGGTTGCTCGGAACGACGCCAGCACCGGCGTCAGTTCGGGCGAAAAGGCCTCCAGCGACGTCACGACCAGTTCGCCGCTCACACCCTCGCCCTGCCCCTTGATCCGGCCCGCCAACTGCGTGAGCTGATCGTCGGTGGTCGCTGCCACCTGCATAAGGTCCTGCCCCGCCTCGGTCGGGGTGTAGCCGCGCGCGTGGCGCTGGAACAGGCGGGTCCCAAGGCGTTCCTCCAGCGCATCTATATGGCGGATCACGGTGGCGTGGTGCACGCCAAGCACCTCGGCCGCGCCGCTGACCGTGCCGACGCGGGCCACCTGGTAGGCGGTGCGAATCTCGTCCCAGTTATCCATCGGCCCTGCCCCCTCGCTGCAATCCAGTTACCCGGATCGGCCCCCGGATTGCAACGGGGCCCGGGGTTGCGAGGCGGTCGAGCCGGCGTCTAGGATTCGGCGCGAAACGAAAGGCCAGAGACATGACCCGGACAACCCTGCATGCCCGCATCGCCGGCCGTGTCCAAGGCGTGAGCTTCCGCGCCTGGACGCAAGAACAGGCCCGCGCGCTGGGCCTCGCCGGTTGGGTGCGCAACCGAGCCGACGGCTCGGTCGAAGCCTTGATCTCGGGACCGGAGGCGGGGGTCCGGGACCTGTGCGACCGGCTTCACGACGGCCCGCCGGCCGCGCGGGTGACACAGGTCAGGACCGCCACGACCGAGGACGCCGACACGCCGCACCCCTTCGAAGTGCGCACCTGAAAGACGGTCGCGACCATGCAGATCATCCACGAGACCGACGACCTGCTCATCCTCGATCACAACCCCCCGGGTTATAGGGGCATCCTCGCAGGGTTCCTCGCAGTAGCCGTGGCCGGGGGCGTGAACGTCATCCCGACCACCGACATCCCGCTTTTCGGGGTCGGCATGATCATCGTGGCAACGCTTTTCATACAGCCGTGCCTTCACGGTTTCAGCCAACGCCGCCAGGTGATCCTTGACCGCCGGGCCGGGACAGTCACCCTTCGAGGCTGGACGATTTTCGGCTGCCGCCGAGGAGGGCCACACGCCCGGGTGCGCCAGCGAAGCGGGCGCATGACAGCAGGCCGCGTGCATCAACGCCTAAATGGGCGCGGCGCAGAAGGCTTGACTCGGGCGTGCGTGCAGCCTAATCCGCAGCGGACATCCGGAAAGCGCCGTCTTTCCGGTCCCTGCAAGGTCAGGGATCGCCCCCCGTCAGCGAGGATTCGCCCACGGGGGCAAAGCGCGTTCGCCCGGTTTCCGCGACCGGCGAGGCGTTCCATCGCGAGCCGTCCGGCCCCATATGGGACGGGCAGAGAGTAACCGCCCCGAGGAGGCGCATGATGTTCGAGAGTCTTTCCGACCGCCTGTCCGGCGTCTTCGAGCGGCTGACCAAGCAGGGCGCCCTGTCCGAGGAGGACGTCAAGACGGCCCTGCGCGAGGTCCGTATCGCCCTGCTGGAGGCCGACGTCTCGTTGCCCGTGGCGCGCGATTTCGTGGCGGCAGTGCAGAAAAAGGCCACCGGGCAGGCGGTTACGAAATCGGTCACGCCGGGCCAGCAGGTCGTCAAGATCGTCCACGACGAACTGGTTCACGTCCTGACCGGCGACAGCGACCCCGGCAAGCTCAAGGTGGACAACCCACCCGCGCCGATCCTGATGGTCGGGCTGCAGGGGTCGGGCAAGACCACGACCACCGCCAAGCTGGCCAAACGCCTGAAGGACCGCGAGGGCAAGAAGGTCCTCATGGCCTCGCTCGACGTGAACCGCCCCGCGGCCATGGAACAGTTGCAGATCCTCGGCACGCAGGTCGGCGTTGACACCCTGTCTATCGTAAAAGGCGAAAGTCCGGTCCAGATCGCCAAGCGCGCCAAGACCCAGGCCAGCCTTGGCGGCTATGATGTCTACATGCTCGACACCGCCGGGCGGCTGCACATCGACGAGGAGCTGATCCAGCAGGCTGCCGAGGTCCGCGACGTCGCCAACCCGCGCGAAACCCTGTTGGTGGTCGATGGCCTTACCGGCCAGGACGCGGTGAACGTGTCCACCGAGTTCGACGACAAGATCGGCGTCTCGGGCGTGGTCCTGACACGAATGGATGGCGACGGGCGCGGCGGCGCGGCCCTCTCCATGCGCGCTGTCACCGGCAAGCCGATCCGTTTTGTCGGCCTGGGCGAGAAGATGGAGGCCATCGAGGAATTCCACGCCGAACGGATCGCCGGCCGCATCCTGGGCATGGGCGACATCGTCAGCCTGGTCGAGAAGGCACAGGAAACCATCGAGGCCGAACAGGCCGAACGCATGATGAAACGGTTCCAGAAGGGCCGGTTCAACATGAACGACATGAAGATGCAGCTGGACCAGATGCAGAAAATGGGCGGCATGGAAGGTGTCATGGGCATGATGCCGGGCATGAAGAAGGCCGCCAAGCAGATGCAGGACGCCGGCGTGAACGAGGACGTTTTCAAGCGCCAGGTCGCGCTCATCAACTCCATGACCAAGATAGAACGCGCCAATCCGCAGATCCTCCAGGCCAGCCGCAAGAAGCGGATCGCCAAGGGCGCGGGGCTGGAGGTGTCCGAGCTCAACCAGCTTCTCAAGATGCACCGGCAGATGGCCGACATGATGAAGAAGATGGGGAAGATGGGCAAAGGCGGTGCGCTGAAACAGGCCATGCAGGGCATGATGGGCGGCAAAGGGGCTGGCGGCGGTGCCATGCCCGACATGAACGACCCAAAGGCCATGGAAGAGGCCGCCAAGGCGCTTGGCGGTGGCAGGGGCATGCCCGGCGGTATGCCGGGGTTCGGCGGCGGGTCGCAACTGCCCCCGGGCCTGAGCGGCTTCGGCAAGAAAAAGTGAGCGTCGTTGCGTGACCGGCCTGACCGTACATATCCCCACGCTGGAGACCTCCCGGCTTATCCTCCGCGCCCCGCGGATGGCGGATTACGTGCACATGATGGATTTCATGGAGACCGGACGCTCGCAATTCGTCGGCGGCCCGAAGGACCGGCGTGATGCCATGCGCGGCTTTGGTCATATCGCCGGGCTCTGGGTCACCCGGGGCTATTCGCTTTTCATCGGGGTTGCGAAGGGCGACCCCGACACGCCAATCGGCGCCTTTGGGCCCTATTATCCGCTCGATTGGTCGGAACTTGAATTCGGCTGGTCGATCTGGAATCCCGAAAACGAGGGCAAAGGATACGTTACCGAAGCATTGCGCGCCCTGATCCCCTGGTCGTGGGACCGCGCCGGGACCAGCACCGCAGTGTCCTTCATCGACGCCGACAACACCCGCTCGGCCCGTGTCGCGCAGGCGCTGGGTGCCGTGCCCGACACCGCGGCGACCGAGGCCGCCAATCAGCCCGGAAATCCCTTTCACACCCCCGAGGGTCCCAAGGTCCGGGTCTGGCGCCACAACAGGGGGCGCCAGACGTGACAAGAGCTTCCATCCATGAACCGCTTCGGAGCGCCCGATGAGTGACCCGACCCAACGCGCTGCCGACGTGCTGACCGGCCATCGCGACAGCATAGACCGGCTCGACGCGATCCTTGTCTACACGCTGGCCGAGCGGTTCAAGCACACCCAGGCCGTCGGGCACCTCAAGGCCGAACACGACCTTCCGCCGTCCGATCCCCAGCGCGAGGCGCGCCAGATCGAACGGCTTCAGAAGTTGGCGCTGGATGCCGATCTGGATCCGGAATTCGCCAAGAAGTTCCTGAACTTCATCATTGCTGAAGTCATTCAGCACCATCGCAAGCACCAAGGATGACGGGGCGCCACGCCCCCAAGCCAATCAAAGGAGATACCCCATGGCCATGAAGATCCGCCTCGCCCGCGCAGGCTCCAAGAAGCGCCCATTCTACCGCATCGTCGCCGCCGACAGCCGCATGCCGCGCGACGGCAGGTTCCTGGAGAAACTGGGCACCTACAACCCGCTGTTGCCCAAGGACCGCGAAGACCGCATCAAGATGGACGTGGACGCCATCAAAGCCTGGCTCGACAAGGGCGCCCAGCCCACAGACCGCGTCTCGCGCATGCTGGAAGCCGCCGGCGTTCTGGACAGGAAAGAGCGCAACAACCCCAACAAGGGCACCCCGGGCAAGAAGGCTCAGGAACGCGCCGAGAAGAATGCCGAGAAGGCCGCCGCCGCGGCCGCCCCTGCGGAAACCGCCGAGTGATCGGCTCACGCCGGGGCACCTGCCCGGTGTCCCGGCGGGTTCACCGCCCATGAGCGACGAGACCATAACCCTTGGAAGCATCGCCGGGGCCTTCGGGGTCAAGGGCGAAGTGCGGCTCAAGAGCTTCTGTGCCGAGCCCGAGGCAATCATCGACTACACCCCGCTGACGCGCTCCGATGGAAAGGTGGTGCAGACCATCGTGCTGACCGGCCGCGCCAAGGGCGCGCTGGTCGTGCGGATGGACGGGATCACCACCAAGGAAGAGGCCGACGCCCTCAGGGGCGTCGAACTGCACGCCCTGCGCAGCCAGCTGCCTGCCCTGCCCGATGATGAGTTCTACCATGCGGATCTCGTCGGACTGGCGGCGGTCGACACCGGCGGCGAAAGCCTCGGCCGGGTCAAGTCGGTGCAGAGCAACGGCGCCGACGACCTGCTGGAGGTTCAAGCGGCCGGCCTGCGCGACACCGTCCTGGTCCCCTTCACCCGGTCCATCGTGCCCACCGTGGACCTAGCTGCCGGTCGCCTGGTCATCGACCCGCCCGGCGGACTTTTCGAGGACTGAGCGGTGACCGGGCGCAGGATCGTCATTCACGGCGGTTTCCACAAGACCGGCACGACCAGCGCACAGAGATTCATCCACGACAACGGGGCATTGATCTGGCCGCACGCGGCAACGGTTCTGCCTGGGCGCAGCCGGGGCCCGGTCGCGCGCCATGCCGTGCGCTATTCCCTCACCAGCGCCGGACCCGACATGAACCGCTTTCGCCGCAGCCTGGCCGACCTTCTGGGCGGGCTGAACCTGGGCAAGCGGGCGCTGCTGATCTCGGATGAGAACTTTTGCGGCCGGATGCCCGGTCGCGAGGGACAACTCGGCTACGACAGCGCGCCCGACCTGATGGCCGCCATGGTCCGGGTGATCCGGCGTTTCATCGACAAGGACCCCGACCTGCACTTTGTCTTCACGATACGCGACCCCGACGATTGGCTCCGCAGCACCTGGCGGCACAACCTGATGCAGACGCGCCTGACGCTCGATTACGAGGACTACGCCGTGGTTCATGGGCATGCGGCCGATCTTGACCGGACGGCCGGGGTGATCCGCGCGGCCGTCGCCCCTTATCCGGTGCACGTCGTCCCCCTGGAGGCGTTGGCCGAGAACCCCGAAGGCCCCGCCGCACCTCTGCTGCAACTGCTGGGCCTGCCAAACGACGTGCGGCTCAAGATGACCAGCGCGCCCGGCGCCAACCCAGGGCCGGACCCGGCCCTGGCGCCCCGGCTGCTGGACCTGAACCGCTCGGGACTGCCGGAGGAAGAGCTTGGCGTGCAAAAGGCGGCGCTGCGCGACTCGCCTTCGCCCGAGACCTGACCTATGACACCGCCATGACAGATCAGCCTGCAAAATCCCCCACCAGGTCGCACGGACGCAAGACGATCCGGCCCACCGCGCAACCGCAACAGCTGATGACCGATCGACCGGCACTGGCCCGTGCCTGGACGGCGCAGATCATCACCCTGTTTCCCGACGCCTTTCCCGGCCTGCTGGGGGCCAGCCTGACCGGCAAGGCGCTCAAGGACGGGGTCTGGCAGCTGGAGACGACCGACCTGCGCCGCTTCGGGATCGGCAAGCACCGCAACGTCGATGACACGCCTGCGGGGGGCGGCGCCGGGATGGTTCTGCGGGCCGACGTGCTGGGCAATGCCATCGAGGCCGCACGACGCGCGGCACGGGGCCGGATGCCCCTCATCTACCTCAGCCCGCGCGGCGTGCCCTTTGACCAGGCCATGGCCCGCAACCTGGCCCGGCACGATGGTGTGACGCTGCTCTGCGGCCGTTTCGAGGGCGTCGATGAGCGCGTGCTTGAGCACTACGACATCCTCGAGGTCTCGATGGGGGACTACGTGCTCACCGGCGGCGAATTGCCCGCCATGACCCTGATCGACGCCTGCGTGCGGCTGCTGCCCGGCGTTCTGGGCAATGCCGAAAGCGCCATCGAGGAAAGCCACTCCACCGGGCTGCTGGAGCATCCGCAGTATACCCGCCCCGCTGAATGGCAGGGGCGCGCCATTCCACAGGTGCTGACCTCGGGCGATCACGGCAAGGTCGCCGACTGGCGCCGCGACCAGAGCGAAAGACTGACCCGTTCGCGGCGCGCCGACCTCTGGGCACGCTACACCGGTGAGATCCCCGAAAAGGGTTGAACGGGCCGCGCGCCGGGACTATACGGCAGCGGTCCGGGGCTTTTGCGAGTCGTCCGGGCCTGTTTCGTTATGGCACATGCCCCGCTTTCTTCGGCACCGGGCGCCGGACGACACAGCAACATAGACAAGGAATGCTGCGTGACCTCTGGCGGGCGCCATCGGGCGGACCCGGAAGAAGACACAGAGCTCTGACGCGCCCGAACCTTCGTGGACCAACCACGAGCCATATAGGAGAAGATCAGATGGACCTGATCGCACAACTCGAGGCGGAACAGATCGCCGAGCTGGGAAAAACCATCCCGGACTTCAAGGCCGGTGACACCATCCGTGTCGGCTACAAGGTGACCGAGGGCACCCGCAGCCGCGTACAGAACTTCGAAGGCGTCTGCATTTCCCGCAAGAACGGGAGCGGCATCGCCGGGTCCTTCACGGTGCGCAAGATTTCCTTTGGTGAAGGTGTGGAACGCGTTTTCCCGCTCTATTCCACCAACATCGAGTCGATCACCGTCGTGCGGCGCGGCCGGGTGCGGCGCGCCAAGCTGTACTACCTGCGTTCGCGTCGTGGCAAATCGGCCCGCATCGCTGAAAAGACCAACTATCGCCCGCTGTCGCGCGGCGCCGACGCGTGAAGGAGGCCCGGTCATGAAAAAAGACATCCACCCCGATTACCACACGATCAACGTCAAGCTTACCAACGGCGACGTGGTCGAGATGCGCTCGACCTGGGGCGCCGAGGGCGAGACGCTGTCTCTCGACATCGATCCCAGCGTGCACCCGGCCTGGACCGGCGGCTCCTCGCGCTTGATGGACCAGGGCGGCCGCGTGTCCAAGTTCAAGAAAAAATACGAGGGACTGGGCTTCTGAACATGCCGATCCCGTTTCTGCGAGAATGCCGCCGGTTTCGGCGGCATTTTTCGTATCCGGGTGGCCATTAATCATTTGTTGCGATCTGCCGTGGATTTTCCGGGGAAGGAAAGGCGCAGGGCATGATGCATCGAATATACAGGTTCCTGGCCGTAAAGGGCCCCGAGGATTTTGTCCTCAAGTTCCTGATGTTCTGCGCCATGATCGTGGCGCTCAACTACGCCTTTCACCTGTTGTGGCCGGGCGACGGGCCACTACGACACCGTTTCATCATCACGAATGGTGTCTGCGTGGGCGGGCCGTTCGTCGGGCTATTCTTCCTGCTGGTCCAGAAGCAGACCCGCCTTCAAAAGGAACTCTCGGTCCGGTCGCGGACCGATGACCTGACCGGCCTGTCCAACCGGCGCTTCTTTCTCAAGCAGGCCGAAGCGCTGCTCGAAGACGGCACTCCGGGCATTCTGCTGATCATGGATGCCGACCACTTCAAGGCCGTGAACGACACCTACGGCCACCAGGTCGGCGACGGCTGTCTTGTCTCGATCGGGTACCGGCTCAAGCGGGCGCTGCGCACCGACGACGTGATCGGCCGGATCGGGGGCGAAGAATTCGGTGTCTTCCTGGCCAATACGGCGCCCGCCAATACCGGCACGGTGTGCCGCGAATTGCTGATGCCGATCCCATTTGGCGGCGAGGCGCATCCGCACCTGACCATCACCCTGTCGATGGGCGCGGTCGCGGCACGCCCGGGCATGTCGCTGGACGACCTGATGTGCGCCGCGGACGCGGCGCTCTACCGCGCCAAGGCCAATGGCAGGGCGCGGCTGGAGTTCGCCGCGCCCGTGGAGGAACAGGTAATCACCATGTCCATGCGCGAGCCGGGCAAGCCCGATGTGACACGTCGGCATTCCGCCTGACGGCGGACGGTTGGCCCTCGGATGGCGAAATGGGCGCAACGGCCCCGATCAGGCCGCCCGTGCGCCGCGGCGACGGCCGCGCCCGGCACCGCCGGAACGATTGCCGCCACCCCCGGATGCCTTGTTGCCAGCTGCACCCGGGTTACCGCCACCCGGACCGCCGCGACGGCGTCCGCCACCGCGTTTGGACTGCGGCTCTTCCACCTGCCATGGACGGCCCGAGGCCACGGGGATATCGGCCTTCATCGCCTTCTGGATCGCGCGCAGCTCGCCCATTTCATCGGGTGCGCAGAAGGCGATGGCCATGCCATCGGCCCCGGCCCTCGCGGTGCGACCGATGCGATGGACATAGTTCTCGGGCACATTGGGCAAGTCGAAGTTGTAGATGTGCTTGACCTCGGGAATGTCCAGCCCGCGCGCGGCCACGTCGGTGGCGACCAGCACCTTGACCTCGCCGGCCTTGAAGGCCTTGAGGGCCCGGTCGCGCTGGCCCTGGCTCTTGTTGCCGTGGATCGAGGCGGCGGCGAATCCCTCCTTCTCCAGCTTTCGGTAGAGTTTCTCCGAGCCATGCTTGGTGCGGCCGAACACGATGGCGCGTTCCTCGCGGTGGTCCTCCAGAAGCTCGACCAGAAGGTCGGGCTTTTCCGCCTTGGCGATGAAATGGACCGTCTGGGCGATCTTGTCAGCCGCCTTGCCTGGCGGGCTGACCTGCACCCGGATCGGGTTGGACAGGTAGGTGTCGGCCAGTTCGGACATCTGCTTGGGCATGGTGGCCGAGAACAGCATGGTCTGGCGGTCGGCCGGCAGCAGCGGTGCGATCTTGCGCAGCGCATGGATGAAGCCCATGTCCAGCATCTGGTCGGCCTCGTCCAGCACGAGGTATTGCGTCTCGTCCAGCCGCACCGCGCCACGGTCCAGCAGGTCGATCAACCGGCCCGGCGTGGCCACGAGCAGGGCACAGCCCTTTTCCAGCCGCCGCATCTGCCCGGTGATCCCGGCCCCGCCCACGACCAGAACGGTCTTGAGATGGGTGCCCTCGGTATAGGCGGTCAAGTTATCGGCGATCTGCTTGGCCAACTCGCGCGTCGGGGCCAGGATCAGGCCCCGGGCCGTCTTGGGCGCCGCCTTGCCCTGCGATTTCAGCAGAGCGTCGATCATCGGCAGCCCGAAGGCCGCGGTCTTGCCGGTGCCGGTCTGGGCCAGCCCCATGACATCGCGTCCGTTCATGGCGTGCGGAATGGCCTGCGCCTGGATCGGCGTCGGCTCGGAGATGCCCTGGTCGGCCAGGGCCTTGGTGAGGCGGGGCGCAAGGCCCAGCATGTCGAAATCCATGTCGTATCTTTCTGCGCGGGCCATCGCGGACCGCACGGCAAACCGTCCGCATTGACGCGGGCCGGCCGTAGGGTTGCGCCATTGACCTCGCGCCCGGGCATCATTGCCCGCGTGCCGGTCCGGCGCGGCACCCCTGCGTGATGGTGGGAACCTGTTCGAAAGATGCCGGTCTTGCGCCTTGCCCCAAGCCAGTCGGGGCCGCGCCCTGCTCACGCGGCAGCGGCATCCGTCGGGTATATTATGGCCGGTTCCACCGCGCAAGTCAACGGCGGCAAATGGCTTTCACCGATACAGCCTCGAATGCGGGTGGTCTATGCCGGCCTGTTCGCGCCCCGAAAGAGCACGCCGCCAACCCAGAAGAACCAGACGATATAGCCAAGCCCGAAAACCGCGCCGACCGTTTCCGACAGGATCGGCAAAGCCGTCAGTAGACCGGCAACGCCGATAACTAGGCCGAACCAGCACAGCAGGCGCGGAAGTGTCGCCGTCGCCAACCCGGTAAGCGCCAGGACCAGCGCCCAAGCGCCTCCGGCGATTTCATTGCCGCCCCCCAGTCCGTTCTCGATCAATTCGACGACGCGCCAAAGCGGCATGGCTCCGGCATCGCCGGCATCCACGAGCGGCAGGACGCGCGACAGCCCGACATTCATCACCATCCCCGCGCCCAGAACCAGCGTCGACCACATGAGCCCGAAGGCCAGGGTCAGCCGGCCCAGTCCGGGGGACGCGCGCCCGATCCTTTCGGCCAGCGCCGCGGCCAGGGCCGCAAGGAACAACGCGTTGACGATGTAGATGACGAAATACCAGAGCGTCACCCCCGTGCGGTTCGCGGCAATCGCGGCAAGTGTCTCGGCGGCCTCGCCCCCGCCGGGTTCGAAGCCACCCGGAACGAGGACTGCCAGAAGGAAGGCGAAACCGAACACGTAGGTGGCACCGCATATGATGGCGGCCACCGCGCCGATACGATCGATTGTCATGACATCCTCCCCAAGACCCCCACAGGTCAACGGACCCTTATACTCCGGGCGGACCCGATCGCGCCACCTGTATTGCGCCGGCACACGCATCCCTCGAAGCAGGAAGACTGACATATCCTTTTCCTTGCGCGGATGCGCGCCTATGATTACGGCAGCGATCCGGGGCAACCGGGGCAGGAACAAGGGACCGGGCAGTGGCACATATCATCGTTGTCGGGAACGAGAAGGGCGGCGCAGGCAAATCCACCGTATCCATGCACGTGGCCGCGGCGCTGTCTCGCATGGGCCACAAGGTTGGCGTGCTGGACCTGGACCTGCGCCAGAAGACCCTCGGTCGTTACATCGAGAACCGCCGCGGCTTCATGGCCGTGCAAGACCTCGCCCTGCCGACGCCGATCTGGCATGAACTGCCGGAGATCGATCCCGAGGCGCTGGACGAGGGCGAGAACATTTTCGATCACCGCCTTTCGATGGCCGTGGCCGGGCTGGAACCCGACAGCGACTTCATCCTGATCGATTGCCCCGGCAGCCATACGCGGCTGAGCCAGGTGGCGCATTCGCTGGCCGACACGCTGATCACCCCGCTCAACGACAGTTTCATTGATTTCGACCTGCTGGCGCAGATCGACGCGGATGGCGAAACGATCAAGGGGCCGTCGGTGTATTCCTCCATGGTCTGGAACGCGCGGCAATTGCGCGCGCAGGCCGGCTTCGACCCGATCGACTGGGTTGTCGTGCGCAATCGGCTGGGCGCACAGAACATGGTCAACAAGCAAAAGATGGAAAAGGCGATCGACAAGCTGAGCAAGCGGATCGGCTTTCGCCCCGCACCGGGCTTCAACGAACGGGTGATATTCCGGGAGCTGTTCCCGCGCGGGCTGACCCTGCTCGATCTCCGCGATGTCGGGGTGAAGAACCTGAACATCTCGAACCTGGCCGCGCGGCAGGAGTTGCGCGACCTGATGAAGGCGCTGCACCTTCCCGGCGTGTCGGTGGATTTCTGAGGGTTTACGAACCCGATGCCGGATTGGTCGTTTCCGGCAGGGGTTGCGTCGCTTGCGAGATTGCAAAAAGTTCAAATCAAAACGCCCCGCGCCGAACAGGGTTGAAATCCGCCGACCGTTCCACTACTTCCCCGGCCATGGCCAATGACCATGACATGCCACGGCATCCGGATTTCTGACAACAGGGCGCATATGACCCGTCGTTGTATCGAGATCCCGGAGCTTTCCGATGCAGAGCCCAGTGGTTTGCACCCTTTCGCCGCGCGAAAGGACGGAAGAGGCGTGAAGAAAAGAAAGGACTGACCCATGAAGAAACTACCACTTATCCTGGCCGCCGGCGCCTTTGCCGCCCCCATGGCCGCACAGGCGCAATCCGGCGAGTGTGGCGAGGTGTCGATCACCGAAATGAACTGGGCGTCGGCCCAGGTCGTGACCAGCGTCGCCTCGTTCATCATGGAACAGGGCTATGGATGCGACGTCAGCGTCGTCTCCTCGGACACCATTCCGGCCGTCACCTCGGTCGCCGAGAACGGCGAGCCCGACATCGTGACCGAGCTCTGGCTGAACTCGACCGGCGACACCTACAACGAGCTGCGCGACTCCGGCAAAGTTGTCGAGGCCGCGCCCGTGCTTGATCCCGGCGGTGTCGAGGGCTGGTGGATTCCCACCTACCTGGCCGAGGAGCATCCGGAACTGACCACCATCGAGGGCATCCTCGCGAACCCCGAACTGGCCGGCGGCCGCTTCTACAACTGTCCCGAGGGCTGGGGCTGCCGCGTGGTCAGCGACAACCTCTCCGCCGCGCTCGACCTCGAAGGCAACGGCATCGAGGTTTTCAACTCGGGCTCGGGCCAGGTGCTGGCCACCTCGATGGCGGACGCGGTCCTCAACGAGGATCCCTGGTTCGGCTACTACTGGGGCCCGACCGTTCCGCTTGGCAAGTATGACATGACCAAGGTGGACCTGGGCGAGGTCAACGACGAGATCCACGCCGGGAACCAGAACGCCGATAACGAAAACCCCGGCGTGTCCGACTTTCCGGCGGCCCCGATCGTGACCGCCACCACCAGCACCTTCCAGGAAACCAACCCGGAAGTGTTCGAGTTCCTGCAGAACATGACGTTCAAGACGTCGGACATGAGCGGCGTGCTGGCATGGAAAGACGAGAACAACGCCTCCGCAGACGAGGCGGCGGTCTACTACCTGACCAACTTCCAGGACGAATGGACCGGTTGGCTGAGCGACGATGCGCGCAGCAACCTCACGGCGCTCCTGGACCAGTAACGCGCTTGTGAACTCTGACGGGGCCGGTCTAACATCGGCCCCGTCTTTTTATGCGCTGGGTGGGCACGGGCCGCCGGGGCACTGATGGGGATGAAGATATGGCAACTTATGATTTCGTTTTCCGGGCCCTTGGGCTCGAAGAATGGTGCGAGGCCGACGGCGGCGCCGCCGCGCCGATGTCGATGGAAGCGCTGGTCGCGCAAAACTCGGGCGAAGAGGCATCGACCTCGATCTGGGAACTGCCGTTCCCGTCGATGGACGCCCTCAACGAGGCCTGCGGGGCGTTTCCGCAATCGCGCAACGTGACCCTGGGGCTCGAGAACGGGTTCCTTGCGGTCAAGGATTCCATCAGCGTGGTGCTGGACCCGATCACGCAACCGCTGTCCTGGATGCTGGAGGGCGCACTCTACGCCATCCTGAACACGCCGTGGTGGATCGTCATCCCCCTGCTTCTGGCCATTGTCTGGTTCGTCTCCAAGTCCTGGCGCCTGCTGGCCTTCGTGGCGCTGAGCATCGGTGGCCTGGCCTTCATCGATTACTACAGCTATGCGATGCAGACGCTCGCGATCATCCTCGTATGCGCCTTCCTGTGCGTACTTCTCGGGGTGCCCATAGGCATCGCCATGTCGCGGTCCGACAAGATGCGGGCGGGGACGATCCCGATCCTGGACATGCTTCAGACACTGCCACCCTTCGTCTACCTGATCCCGCTCATCTTCCTGTTCTCGGTGACCGAGCCGAAACTCTACGGCATCGCGATCATCCTGTATGCCATCGTGCCGGTGATCCGCCTGACCGACCTCGGGATCCGCATGGTCGACGAATCGGTGATCGAGGCCGCCGAAGCCTTCGGCATGACGGATCGGCAGAAACTCTACGGGGTGCAGATCCCGCTGGCGCTGCCGAACATCATGGCCGGTGTGAACCAGACCATCATGATGAGCCTTGCAATGGTCGTGATCGCCTCGCTGGTCTCGGCGCCCGGTCTCGGCGTGCTCGTGCTCCGCGGTATCAACAACCTGGAACTGGGCGTCGGCCTTGTCTCGGGCCTGGGCATCGTGCTTCTGGCGGTCATGCTTGACCGCACGACGAAAGCCGCCCTCGACCGCATCAACGCTGCGCAGAAAGGCTGACCCATGAGTGCATCGGAAAAGAAAACCAAGATCGCGATCCGTCATCTGTACAAGATCTTCGGGGCCGACCCCGCCAGCGTGCTGGACGCGGTCAAGGCCGGCATGGGCAAAGAGGAACTGCTGGACACGCACCGTCATGTGCTGGGCCTCAACAACATCAATGTCGACATCAAGGAAGGCGACATAACGGTGATGATGGGGCTGTCCGGGTCGGGCAAGTCGACCCTGATCCGCCACCTCAACCGGCTGATCGAACCGACTGCGGGCGAGGTTGAACTCGACGGCGTTGATGTTGTCGGCGTGAACGAGAAGGAACTGCGCCGTCTGCGCCGCGAAGAGATGTCGATGGTGTTTCAACACTTCGCGCTGCTGCCGCACCGCACGGTGCTCGAAAACGCCGGCATGGCGCTGGACGTGCGCGGCGTGCCCCGGTCGGAATATGAAAGCGAAGCCCACAAGTGGCTGGACCGTGTCGGGCTGCAGGGGGTGGGAGACCAGTTCCCGCACCAGCTGTCGGGCGGCATGCAACAGCGTGTGGGCATCGCCCGGGCGCTGACCTCGAACTCGCCCGTGATGCTCATGGACGAAGCCTTCTCGGCCCTCGACCCGCTGATCCGGACCGACATGCAGGACCTGTTGCTGGAACTCCAGGCCGAATTGAAAAAGACCGTGGTTTTCATCAGCCACGACCTGGACGAGGCGCTCAAGCTCGCCGACCACCTGGTGATCCTCAAGGATGGCTACGTCGTCCAGCAGGGCGAGCCTCAGGATATCCTCATGCGGCCGAACGATCCCTACATCGTGGACTTCATTTCCGACATCAACCGCGCCCGCGTGCTCCGCGTGCGCTCGGTGATGGAAGAAACGGATCACCGTCCCGACACCGTGGCAGGCGAAGTCGACTGGGACGACAACCTGGAATCCGTGATCGCCCGGTCCGAGGGTCAGACGGACCTGACCTATTGCGTGATGCGCGACGGCAAGCAGGTCGGGGTGCTGAAGATGACCAACCTGGTCAAGGCACTGGTGCCCACCGCGGCGGCCGAAGACGGGCTGCGGTCGGGCGCAGCCTGACCGAACCTCGAAACCAGACGCAAGACAGCCCGGCGAGCAGGACTCGCCGGGCTTTTTTCATCCTTTTCTTGGGCTCTGGGGGCCACCAGCCACCGAGGTCTCCTCCATGGCCCACCAGGGGCCGCCACCACATGGGGATGGAGCATGCGCGAACGAGGCACACCGAAACGCAGATCAGCCATTGCCCTGAAATACCCGTCGCAGACGGTTGCCAAGAGGGCATCGTTGCACGCCGGCGAACCGGTGCGGGACGTTTCGCGCGGTGCTTTAGTGGCCGAGGATCTGGCTCAGGAACAGCCTCGTGCGGTCGCTCTGCGGGTTGTTGAAGAACTCCTCGGGCTCGTTCTGTTCCACGATCTGGC
>Ga0102928_1000102_pt1 | contig 44877 bp, 52 predicted proteins | sample SalPonR1_B_D1_MG_FD_78504 | JGI IMG/M metagenome (GOLD analysis project Ga0102928, IMG submission 78504) | Salt pond soil microbial communities from South San Francisco under conditions of wetland restoration - Salt Pond MetaG R1_B_D1_MG | ecosystem: Environmental > Aquatic > Marine > Intertidal...
CTGTGACCTTCACCGGCGACGCCAGCCTGCGGGGCCGCCCCATGGCGCGTGTGACCGACCCGCTTGCGCTTTTCGGGACGCAGGCCGTGGGCCGCGCGGGCGGACGCCTTCCGATGACGCTGGTGGGCGCGGCCGACCCGCTGCCGGTGCGCTACACGCTGCCCGTGCCGTCGGCGCAGGTGAAATCGGCGGTTCTGCTGGCGGGCCTGAACGCCCCCGGCGAGACGGTCGTGATCGAGGCCGAGGCCACGCGCGACCATACCGAGCGGATGCTGGCGGGCTTCGGCGCTGAAATCTCGACCGAGGTGACGGCGGAGGGCCGGGTCATCACCCTCGTCGGCCGCCCTGAATTGCGCCCGCAGACCATCGCCGTGCCGCGTGATCCGTCCTCGGCCGCCTTCCCGGTCTGCGCCGCGCTCATCACGGAAGCGTCCGACGTGCTGGTGCCCAATATCGGCCTGAACCCGACGCGCGCGGGGCTGTTCCAGACCCTGCGCGAGATGGGCGCGGACCTGACCTACGAGAACGAACGCGAGGAAGGGGGGGAGCCCGTGGCCGACCTGCGCGCGCGGTTTTCGCCGGACATGAAGGGCATCGAGGTGCCCCCCGAACGTGCCGCGTCGATGATCGACGAATACCCGATCCTGTCCGTCGTCGCGGCCTGCGCCGAGGGCCGCACGGAGATGCGCGGAGTCAAGGAGCTGCGCGTGAAGGAAAGCGACCGGATCGCGGCGATGGCCGATGGCCTGCGCGCCTGCGGCGTGACGGTCGAGGACGGGCCGGACTGGTGGATCGTCGAGGGGCGGGGGCCCGCCGGCGTTCCCGGCGGGGCCACCTGTGCCACCCATCTCGACCACCGCATTGCCATGTCCTTCCTCTGCCTCGGTCTCGCGTCGCAAAAGCCTGTCGGCGTGGACGACGCGGGCCCGATTGCCACCTCCTTTCCGGTCTTCGAGCCGCTGATGCGCGCGCTTGGCGCCCATCTCGACCGGACGAACCGGGGGTGAGAACGCGGAACGCGGATCGCCCGGCCCCTGCCCCTTGCCGCCCGGGGCGGGCTCTGGTTCAACGGGCCGCATGAGTTTCACGGTCGCCATCGATGGGCCCGCCGCCAGTGGGAAGGGCACGATCAGCCGCGCGGTCGCTGCGCATTTCGGGCTGGCGCATCTCGACACCGGGCTGCTTTATCGCGCGGTGGGCAGGCGGATGCTGGAGGGCGAAACGCCCGAGGCCGCCGCGGCGGCGCTGACGTCCGAGGACGTCAGCGATCCCGATGCGTTGCGCGGGGCCGACGTGGCGCAGGCGGCATCCAAGGTCGCCGCCATCCCCGAGGTGCGTGCGGCGCTGGTCGATTTTCAACGCGCCTTCGCCAGCCGCGCAGGCGGTGCGGTTCTGGACGGCCGCGACATCGGCACGGTGATCTGTCCCGACGCGGTGGCGAAGCTTTTCGTTACGGCAAGCGCCGAGGTTCGCGCGCTCAGGCGCCACCGGGAGCTTCTCGAGCGTGGCGTCGAGACCAGCTACGAGGCGGTGCTGGCCGACGTGCACGAACGTGACGAGCGCGACGCCGGGCGCAGCACCGCGCCCATGATCGCCGCGCCCGATGCGGTGCTGCTCGACACCAGCGTGCTCAGCATCGATGAGGCGGTCGCGGCGGCCATCGGCGCGGTGCAGGCCCGTCACGGCGACTGACCGCCCGTTTGCTTGGCCCAACCCGGCAGGATCCTGCCGGGTACTTTAGGGACTGCGCCATGAATACCTAGTATCCTACATGCTCCCGCGCTCTTGAGTTTCATGGGCCGGGGCGACGGAACAAAAACCTACAGACTCCCAAAAGGAGACTTCATGACCTTTCGCAAAACCGCCGCTGCCGCCACATCCGCCCTTGCGCTTGCGCTGACCGCCGCGCCGGTCCTTGTGCTGAGCAGCGGCACGGTCACGGCGCAAGTGGCCGCCGATGAGTATTCCGCCGCGGACATCGACGCCTTTGCCGCGGCCTTCGTCGAGGTCAACGACGTGCGCACGGCCTACGCCCGGCAGCTTCAGCAGACCGAGGATGAAGCCGAGCAGCGCGCGATTATCCAAGAAGGCAATGCCGCGATCGTCGAGGCGATCGATGGTGTCGACGGAATGGACGTGGAGCTGTATTCCGCGATCCTCGAAGCCGCGGGTTCGAACGAGGATCTGAGCCAACGCATCACCCGCAGGCTCGACGACGTCGTCCAGGGCTGACGCCCGCCGCTCTTGCCAAGACGACGCGCCTTGATTATAGGCGCGTCGTCAACACGGTGAACGAAGCCGGGACCATGAGGATCGGGCAGGGTCGGACCTTTCCGGCCCTCTTTGTTTTTTCCGGGTATCCGGAACGACGCGAAGTCCGCCGCAGGCGGGCGCCAACCAAGACCGGCGGAACCAACCGCTCGGCCAGTGAAATCGAACGCCCAAGCCCTCATGAACTGAAGGGTCAGGGCACAAAAAGGATCCGATTGCCGCATGTGCGCTAAAGCAACCATGGAGGAATTCGAAGCCCTCCTCAACGAAAGCTTCGATATCGACACGCCCGACGAGGGGTCTGTCGTCAAGGGCAAGGTCATCGCCATCGAGGCGGGACAAGCCATCATCGATGTCGGCTACAAGATGGAAGGCCGTATCGATCTCAAGGAATTCGCAAGCCCGGGCGAGGCGCCCAGGATCGATATCGGCGACGAGGTCGACGTCTACCTGCGCAGCGTCGAGAACGCCCGCGGCGAGGCTGTCATCAGCCACGAGATGGCCAAGCGGGAAGCCGCGTGGGACCGTCTGGAAAAGGCCTACGCCAACGAGGAACGCGTCGAGGGCGCAATCTTCGGTCGCGTGAAGGGCGGCTTTACCGTCGATCTCGGCGGCGCCGTGGCCTTCCTTCCCGGCTCTCAGGTCGATGTGCGCCCCGTGCGTGACGCGGGCCCGCTCATGGGGCTCAAGCAGCCGTTCCAGGTGCTCAAGATGGACCGCCGCCGCGGCAACATCGTTGTCTCGCGCCGCGCGATCCTCGAGGAATCCCGCGCCGAGCAGCGCGCCGAGGTCATCGGCAAGCTGTCCGAAGGCGATGTTGTGGACGGCGTGGTCAAGAACATCACCGAATACGGTGCGTTCGTGGACCTTGGCGGTGTCGACGGGCTTCTGCACGTCACCGACATGGCATGGCGTCGTGTCAACGACCCCAAGGAGATCCTTTCGATCGGCGAGACCGTCAAGGTGCAGGTCATCAAGGTCAACAAGGAAACCCACCGTATCAGCCTCGGCATGAAGCAGTTGCAGGACGATCCGTGGGATGCGGTGGAGGCTCGGTACCCGCTTGATTCGGTGCACACCGGGCGCGTGACCAACATCACCGATTACGGCGCCTTCGTGGAGCTGGAGCCGGGTGTCGAGGGTCTGGTGCACGTGTCCGAGATGTCGTGGACCAAGAAGAACGTCCATCCCGGCAAGATCGTCTCCACCTCCCAGGAGGTCGAGGTCATGGTGCTGGAGATCGACACCGCCAAGCGCCGCGTGAGCCTTGGCCTCAAGCAGACCATGCGCAACCCGTGGGAAGTCTTCGAAGAGACCCACCCCGTCGGCACGCAGGTCGAGGGCGAGGTCAAGAACATCACCGAGTTCGGTCTCTTCGTCGGTCTCGACAACGACATCGACGGCATGGTGCATCTCAGCGACCTGACCTGGGAAGGTCGGGGCGAGGACGTGATCCAGAACTTCCGCAAAGGCGACATGGTCAAGGCCGTGGTCACCGAGGTCGACACCGACAAGGAGCGTATCTCGCTCTCGATCAAGGCGGTCGAGGGAGACCCGTTTGCCGATGCGATCGACGGCGTGAAGCGCGGCTCGGTCATCACCGTCGAGGTCACCGCGATCGAGGATGGTGGCATCGAGGTGGATTACAACGGCATGAAGTCGTTCATCCGCCGCTCCGACCTCAGCCGCGACCGGGCCGAACAGCGCCCCGAGCGCTTCCAGGTCGGTGACAAGGTGGATGTCCGCGTGACCAATGTCGACGCGCGGTCCCGCCGACTGGGCCTGTCGATCAAGGCGCGCGAGATCGCCGAGGAAAAGGAAGCCGTGGAACAGTATGGCTCCTCCGACTCGGGCGCGTCGCTGGGCGACATCCTCGGTGCGGCGCTGAAGCGCGACGACGACTGACGCCCGCACGCCTGCGTTCGAGACAGGAAGGCCCCGCTGTTCGGCGGGGCCTTTTTTTTATCGATGGCACCCGGCCTGTTTGCCGCCGGCACGCTCGGCGCGTGCTGTGTGGCGGGGAACTTTCCGGGCGCCGGGGCATTTCTCCGGTGTGCGGAAATGAAAGGGAGCCCCGCCATGTTGCAGAAAACGCTCGCCATATCGACCGTCGTCGCCGCGATGTCGATCCAGCCGGCAATGGCCCAGGAGGACGGGACATCGTGGCTCCCGAGCCTTCTCACGGACACGCCGGCGCAGGGCTTCGACCTCGCGGTCACCATGGCGCGCGAGGCCGTGACCACAACGCAGACCGACACGGAGGTCCTCTTCGCCCTGCGCCCGAATTACAGCCGCGATCCGCAGAGCCTGATCGACGTCTCGGGCGTCGTGGCGCGGTATTTCGCCATCGTCGCCGAGGCCAACGACTACTGGCGCGACTGACGCGGGTGGCCGGCTGCCGGCCATGGCAGGCGGGGAACGGGGAACATGCGCCCCGAACCTCGGCTCGGGGGCACAAATTCCGTGGATAAGACTCACGCTCCCTTTCGTCGAAACATCGATGTCACGGTTGTCCGTCACGGTTCGACCGCGAGGCATGTCCCCCGGTCTGTCGCCACGGTCACCCCCATACCCCGTCCAGGCTGACGCCCTCGAAAGGCCCTGCACCCCGCCCGGTGCAGGGCCTCTTGCCGCCGATACGTCCGCGTCAGCCTCCGGGAAAACGTCGCCCCGAGCGCTTCCAGGCCGGTGACAAGGTGGATGTCCGCGTGACCAATGTCGACGCGCGGTCCCGCCGACTGGGCCTGTCGATCAAGGCGCGCGAGATCGCCGAGGAAAAGGAAGCCGTGGACCAGTATGGATCTTCCGACAGCGGCGCGTCGCTGGGCGATATCCTGGGTGCTGCGCTCAAGAAGGACGACGACTGAGCGGCGACCTTCGTGAATTGATCGATGAAAGGCCCCGCCCCCGGCGGGGCCTTTCGCGTTTCGGCGGGACATCTCAGCCGGTTTCCTCTGGCTCCGGATCGTCGCGCCGGTCCCGAGCCTTTTCGACGCGGTATTCCGAGGCGGCGCGCTTATGCGCCCGGTCATCCTGTTCGCGCCGCTGGCGCAGGTCCTGTAGGTGTCCGGCCTTTCCGTAGACGATAAGCCTGTCTCCGGCCGCGATGCGTGTGTCGCGCGATGGTGCACCCCTGAAGTCGCCGCCCGTCCGCTCGATCCCGAGGACTGTCACGCCCTCGGCCTGCAGATCGAGTTCTCCCAACGTGTGTTCGGCCAGCCAGCTGTCGGGCTCTACGTCGACAACGCTGACATTCCAGTCCTCGCGCAGGTGCAGGAGTGCCGCGAAATCATGAAGCTCGGAGCCCGCGAATCGTCTTAGGCCGCGCCGGATGATGGGTGTCGCCCAGCGGTTCAGACGCTCCGACCGGGCGAGCATCAGGATCGCGCCCGCGCCGAACACCAGCACCACGATTTGCAACGGCGTCTGCCCTTCGGACCCCACGAAGGTCAGGATCGTGCTGGCGATGGCCGAGACAGCGCCGACCGACCCGGCCCGCATCAGGATCGCCGCGATCCGTCGCCGGGCGATCTCGTTCATCACGCTCTCGGATTCCTGCGTGGTGAACCCTGCCCCAGAGAAGGCAGACAACGACTGGAACCGCGCGACCTCTTCCGACAACCCGGTCATGGTCAGCGCGATCGTCCCGATGCGCACGACAAGGAACGACAACGCGATGACGATCAACAATGAGCCCAGCGCCAGCATGGAGGCACAACGCGGCCACCGGCGGTTTCGTTTCACGCCGGGCGACGTTCCTTTGGTCATCACATGATCGTGCAGCGGCGCTGCCAAATGGCTGTTACATGTTCAGGGCACGATGACCTTCGAGCTGGGCCAATAGGGCCTTTAGCTTCCGACCCCCAACCCGGGCGCAATGTCCCCCATTGTCCCACGCCCGGGTCCGTGTGCTGGGGGAGGCCCCGTATCCTTGGTGGGTGCGGGGCCTCTTTCGTGTCACGCGTCCCGGCCGCCCGCTGTCACTGACCCAACCGGTTACCGCAGCCAGTTTGCCGCAGCCGTGCCGCTTGCCGTCTTCGGCGCTCGGCCTAACTGAATTTCAGAAATTTCTGAAATGTCTGCGCGAACAGGGTTTTCAGACCATGACACTTACACCTCTCCAGCAGGAGTTCGTCCTGCATTTCGGGGAAATGGGCAGCCGGTGGGGCATCAACCGCACCGTGGGGCAGATCTATGCCCTGCTGTTCCTGTCCCGCGAGCCGCTGAATGCGGAAACGATAACCGACGCGCTCGGGGTCAGCCGGTCGAACACGTCGATGGGGCTGAAGGAACTGCAATCCTGGGGTCTGGTCCATCTCAGGCACTTTCAGGGCGACCGGCGGGACTATTTCACGACGCCTGAAGACCTCTGGGAGATCGTGCGCATCCTCGTGGCCGAACGGAAAAAGCGCGAGATCGACCCGACGCTCACCAAGTTGCGGGAACTGGAGATGTCCGGCCCCGCCGGTGACGACTACGCCGAGGCGCGCATCGCGGAACTGCGCGAACTGATCGAGATGATGACCGGCTTCTATGCCGAGATGGAAAAGCTCGAGACCGAGCGCCTCGTGAAACTGATGACGATGGGTCAACGCATCGCGGGCCTGATCGACAAGGCCGGTGGCGTACTGCCGGCACTTACGAAACGCAAGTAGAGAGGAAGACGACTGATGGAAGCGCTCGACACCCTGCTTCTCAGCCGCATCCAGTTCGCGGCCAATATCTCGTTCCACATCCTGTTCCCGACCATTACCATTGCGCTGGGCTGGGTGCTGTTCTTCTTCCGCGTCCGCTTCGCCCAGACGCAGGACGACAAGTGGATGGCGGCCTACCGGTTCTGGGTGAAGGTGTTTGCGCTCAGCTTCGCCATGGGCGTCGTCTCGGGCATCACCATGTCTTTCCAGTTCGGCACCAACTGGCCGGGCTTCATGGAAACCGTCGGCAATATCGCGGGTCCGCTTCTGGCCTACGAGGTGCTGACCGCCTTCTTCCTCGAGGCGGTATTCATCGGGATCATGCTGTTCGGCTTCTCCCGCGTGCCGGGTTGGCTGCATATGCTGGCCACTGGCCTCGTGGCCTTCGGAACCACCATGTCTGCCTTCTGGATCATCGTGCTGAACTCGTGGATGCACACGCCGCAGGGCTTCGAGATGGTCGACGGCGTGGCCTTCGCCACCAGCTGGTGGGAGATCATCTTCAACCCCTCCTTGCCCTACCGCTTCGCCCACATGATGATGGCAAGCTTCCTGACCGTCGCCTTCCTCGTGGCCGGCGTCTCGGCCTTCCGCTGGCTGATCGGCGACCGCTCGCGCGAGGTGCGCGCGATGCTGAAGACGGGCGTGGCGCTGGGCGCGGTCCTCATCCCGCTGCAGATCTACATGGGTGACCTGCATGGTCTGAACACCAAGACGTACCAGCCCGCCAAGGTCGCCGCGATGGAGGGCCTGTGGGAAACGCAACGTGGTGCGCCGCTGGTGCTCTTCGGCATTCCCGACGAAGAGGCGCGCGAGAACCGCCTGGCCGTCGAGATCCCCGGCCTCGCCTCTCTCATCCTGACCCATGAATGGGATGGCGAACTGACCGGCCTCAACGATTTCGTCACCGAGGACGGCGAGGTGCTGCACCCGCCCGTGGCCCCGGTCTTCTGGTCCTTCCGCGTGATGGTCGGCACAGGCGTCGGCATGCTGCTCCTGAGCTGGAGCGCGGCTTGGTTCATGTGGCGCCGCCGTCACCTGCACGAGGGGCGCATCGCGGGCCACTGGTTCGCGGTCGAGGGCCTGCCCAAGCCGATCCTCTGGGCGCTGGTGCCGATGGCGTTTTCCGGCTGGGTCGCCACGCTCGCGGGCTGGTACACCACCGAGATCGGCCGCCAGCCCTGGCTGGTGCAAGGGGTCATGACCACGGACATGGCCGTTGCCGATGTGCCAGCGCCGATGGTGATGGGCACGCTGGTGACCTACCTCGCGATCTACGCGGCACTCCTGCTCGCTTATATCAGCGTCGTGATCTACCTCGCGCGCAAGGCGGCGAAGGGCGATGATGCGCCCATGGATGACATCATCCATTCCGGAAAGGCGGAAGTCGCCGCCATCAGCCCTGCGGAGTAGGCCCATGCTGCCCGATTTCACCAATCCCGCCGACTGGCTGCCTTGGGCCTTCGCCTCGCTCATGGGGCTGTCGATCCTGATCTACGTGATCCTCGACGGCTTCGACCTTGGCGTCGGCATCCTCTTCCCGCTGGCCGAACCTGCGGAACAGGACCGCATGATCGGCTCCATCGGCCCGTTCTGGGACGCCAACGAGACTTGGCTGGTGCTGGCCGTGGGTCTTCTGCTGGTGGCCTTCCCGCAGGCGCACGGGATGATCCTGTCGACGCTGTACCTGCCGGTCTTCGTGATGCTGGTGGGCCTGATCCTTCGCGGCGTCGCCTTCGAATTCCGAGCCAAGGCACGCGATCATCACAAGCGGCTGTGGAACCGCCTGTTCTTCGCGGGCTCGCTGATGACGGCGCTGGCGCAGGGCTTCATGCTGGGCCTTTACATCATGGGGCTCGAGACGACGCCGGCCACCTACGCCTTCGCCACCCTGACAGCCGTGTTCCTTGCCGTGGGCTACAGCTTTATCGGCAGCACATGGCTGATCCACAAGACGGAAGGGGCGCTGCAGCTGAAAACGGTGCAATGGGGCAGAGAAAGCCTCTGGGGCGTCGTGCTCGGCATCGGGGCGGTCTCGCTGGCCACGCCCTTCGTCAGCCCGCGCATCTTCGAGAAATGGTTTACCTTCCCGGAGGTGCTCTACCTCGCGCCGCTGCCGGTCCTGTCGGGCGCGCTGGTGGTCGCGCTCTGGGTAATGCTGCGCCGCATGCCTTATGCGGGGGATCGCCGCTCATGGCTGCCCTTCGCGGTCGCCTCGACGCTTTTCGCGCTCGCCTATCTGGGGATGGCCTACAGCTTCTACCCCTATGTCGTGCCCGAGCAGCTGACCATCTACGAGGCCGCGGCCGCGCCCGAAAGCCTGCTGATCATCCTGATTGGCGCCTGCTTCGTGGTGCCTGTGATCCTTGGGTATTCGGTGCTGGCCTATGTCATCTTCCGCGGCAAGGCGACGGAGTTGCGTTACGACTGAGGTCCGATTGCGTATTTGGAGAAAGATGAAGGGGCAGATCCTTTTCCTTCATCTTTCCGAAAATACGCATGCGACCGTGCCACATCGCGGCCGGTCGGTTGTCAGAAATCCACCTCCACACCCGGCAGGTTCAGGGCCTTCATCAGATCGCGCAGCTCCTGCCGCGCGGCGAGGTTGGAGATGTTCAGCCGATCGACGCCCAGCTCCTTCAGGTCCAGCAGCGTCATGCCGGTGGGAAACATCTCCCGGAAGATCACGCGCTCGGAAAATCCGGGCGCCACGCGGAACCCGATGCGCCGCGACAGGTCCTCCAGCGCCTGGCCGACCTTGCGCTTGTTGTGCATCTGCTGTGCGCCGAGGCGGTTTCGTACCACGATCCAGTCCATCGCCCTGAGGCCCGCGCGTGCGCGCAATTGCCGGGCGTGCCAGACCATCTCGGAATAGACGCTGGGTCCCCGGATTTCGTAGGTCTCGGGGTCGATCCGCGCCAGGAGGTCGAAATCGACGAAACTGTCGTTCATCGGCGTGATCAGCGTGTCGGCGAGGCTGTGCGCCACCTGGGACAGCCGCGTGTGGCTGCCGGGGCAGTCGATCACGATGAGGTCACATCGCGCCTCGTGCTCGGCCACGGCCGCCGACAGGCGCCGGTCGTAGATGTTCTCGCCTTCCGACAACGTCGTGGGATCGATGGGGGGAAGCTCCATCAGGATCGGGCAGGGCAGGTCGAGTTCCCGCTTGGCGATCGTGTTCTGACGGTTCTCGATATACCGCCCGAAACTGCGCTGCCGCAGGTCGAGGTCGAGGCCACCCACGGTCTTGCCCAGCCGCGCAAGCGCCGTGGCCACGTGCATGGCAGTCGTGGATTTGCCCGACCCGCCCTTTTCGTTGCCCAGAACGATGATGTGTGCCACTGCCCGACACCTCTATATGTTGGCGCTCTTGTCGTAGGAGGCGCGAATTGTGGGCAGTATAGGCGAGGTTGGGGGGAAGGTTAAGCGCGAATGCGTGGGGTGGAGGCCAATGCGACGACACGAACGGAAAACGCCGCCCGGTGGGGGGGCGGCGTCGGTGTCTTTCCATGGAAGGCCGGTTCAGAAACCGAGGCCCTCGTATTTCTTCTTGAACTTCGACACGCGGCCGCCCTGGTCCATCAGGCGCGTGCTGCCGCCTGTCCAGGCGGGGTGCACCGACGGATCGATGTCGAGCGAGAGCGTGTCGCCCTCCGCGCCCCAGGTGGAGCGCATCTGAACCACGTCGCCATTGGTCATCTTGACGTCGATGACGTGGTAATCGGGATGGATATCCTTTTTCATCTCGAAGGCTCCCTTACGCTTCGGCGCCGGATTTGGGACCGGATTTTGGCTTGTAGGTGGTGTCCTCGGCGATCCGGGCGGACTTGCCGCGGCGTGCGCGCAGGTAATAGAGCTTCGCGCGGCGCACGCGGCCGCGACGGACGACCTCGATCGAGTCGATATTCGTGGAATGGAGCGGGAAGACACGCTCCACGCCTTCGCCGAACGAGATCTTTCGCACCGTGAAGGACCCGGCGATGCCGGCACCGCCCTTGCGCGCGATGCACACGCCCTCGTAGTTCTGCACACGGGTGCGGGTGCCTTCGGTCACCTTGTAGCCGACGCGGATGGTGTCGCCGGCCTTGAAGTCGGGAAGCGCCTTCCCGAGGGAGGCGATCTGTTCCGCCTCCAGTTCTGCGATCAGGTTCATCTGTCGCGCTCCTATCGTTCTGCGCGGTTTGCCCGCGGATGAGTTCTTCTTTGCCGCAGGACACGTTCCTGCAAACGACCGGCGGCCCGAGTCACCCCAGGCCGCGATGGGTGGCGTATACGCCCCGGTGCCCAGTCTGGCAAGGGTGTCCTCCCGGGCTAGCGTGTCAGCTTGCCGCCGGGGAGCACGGTGGGATCGACCACTGTCAAGGTGGCGCGCCCCTTGGGGCGCAGGCCCATGCGCGTGCAGACCGCCTCGGACGGTGCGTTTCCGGGCTGCACCCCGGTAAAGAATCGACGGATGCCGTACCGCACGTGCATCTCGCGCATCGCCATGGCCCCGAGGATCAGGGCAAGGCGCTGACCCTTGCGGTCCGGTCGAGTGGCGAGCATCCCCCACCATGCGACCGGTCCGAACGCCGCGTTGTCGGGATGGGCGTAGGTCGAGGCCGCAGCGCAGGAGACGCCCTGGCCGTCCGCATCCAGAGCCACCACGCCCAGCCCTGGCCGTCGCCGGCCCCGCAGGATGCAACCCGCGACAGGCAGGACGCCGGCCTCGAGCGAAACCTTGGCGAGTGCTGCCAGATGCGCCCGCGGGCTCATGCTGTCGATCACTTGCGCAGTCAGGTCGACCGGAAGGACATGTTCGGCAAGCGTTGCCTCGGCGGCCGCCAACGCATCTTCTCCGCCTTCCCAGTTCACATATTGGGTGACGGCATAGCCCTGCGCTTCTATCTCGGCGCGCAGGCGCGGGGCCTCGGCTTCGGGCACCCCGGCGATGCTGCTGACGCCCAGCACCGTGGTCAACCGCTGCAATTGCTCTGTCACGTCCGACGATCCCCAGACCATGCCGACGCCGCGCCCGTAATAGGTGGTCGCCCTGTCGTGCCCCACGAGGTCGTAAAGCGCGAGGCCCCGGCGCTGCATCGCCTGCTGCTCGGGCGAGCCGAAGAATTCGTCGTCCATGGGCTGTCCCTTTGGTCTGGTGCCCCGGCCTAGCACGCTGCGGAGGGTAGCCCTAGCTTAGGGATCGGATGCGTCCCGATATCGCGCCCAGAGGTCCGGGCGCCTCTCCCGCGTCAGTCGTTCGGCCTCTGCCCGTCGCCATTTCGCGATCTCGCCGTGGTTCCCGGACAGAAGCACTTCGGGGATGGCGTGGCCGCGCCACTCGCGGGGCTGGGTGAATTGGGGATGTTCCAGAAGGCCCTCGGAAAAGCTTTCCTCCTCGGTCGAGCTTGCGTTGCCCAGAACGCCGGGGATCAGGCGGACCGTGGCGTCGAGTATCGCCTGCGCCGCGATCTCGCCGCCGGTCAGGACGAAGTCGCCGAGGCTGATCTCCTCGAGCGCGAAATGATCGATCACGCGCTGGTCCACGCCTTCGAATCGCCCGCAGAGCAGCGTCACCCCCTCGGCCGCGGCAAGGCGCCTGGCGTGGGCCTGGGTGAAGGGCGCGCCGCGCGGACTGAGGTAGATGCGCGGCCAGCGGGATGGATCCTCCGGCGTGCCGCTGGCCGTCATGTCGAGCGCCCGGCCCAGCACGTCGGGCCGCATCACCAGTCCCGCGCCGCCGCCGGCGGGCGTGTCGTCCACCTGCCGGTGCTTTCCGTTGCCGAAGGTGCGCAGATCGATCGTCTCCAGCGCCCAAAGGCCTTGCTGCAACGCCTTTCCGGTCAGCGACGCGCCGAGTACGCCGGGGAAGGTCTCGGGGAAAAGCGTGAGCACCTTGGCGCACCACGCGCCCTTGAGCCGTGGCGTGCCCTCCATCAGCGACCGGGGTGTGAGGCTGGGCGAAATGGAGAGCCGTGCGTGGGAACGGGCCGGTTTGCTGTCGGTCGGGTCTGACATGGGCGGAGCCTTAGCGGCGGGCGGGATGGCTGGCAATGGTGCGGGGAAAGCGGCGTGCGGGACTCTTCCGCCAGGATGAAGGGTGGGGTTGTGCCCCGGTTAATCGGAGTTATGTCTGCGCGCTACGGAGAGACAAACGCACATGACACGACCAATCCTCGAAATACGCGATCTGCAAAAGGTCTATGACGGTGGTTTCACCGCGCTGCACGCGGTGTCGCTGGACATTCGGGAGGGTGAGATCTTCGCGCTGCTGGGACCCAACGGCGCCGGCAAGACCACCCTGATCGGCACGATCTGCGGGCTGGTGCAGCCCAGCGGCGGCCGGGTCATGGTGGCCGGGCATGACACGGCGACAGAGTATCGCGCCGCGCGCCGTCTGATCGGGCTCGTGCCGCAGGAGGTGAACCTCGAACCCTTCGAGAAGGTCATCAACACGGTGCGGTTCTCGCGTGGTCTCTTCGGCAAGCCGCGCAACGAGGCCCTGATCGAACACGTGTTGCGGCAGCTGTCGCTCTGGGACAAGCGCGACAGCCAGATCCGGGCGCTGTCGGGCGGCATGAAGCGGCGCGTGCTGATCGCCAAGGCGCTCGCCCACGAGCCGCGGATACTCTTTCTCGATGAACCCACCGCGGGCGTGGACGTGGAATTGCGTCGCGACATGTGGGAGGTCGTGCGCGGCCTGAAGGAGGATGGCGTCACGATCATCCTGACGACCCATTACATCGAGGAGGCCGAGGCCATGGCCGACCGGGTCGGTGTCATCACCAGGGGGCGGCTTATGCTGGTGGAGGACAAGACCGCGCTGATGACCCGTCTGGGGCGCAAGGAACTGGTGATCGAGTTGCGCGAGCCGCTGCAGGAGGTGCCCGCAGCACTGGCGGGCCATGGTCTGGAGGTGCTTGGGGACGGTCGGCTGCTGTTTTCCTATGACACGCAGGCGGAGCGCACGGGCATCACGCGGCTGCTGGCCGATGTGCAGGCGTCGGGGCTTCACCTGCGCGACGTGGAGACCCGTACCTCGTCGCTCGAGGAGATCTTCGTCGGGCTCGTGACCGAGGAGAACCGTTCCGATGAAGCGGCCGCCGAAAACGTGGAGGCCGCGCCATGAACCTGCGCGCCATCGCCGCCATCTTCCGCTTCGAAATGAGCCGGACCTTCCGCACGCTGGGGCAATCGGTGGTCTCGCCGGTGCTGACCACGTCGCTTTACTTCGTTGTCTTCGGCGCGGCCATCGGCAGCCGCATCCAGGAGGTCGAGGGCGTGAGCTACGGCGCCTTCATCGTGCCCGGTCTGATCATGCTGACGGTGCTGCAGCAGGCGATCAGCAACGCCTCCTTCGGCATCTACTTCCCGAAATTCGTGGGCACGATCTACGAACTTCTTTCGGCGCCTGTGTCCTTTCTCGAGGTGACGGCGGGCTACGTGCTGGCAGCGGCGACCAAGGCGCTGATGATCGGGCTGATCATCCTTGCGACATCGTTCTTCTTCGTGGACCTCGATATCGTGCACCCAGTCTGGATGGTGACGTTCCTCGTCCTGACCTGCCTCAGCTTCGCGCTTTTCGGGTTCATCATCGGCATCTGGGCGCAGAATTTCGAGCAATTGCAGCTTGTGCCGCTTCTGGCGGTGACGCCGCTCGTGTTCCTCGGCGGCGCGTTCTACTCGATCTCGATGCTGCCGCAGGGGTGGCAGACCGTCAGTCTGTTCAACCCGGTGGTCTACCTGATCTCGGGGTTCCGCTGGTCCTTCTTCGGGCTGGCCGATGTGCCGGTGGGCTGGTCGCTTCTTGCGATCTCGGTCTTCCTGATGGCCTGCCTCGCGACGGTGGCGTGGATCTTCCGCACGGGCTGGCGGCTCCGGCCCTGACAGGCCCCTTCATCTTTCCAAAAATACGCACGGCGCCGTCAGTCGTCGAAGAGCCCCTCGGGCGGGTCGATGACGATACGTCCCGCCGTGAGGTCGACGGTCGGGACGATCTCGGTCGTGAACGGCACCAGCGTGGTGTGCCGCTGACCCGGGGCGCGGACCTCCAGCAGGTCGGACGCCCCGTGGTTCAGAACGGCGGACACGCGGCCCAGCGGCGCACCGCCCGTGTCGCAGACCTCGAGCCCGACAAGATCGGCATGGTAGTATTCGTCATCGGGAAGGGCCGGCAGGGCGTCGCGCGGCGCATAGAGACGGCTGCCGCGGAGCGCGTCGGCGGCCTCCTTCGTGGCGATACCGTCCAGCCGCGCGGCGAAACCGCCCTTCACGGAGGCGATCAGTGTCACGGTGAAACTACGGCTGCCATCCTCGAAGCTCAGCGGACCGTAGGAGGCGATATCCTCGGGGACGGCGCAGAAGCTTTTCAGGCGCACCTCGCCGCGTACGCCGAAGGCGCCCGCGATGGCGCCGACACAGACCCGCTCAGCCATGGGCATGCTCCACGAAGATGGGGAGGTGCTGCGCGGAGGCGGGCCGTTCGACCCAGACCGCCACCCAGAGCAGGAACGCGAAGAGACAGGCCAGCGCGATCAGCGCGAGCCCGACCAGTCGCGCCGGACCGTCGCCGGCGATCAGGAACCACAGGCCGATGCCGCCAAGCCCCAGAACCGCGAGGATCATCGCGGGGCTCGGGAGATGCACGGTGCCGGCCGGCGGTGCTGTGAGGGTGGTGACGTGCCCATCCGGTCGCCTGCCGGGACAGGGGCACGCCGCGTGGCGGCGCACCCAAGCCCCGGAACCACCTTACTCGGTCTTTTCTTCGGCGGCCGCGTCCTCTGCCGGTGCCTCTTCGGCAGGCGCCTCTTCAGCGGGTGCGGCCTCGGCTTCTGCGGCTTCCGCGGCCTTGGCGGCCTTCTCCTCGGCGCGCTCCTTGGCCTTGGTGCCGGGCACGGCCTTCAGCGGGTTGCTGCGTTCCTTCTTCTCCAGAAGACCGGCGGCCTCGAGAAAGCGGCTTACCCGGTCGGTGGGCTGCGCGCCCGCGTCGAGCCAATGCTTCACGCGGTCGAGGTCCATCTTGATGCGGTCCTCGCTGTCCTTGGGCAGGAGCGGGTTGTAGGTACCCAGCTTCTCGATGAAGCGGCCGTCGCGGGGCATGCGGCTGTCGGCGGCCACAATGCGGTAGAAGGGACGTTTCTTCGAGCCGCCGCGGGCCAGTCGGATTTTCATTGCCATGGTGTATCTCCTTGATATGGCGAAGGTTTGGTGGGCAGTTTGCCCCCCTACGATTGGTGTTGCTCGTGGTGACGAATAACCTCGTCGATCACGAAACGCAGGAACTTCTTGGCGAATTCCGGGTCCAGGTCGGCCCGTTTCGCCAGGGCTTCGAGCCGCGCGATCTGCGCCGCTTCGCGCGCGGGGTCGGACGGGGGCAGGTCGAGTTCGGCCTTGAGCCTGCCGACGGCCTGGGTGTGTTTGAAGCGCTCGCCCAGCGTGTAGACGAGGATCGCGTCGAGACGGTCGATCGACTCGCGGTGGCCTTTCAGCAGCTCGGCGGCGCGGGCGGCTGTGTCGGTCATGGCGTTGGTCATGGGCGGGCCTCCTGAAGGTGGAGCAGGGCAAGAGGGATGTATGCGGGGGCGGTCGTCATGCGGCGATCTCCTCCGCTGCGGGGTGGCGCCACACGTCGATCTCGTTGTCGCGCAGGGGTTTCGCGGCCTCCCGGTCGATCCGGCAGCCAAGGCGTTCGGCCAGCACGCGGGAGCGGGCGTTTGCAGGGTCGATATAGCTGACGGCGGTGGACCAGCCGAGAACCTCGTAGGCGTGACGGCGCAGTGCCGTGACCGCCTCGAAGGCATAGCCCTTGCCCTCGGCCGTATCGGTCCAGATCGTCCAGCCCAGTTCCTCCTCCGGCCAGTCGCCGGGAAACCACGGACCCATGGAGCCGATCGGCTGTCCGCTCGCCTTTTCCTCGGCCACGAAACTGCCGAAGCCGCGCAGGTGCCAGTGCCCGGTGATGATGGCGAGCACGCGCCATGCGTGGCCGATATCCTTGTCCGCGCCGCCGCCGATGTAGCGGGCGCGATCGGACATGACGAAGGGCGCGAAGACCTCGAAATCGGAGGCCTGCGGCGCGCGCAGGATCAGCCGCGCGGTTTCCAGCACCGGCGTGTCGGTCAGGCGGGCGGTCATGGGCGCGCCTCCGGACCGGGGGCGGGGTGGCGCCAGACCTGCATGTTGCCATAGCGCTCATGGGTGAAATCGCCGTCGCGCACCGCGCCCAGCCGCTCGGCCAGTGCGCGGGAGCGGGCGTTTTCCGGCGCGATGAGGCTGATCGCCGTGGTCCAGCCCAGCGTGCCGTAGGCATGGGCGCGCGCGGCCAGCGCGGTCTCATGGGCCACGCCTCGGCCCTCGGCCCCGTCGAACAGGGTCCAGCCGATTTCCGGCTCGGGCCAGCCGTCGGGATACCAAAGGCCCACATTGCCAAGCGTTTCGCCGGTGGCCTTCTCCTCGACCATCCAGCGGCCGTAGCCCCTGACGTGCCAGTGCCCTGCATAGGTCATGAACGCACGGCACGCGAGTTCCGCCGTCATCGGCCCGCCCACGTAGCGCGAGCGCGGGCTGGCGTAGAAGGCGGTGAAGGCCTCGATATCGCCGGGCCGGTAGCCGCGCAGAAGAAAGCGCTCGGTCTCGATGACCGGAATGGCGGCGAAAAGCGCCTCGGCGGGCGTGGGGCGTGCGTGAAGGGTCATGCCGGCCCCCAATGCCGGTAGACGAGCACGGGTTCACCGGCCACCGCGTCGGGTCGCGCGGCGGCGTCGTCGCGACGTGCGCCAAGGCGTTCGGCGACCGCGACAGAGCGCGCGTTGCCGCTGTGGGTGTAGCTGACAAGCGAGGCAAGGCGGTCGCGGGCCCAGTTGCGCGCGGCACGCGCGGCCTCGGTCGCGTAACCGTGGCCTTCGTACCCGTCATAAAGCGCCCAGCCCATTTCGGGTTCCGGATAATAGGAGGGGTGGCTTATGCCGGTCACGCCGATGGCCGTGCCATCGCGACGCTCGATCACCCAATGGCCGGCCCCTTGAAGGCACCAGCCGAAGAACTCGGTGGCGAAAAGGTGCCAGACCTTGCGTGGCGTGGCATCGGCCAGATGGCTGCGCGGAGACAGCATGAAGGCCTCATAGGCCTCGAAATCCTCACGACGCGGGGCGCGGAGAAGCAGGCGCCCGGTTTCGAGCGTGGGGATATGAAGGGTGGTTGCGGTCACTTCTTCTTGCCGAAGCCGGACAGGCCGGGGGGCAGGCCACCGCCGCCGAGGCCGGGAAGCCCGCCCTGGCCCAGTTGCCGCGCGGCGGCTTCCATTGCCTTGGGGTCCATCTGGCCCGGGTCCATGTCCTTGAGCGCCTGCGGGGTGCCCTTGCCCATGAGCGCGCCGAGGCCGCCTTTCAGCATCCCCTTCTTGCCCATCTTGCCGAGCTTCTTCATCGCGTCGGCCATCTGGCGGTGCATCTTCAGAAGCTTGTTCAGGTCGGACACGTCCTGACCCGCGCCCTTGGCGATACGCTTTTTCCGGCTGGCCTGAAGGATCTGCGGGTTGGCGCGTTCCTTCTTGGTCATCGATTGGATCAGAGCGATCTGACGCTTGATGACGGTGTCGTCGAAGCCGGCGTCATCGAGCTGCTTCTGCATCTTGGCCATGCCGGGCATCATGCCCATCATTCCCTGCATGCCGCCCATCTTCATCATCTGTTCCAGCTGGCCCTTGAGGTCGTTCATGTTGAACTGACCCTTCTGGAAGCGCTTCATCATGCGCTCGGCCTGTTCGGCCTCCAGCGTTTCCTGCGCGCGCTCCACGAGGCTGACGATGTCGCCCATGCCGAGAATGCGGCCGGCGATGCGCTCGGGCTCGAAGGTCTCGAGCGCGTCCAGTTTTTCGCCGAGGCCGACGAAGCGGATCGGCTTGCCGGTGATCGCGCGCATCGACAGGGCCGCGCCGCCGCGCCCGTCGCCGTCCATACGGGTCAGCACGACACCGGTGATGCCGATGCGCTCGTCGAAATTCTCGGCCGTGTGCACGGCGTCCTGACCGGTAAGACCATCGACCACCAGCAGCGTCTCGCGCGGGTTCGCGACGTCGCGCACGGCCTCGACCTGGGCCATCAGCTCCTCGTCGATGGAGAGGCGCCCGGCGGTGTCGAGCATGTAGACGTCATAGCCGCCCAAGGACGCCTGCGTTTTGGCCCGTCTTGCGATGGCCACCGGGTCTTCGCCCTTGACGATCGGCAGTGTGTCCACGCCGATCTGGGTCCCGAGGATCGCCAGCTGTTCCATGGCCGCGGGACGATTCACGTCGAGCGAGGCCATCAGCACCTTCTTGCCCTCGCGCTCCTTCAGGCGCTTGGCGATCTTTGCGGTGGTGGTGGTCTTGCCGCCGCCCTGCAGGCCGACCATCAGGACGGGGGCGGGCGGGTTGTCGATCTTGAGCGCGCCGGGATCCTCGTCGCCAGACAGGACATGCACTAGTTCGTCATGGACGATCTTGATGACCTGCTGGCCGGGCGTCACCGATTTCGTGACCGCGGCACCGGTCGCCTTCTTCTCGACCGCCTTGATGAACTGGCGCGCCACCGGCAGCGACACGTCCGCCTCAAGCAGGGCCACGCGCACCTCGCGCATGGCGGTGCGCACGTCATCCTCAGACAGCGCGCCCTGCTTGGTGAGCCGGTCGAAGACGCCGCCAAGGCGTTCTGAGAGGTTTTCGAACATGGGCGCGGGCCCCCTTTGTCGTCTCGGTTGCCCCATGAAGGTAAGGGGCCAACCGGACATGCGCCATGGGTTCGCGGTCAAAGATCCCGGGGCCAGACCCTTAACGGGTAGTGCCCCCGTGGGCGAAACCTCGCTGACGGGGGGCGATCTTGACCGGATCAAGACCGGAGAGCTGACGCTGTCCGGATATGTGAGCGCTGTTTAGGGGGCGGAACTTGCGGGAGTCAAGCGCTGCGAGGCGCTGCCGGCGCGCCTTGGGGACAAAACGGGGCGTCTCAGCGGCAGTCCACCCTGAGTTCGGTCACGTCGCCGGCCAGCATGTCGCGCCCTTGCGGCGCGTGAAGCGAAAAGGCGCGGCGGAGGTCGAGACGGTCCCACTCTTCCTGCGCGGTGGGCAGGCCGGGGTCGGGGCGGCTTCCGGGGCGGCCGAATAGCGTGATCGCCATCGGGCCGGTGAAATGTTGCCCGGCGACCGAGAGGCCCTCGATATTATGGGCATAGACCCCGACGAGGTCGGCCGCAGGTCCCCGGGAGGTGATGATGAGCGTCCAGATCGGGCCGGAAATGCCATCGCCCAGAGCCATCTCGCCCGTGGCCAGATGCGCGGTCGACCCGCCCTCCTGCCGTACGGTCCGGCCCAGCGCGGTGAACCGCGCCCGGCCGTCGAGCGTGTCGCCCGGCTGGAACGGGCCGGCACCCTGTGTGAGCACGACCGAGAACGCGATGTCGCAGCTTTGCGCCGCGAGCGGTGCTGGTACGAGAAGCCAGAGCGCGGCGATAAGGCCCGGACGCAACATCATGGCCGGAGGCTAACACAGCTTCAGGGCCTTGCAACACGGCGCGGGGCGTGGGCGCCCGGCCTGCCGGATCATCAGACCGCCGCCGGGGGAGTGCCTCGAGCTGTGCCGGTGCCCTTTGCATTATGTGGTCCGCGTCCAGCATCGGGAAAGAATGCCTGTCTGCCGATTGGCGTAAGGGATGCACGTGGCGACAAGACTTGCGACGTGCAAAAATTCATTCGTTTCCTGAGTTGATGTGCATATATATGCGTAATCGCACATAATGTTCCGTTGTGGCGCTAAAGCCGCTTCGACCTTGCGTCGGTGAACATGAAGAGCGAGGTTCGGCGTCTCACTGTGAGCAGGCGCACGGCCTTGACAGCGACGCATGGAGGGGAGAGGCGATGGACAACTGGGACGAAATCCGCACGGCCTATCAGGTGGCGCGGCTCGGTACCGTTTCGGGCGCGGCGGAGGTGCTCGGCGTGCATCACGCCACCGTCATCCGCCATATCGATGCGCTGGAGAACGCGCTGGGCGCGAAGCTGTTCCAGCGGCATGCGCGCGGCTACACGGCAACGGAGGCGGGGCAGGATCTGTTCTCGGTCGCAGGCGTCGCCGACGATCAGTTCACCCAGCTCGCCGGACGCATCAAGGGCCGCGGCGACGAGGTTACGGGCGATCTGATCGTCACCTCACTGGGCGCGCTGTCGCCGCTTCTGGTGCCCACCATCGCCGCCTTTCAGGAGCGGCACCCGGACCTGCGGGTGCGCCTGATCTCCGACGCGCGGCTGTTCCGGCTCGAATACGGCGAGGCGCATGTGGCGATCCGGGCGGGCAAACTGCCCGACCAGCCCGACAACGTCGTGCAGCCCTTCTTCACCCAGACCCTGCGTCTGGTGGCCAGCCCCGACTATGTCGAGAAACACGGGCCTCTGACCGACGAGAGCCTCGAGACTCACCGTTTCATCGGTTCGAACGAGGACACGCCCCGCGCGCCCTATTTACGCTGGCTGGCGGACACGGTCCCGAGCGGCAACATCGTGTTCCGCGCCTCGGACATGCGGGCGGTGAAGGAAGCGGTGATCGCGGGCATCGGTATCGGGTTCGTAGCCGGATGGGATCGCAGCAGGACCGAGGACCTCGTGGACATGCTGCCGCCGCTGGAGGAGTGGTCGGCCAGGATCTGGCTGGTCACGCATATGGACCTTCATCGCACGGCCAAGGTGCAGAGCTTCGTGCGACACCTGAAATCTGAAGTCATGACATGGCCGGTGGACGAGCCGGGGGGCAAGTGAGCCCAAAGGCTACAACGCGGCGTGTTGCGAAGCCCGTTGCCGGGACTGTGCGTGGCCACCTCGCTCTGTTGGTGTTCTCGGCCCTGATCGCCGGGAGCTATTCACTCGGCGGGCAGATCGCCAACGACATCGACCCGGTGACCCTGAACGCGGTGCGTTTCGTGATCGCCGCCGCCGCCGTCTACGCCGTGGTCCGCGCGAGGGGCGGGATCCCGCCCTCGGCCTTCGCGGCGCCGTGGCGCTACCTCGTGCTGGGCGGGCTATTCGCGATCTACTTCGTGACGATGTTCGAGGGGCTGAAGACCGCCGCGCCCGTCTCGGCGGCAGCGGTCTTCACACTCACGCCGGTGATGAGCGCGGGTTTCGGCTGGTTCCTGTTGCGGCAGGGCGTGACCCCGCGCATCGCGCTGGCGCTGGCCATCGGGGCGGCGGGTGCGGTCTGGGTGATCTTTCGCGCCGATGTCGCGGCGATCCGCGCCTTCGAGGTCGGCCCGGGCGAGGCGATCTTCTTCTGGGGCTGCGTGGCACATGCCGCCTACACGCCGCTGGTGCGCCTGCTGAACCGGGGCGAGCCGATCCTTGTCTTCACCTTTCTGACGCTGGCCGCCTGCGCGGGCGTGCTGCTGATCTGGGGCGCAGGCGCGATCATCGAAACCGACTGGACAAGTTTGCGTCCGCTGGTGTGGATAACGCTGGCCTATATCGCGCTGATTGCCAGCTCGACCACGGTCTTCCTGGTGCAATACGCCGCCATGCACCTGCCCGCGTCCAAGGTGATGGCCTATACCTACCTGACGCCCACATGGGTGCTGGCATGGGAGCTTGCCCTCGGGCAGCCGGTGCCGTCGGTGTTGGTTCTGGCGGGCGTGGGGCTCACGGTTCTGGCGCTGCTGCTGCTTCTGAAGGAGTGACGGGGACCCTTAGGCCATGTCCCCCGCCTTGCCGTCGCGTCCCAGTTCGCGCTCGAGGAAAGCCTCGAACGCGTCGAGGTTCACCGGTTCGAACTGGCCGAAACCCTGCATCCAGACCGAGGCGGACTTGAGCGCGTCGGGCTCCAGCTTGCACCATTTCACCCGCCCGCGCTTTTCCTGCGTGATCAGGCCGGCGCCGGCGAGGATGGTCAGGTGCTTCGAGATCGCGGCAAGCGACATCTCGAAGGGCTCGGCCACATCGGTGACGGCCATGTCGTCTTCCAGCAGCATCGTCAGGATGGCGCGACGGGTCGGGTCCGCCAGCGCGGCGAAGACGGTGTCGAGGGGCGCTGTCCGCGGATTGGTCATGCCCCGCTTTGCCGCCTGCATGCGCAATGGTCAACCGACCGGTTGAATAAGACATTTGTCGCGATCCGGCGCAATCGCGTGATGCGGCGCGCGCCACCCATTTGCCGCACCCTTGGAAAAATGAATTATCCCAAGGCGTTGGGCCCGTGCTGCCCTGCGGCGAAGCGCGTTGACTCCAGCCCCGCCCGCGCCTAGCTTTCGCCCGACTTCGATGGGGGACCCTTTTCCGGTGTCCGAAGAGCCTCAGGAAACGTCACGGGGCGACCGCCTCAAGGCGCTGGAGGCGCGGCTGAACGCGGTGCGCGCGCGTACCGAGCCGGAAAAACCCCACATGGAGGAACATTATTCGCAGGCGCAGCTTGCCTGGCGGATGGTGATCGAACTGGTGGCGGGCCTCGGTATCGGCTTCGCGATCGGATACGGGCTTGACAGCCTGTTGGGCACGCGGCCTTGGCTTATGGTCGTGTTCACGATCCTCGGCTTCATCGCCGGGGTGAAAACGATGATCCGCTCCGCGGCCGAGATGCAGCGGAAAACGGATGCGGCCGGAAAGACCGGGGAGACGCCCCGGGACGAGCCCGAAGACGAGAACGAGAAGGGGACCTGAGTTTTGGCGACGGAAAGCACGAACTCCTCCGAGACAGCGAAGCCTGGCAATGGCCGCCTAATCGCCTACGGGCTCATTGCGCTTGCCGTTGTGCTCTACATCCTCGGCCTGACGGACAGCTACGAGAGCGGTCTGTCGATCCACCCGATGGACCAGTTCGCGGTCTACCCGCTCTTCGGTGACGGGCCGGTTCGCTGGTACACGCCCACCAACGCGACGCTCTGGATGGGGCTGGCCGTCCTGTCGATCGCCGTGCTGATGGTGATGGGAACCGGTGGACGTGCGGTGATCCCCAACCGCAGCCAGTCGATGGCGGAACTGGCCTACGGCTTCATCCGCAAGATGGTGGAAGACGTGGCCGGCAAGGATGCGCTGCCCTATTTCCCCTACATCTTCACGGCGTTCCTTTTCATCCTCTTCGCCAATTTCCTTGCGCTGATCCCCACCAGCTTCAGCCCGACCTCGCATATCGCGGTGACGGTGATCCTGGCGCTGACGGTCTTCATCTCGGTCACGGTGATCGGCTTCGTGAAGAACGGGGCGACGTTCCTCAGCCTGTTCTGGGTCTCGTCGGCTCCGTTGATCCTGCGCCCGATCCTCGCGGTGATCGAACTGATTTCCTATTTCGTGCGGCCTGTCAGCCATTCGGTTCGTCTGGCCGGAGCGGTCATGGCAGGTCACGCCGTTCTCAAGGTGTTCGCCGGCTTCGCGGGCGTCATGGGCGCGGCCAGCGTGGCCCCCATCATCGGCGTGATCGCGATCTACGGGCTGGAAGTCCTCGTGGCCGCCATCCAGGCCTACGTGTTCACCATCCTCACCTGCGTCTACCTCAAGGACGCGCTTCATCCGCATCACTAGGCGGGGCATCGGGACACGTCCCGCCCACGCTCGTTTCACAAGACTTCTCGAACTTCCAACGTAAGGAGATAGGACTATGGAAGGCGATATCGCACAAATGGGTCAGTTCATCGGCGCAGGCATTGCCGGTCTGGGCGCCGGTCTCGCGGCACTCGGTGTCGGCAACGTGGCCGGCAACTTCCTTGCCGGCGCGCTGCGCAACCCCTCGGCCGCGGCAAGCCAGACCGCGACGCTCTTCATCGGCATCGCATTCGCTGAAGCGCTCGGCATCTTTGCCTTCCTGACCGCGCTTCTGCTGATGTTCGCCGTCTGAGCCGGACCTCGAGAGACCATCCTTACGCCCGGGGTCCGTGCAAGTCCGATGACTTTGCGCGGGCCCCGGTGTAACCGGGTTCCAGGAGGACGCTACATTGGCAGACGACGCCACCATAGAGGCCGCCAACGGTGCCGCACCGGGCATGCCTCAGCTCGATTTTTCGACGTTCCCGAACCAGATCTTCTGGCTGGTCGTCACGCTGATCGCGATCTATTTAATCCTCAGCAAGGTTGCCTTGCCGAGGATCGGCTCGGTGCTTGCCGAACGGCAGGGCACGCTTACCAACGATCTAGCCGCTGCCGAAGACCTCAAGCGTCAGGCCGCGGAGGCCGAGGACGCCTATAACAAGGCACTCGCCGATGCCCGCGCCGAGGCGCAGCGCATCGCGGAGGAAACCCGCGCAGAGATCCAGGCCGTTCTGGCCGACGCCACGGCGAAAGCCGATGAACAGATCGCCGCCAAGGCCACCGAAAGCGAGGCCCGCATCTCTGCCATTCAGGCCAATGCGACCCAGTCCGTCGAGGATGTCGCGCGCGACGTGGCCGGCGATGTGATCACCGCCGTCATGCCGGGTCAGACAGTGGATGCCGAGACCGTCGCCAGCGCCGTCACGGCGCGGATGAAAGGATAAACCGATGTATCGTGTGATCCTTCCGATCCTTGTTGCAGGCGCGTTCAGCCAGCCGTCGCTGGCAGCCGAACCTGGCTACACGCCGGGCTACGATTTCACGTCGTTCTTCAATACCGATTTCGTGGTGCTGATCGGCTTCGTGCTGTTTCTCGCGATCCTGTTCTACTTCAACGTGCCGAGCCTTCTTGGTGGCATGCTCGACAAGCGCGCCGAGGGCATCAAGTCCGACCTCGACGAGGCCCGCGCCCTGCGCGAAGAGGCGCAGACGCTTCTGGCGTCCTACGAGCGCAAGCAGCGGGAAATGGCAGAGCAGTCCGAACGGATCGTGGCGCAGGCGCGCGCCGATGCCGAGGCCGCCGCCGAGACCGCCAAGGCGGACCTGGCGCGCTCGATCGAGCGCCGTCTGGCAGCCGCCGAGGACCAGATCGCGAGTGCCGAGGCCAAGGCCGTGCGCGCCGTCCGGGACCGTGCCGTCGAGGTGGCCATTGCCGCAGCGGGCGAGATCATCGCGGGCCGCATGGCCGCCGCCGACGCCAACAGCCTGATCGATGCCTCGATCGATGAGGTTGCGGCGCGTCTCAACTAATCCGGTTCCGCCAACCAAGAAAACGCCTCGGTCCAGCTGGCCGGGGCGTTTTTCATTGCGCGACGTAACCTAGCCGCCCAGTTCGGCGAGGGCGTCGAAATCCACCTGTTCGAGATGCTCGGCCATCACCTCGACCGGCGCGCCGCTCGCTTGAATCAGGACGCGGCCACCGATGAGGCCCGACAATTCGTTATCGGCATTGAGGAAGCTTTCACCGTTGATGCGCTCGATCCGGCCCATCGTGGCCATGATCGTGGCATTGCCCAGCAGTCCGGCCATCGCACCCACCATGGGGTTGTCGGCGACCATCATGATCGTGAAGCGCCCATCGGGCCCGGTATACTCGGCCTCGGCCGAGCTGCCGCCCCCCATGAAGCCGAGGCCCTGCGCGGGCTCCTCGGACAATTCGCGCGTCCAGCCGGGCAGAGCGGGTGGCAGGAAGGCCTCGAGCCCTTGGGACTGCATGTCGTTCAGAAGCTGCGTGGCATACCCGGTTTCGGCCAGCGCATCCTGGATATCACCGGCCTCGTAAGCCTCGATCGCGGCGTTCAGTGCGTCGGTGATGTCGTCGGCAAGCGCCGGCGCAGGGAGCAGAAATGCCGCGAGCGCGGCGGCGGGAATGATACGGGGCATGGGCGTCTGTCCTCCTTCACGAACCTGCGACAGGATAGTGGCAAGGCCGAGGTCGAGAAAGGCCGGGTTTCCGGACCCCTCGTGACGTCTCAGCCGAAACGCGTGCGCCAGGCGGGTTTCACGTCCCCCGGCGTGGGCGCGGCGTGATAGATGCCGCGCGCCATGGCCCGCGCAAGGCAGAGCGCCGCCAGATGCCCCAGCCACATCAACTCCACCGTGGCCGCGTGCCCGGACCCGATGGGCCGCGCGCCGGTCGCGACCGCAAAGACGGTGTCCCCGTCCATCGGCGCGTGCGAGGGCCAGACGGCGCGCGCGATCCCGTCATGGGCCATGATGGCCATCCGCGCGGCCTGCGCCTTGGTCAGCGCCGCGTCGGTCGCGACGACGGCGATGGCGGTGGCCTCCCTGTCCGACGCCGTGACCTTGGTGGGCGGAAGGCAGCCCGGGTCGAAGGACGGCGCGGGGCCGAGGCCGCCGAACTCGTCCCCGAACTCGCAGGGTGCCGCGTGGAAATGCGGACCGTCGCCCACCGTGACCTGCCCCACGGGATTGGCGGCCACGAGCGCGCCGACGGTATACCCGTTCCAGACCGCCGAGGCCGAGCCGAGCCCGCCCTTGAGATCCGCGATCAGCGCGCCGGTGCCCGCGCCCTCGCTGCCGATGGCAAAGGTTTCGGACGCCGCCTCGAACGCGGCGCGGCCGAGGGCGGGATAGGGCGAACTGCCCCAGTCCTTGACCCCGCCATTGGCGAGATCGAAGATGATCGCGGCGGGCACGATGGGCACCGTCATGCCAAGGACGGCAAAGCCCCGCCCCTGCGCGCGCAAGCCCTCCGTCACCCCTTGCGCCGCGTCCAGCCCGAAGGCGGACCCCCCGGACAGCACGATGGCGTCGACCGCCTGCACGGTCCGGTCGGGGGCGAGAAGCTCTGTCTCGCGCGTGCCGGGTGCGCCGCCCATGACGTGCACCGAGGCGGTGAAGGGCGCCTCCGCCGTCAGGACGGTGACACCGGACCGGATCGCCTGGTCCTTCGCGTTGCCGACGCGCAGGCCCTTCACGTCGGTGATCAGGTTGCGCGGCCCCGGCGCGATCACGTCGGCACCATGCGCGGCACCGTACCCCGGTAGGTCCCCAATGCCGTCAGGTGAGCGGTGGGTCCAAGGGGGCAGGTCTGCCCTTCCCATGCCGCCGGCAGGACGAGGATCAGCGTATCGCACTCTGCCGTTTCGGCCCGGATCTTCTTGATGGTAGCGCCGTCGAAATAGGTACCGAGCCGGGCGTCGGGCCGTTCCTCGCGGATCACCTCCACATGGGTCAGATCGAGCGCGCGTGCCGCGTCCAGCAGATGCGCGAAGGCCAGAGGCTGGCTCGCGAAATCGCCGGCAAAGACCTCGATATCGGCCGGCAGGTCGCGCCGGACAAATGCCGTCATATGCAGCGCCCGCCATCGACCTCGAGCGCGACCCCGGTGATCATCGCAGCCGCGTCCGAGCACAGGAAGGCCGCGGCTTCCCCCATGTCCTGCGGGGTGGAGAAGCGCCCGAGCGGGATGGTCGACAGGAACTTCGCTCGGATTTCCGGCGTGTCCTCGCCCATGAAGCTTTTCAGAAGCGGCGTCTCTCCCGCCACCGGGCAAAGCGCGTTCACGCGGATGCCTTCGGGGGCAAGCTCCACCGCCATCGTCTTGGTCGCGGTGATCATCCAGCCCTTGGAGGCGTTGTACCAGTTGAGCCGGGGCCGTGGGCTGAGCCCCGCGGTCGAGGCGATGTTGAGGATCGCGCCGGTGCCCGCAGCCTTCATGCGCGGCACGATCTCGCGCGCAGTGAGGTAGACGGATTTGACGTTCACGGCGAGCACGCGGTCGAAATCGGCTTCGGTGACATCCTCCATGGGTGCGGGCAGATGGGTGATCCCGGCATTGTTCACGAGGATGTCGATCCGGCCCCAGGCGTCGAGCGCGGCCTGCGTCATCGCCGCGACGGAGCCGCCGTCGGCAACGTCCGTCCGTTGCGCGATGCCGCCGATCTCGCCGGCCACGTCCGTGGCGGCGTCGACGTCGATATCGGCCACCATGACCTGCGCCCCCTCGCGGGCGAGGATGCGCGCGATCCCCGCGCCGAAGCCCGACCCGCCGCCGGTGACGATTGCTGTCTTGTTCTCAAGCCGCATGTGCGGACTCCTTGCTTGCGCGTGCGATGTCGATCCGCCGGGCCCTGCGCATGGGCCAGAAGGCGATGAGGAGGCCGAGCGCGGCCGTGACGTAGGCCGCATCATGCATGAACGCCGCGCGGTAGAAATCGGCGCGCGTGGGGCCCTCGGGCGGGGTGAGATACGTGTCGAGGACGCCCGTCGCCTCCGCCGCGATCCCGCCCACCAGCCCGGCGAGGGCCGCCATCGTGGCCAGCACCACGACAAGCCCGATCGCACCGATCCCGGCGGCGAAATAGGTCTCGGTCCGGGGCACCGCGACGAAGCCGTAAAGAAACGCGGGGAGCGCGACGAGCGGGCCGATCCACCACGCGGCCTGCACGCCCACCAGTGCCGCACCGACACGCGGCGCCGTTCCGGAATCGATACCGAACTGGTCGAACTTGAGCGCCGTGAAGTAGCTCGGGCCCACGGAATAGCTGAGCTGGTTGTGGAGCGCAGCGAAGACCGCCGCGGCAAGCGCCGCGATCGCCAGAAGCAGGACGAGGATGGGGAGTTTTCCGAAGCGTGTCACTTGGTGTGGCGGTTCGTTGGTGCGGCCTTGCGACAGCCTAGCGGCGCGGCGCGCCATGCGAAAGCCCGGATGGTGGGCCCGCGCGACCCCTCATTCATCTTTCTCCAAATACGCAAATCCACCGATCGCCCCGTCGCGCCCCGTCACGCCGTATCAGCCGTGATGCGCCGCGACGGTTTTCAGGCTGGAAAACCCGTAGAGCGCCTCGAACCCCTTTTCCCGGCCATGGCCCGAAAGCCCGGTTCCACCGAAGGGAAGCTCCACGCCTCCCGCCGCGCCGTAGTTGTTCAGAAACACCTGACCCGCGCGCAGGCGCTTCGCCAGCCGCATCTGCCGCCCTCCGTCGCCGGACCAGACGCTGGCCACAAGCCCATAGGCAGTGCCGTTGGCGATGGAGGCGGCGTGGTCTTCGTCGTCGAAGGGGATCAGCACCTGCACAGGGCCAAAGATCTCCTCCTGCGCGAGACGGTCCTCGGGCGCGACGCCGGCCAACAGGACCGGGGCGACGTAATGCCCGCCTCGGGGGGCGTCGGCGGTGATCTGGCCCTCGGCGATCCGCTGGCCCTGCCCGGCAAGGTCCAGATAGCCCTCGACGATTTCCTTCTGCCGGGCCGAGATCAGGGGGCCGAGGTCACGGTCGGCCATGGCGGGGGCGGCCACCTTGGCATGATAGGCCGCGGCCATGCGGTCGGCCACCTCCTCGAAACGCTGACGTTCGACCAGGATCCGGGAGGAGGCCGAACAGGTCTGGCCCGCGTTCTGGAGGCCCGCGTTCACGAGATAGGGCAGGGCGGCATCGAGATCGGCATCGGCGAAGAACAACTGCGGGGATTTGCCGCCGAGCTCCAGCGTGACGGCGATGACGTTCTGCGCCGCGGCAGCCTGCACCAGACGGCCGGTGGCGACCGAGCCGGTGAACGAGATATGGCCGATGCCGGGATGGGCGGTCAGCGCCGCCCCGGCCTCCGCGCCCAGCCCCGGCACCACGTTGACCGCGCCGTCGGGAAAGCCCGCCTGCCGCGCCAGATCGGCGAAGGCGAGCGCGGTCAGGCACGCCTCCTCCGCCGGTTTCAGGACGCAGGCATTGCCCATGGCGAGGGATGCACCCAGCGACCGGCCGATGATCTGCATCGGGTAGTTCCACGGCACGATATGGCCGGTGACGCCGATGGGTTCGCGGAGCGTGTAGACGGTGAAGCCCTGCTGGAAGGGGATGGTCTGGCCCATGACCTTGTCGGCGGCGCCGGCGTAGAACTCGCAGTAGCGGGCAAGCGCGGTGACATCGGCGCGCGCCTGGGTCAGCGGCTTGCCAACGTCGGTGGCCTCCATTTCGGCCAGCGCGTCGGCGTTTTCGGTCACGAGCTGTCCCAGCCGGGCGAGGAGGCGGCCACGCTCCGCCGCCGTGAGCTTGCCCCACGCTCCGTCGAGCGCCGTGCGCGCGGCCACAACGGCGGCGTCGATGTCATCGGGTCCTCCCCGGGCGATACGGCCGATCTCCTGTCCCGTGGACGGGTCCGTGATCGGCAGGGTCTCCCCGCCCGAAGGCGCCTCCCAGCGCCCGCCGATAAAGACCTTGTCTGTGTCGAACCACGGTGTCATCGCGTCGCCCTTTCTCTTGCGTTCAGGAGGCCAGATCCAGCCGCGGCGCGGCGCGGAGCAGGGCCTGCGTATAATCGTGTTGGGGAGCGTCGAAAACGCTCCGTGTGTCGCCGGTTTCCACGAAGCGTCCCGCCTGCATCACGATTACCCTGTCGGTGATCGCGCGCACCACCGTCAGATCGTGGGAGACGAAGAGGTACGAGAGGCCGAACTCCCCCTGCAACTCGGCCAGAAGGTCGAGGATGCGTGCCCGGACCGAGACATCGAGGGCTGAGACGGCCTCGTCCAGCACGATGATCCGGGGTCGTGTGATCAGCGCGCGCGCGATGGCGATGCGCTGACGCTGCCCGCCGGAGAACTCGTGCGGGTATTTCTCCATGTCGTCGGGGGAAAGGTGCACGGCGGACAGCGCCTCGGCCACACGGTCGCGACGGTCGGAGCCGGTGGGCGGCGTGTCGAGCAGGTGGAAGGGTTCGGCCACCAGCCGCTCGACCCGCCAGCGGGGATTGAAGCTGCCATAGGGGTCCTGGAACACGACCTGGATCCCGGCTCGGAGCGCGCGGGGCATATGAGGGACGATGGACTGACCGAAAAGCCTGATGTCGCCCGCCTGCACCGGGTCGAGACCGAGGATCGCGCGGGTGAGCGTGGACTTGCCGCAGCCGCTTTCACCGACGAGGCCGAGGGACTCACCCTCGCTGAGGGTGAAGGATACGCCGTCGACGGCCTGCACCGGCGGGCCGCGCCGGAAACCCTCGCGCCGGCCGGGATAGGTGCGCTCGACCTTTTCCACCTCAAGCAGGACCTCGGGCCGGGACGCGGCCGCCCGGTCGGGGGCGTGCGCCGAGGCCGCCAGCAGCGCGCGGGTGTAGGCATGCCGTCGCTCGGTCAGGACCTGCGCCGTCGGCCCGGTCTCCACGATCTCGCCCTTGCGCATGACGGCGATACGGTCGGCCATGCCGGAGACCACGGCAAGATCGTGGGTGATCAGCAGCAGTCCCATGTTTTCCTCCGCCACGAGGTCGCGCAGAAGGTCGAGGATCTGCGCCTGCGTGGTGACGTCGAGCGCGGTCGTGGGCTCGTCGGCGATCAGCAGGCGCGGGTGCAGCGCGATGGCCGCGGCGATGCAGACACGCTGGCGCTGGCCGCCTGACAACTCGTGCGGGTAGGCGTCGAGACCGACATGCGACAGGCCCACCCGGTCCAGCCGGTCGCGCGCGATCTTCAGCGCCACGCGTCGGTCCTGCGTCCCGTGGATGGTCAGCGTCTCGGCCACCTGCGCGCCGATGGTCTGCACAGGGTTGAGCGCTGTCATCGGCTCCTGAAAGATCATCGCGATATCGTTGCCGCGCATGGCGCACCAGCCGGCTTCGGATTTCTCGAGCAGGTTCGCGCCGTCGAGGCGGACCGCGCCGCCCGCCGTGGCGCCATCGGGCAATAGCCCCATCAGCGCCAGCGCGGTCATCGACTTGCCCGAGCCGCTTTCGCCAACGAGACCGAAGACCTCGCCCTGCGCGATGCGGAGCGACACTTCGTTCAGGATGGGCGCGCCGTGGATATCGACGGTCAGGCGTTCGATCGCGATCATGCCAGCCGCCTCCGCAGGCGCGGGTCGAGCGCGTCGCGAAGCCCGTCGCCCAGCAGGTTCAGCCCCAGCACCATCACGACGATCGCCAATCCCGGCAGGATCGCCAGCATCGGGTGGGTGTAGATCATAGTCTGCGCCTCGGCCAGCATGCGGCCCCAGGAGGGCGTGGGCGGCTGCGCGCCGAGGCCCACGTAGCTGAGTGCCGCCTCGGCGAGGATGCCGAGGGAGAACTGGATCGTCGCCTGCACGATCAGCAGGTTCATGATGTTGGGCAGGATGTGTTCGACCGAGATGCGCGCGCGGCCCTTGCCGGCGGTGCGCGCGGCGAGGATGTAGTCGAGCGTCCAGAGCGGCAGGGCGCCGCCGCGCGCCACCCGCGCGAAAACGGGGATGTTGAAGATGCCGATTGCGAGGATGGCGTTGGTTGCCGACGGCCCGTAGCGCGCGGTGATGAGGATGGCGATCACGAGGCTGGGGAAAGCGAAGATCAGGTCGTTGCCCCTCATGATGATCTCGTCCAGCAGGCTGCCCCGGTTGGCGGCGGCGGCAAGCCCCAGCGGCACGCCGAGACCGATCCCGATCCCCACGGCGATCAGCGCCACGGCGATGGAGGTCTGCGCCCCGATCATCAGCATGGACGCGAGGTCGCGGCCCAGCTGGTCGGTTCCGAGCACGTAGGCCGCGCTGGGCGGCTGCAAACGTTCGGAAATCGACACGCCGGTGACGGGATGGGGCGTCCAGACAAGGCTGACGAGCGCGATGGCGAGAAACGCGGCCGAGATCACCGCGCCGATCACGAGGGCTTTGGGAAGGCGTCTCATCTGCGGCGCAGCCTCGGGTCGACGATGGCATAGGCGATGTCCACGAGGAAGGTCACCACGATCACGGCGAAGACAAGCAGCATCGTCACCGATTCCACCACGACAAGGTCGCGCTGCGTGATGCCCTGGAAGATCAGCCGCCCGAGGCCGGGCAGGAAAAACACGTTCTCGATGATGATCGCGCCCGCCAGAAGGAAGGAGAATTGCAGACCGATGATCGTCAGCACCGGGATCAGCGCGTTCTTCAGCGCATGGCGCAGCACGGCCTGCCGCCGCGTGAGGCCTTTGGCCCGCGCGGTGCGGATGTAGTCCTGTCCCAGCGTTTCCAGCAGCGCCGAGCGCATGACGCGGGCCAGGATCGAGGCTTGCGGCAGCGCCAGCGCGATGGCGGGCAGAGTGAGGGACTTGATCGCGGCGCCCGGGTTCTCCCAGCCGGGGAAGCCGCCGGCCGAGAACCATTGCAGCGTGACCGCGAAAAGCAGCACCAGCAGCATTGCGAACCAGAAATTCGGGATCGCGATGCCCAGCTGCGTGCCTCCCATGACGCCGTAATCCAGCGCCCCGCCCCGGTTGGCGGCCGCGAGGATGCCCACCGGGAAGGCGATCAGCGTGGACAGCGTCAGCGCGTAGATCGCCAGCGGCAGCGACACCCAGATCCGGTCGAGCACAAGCTCCGCGACCGGCACGCGGTAGGTGTAGGAGGTGCCGAAATCGCCCGTCAGCATGCCGCCGATCCACGCGAAGTAGCGTTCCAGCTTGGACCCGTCGAGGCCCAGTTCGGTGCGCAGCGCGGCGAGGGTTTCGTCAGTGGCGTTGAGACCCAGCATGAAGCTGGCCGGATCGCCGGGAATGACCTCGATCAGCGCGAAGATCACCACGCTGGCCACCACCAGGCTGAGGGAAAGCGACAGGGCGCGGATGGCGATATAACGCAGCATGGCGCGGAGGTTAGTCGCGGCCCGTCAGGCTGGCCAGTGCGGAGTTGCGACCTGTGTCCCACCGGAGGGATCTGACGGTCCCGGCATGGCCGCTCCCCCAAACCAGACCTGTTCCGACCCGCTGTAATGCCGTACGCTTCCGACATGGCACGCCGCAACACGCATCGTCCGTTCACGCCGCATCCCGCGCAAGTCGCGCTTGCCCCTGCGGTCAGCGGCAACGAGATCAACGGGTTGGGCGAGCGCGAACCGCGCCGCCCGCGCATGGTCTATTGGGCACCCGACCCGAGCGAGATCCCGCATGGTGAAATGCAGGGCTATTTCTACCGGCAATCCGCGAAAGTCCCGGAATTCGGAGAGAAACGCGCGCGGCGGATGGAGGTGACCAAGGCGCCGATGCCGCCACTGGCCGAGACACCGCGACAGGTCGCGCCGGGGGAATGGACCGCCGGACTCGATGTGTTCGTCTCCTCGGGTCTTTGCGACATGACGGGCGTGGCCGAAATGAACCCCGACTGGGTGTACGAGGGGCATCACATCCCGCAATCGCGTGTGATCATGCTGGGCGTGCAGCACGACTACGAGGCGATCGCCACGGCCCCGGAGGCGACAGCCGGACTGGAGGTCGTCGAGCAGTATATCCGTGCGGCACGGGCGGCGAAGACCGTCGCGGGTTGGATCAGGACACAAGGCTGGGAGGCCGAGCCCGTCACGGGCCCGATGACCGGGGCATTGGCGATGATCCCCCCGGCGCTGGCCTGCGGCTTCGGCGAGTTGGGCAAGCATGGCTCGATCATCAACCCGGAGTTCGGGGCCTCCTTCCGGCTGTCCGCCGTGCTTACGGATGCGCCTTTCGCGCCGACGTCCGCGCGTGCGCATGGCGTTGATGATTTTTGTCGGAACTGCCGGATCTGCGAAGATGCATGCCCGCCAGAGGCGCTGTTTCCCGAAAAGCAGACCGTGCGCGGGACGCAGAAATGGTATGTCGATTTCGACAAGTGCCTGCCGTTCTTCAACCAGACCCATGGCTGTGCGATCTGCATTGCCGTCTGCCCCTGGTCACGCCCGGGCGTCGGCCTGAACCTCGCCGCGAAGCTGGCGCGTCGGGCGGAACGTGGCCGCGACGCCTAGCCGATCACTTCGATTGGCGCAGGCGACTGCCTTTCTCCACAGTTTTCGGGCGCTCAGTCACATGCCTGTCACGCAAGCATGGTGGGTCCGGGCGGCGGACGGGCCGTACCAGCCCGCGTCCGCTGCCGACCCAACGGCTGACCTGACAGGAGAGACCTCAAATGATCCGTCCCATGATTTCCGTGACTTCGGTGCTTGCGCTCTGCGCAGGACCGGCGCTCGCGCAGGACATGAACTTCAACCGAATAGCGTCCTTCATGGTGGCGGAAAACACGCCCGACGCGGAGGAGACCTCGGCCGAGATCATCTCCGTGACCGAGGACGGCATGACGCTGGTCTACAGCGACAGCCCGGCCGAGGTCATCGGTTTCATCGACGTCACCGACCCCGCCAATCCGACTGCGGCGGGTGTCTTCGCCATGCCCGGCGGGGAGCCGACGGCCGTGGCCGTGCATGGCATGACCGTCTACGCGGGGGAGAACACGTCCGAGAGCTTCGTCGAACCCTCCGGCATCCTGCACGCCATCGACGCAACCTCGCGCGATGTGCTGGCGTCTTGCGATCTGGGCGGTCAGCCGGACAGCGTGGCCGTGGCACCCGACGGGTCCTTCGTGGCCGTCGCCATCGAGAACGAGCGCGACGAGGATCTGGGCGACGGCCGCGTGCCGCAGATGCCCGCGGGCTTCGTGGCGATCGTGCCGACGACCGAGGGCGGCCTCGACTGTGACGGCATGATCTCCGCTGACCTCACCGGCCTCGCCGATGTGGCGCCGGAAGACCCCGAGCCGGAATTCGTGGCCGTCAACGGCGAAAACGAGATCGTCGTGACGCTTCAGGAAAACAACCACATGGTGGTGCTGGCCGCCGATGGCACGGTGCTGAGCCATTTCTCCGCCGGTGAGGTCACGCTGGAAGGTGTCGACACCGAGGAGGAGGGCGCGCTGGTCTTCGACCGGACGATCACCGTCCCGCGTGAGCCGGATTCGGTCGCGTGGATCGACGACACCCATTTCGCCACCGCCAACGAGGGCGACATGGACGGCGGCTCTCGCGGGTGGACGATCTTCAGCCAGGATGGTGATGTGATCCATGAATCCGGCGTCAGTTTCGAGCATGCGATCATCCAGATCGGCCACTACCCGGAGGAGCGTTCGGGCAACAAGGGCGTGGAGCCCGAGAGCGCGACGTTCGACGTGTTCAACGGCACGCCGTATCTCTTCATCGGGTCCGAACGCGGGTCCGTCGTGGGTGTCTACAACGTCACCGACCCGGCGAACCCGGTGCTGGAGCAGCTTCTGCCTTCGGGAATCGGGCCGGAAGGTTACGTGACGATCCCCGAACGCAACCTTCTGATTTCGGCCAACGAGACGGACGATGCGGGTCCGCGCGCGCATGTGATGATCTTCGAGTACCAGGACGCGCCGGCGGTCTATCCGCATCTGACCTCGGCCGGCATGGACGCGCTGACCGGCTGGGGCGCGATCTCGGGGCAGGTGATGGCCGAAGACGGCACGATCTATGCCGTGTCGGACAGCTTCTACGGGATGCAGCCCACGATCTTCCATATCGACGTGAGCGAGACGCCCGCGCGGATCGTGGAAGCAATCCGGGTCACCCGTGAGGGCCAGCCCGCACAGCTGATGGACATGGAAGGCATCGCGCTCGATGGCGAGGGCGGGTTCTGGATCGCCTCCGAGGGCCGCTCGGACCGTCTGGTGCCCCATGCGATCTACCATGTGGGCGGCGATGGCGCGATCGAGGATTACATCGCGCTGCCCAACGAACTGCTCGCCGTCGAGGTCCGTTTCGGCTTCGAGGGGATCGCCCGAGTGGACGACATGCTCTACGTCGCGGTCCAGCGCGAGTGGCGTGACGATCCGGAGAACCACGCCAAGGTTCTGGGCTACAACCTGGAAACCGAAGAATGGTCGGTCATCCACTATCCGCTGACGCCCGCCGAGACCGGCTGGGTCGGCTTGAGCGAGATCGTCGCCCATGACGGCCATCTCTATTTCATCGAGCGGGACAACCAGTTCGAGAACGCGGCGACCAAGCAGATCACCCGCGTGGCTCTTGATCAGATGGAGATGGTCGCCCTTGGCGAGACACCGAACGTGCTGGCGCCCGAGATGGTCGTGGACCTCTTGCCCTATCTCACCTCCACCGGCGGTTACGTGCTCGACAAGGTCGAGGGGCTCGCCATCGCGGCGGATGGGACGATGTGGGCGTCCACCGACAATGACGGCGTGGACGACCATTCCGGCGAAACGATGTTCTTCGCCATCGCGCCGATGTGAGGCCGCAACCGGCATTTCAGCCAGTCCTTTGATCTCGATCTCGGCCCCCGCGGGTTTGTCTCGCGGGGGTCTATTCGTTCGCCAAAGGGGACGCGCGGGCGAGTCCCTCGGCGATCCGGTCGAACACCAGCCGGATGCGGCGTGAGGTGTGCAGGTCGCGATGCGCCGCGAGCCAGACGGGGAAGCGGACCAGCGGCGGCGCGTCGGGCTGGGCGCGGACGAGCACCGGGTCGGCATCGCCGCACCAGAGCGGGAGAGGCACGACCCCAAGGCCCGCGCGGGCCATGGCGCGCTGGGCGTGACTGTCCTCTGCCATGACGGCGATGTTCTCGGGCGGCACCATGATGCCCTTCTGGTGCAGCATGCTGACATAAGTGTCGGCCAGGTCGTAGCCGATGAAGGGCAGCGTCTCGAACGGCCCGCGGGTCAGCAACTCGGGCGTGGCATAGAGTGCTGCGTCGTGTTCGGTCACCAGCTTCGCGGTGAGGTCCGGCTGGTCGGGCCGGGCGTGGCGGACGGCGATATCGGCCTCGCGCCGCATCAGGTCGCTCATCGCCAGGGACACGATGACCCGGATGCGCAGCGCGGGAGCCTCCTCCCGGATCTGCGCGAGGATCGGGGGCAGAAGCTCGGTCGCGTAGAGATGGGCGGCGGTGATCGTGACGACGCCGGCGATTTCCTGGCTCTGCCCGGTGGCGGCCAGTGCGGCGGCATGGGCGGCCTCGGCCATCGTGCGGAAATGATCCACGAGTGTGAGACCGGCCTCGGTCAGTTCCATGCGCTTGCCGGCGCGGGTGAAGAGGCTGACGCCCAGTTCTTCCTCCAGCGCGGCGACCTGCCGGCCGAGCGTGGGTTGGGTGAGACCGAGGGCGCGGGCGGCGGCCGAGAGCGACCCCGTCTCGGCTGTCACGACGGCGGCGCGGGCGCGGTTCCAGTCGAAATTCGCGGCTTTCCAGTCCATGCAGAAACGTATGGTTATTCTGCCATTTTCGTCAATTCATTAAGAATAAACGCATGGATATATCAACTCCATCGAATGTGAAAGCGCATGGAGGTCGAGATGAAAGCGGCAGTTTACAAGCAATACGGTGGGCCCGAGGTCGTGCAGATGGAAGAGATCGCGCGCCCCGTGCCGCGCAAGGGTGAGATCCTCGTGCGGATTGGCGCGGCCGGCGTCACGACAGCGGACTGGCGGCTGCGCGCCGCGGCGTTTCCGGGCCTGATCAGCACGGTCGCCGGGCGGTTCATGTTCGGCGTCTTCCGGCCGCGCAAGCCGGTGCTCGGGAGCGATTTCGCGGGCACGGTGGCCGAACTGGGCGAGGGCGTGACCGAGTTCGCGGTGGGCGACCGGGTGTTTGGCTTCGACTTCGGCGGGGCGCACGCGGAATACGCCACGGTGAAGGCCGATGGCGCGGTCCTGAAGACGCCCGGGGCCCTCAGCGACGCCGAGGCGGCGGCACTGCCCTTTGGCGCGTTGTCTTCGCTGGAGTTCCTCGACCGGTTCGCGGGTGTAAAACCCGGCGAGAAGGTGCTGGTTGTCGGCGCCTCGGGTGGGGTCGGCGCTTACGCGGTTCAGATCGCGAAGGCGCTGGGCGCGGAGGTGACGGCGGTCGCTTCGGCGGAACGGTCGGCGCTTGTGACGGAACTGGGCGCGGATCGTTTCGTCGACTATCGCGCGACCCCGCCCGAGACGCTGAGCGGCCCCTTTGATGTGGTCTTCGACACGGTGGGCGCGCTATCCTATCCACGGGCGGCGCATATGCTGGCTGCGGGCGGACGCTTCGTGCCGCTGAACTTCGGGGTCGCCGATATGCGCCAGTCCCGGCAGGCGCGCCGGAACGGTCACGAGATCATCCTGAAGGTCAACGGCGACAGCAAGGAAGCGCTGCGGCGACTGACGGGCATGATCGCGGAGGGCAGGCTGCGCCCTGTGATCGACCGGGTCTATCCCTTTGCGGCGATCCGCGAGGCCTATGCGCATGTGGAAAGTCGTAGCCGCAAGGGCGCGGTGGTCCTCGACCTCGCGCCGGTGCGGGCGATGGCGGCGGCCTAGGCCGTCTTGCCATACCGCGCGGCGAGGCGCCGTTCCCGCCAGACAATCATCAGCCCGCCCACCACGATCAGGAGGGAGCCGGGAAACAGGTCGTCGATGGGCGCCTCGCCGAAGAACACCCAGCCAAGCAGCAGGGCAGTGGGGATGCCGAAATAGCCGAACGGGGCAAGGTTCGAGGGTTCGGTCATCCGGTAGGCCACGACAAGGCAGAGGACGGCCGTGCCGCCGAACATTCCCATCGTCACGATCCAGCCCATGTCGGCCGCGCTGGCGACGGGCGTGAAGCCCCCCGTCGCCAGCGCGAGGCAGAGCGCGCCGATGGCCGCGATACCGGCGGAATGCAGGTTCACCAACGCGCTCGGCACGTCCTCGTCCAGAAGCCGCGAGGTGATGCCCGCCACGGCATAGAGCATGGCCGCCATGAGCGGCAGAAGCGCGTCGAGATCGAAGCCGTCGCGCCCGGGCCCCATCACCATGACGACCCCGGCGAACCCGATGAGCGCGGCCGACCAGCGGAAGAGGCCCACGCGCTCGCCCAGGATCGGGACCGACAGCGCCACGATGAAGAGCGCGTTGGAATAGGAGATCGTCGCCGCCGTGGCGAAGGCCATCCGCCCGATCGCGAGGTAGAAACAGAACTGCGCAAGGGTCACGGCGATGCCGCGAATGAGCGGGATGTGCCATTGGCGCATGCGCAAAGGGCGGCCCGCGTCATGCCACCTGCGCGTCGATATCAGCGCGATCAGGGCCGGCACCAGCCCGAAGAGATTGCGCCATGCCGAAAGCTCGGCCGCGCCGTAACGGTCCGACAGATGCTTTATGACGAGCCCCATGAGGTCGAACAGGAGCACCGCCAGAAGGCTGATGAGGATCGCGGGAACCAACCGGTCGCCCGGTCTGGCGGACATGTCGAGCGCCTCCGCGGGTCGCACCGGGACAGACGCCCGCCCGGACCTGCCGGGCGGGGCCGATGCGGTGTTATTCGGTCCAGCGCACCGCCGTCAGGTCATTGGCCTGCGTCGGCGAATTCTCCCAAAGGCCCTCGATGGCCGCGTTGGCCACCCCGGTCTTGGCCAGCTGGAACAGGAAGCCGTTGACGTAATCCTCCGAGATCATCGTCTGCATCCGGGCCAGAAGCTCGGAGCGCGCGGCAGGGTCCGAGGTGACCTCGAGCTCGGCGTTAAGGGCCTGGAAGTCCGGGTTGCCGTACTGGAAGTAGTAGTCGGGATTGGCGTAGATGTTGATGTCGAAGGGCTCGGTATGGCTGACGATGGTCAGGTCGAAATCCTTGCCGCGGAACACACGCTCAAGCCAGTCGGCCCATTCCATGTTGGTGATCTCGGTCTCGATCCCCACCTCGCGCAGCTGCGCCGCGATGATCTCGCCGCCACGGCGGGCATAGGAGGGCGGCGGCAGCATCAGGCGCAGCGTCAGCCCCTCGGCCCCCGCCTCGGCCAGAAGTGCGCGCGCGGCGTCCGGGTCGTAGGCGGAGTTGCCGATCAGATCGACATAATCGGGATTGTGCGGCGCGAAATGCGTCCCGATGGGCGTGCCATAGCCGAACATGGCCCCGTCGATGATGTCCTGCCGGTTGATGGCGTGGGTGATCGCCTGCCGGATGCGGATATCGTCGAGCGGCTCGCCCGCGTTGTTCATCGCCAGGATCGTCTCACCCTCGGTCGATCCGACGACGACGTTGTACTGCGGGTTGGCCTCGAATTGGCCCAGTGTTTCAGGCGCCGGGAAGTTCGGGAAGGCGTCGATGTCGCCTGACATCAGCGCGGCGAAAGCGGCGTTGGGGTCCGAGATGAACTGGAAGGTTGCGGCCTCCAGCGCCACGGGCGCGCCCCAGTAGGCGTCGTTGCGCACGATCTCGACCCGGTCGCCCTGCGCCCATTCGGCGAAGCGGAAGGGCCCGGTGCCGACGGGGTTGGTCGCGTTGGTCTCGGCGCTTTCGGGCGCGACGATCACCGCATCGCCCCAGGCCATCTTGAAGGGAAACGCCCCGTCCGGCGCGCTGAGCGTGACGACGACGGTGGTGTCGTCCACGGCCTCGACGCTTTCGATCCCGGCAAAAAGCGGCTTTTGCGCGTTGGTGCTGTCCTCGGACCGTGCGCGGTCGAGGCTGAACACCACGTCCTCGGCGCTCATGGCGGTCCCGTCATGGAAGGTGACGCCCTCGCGCAGGCTGAAGGTATAGATCAGCCCGTCGTCGGAGATGTCCCAGCTTTCGGCCAGCCCCGGCACCACGGAGCCATCGGGGGCGAAACGCGTCAGGCCCTCGAAGATATTGGCGTAGACCACCTCGTCGATGGCCGCCGCCGCCCCTGCCGTCGGGTCGAGATTCGGCGGCTCGAGCACCATGCCGATTGTGATGTCGGTCTGCTGCGCCAGCGCCGCGCCCGAACCCAGTATGACCGCAAGCGCGGTCGTCCGGACCAGTCTGGCCCCGGCTGCAACGATGCGAGTACCCATTGTGCGTTTCTCCCCGTCTGCACGTTTGCCGGCATATTGGCGCGTCCCGCCGGAAAAATCGCCTGAAAAACGCGTCTCGATCGCTGAAACGATCGGGCGCCGTAGGAGGTTGCGCCAGCAACGTTGAGCAGTGGAAATAATCACGACGCATAAGGATTGGGCAGATTGTCGCGCGAACGTCACGCGAGCCTTCCCGCGGAGCGCGAATCGGGCGATTGTTCATCATCGGATTGCTGCATGGCAGATCCGTGGCCCGGGTGTCGCTGCCGCGTTCGTTTTCCGGGCATATGGGGAAGAATGCGTGGGGACATCGCATGGATCGTATCGGGCCCGAGGACATCCTTGCGATGTCGGCTGACAGTGTCGCATCCTTCATCCGGGAACAGGCCAGCGCGCGCAATCTCAGCCCGCTGATGCGCAAGCTCAACAGCGATCTGATGGGGGGCGATCCCTCGGCCAGCGAGCTTGCCGCGCGCGCGCTGCGGCATCTCGGTTTCATCGACAAGCTCTAACAGCGCGATCCTATCGCGCGACCAGAAGGTCCCGCAGCGTCAGCGCCATGACCTTGGCGCTGTCCACCATATCGTCGATCCCCACCCATTCGTCCGGTTGATGCGCGAGGTCGAGAATGCCGGGCCCGTAGGCGATGCAGTTCTTCAGCCGCCCGATCCGGTCGATATGTTTCTGGTCGTATGTTCCGGGTGAGACGACGAATTCCGCATGCCGGTGCAGGACCCGTTCGATGGCGGCCTGCACCGTGCGCACCACGGGCGCGTCCCGGTCGGTCATGGTCGGCTGCACCTCGAAGAGATCGCGGATCTCGTAGTCGAAGCCGGGCCGCGCGGCACGGACCTTTTCCATCAGCGCGGCGATCTCGGCCTTCACGTCGCCGATGTCCTCCTCGATCAGGAAACGCCGGTCGATGGTGATACGACAGCGGTCCGGTACGCAAGGCGCCGGCAGGCCGGTGTAATCGGCGTCCTGCTCGGGCTCACCGCCATGGATCGCGTTGATGTTGAGCGTCGAGGATCGCGCGCCTTCGGGGACCACCGGCATCTCGGTGCGTTTGCCGGCCAGAAGCGGAAACAGGCTCGTCTCCATCTCGGCCAGCACGGCGCCCATGTGGCGCACGGCGCAATCGCCCAGAAACGGCATGGAGCCATGGGCGATCCGGCCCTTCGTCTCGATCTCGGCCCACCAGACGCCGCGATGGCCAAGGCAGATGCGGTCCTTGTTCAGCGGCTCGGGGATGATGACGTGCTGCACGCGGGCGGGGTCGAAATATCCCTTCTCCGCGAGGTGGGCGACACCGCCATAGCCGCCCGATTCCTCGTCGGCCGTGGCGCTGATCTCGATGGCGCCGGCGAAATCGGGATGGGTATCGATGAAGGCCTCGGCGGCGATGATGGCGGACGCGATGCCGCCTTTCATGTCGCAGGTGCCGCGGCCATAGACGCGGCCGTCACGGACCTCACCGCCGAACGGGTCCGTGGTCCAGCCATGGCCGGTTTCGACCACGTCATGATGGCCGTTGAAATGCACGCAGTCGCCGGGCGCGGGCCCCTCGATTCGCGCGACCATGTTCCAGCGCGGATACCGGTCGCTGTCGGCGGGCGCGCCATGGGCGCGGATCATCTCGACCGCAAAGCCCCGTTTCTCGAGCCGCGCGCCGAGGTAGTCGCAGATCTCGCGATAGTTCCGGCCCGGCGGGTTCAGCGTGGGAATACGCACGAGGTCCTGTGTCAGCGCGACGAGGTCGTCCGCACGCGCCGCGACGGTTTGGGTAAGTGCCTGATCGTGTTCCATGGCCGCCACACTGCGCGCGGTTGCCGCCCCCGGCAAGCCCTGCCATTCCGCGGCCAAGTGCCATATAGAGGAGGGCGTAGAGCGCGGGTGGCGCGTGGATCGCTTCGACCCGGAGCGGAGGAATGATGCTGAACCTCGGCCGTATGGCCTTCTTTTTGCTGATCGGGCTGACCGTGGTCTATGTCAGCCTGTACTTCTACTGGCGCTCGGGCATCCGCATGCGGCTGGAAGAGGACTGGGTGATGGAAGGCCGTCCCGGCGATCGCGACGCCTGGGTAGAGGACCGTCTGGCCCCGCAGGCGCGGCGTATCCGGCGCTGGCTGGTTTTCCTCGTCTATGTCTTACCGCTCGCCGCTTTGTCGGTATATGTTTACGTGACCAACTAGGATTGCCCACCATGCGCTGGCCGCGGATCATCTTTCTCAGTCTCGTCATCCTGCTGATCGGGGCGTTCCTGCATTACACGCTGCCGCAGCGTGACGTGGTGCGGATCGTGAACGCCGAGTCGATCCTGACCGAACTCGACGGCTGGAACCGGATCTTCTACGCGAGCGCCGATGCAGGCGCCTCGGGCAACGCCACCAGCCGCGACGTGCGCTTCATCAATACGGTGGAAGAAGACGGCAACACCCGCGTTTACCGCAACGAGGACACCTCGTTCCTGTGGCCACCCTATTTCAAGTTCGACAGCCAGGATTTGCAGACCGAGGCTCAGAACCTCATCTCGAGCGCGGAGGACCCGCAATGGGTGTCGATCACCCATTACGGCTGGCGGCTGAACGTGTTCTCGATCTATCCAAACGCGGTCGC
>Ga0102928_1000103_pt1 | contig 44855 bp, 39 predicted proteins | sample SalPonR1_B_D1_MG_FD_78504 | JGI IMG/M metagenome (GOLD analysis project Ga0102928, IMG submission 78504) | Salt pond soil microbial communities from South San Francisco under conditions of wetland restoration - Salt Pond MetaG R1_B_D1_MG | ecosystem: Environmental > Aquatic > Marine > Intertidal...
CAGGATTACTTGAGGGTCCTCAGTGTGTAGGTATTAAATCCGGCAAACGTGGATAGATAAACAGTATATGTCCCAAAGTAATGGTTAATAATATTAACTTTTTTATTACTCATCGTCTTTTTCCTCATTGGTAATAAATTTTGTAATCCAATTTAACACTTCTTCAAAGACAGAAGTGTTGATTTCGTAAATCAACTTATTGCCACTACGCGTTTGACTAAGAAGGCCCGTACTTTTCAGTGTATTTAAATGATGGGAAAGGGTTGCGCCAGTAATATCTAGATTCTCTAGTATTTCGCCAGCACTTTTTGGCCCTACTTTTAGTAACTCTAGTATTTTGCGCCTTACAGGGTTATTTAGTGCTTTAATAGTTTCTTGAATCATTTGTACACTCTTTCTAATTTTATTGCACCTAATTAGACTCTTATCTAAATATATTACAAAGATTAAAAGTTGTCAAGAATTGTGCTATACTATCCATGACGGATTATGGAGGGTTAGTATTGGATAGAAAAAATGTTTTAAGATGTGCTGGAGGTTACGTAGCTTGGGTTATTGGTTCCGGTTTTGCGACTGGTCAAGAAGTAATGCAATTTTATAGCAGTTTTGGATTATATAGTGTAGGTATAATTGTAATTAATCTATTTTTGTTTTTAATTATAGGTAGCCATATTATGGCAACTGGGTATATTAACAAACTTAATAAGAAGTTTAATCAATATGAATACTTTTGCGGAAGGTTTTTAGGTAAAGTTTTAAAAGAGATTATGCCATTATAATATTTTCAATCATGGTAATATTAGTTTCTGGCGCAGGGGCAACGCTTAATGAGTATTATGGAGTTAATCATTATGTAGGGGCGGCAATTATGACCCTATTAGTACTTTTTGCATATTTGTTTGGTTTTGAAAACCTCGTTTCAGTAATATCAAAAATTGGTCCAATTATTATTATATTTACTATATTAGTAGGCACAGTAACTATAATAAAAGATCATAATATGATTGATAATGTGTTGGACTATTTACCTCTTTTAGAAGAGAAAAAGCCGATTAATAGTTGGTGGTTTAGCGGAATATTATATGGTGCATACAATCTGTTTTGTGGTAGTACATATTATAGCTCGTTGGGGGCTTCAGCGAAAGGGATTAAAGAAGCAAAAATGGGTGCGGTAGTCGGTTCAGTTGCACTTATTTTAGCTATAGCTGTAATGAACTTTGCTATGCTTTCGAATTTAGAAGCGGTTGCACTTCTATCAATCCCGACCTTATATTTAGCAAATAGAATAGCTGTGGTTTTTGGAGGAGTTTTTTCTGTCGTTCTAATAGCAGGTATATTTTCGTCATCTTCACCTATGATGTGGATTGTTTGTGATAGATTTGTAGAAGAAGGTACGAGAAGTTCAAAAATATTTGCATGTACGGTAGCGGTCTTAGTTTTTGTATGTGGAATGCTGCCCTTTGATGAACTTGTAAATAAAATATACCCTTATCTAGGGTATATGGGAATAATTTATTTAATATGTGTGGCGATGGATAAAATAAAATCAAGAGTTTAAATATTTTTTTGTTTCATTTAAATATTTCATTAAGACGCCTAAATCTGCATAATAAAGTGTATATTTATATTCTTTCTTGATTTCAACAAGACCTGCGTGTTTCAGTATTTTCATATGTTGAGAAACAGTAGCTTGCGCATAGCCAAAGTCTTTAACTAAAGTTTTTGTATATACCTTTTCTAATTTTTGATTAGAATTCATAATATATTTTAACATTTTAAGTCTAGCCGGATGGGCCAAAGCATCAGAAATGTTCGCTATGAACTGAAGATCATCTTCAGTTGCTTTTGATATTTCGTTACGTATTCTCATAGTTCACCTTTCTACTAATATCGTTTATTTGCTTTATTAGTATACTATTATTTCAAGATGACTTCAAGATAAAATTAGGAGGTTTATATGTTTTCGAAAGATTGTGATAAGGTTTTTAAAAAGTTAAATAGTTTGAATATTTCATATGAAGTTGTTTCACATCCCCCAGCTCTTGAAATGGAAGAAGCGGATAAATATATTGAAGGCAAAGCAGGTGTTAGAACTAAAACACTTTTTGTCTGTGACAAGAAAAAACAAAACTTTTATTTAATAGCCATGGATGAGAATAAGAGATTGGATTTAAAAGCATTGGGAGAAAAAATTAATCAGAAAAACCTAAAACTTGTGTCGGAAGAAAGAATGGAAAATAAAATTGGCCTTACCAAAGGAATGGTTTCGGTTTTCGGAGTTATAAATAACGAAGAAAAAGATATCATTGTTATATTAGATAAGGAAATGGAAAATGAAATCGTAACGTTCTATGCTAACGATTGTACTAAAACCATATTTATAAAATTCCAAGATGTAGTTAGGGCTTTAGAGCATATAGGAAATGAAGCAATTGTTGCGAGTCTCTAGCGCAAAATAATTTGCGCTTCAGTTTCTGTTGTGATATAATAGCGTCGTCAAGAAAGGGGTTTAAAGTGGAAAGAGAAGATTATATAGAAATAATTAGGGCTTTAATTAATCTAGTGGACGAAGGTGTTTACATAGTTGACAACAAAGGAAAAGGACTTTTTTATAATGAAGCAATGGCAGCCATGGAAAAAGTGAATATTAATGAAGTTATAGGAAAGGAATTCCATAAAGCATTCCCGGGTATTCCAATATCTAAAAGCACAATGTTTAAAGCTACTAGATATGATCAGTCCACATTAAATTTGGAGCAAAGATACAAAAGTTTACATGGAAGGACTATAACAACCACAAATAGTACGGTACCTATTCATAGTAAAAATGAAATAATTGGAGCCATAGAAGTGGCCAAAGACATTACTCATATTAGATCATTGTCCGATAGAATATTAGAATTAGAAGAGGTTAATGAAGATGATATACCATCTGTTATTAGCAAAAAACCAAAAATAAAAAAATACGTATTTGAAGATATAATAGGTGAAAATACTGAAATAATTAGACTTAAAAATAAAGCAAAAAAAGCATCAAACAGCTCTGCCTCGGTTATGATAGTTGGAGAAACCGGAACAGGAAAAGAACTTTTTGCTCAAAGTCTTCATTATGGAGGGAAGAGAAAAAACAAACCTTTTATGGCTCAAAATTGTGCCGCTTTACCGGAAAGTTTATTGGAAGGTATACTGTTTGGTACTAGTAAAGGGGGATTTACCGGCGCCATAGATAGACCCGGACTTTTTGAACAAGCAAATGGGGGAACGCTTCTTTTGGATGAACTTAGCGCAATGCCATATAACTTGCAGAGCAAGCTGCTCAGAGTATTACAAGAAGAATATTTAAGAAGGGTAGGGGGAGAAAAAGATGTTCCTATAGATGTGAGAATTATTGCTACATTAAATCAATCTCCTCAAATTCTCATTGACAAAGGGCTTTTGCGCAAGGATTTATTTTATAGGTTAAATGTTGTTAGTATTAATATCCCTCCATTAAGAAAAAGGAGGGATGATATTGAAATACTTTGTCAATCGCTAGTAAACAAGCACTGTAGAAGATATGAAAAAGAACCGATGTTAATATCGGAAAGGGCATTGAATAAACTGGAAAGCTATGATTACCCTGGTAATATCAGAGAGCTAGAGAATGTTATCATGCAGGCAGTTTCCATGTCAGAAGATGATAAAGTTTTAAATGAACACATGATATCCCTTCCTGTGGCCGAAATGGAAGCATATAAACATGTAAATTCTGCTGAAAATATTGGAGGACTAGAAAGTTATTTGGCAAATATCGAAAAAGAGTTGATTAGATCGGCTCTGATTAATCAAAAAAACAATATAACTAAGGCAGCGGAAGAACTAGGCATAAAAAGACAAACGCTACAGCATAAAATGAAGAAATATAGGATAGAAGCAAAAATATAGTGCAAATTAATTTGCTCTATATAGCAAATTAATTTGCGTTTTAAAACGATAAACCTAAGAGACCGTCGTTTTATTTTACGCAAATGGTGAACAATTGTGAAAGAGATAGTTACTAATACAAAAACATGGGTGATAGTTGGTGGGAAACACAAAAAAGAAGGAATTTATGTATACATAATACTAAACTTGCCTTGGCACAATCCTTGCTTATTATATATATGTGTAAAAAAAGTGTTGTTTCACTTATATATTAAATTATTATCAAAGGAGAAAAAAGATGAAAAATGTAAAAGTAATTATTTGGGGGTTTGGTGCGATGGGTAGCGGCATAGCTAAAACCTTATTGAACAGAAAAGGTGTTGATATTGTAGGTGTTGGCGATATGGGTGCTAAAGTTGGTAAATCCATGTTCGAAGTTTTAGGCGTGGAAAAAGGTGATAATCAAGAAGTTATAATCGGCGATGCTATGGAAATCATAAAGCCAGGTGCTGCAGATATAGTAGTAGTATGCACTGATTCATTTACAAAAGATGTATTTCCTAAACTTAAGTTCGTAATGGAACAGGGAATAAACGTAATTACTTCTGCTGAGCAAATGGCTTATCCTGCTGCTCAAGATCCAGAATTAGCTTCTGAAATTGACAAAATTGCTAAGGCAAATGGAGTTTCAGTATTAGGAACTGGAATTAACCCGGGTCACATTATGGATTTACTGGTCCTAGTTATGACAGGTGCTATGACAGATGTTGAACACATCGTTTCAAGAAGAGTTAATTCACTTTCTCCATTTGGCCCCACAGTTATGGAAGAACAAGGTATTGGAATTTCAGTTGATGATTTCAATACTAGAAAAGCAGAGGGAACTATGTCAGGCCATGTTGGATTCCACGAATCAGTTGGAATGATGGGTGAAGGTCTTGGCTGGGACATTGAAAAATTCGAACAAGACATGGAACCAATTGTAACAGATGTTGATAGAGTTGCTCCTTATGGTGAAGCAAAAGCAGGAAGTTGTGCTGGGGTTGCTATGGTAGGTAATGCTTACAAAGATGGAGAATGCGTAATCGAAATGGAACATCCGCAGCAGATAGAACCTGAGCAAGTTGGAATCAATACTGGTGATTATGTAATCATTAAAGGAACTCCAAATGTTAACATGGTCAACAGCCCAGAAGTAGAAGGCGGATTAGGAACTATAGCTATGCTAGTTAACATGATACCGCAGGTAATCAATGCAGATGCGGGATTACATACTATGCTTTCACTACCGATTCCTTGTTGTGTACTTGGTGATTATAGAGACAAAATTAAAGAAGAAAAAAAGATAGTATAATAGATTATTGATAATAAGGAGATAAAGTTATGGTTAAAAAAGGAGAATGGGTAAGAATAAAAAAAGTCTTGCTTCCCGTTGGTCAAAGAGCGCCACAGGACCCTGAAGATACAAAAGCTACTCCGCTTGTAATGTGGACAAAAGGATTTTTAAAAGCGAATGGTGAAATCGGAGATGAAGTTGAAGTTACTACTGCTGTAGGGAGAACAGAAACTGGTGAATTAACTGAAGTAAACCCATATTATACTCATAATTATGGCAAGTTTGTACCAGAAATAGTAGAGATAGATAAAAGATACAGAGAATTTTTATTCGGAGGTGATGAATAATGGCATTGGCAAAAGATTATGCTTCCGTAATTGGACGAAAAGGCGAAGTAATGAAAGCTGCTTTAGGAATGAATTATGAAGAATTCGAAAGTGGTTCAATTGCTTTTGATTATGAAAAAATGATGCGTTCTACAGGATTCACACTGGAAGAAATTGAAAGAGTTCAAAGTTTAACAGGCGTAGGAAATACTCCTTTATTCGAATTAAGAAACATAACAGCATTAGCTAGAAAGTGCGCAAAGCCTGGTTATGGTGCAACAATATGTGCGAAAGATGAATGCGCCAATCCTTCTGGTTCATTTAAAGCTAGGAGAGCTGCTTGCGCAGTAGCGTTTGCCAAGAAAAACGGTTATAAAGGTGTAATTGCTGCTACATCAGGAAATTACGGTGCGGCTGTTGCTTCTCAAGCTGCTATGCAAGGTTTAAAATGCATAATAGTACAAGAAGCATTTGATTCTAAAGAAATTGGTCAACCTGAGATAATTGAAAAAGCTAGGGCATGTGAAGCAATGGGAGCTGAAGTTGTTCAAATTACAGTAGGGCCTGAACTTTTCTATGAAGCAATTTCCCTTTTAGAGGATACTCAATATTTCAATGCTTCTTTATACTCACCATTTGGTATTGCAGGAATTGAAACTCTTGGTTATGAAATAGCTATGCAGTGTAGGGAAAGATTTGGAAAAGACCCAGATGTTGTTGTTTGCACGAATGCTGGTGGTGGAATGGCTACAGGGACGGCAAGGGGACTAAAAAAAGCTGGATCAAAAGATACTAAAGTGTATGGAGCATCCATTAACTTAACAGGTCTTCACATGGCATCGGACGAACAGTTCAACAAGAAGTCTTGCACAACTGGCCATACGGGATTTGGTGTTCCGTTTGCAACGTGGCCGGATAGATCGGACGTACCTCGTTCAGCAGCTAGACCATTACGCTATCTAGATAGATATGTAACGGTAACTCAAGGTGAAGTAATGTGTATTACTGAACTTCTTGCTACACTAGAAGGTATTGAAAGAGGCCCCGCAGGAAACACAGCATTGGCAGCTGCCTTTTGCATAGCTCAAGAAATGCCAGAAGATCAAATTCTAGTAATCAGTGAAACTGAGTACACTGGAGCAGGTAAACACGTTCAACCACAACTTGACTTTGCTAGAGATAACGGAATCGAAGTAAGATTTGGGAATCCTAACGAAGATAAGCCTGGTGTTAACGTAATACTTCCAGAATCAGCCAAAGATTTCAGAGTACATGATTTAGATCTTGATCGTATGAAAAATTCATTAATTAAAAAGGCTTTAACAACTTATACTTTAGACCCAACTGAAGAAGATATTAAATTCTTAGCAGTAGAAACAGCATTAACAGTTGATGAAGTAAAGGTTAGAATCGATAATATCAAAAAAGCTTTATAATTCATAAAAGATTATTTTTGTCATGCCGACTGCCTAAGGCCGCCGGTATGCAATTTATAAGTATTAAGGAGAAAAAAGATGAAAAGACAAGATGATTTTGAAGAAAGAAGAAAGCATATTGCCAATCTTTCTGACGAAGAGCTTTACAACAAGTTTTGGGAAACTACTGAAGAAGTAGTAAAACCATTACTAGACTTGGGCTATAAGAATACTACACCTTCTGTAGAAAGATCTGTACTATTAAGAATGGGAGTATCATCTTTAGATACTCAAAAGATTGTAGAAAACTGCATGGATAGAAACTTAATGCGTAAGGGCGCTGGCCACTGTGTATACAAATTATCTAAACTAAGAAACATCTCTATTAGAGAAGCTAGTATTAAGCTAGCCGAAGGAGATGGCTGGAACGAAGTTGCAGAATCATTCAAGGAGGTAAAGTAACATGGCAGACATGGTATTAAATAGAAATGAAAAGCTAGATGTTGATGAAATACTTAAAGACCTTGAGCATTATGAACCAAGAAGAAGAGGTTGGACTTGGAGAAAGCCAGTTGAAAATCTTGAAATGGGTCCTTTCACTTATAGACAATGTTCAGAACCACTAAAACAGGGAGTTCCGCTTCCTCCCGCTAAGTATTTCGATGGAATAGATCCACAACCAATAGAAACAATAACTACTGAAATTGCCTCAGGTAGATTCGAAGATGATATTAGAAGAATGAGAATGGGTGCATGGCACGGTGCTGATCATTTGATGGTAATAAGGCACATGGGACAGTCTCATATTGATGGACTTATGGAAGGAACACCTCAAGGTATTGGGGGAGTTCCTATAACTAGGAAACAGGTTAGAGCGCAGAGAAAAGCTATTGATGCTATTGAAGATGAAGTAGGCCGTCCAATCAACTATCATTCATATATTTCCGGAGTAGCAGGACCAGATGTAGCGGTAATGTTTGCTGAAGAAGGTATCAATGGTGCACACCAAGATCCTCAGTATAACGTACTTTACAGAGACATTAACTGCGTAAGATCTTTCGTTGATGCTTGCGAATCAAAGAAAGTTATGGAATGGGGAGAAATCCTTCAGATAGATGGAGCTCATAATGCAAATGCAACTGCAAGAGATGCTTGGAAGGTTATGCCAGAACTTATAGTTCAGCACGCAATAAATTCACTTTTTTCTGAAAAAGCTGGAATAAAAGCTGAAAATATAAGTTTATCAACTGTACCTCCAACAGCAACGCCTGCACCTTGTTGTTACATGGATTTACCTTATGCTTTAGCGCTTAGACAAATCTGTAACAGATACAAAATGAGAGCTCAGATGAACACTAAGTATATTGATTCATCTACTAGAGAAGCTACTGTTACTCACGTAATGAACATGCTTATTTCTAGAATGACAAGTGCAGATATTCAATCTACTATCACACCTGACGAAGGAAGAAATGTACCTTGGCATATCTATAACATTGAAGCATGCGATACTGCTAAGCAAGCACTAGTAGGATTTGATGGATTAAATGAAATGCTACAGCTTAACATGGATCCAGAAGGACCTTTAGTTAAGACAACTAGAAGAATAAAAGAAAAAGCCTTACTATTTATGGAAGAAATTGTAGAAGTTGGAGGGTATTTCCAAGCTGTTCAAGACGGTTTCTTCGTGGATTCTGCTGAATATCCTGAAAGAAATGGTGACGGAATTGCTCGTAAAATCGAAGGTGGAGTCGGTTATGGTTATATTTTTGAAAGAGATGAAGACTATATGGCACCTGTAACTGCTCATTATGGCTATAACAATGTGAAACAATATGGTGGAGATGAAAGTAATCCAGCTGCTTTGATTGATGGTTGTACTTTTGAAGACAGATCAAAAATTGTATTTATTGATGAACTTGACGAGGATAATGTAGAAAACAGATTGGAAGAATTAGAAGAATACAGACATGGCACAAAAGTTAAACCTGAGGTAGAATGGTGTGCAGATGGTACAATACTATTGACTATGACTATTCCTACTAACAGAAGAACTGCAGAAGTTGTTGCTATTGAAATCACTTCTAAGCTTGGTCTTGAAAACCCAGAAGTAATCAATAGAGAAGTATTACAAGATGCGGAAGGTACTAGAATCGAAATTAAAGGTAAAGTGTCATTTGATATTGATTTAGCGGAATTAGTTGTACCACCAGAACCTAAGTTCTTAACAGATGCTCAGCTTTATGATGAATTTGAAAACCATACCTGCACTGTTGTATGTGGTACAGTAGGAAATGATGAACATTCAGTAGGTCTTCGTGAAATCATAAATATCAAGCATGGTGGTATCGAAAAATGGGGAATCAAGGTTCATTACTTAGGAACTTCTGTACCTGTTGAAAAACTTGTGGATGCTGCAATAGAACTTAATGCGGATTGTATAATGGCATCAACAATCATATCTCATGACAATGTTCACTATAAGAACATGAAGAGAATCAATGATTTGGCCATTGAAAAAGGCATTAGGGATAAAATAATAATCATGGCTGGTGGTACTCAAGTTATACCTGAAGACGCAGTCAAGACTGGAATAGACATGGGATTCGGAAGAAATTCTCATGGTATCGATGTAGCAACTTTCATAGTAGAAGAAAAGAGAAAAAGAAGAGGCGAAGCTTCATTAATTGATTAATTCACATTGTGAATGTTTGTGTATATTTGTGTGGGGCGGGCTAAAGTCCGTCTCGCATACTTTAAAATTGAATGCTATTGGTTTAACCGTTAAATATAAAGGAGTAAGTTATGAAGGTGGATGTATTAGTTGCTGAAATAGGTTCAACTACTACTGTAGTAAATGCATTTAAAGATTTAAATACCGAAAATCCGGTTTTTTGGGGACAAGGTCAGGCTCCGACATCGGTATTAGAAGGTGATGTTAGAATAGGTCTAAAGGGTGCTATCAATGATTTATGTAAAAACATGAATGAGGATAGTATTCAATATGATGAAATGCTAGCTACTTCTTCTGCAGCAGGAGGTCTTAAAATGACTGTACATGGCCTTGTTTATGACATGACAGCAAAGGCTGCAAAAGAAGCTGCATTAGGTGCAGGTGGCATTATTCACTATATAACTGCTGGCAAGATAAGAAGATCAGACATTAAAAAGATCAAAGAAATAGAGCCAAATCTAATTTTAATAGCAGGTGGTGTTGATTATGGTAACAGGGAAGTTGCACTAGATAATGCGGAAATGATTAGAAGTATGGGGCTTAATATTCCAGTAATATACGCAGGAAATATTGAGAACCAAGAAGAGATGGAATTGATATTTGATGAAGAAAGTGGTCAAAAATTATATAATGTTGAAAATGTTTATCCTAAAATAGATGATTTAAATGTGGAGCCTTGCAGAAAGGTTATCCAAGATGCTTTTGAAGATCATATTATTCATGCACCAGGAATGGAACATATAAATGACTTAGTAACAGGTGATATAGTTCCTACTCCCGGAGCGGTAATGCAGTGCACTACACTTTTGAATGAATGCATAGGTAATTTAATTGTTTTAGATGTAGGGGGTGCGACTACTGACTTGCACTCCGTATGTGAAGAATCAGATGCAGTGTCTAGAATATTAATAAATCCTGAACCAAAGGCGAAAAGAACTGTAGAAGGAGATTTAGGGGTTTATGTAAACAGAATGAAAGTAATTGAATCTATAGGAGAAGAAAAACTTCGTCAAGAATGTCAAGAAATGGGCATAAACTTGAATAAAACATTGGAAGATTATGTTGCTATTCCTAAAACCGAAGATGAAATTAAACTTGTAGAAAGATTGGCTGAAGAAGCTGTTCTAAAAGCAGTTGAAAGACATGCTGGAGCCATAAGATATATATACGGACCTTCAGGAAGATCAACAATTGCAGAAGGCAAAGATTTAACTCCAGTTAAATATATTATAGGTACAGGTGGAGCACTTACAAGGCTTCCTAATAGAGAAGATATCATGAAAAAGATTTTAACTTACGATGAAACAGGCTTATTGCTATTTCCAAATGATGCGGCAAAAGTATTAGTAGATAATGACTATATTATGGCATCATTGGGCGTTTTATCAATCAAATATAGAGAAGCAGCTATTAAACTATTAGAAAAAAGCTTAAACATGAAATTCCCTGTAAAGGTAGAAGAAACAAAGGACGCTAGGGCTAAAGTGATGTCGGAAATACAAAGGGAAAACAAGATAAAAGAAGATAAAGAAGAAGCTTATAGGAAGCATATTGAGGAAAGTAAAGCTATGGGATACGTTGTTGAAGAAGAAGACGACCCTACTAAAATTTCAAGTATCCCAAAGCAGCTTTACAAAAGGTAATAGGAGACGGTATGTATTTAGGATGTCATATATCTTCAGCCAAGGGCTATGAAGGTATGGGGAAAGAGGCTTTAGGTATAGGTGCTAATACTTTTGCGTTCTTCACACGAAATCCTAGAGGTGGAAAATCAAAGGCTATTGATATTAATGATGTCAATAGCCTTAAATCTATACTAAAGGAGAATTTCTTTGGACCTCTAGTTGCACATGCACCATACACAATAAACCCTTGCAGTAAAGATCAAAGAGTGAGGGAATTTGCAAAAATTGCATTCAAGGAGGATCTTGAAAGAATGGAATTAATGCCAGGTAATTACTATAATTTCCACCCGGGTAGTCACATTGGACAAGGGAGTGACGTAGGAATTGAAATTATTATAAACTTTCTGAATAAATGTTTAGACGAAAAGCAACGGACCACTGTTTTGCTTGAAACTATGGCGGGTAAAGGTACAGAAGTAGGGAAAAATTTTCAAGAAATTTCTAAAATATTAAATGGCATTGTTCTTAAAAATAAGGTTGGGGTTTGTCTTGATACATGTCATGTATATGATGGTGGTTATGATATCGTAAATAGGCAAGATGATGTTTTTGAAGAGTTTGATAAGTTTATAGGCATTAATAGGTTAAAAGCAATACATATAAATGATAGTAAAAATATTTTAGGTTCAAAAAAGGATAGGCATGCAAAAATAGGTGAGGGGCACATAGGTAAAGATGCTATACTTAGTATTTTAAATAAAAAGGAATTTAAAGATATTCCATTTATATTAGAAACACCCCAAGAGGACATCAATGGTTATGGAGAAGAAATAAAGATGCTGAGAAAGGAATTATCTGTTAGAGGATATACTTCTTGAAGCAACTAAATCGGACCCTGTATTTAAAATATTTGAAATAAGAATATCCCCTTGATTAATAGGAGCAGTGGTTTTTGTTTTTTTGATTTCCTTCATTACTTCGAAAATCATTGACTTGGGTATTTCCTTGGTTAGGATAACTGGTAATCGCTTGTTATCAGAACCTAAAACTGATACAGTGCTAGTTACCATTCTCATGGGGTTTTTAATTTCTTCTGTGGCATAAGTAATCCCTCTGTCGCACATATTCCCGGATATACTGATAATATCTTTATCATCATGTTCAATTATTAAATTACAGCTATTTGGGCATAGTATACATGTTAATTCTGTTTTCATAAGATTTCCTCTTTTATATTTACAATTAATTCAGTGCCTTTTAATAATTTTTTAGCAACCATGATTTTCCCCATAATACTAGGTGTTAAATTAGCTTTCTTTATACTTCTAACAATCATGCCATCACATATCAAGTTAATAGTTGCCTTTTTCATAGGGGTTTTCACCCTATACATCAATTCAACATTGTTTTCATTTTCATTAATAATCTTATTGGGCAAAATATATACTAAATTATTATCATGCGTAACGGTTATATATTCATACTTACTGCTTTTCTTTAATACATATTCTGCAGCACTTTTTCCTGCATTTAAAGCTTCTTTACTAACATAGTCTACTAAATCATGAACATGGAGAACGTTCCCGCAAGCAAATATTCCAGGTATTGAAGTTTCGAATTTATCATCGACAATGGGACCGTTAGTTTTCATCTCAAGTTCGATTCCGGCCATTTCACTTAAATCATTTTCGGGTATTAATCCTACGGATAGAAGCAAAGTATCGACTTCCAAGATTTTCTCTGTTCCTTTTAGGGGATTTAGGTTGTCGTCCACCTTAGATATGGTTATACTGTTAACTCTATCGTGTCCATCTATAAATGTTACCGTGTGACTAAGATATAAAGGAATATTATAATCATCCAAGCACTGTTTTACGTTTCGTGGAAGTCCATTTGAATAAGGCATGATTTCAGCCACACCTACAACTTCAGCACCTTCTAATCTCATTCTTCTAGCCATAATAAGGCCAATATCACCGCTACCTAGGATAAAAACCTTTTTACCTATTTCATTACCAAGGATGTTTACATATTTTTGTGCAGTTCCAGCGGTTAGTACTCCAGCAGGTCTATATCCTGGGATTGCAATTGCGCCCCTTGATCTTTCTCGGCAACCCATGGCAAGGACTATGGATTTTGCTTTTACTATTCTATATCCTTCATCTTCATTTGAATATTCCAATGTTAGGTCGTTATTGATACTTAAAACGGCAGTGTTTAATTTGATTTCTACATCAGTTTCTAAAACCTTATTTATCCATCGTTCTGCATATGTTGGACCTGCCAATTCTTCATCAAACATATGAAGTCCAAATCCGTTATGAATACATTGTAATAAAATGCCGCCAAGTTCAGGTTCTCTTTCTATTAATAATATATCTTTCAAACCGTTTTCATATGCTCCCATAGTAGCAGCTAAACCTGCGCTGCCTCCGCCGATTATAATTAATTCATATTCCCTCAATTTATTTCTCCCTTGGTTATGATATTGGAATCTTTATTAAATAACGCTATTTCTTCCACAGGTTTATTCAGTTCTCTTGCCAATATGTTTATTATCTCTGGTTGGCAAAACCCGCCTTGACATCTGCCGGAACCGGGTCTAACTCTCCTTTTTATACCATCAACAGTGGTTGCGCCTAAAGGTCTTCTTATGGCATCTAAAATTTCGCCTTCGCTTATACTTTCGCACCTGCAAATGATATTTCCATATTTTGGTTCTTTATTCCAAAGTTTAATTTTTTCTTCTAGGCTCATTCTATTTAGTATTGGAAGCTTAGTTCTATTAATGTATTGCTTTTTAGGTTTTAATATGACTTGTTTTTCAATTATGGTATTTAATACATATTTAGTAATGGCAGGAGCGGAAGCTAATCCTGGAGATTCTATCGCAGCCACATTAATAAATCCCTGAAATTCATCTGATTCTGAAATTATGAAATCACCAGTATTTCCAGTTGGCCTCAAACCTGCATAAGTTTTTATAACTTTGTTAAAAGGTATATTTTTAACTGTTCTGTTTACTTGTGCTTTTACATATTTTAAAGTTTCAGTATCTGTAAAGTTACCGCCCTTATCATCAATAAAGTCAGAGCTTGGCCCAAGAAGCGTATTACCATGAACTGTTGGAACAACTAAAACACCTTTACCCTTGGATGAAGGTATGGGATATATGACTCTGTTAACAAGAGGGTTTGCTAATTTGTCTAGAATATAGTATTCGCCTTTTCTTCCTGTTATCGAAAAACTCTCCTTTGGTTTTAGCATGTTATATATTTCATCTGCGTATACCCCTGCAGCATTAATTATATTTGCGGTTTTAAAAGTTCCTTTGTTTGTTATGATTTCATAACCTAATCTTCCCATTGATTGACTCTTGTCAACATAACAGGTTTTAGGTCTTGAAATAATTCCCAATACCTTTATATTCAAAGATAATTCTACACCGTTGATTATAGCTTCCTCCATGAGGTTATATGCAACTTCCCAAGGTGTAATAATACCTGTTGAGGGTAGGTTTAATACTTTAACAGTATTATCGCTTAAATTTGGTTCTAAGGCTTTTGCTTGGCCTTTGTCTAATATTTCGCAGGGTATATTACGCCCTTTTGCTTGCTTGTAGAGCATGTCTATTGAAGGTGATTCTTCCATGCTAGTGGCTGTTACAAAAGCAGAGGTATGCTTAAAATCTGCATCTAAATCTTTGCAGATTTTAGGATACATGGAATTTCCTTCAACATTAAGTTTGGCTTTTAGTGTACCTGGTTTTGGGTCGTGGCCCGCATGAATTATTGCACTGTTCGCAATGGTTGCACCAGTGGCTACATCAGGGCCTTTTTCAATAACCATAACATTAAGGTTATACTTAGATAGCTCATGAGCCATGAAACTCCCGTTTATTCCTGCTCCAATTATTATATAGTCATACATATTTGCTCCTTTAAAGCATAGATATATCTAATTCAGGATAATCACTTAAGAATTCCTTTAATATAGACATTGCAGTATTTAAATTTTTAATGGAATTGCATTCAATATTTAGAGGCATTACCGGATCGTGTAGAGACTTTCTGAGGAGAAGCCAACCGCCATTAAAGTTAATCCTTATTCCTTCATAATTAGGATGCTCAAGAAATAAGTCTTCGCTTTTATCAACAAATTCTTTTAGATTTTTTATTACCTTATCTCCGATTTCGCCATAATTATTAGCAATTATTTTTATCCTATATTCTCTGCTTTCTTTTGGCTGTTTTAGCTTGTTTATTAATGAATCTATACCTTTGCCTTCTTTTTTTAGTTTCGCTGCTTCTTTTACGATTTTAACTGCCAAGTAAGCACCATCATCTAAGAAGTAGTTCTCTCTATAGGCAGCATGTCCCGATGTTTCTATTGCTAAAAAGCAGTTGTTTAATTCCATCCCTTTGTTTATAACATTTTTGTAGCCCCTTTTGTACCTTATATGATTAAGACCTAATGTGTTTTCCAAAAAGCATTTTAGTTCTATTGAAGTAACGCTATCAGTTACAACTGTGCCCATGGGATTTTCCCTAGCACCTAGAGCTGAGGCTAAGGCTACTATGGAATTACGATTTATTTCTTCTCCAAATCTGTTTACTGCAGAGGATCTATCAACATCTGTATCAAATATTAGACCTAAATCTGCTGAAACCTCTTTTACTTTTCTGCAGATAGAGTCCATTGCATTTTCATCTTCTGGATTAGGAGTATGATTGGGGAAGGTACCATCTGGCTCTAAAAATTGGCTACCAGAAATATCAGCGCCAAGTGGTTTGAGCACTTTATTTGCAAAGAATCCTCCGGCTCCATTTCCAGCATCAACTATTATATGCAGTCCTTCAAGCGGCCTTGTCTTACACATAGATACCAAACCTTTTAAATGCTCACAGTACGTGTCTAAAAGGTCTATTTTATTCATTTTTGCCGGGGCTTTGATATATTGGATGTTGGTAGTGTTTTCTAATATTTCCTTAATATCCTTTTTATCCAATCCGCCATTTTTGCTGAAAAATTTAAACCCATTTCGATCATACGGTAAATGACTTGCGGTTATCATTATAGCACCGTCGCATTTATATTGTTCAAAAATTGTGGACATAAACATGGCTGGAGTTGAACATAATCCAGCATCTAATACGGTTACACCCTTTGTATTAAGGCCACTGGATAAAGCGTTTTTTAAGCTCTCAGCAGTTAACCTTGGGTCATTACCTATTGATACTGTTAAGCTCTTACTTTCTTTTTTGTATAACTTTTTAAGCCATATTGCATATGAAGCACCAATCAAAAAGGCCTCCCTTTCAGTGAGATTTTTATTATCACCTAAAGCAATTCCTCTGATATCACTTCCGTTTTGTAACTTTAATATGTCACTATTCATAAATGCCCTCCTAATATTAAATATACATATATTATATAACTTGAATAATAAATGTAAAGGGCTAGTTGTGTACAGAAAGTTAAACAAAAATTATGTAGAATAAAAATATGAGAGTAAATACCAAATCAATAGTCATTTTAGCATTTATAGTTTTATTTCTTATGGGAGGATATAAATCTATTCATACAACGAACAAGTATATAGAAGCGAAATGTAGTTATGCTAATATTAAAAATACCTATAAAAATAATATACAAAAATTTAATAATATAAATGGGGATGTTATAGGTTGGATAAGAATAAAAGGTACTATTATAGATTATCCCATATTAAAAAGTAGAGATAATGTGGACTATTTATATAAATTACCAACGGGTGAAAATAATCCATGCGGCAGTATATTTGTTGAATGTAAATGTAATAAGCCTTTTGAGTGCTTTAATACAGTAATACATGGTCATAACATGAAGGATGGTAGCATGTTTGGCTCCCTGGAGAAATTTAAAAATCAAGTTCACTATGAAGATCATAAGATAATAGAAATATTAACTCCTGAGAGGGGATATGATTACATCATAGTATCATCGTTTGTTACTAGAGCAGACAGTGTAGTTTATGAAACGAATAATATGGCAGCATCAGAAAGGGGTGAGTTTATAATATATATAAAGGACAATTCTGATGTTAAAACTAGAGAAGTCGTTGATGTAAATGATAAGCTAATAACACTGAGTACCTGTGCGTATAATTATGAAAATGCAAGACGTGTAGTCATCGGAAAACTCATCAAGGTAACTTAATTTGTTTCCGCTAAGTCAATTGCAATTTGCACTACAGAGAACAGCCGAACATTATTAGAAGTTACGGAGAGACTCGAAATAAAAGTGATTATATTTTATAATTGAAAGTTATTATTTAGATAAAGATATTTATGATAGTACTAACATACTGTCAATAGAAGCTGAATTAGTTAATATAAAGGTGCGTTGTTAGTAGTAGTAAAAGATGATTAAGATAGCATAACATAATTTTGTTGAGTACTATAACTTCATCTGATTCAATACATAAAGTTGGATATAGTGCATCAGAGCAATATAAAATGATAAATGAGTAATTTAAAAGCTGCTATGGATTTTCATAGCAGCTGGATAGTTATTTTATACTTCCGTCAGGATTAAATACTGGTAGTATCTGCAAATAGGTGATGTCATCTCTTGTTGTAGCTTCTCCTTCAGCAAGTACCGCCATTCTTCCGACGATATTTCCGCCTACAAGGTCCGCCAACTTTTCTAAAGATTCCACTGAATTGCCCGTACTTATTACATCATCTACGATGAGAATTCTTTTGCCTCTCATTATGTCTGTTTCGGTTTTGCCTAGGTAGAGCTTCTGAACGTGGTCCGTAGTGATGGAATCCACATCTGTAGATATTACATCTGTCATGTATAGCTTAGGGCCCTTTCTTGCTATAACATAGTCTTTGCCATTTGCTTGTCTTGCCATTTCATAAGCAAGGGGTATACCCTTAGCTTCAGCTGTGATTATAACGTCAAATTCAGGAGCCTTTTTTAACAGCCCCCTTGCTGCTACCTCAGTTATTTCAGTATCTCCAAACATTATGAATGCGCCTATATATAGGTCGTTTGTTACTTTGCATAATGGAAGTTGTCTTTTTAATCCTGCAATTTCGATTTCATAAAACATTTAATGTGTCCTTTCAAATGGTATTTTAAAAAACAAAGTTATTATACCACTTTTTGAAATGTCATTCAACTATTCAAATTAAATGCAATAGAAGATGTTTTGTGGTATATTATATGTAATAAAATAAATTATCTACCCTATGGTATTTTAGGAGGAAGAATGAAAAAGTTTACTTTTTTTATAATGCTCATTTTATCAGTGTTGCTCATTACGAGTTGCGGCTATGATGCAGGTATTAAGTTAACCTTTGATGTAGAAGGTGATTATGATTATACAGACAAGGAAGCTGTGAGTGAAGACGTTTATATAACGGCTACAGGAGTAATCCTAAGTAACATGGTAATTAATTCGGATTTATATATAGATGAATCCGTAGGTGATGGCCATATTGAACTACATAATGTAGAAGTAAATGGTACTGTTCATGTCCATGGAGGCGGTCTTGAAACCATATTTATTCAAGATGGTAAGATACTTAAATTAATCGGATATGTTGATGGAAGGATTGAGGCAGCTGGAGATACTAAGATTGATGAAGTAATCGTAAAAGAACCTGGGATGATATTAGAAAACCATGAGGAAGCGAAAGACGCTTATAATGATGTAACCATTGAGATCGATGACCCTTCAGAAGAAGATGAGCCAGTTGTATTAGACGGTGATTTTGGTGAAGTAGAAGCTAAAGAAGGTTCAAATGTTGTTATAGAAGAAGAGACGGTAGTTAGACACTATTATCTTACTTGTGGAAATTATGAAGGGCCGGGATATTACACAACAAGAACTAAAGTAAAGAAAGACGCACGCGTAGAAAAAATGGACATAGATGGTGATTCAAAGATAGATAATGAAGGAGAAATAGTTGAGAAGACTTATGGAGAAAATTACCAAGGAAATGAACCTGCAATACTTAATGCGACTATGTCAGTTAACTCAAGTGGCGATTATAGCATAGATTTTAAGACAAATACAGAAGGAACAATATACTATATGGTGCAACCAGGATTTGATTCTACTGGCGTTACAAGAACACCTGAGCAAGTTGTTAAAAAGGAAGCGTACGAATTTCAAATGGAATTGGCTCCAGGAGAAGAACCAGGTGATCTTTTTTATTTAGCTTCTGGCAAAAGCGTAAGAGTTAGTGAACCTGATTTACGGATTACAGCAACTGGATATATGGGAGATGCCTTCGGGCAAAGACCTCCCAATGAAAGCGGCATTAAATTTGACTCGGTTATATGGTATGTAATCAAGGATTCAGAGGGGAACTTCAGCGATGTAGGTAAATTAATATATCAGTAATATTAATTTGTATAAACAAAAGGGCCAACTGGTTTACGATAGTCAGTTGGCCTTAATTTATTAATCAACTTGCACAATTCCGTCTTCTTTTATTATAACAGTCATACCTTCTTTTACATAATCCAGAAATTCAGGTCCTAATCTATCAACTGTAGGCATAGCTACATCTGTCCAAATATCAGACAGAATAGCTCCAGCAGCAGCTAAGGAATCAATGGATTCAGAAAAGAGTAGGCATGCAGGAGAAGCTCCCATTTCAGAAGCGCAATATAATACTATACCGCCCGTTGTGGAACCTATAGTTTGGGGCATACACAAGGCCTTTTTGGCCATTGGCTTTTCATAGATGTCCTTATTATCCTGATCAGAACATGGCGCATCTAGTTTTTTGGCTAGCAATGCTTTTTTAAAGCTTGCCAATGTATTAAACCCTTGCGTTGAAACTAATGCAGTTGCAGTGGCGGTACCAGGTACTACAACTCTACCTTTAAATTCTCTCATATCAGCCAAGCTCCTTTCCTAGTATATTTAAAATTTCATCATCTTTATAGTATTTAGCAGTGGTATATGTTCTAAGTTTATTTGAATTGGTTATAATTGGCATCTTAGAACAAAGTGGGTTGCTTAGGTACATAAGTGGGCATATATACGACAGCTTTACACCTGTGCTAATAAGTATTTGATATTCCTCAGTTTTTTTAAATTCATTAATTACAGGAACTGATGATGTAAGTACTGTGGGAACTGAAACCTTTTTTTTGTCATTAGATCTGAGTTTATCATCAATTTTTTTAGCCCAGTCTTTTAATTGTAAAAGAGACAAATGAGGACAACCTATAAATGCTAATTTTGGTTTAGAATTAGGGTTTTTCCATATGCAAGGATAACTGTTTTGCACCCTTAAAAGCTCGCTATCATCAATTACATATTCTTTAGCTTCTTCCTTTATTAAGTCCTCTTTTAGTTTTTTGGCTTCGGGAGTAATGCCTTCAACGTGATATAGTCCCACAGCGCCATTTGAAGCAGTGGCAGCTCCCATATCCTTTAAATAGTCTTTTACTTCTTGAGTAAGTTCATTGCCTAGGAACTTATCCAAACCTTTAACATATGGAACACTTTCCATAACCTTTAAACCTATAGCGCTGCCTAATACTTGAGCTTCTGGTAATTTATTTGTTTTAACTTCAATGACCCAAGTTGCTTTTCTACCATCATTAGTTGTTAAACCAAAATTAGGAACATATCCAATGATGGAACCAAACATTTCGATTATTGCCGAGTTTCTATTACATCTTGCACCTAACACTGAATTTGCATATACTACGGCAGAACTTTCTGCCCAACTTAAGATATCGCCATAATCGGGGATATTTCCAACTTCATCCATGTAGCAGGTGCATGTATACATGTCTTCACCCTTAAGTCCCATTCTTTTTAGTTGATCATCATATCTTTTTTGGTTTTTATATAAAATCTTAAAAACAAGTTTTTGTATTGGTGAAGCAGGAACATTCCCCATATCCACTGGACTAGGATCTACTGTGAAGTTTTGTTTAGATACAATGCCGGCGTCTAAAAGGGATTCAAACATTTCATAATATGGATCCATAACGTTTATTCCGAAACTAGTTACTAAATGACCTTCTTCGCTTGTTATTGGAATTAGCTTATCCGCATCAAAGGTTTCGCCATACATGACTAAAGTTTTCATAATTTTCGCCATGGTTTCTCCTTCAGAACCATTTAGTATTTTGGCCTGATTTTTATCTAGATACATTTTTTCCTCCTTATATATTAGTGGCGAGTCTATATGCTGCTCTTGTAGCTTCTAAGACTTTACCACCTTCAAAACCATCGCCAATGTTGTATATCATTTTAGCAACATTGTTTTTAACAGCTTCATAGTACATGGAATCATTAGGATATATACCTGCGGCCATAATTACTAAATCGGTTTCAAGAAGCTCCTCCTTAAGTTCTTCTTTTAACTTTGTAGCCAGTGGATTTTCGATGTTTTCAGGCAATATAGGATGCCATGTTAAGTAAGGGTCAGGTACTGTTTTGGATATGTTCTTTAAAATTTTAACTCCATCTTCTGTTAATTCCAAAACTTTAGTACAATTCATCAAGCATACGCCGTTTTTCTTGAGATTGTAAATTATATGACCTCTATTAGCAGTACAAACATGATCCATAAAATACTTTTCCATTTCAACAACGATGACATCTACGTTTTTTTCATATGATAGCCACTGGGCGGTTTCACAACCTACTACGCCACCTCCCACAACAACTGCTTTTTTAGCATCACCCAATTTATCTGGATTCAAAAGTAATTCTATGGCATCGATATTATTGATCTTATCATAACCATCAATCGGAAGCCTTATTTCCTTTGCTCCCATTGAGAATATAACGGCATCGTATTTGCCGTTTTTTAGGGTTTCCATATCGACTTTTGTATTAGGTATGTATTTTAAGCTGTAATTTTTGGAGGTCTTTTCCACCTGCCTATTTAAATATTCTTTATAGTTTTCCAGTTCATATTTAATCTTTGGAACACTTCCTGGAATCATTTTACCGCCGAGCTCCTTGTTATCGTCATAAAGAGTTACTTTATGGCCTCTCTTAGAAGCCACAATGGATGCGGTAATGCCCGCTGGTCCACCGCCAATTATTGCAATTTTTTTTGGCTCATTGGCAATAGTTAAAACGGAGGGATATTCGTGTTCAAATCCTGTTCTAGGATTTACAGCACATTGAGGATGCCCTCCTTCTACAAATTCATTTATGCAGCCTTCTTGACAACCTATGCATGGCCTTATATCCTTAACATTTCCGGTATACGCCTTATTGCACCACTCGGGGTCTGCTAGAAGAGGTCTTCCTAGCATAATCATGTCACAGGATTCGTTTCTAAGAGCAGTTTCTGCTAAATCCGGATATCCGAGCTTCCCTACACCAACAATTGGAACAGGAATACCTGTGTTTGACAAAATTCCTTTTTCTTTAAAGTAATTTTTTACCAATTCGCTTATAGGCAAGAAACAGCCAGGTGGCATACTTGCTGGTGGGTGAGGCAACCACCAGTTGTCATAACAACCCATGTCAACATCAAACATGTCAACTCCTGCTTTTACGAGATTTTCCATATATTCTAAAGTCATTTTTATAGTTCTGCCATTTTTGAACTTCTTAAGTGATTTGTTATTCATAATTTCAGTGTCGTAGGTTTCATTTAAAGCTAGTGTTAAATCTATTCTATACATAATAGGATAATGAGGGCCTACACGTCTACGCATTTCTGTTACACAATCTAAACCAAATTTTTGCCAATTTGAATATCTACCTAAGTAACGTCGGTTAAAAGCAGGGTTAGTCATTTGTTCCAACAGATATCCTTCGTGTCCATGCAAATAAACACCATCAAGCTTCATAGCTTTTGCGTCAGCCGAAGCTTGACCCATATTTTTAATAATCTTTTTCAGTTGTCTATCACTTAGTGGAGTGCATGGAATTTGAGGTATATAGAAATTGGGGTTATATGATGCGGATTTTGGAAACTTTTTCATGGTGATTAGGCACTGGGGATTTCCCACTCTACCTAAACCTGGAGTTAATTGAACAAATATTTTGCTTCCATAGGAGTGGATTCCTTCGGCTAAATTACGCCAACCCATAAATACTGTACGCGAACGGTCAATTCTAGGAAAGTAAGTTAACTTACCTAATTCTGTAACAGAGCTATCGATTCCGTGGCTAACGGGAACTAAGCCTGTTGTTATTAAACCTACTCCACCTTTAGCTCTTTCATAGAAATAGTGCAACATTTTATCACTGGGCCTTCCGGTTTCTTCGCACATGTTGATATTACCCATTGGAGCCATGACAATCCTGTTTTTGACCGTGGTTTTATTTATTTTTATAGGCGAAAACATTTTGTCATATGGATAAAGATTGCTTGTCATTTGTCCGTCTTCTAAAGCGCCTTCCTCCAAAAACCAGTCAGAATAGCCGTCAATCCATTCTTTAACTTTAGTGTTAACTTTCATTTGATTCTCCTTTCAGAAAACATAATGGGGGTGGGAGTGTACAACTTAATTATACCAATAGTTAATTACGTGTCAAGCCGTGCAAAAAGAAAGAAAATTATAAAAATGCGTAAAAAAACCGACGCAATTTAATTGCGTCGGCCGCATTATATATTATTACTAAATTGTAATTCCTGTGATTAATGTCCAGAATCTGATTATGAATAGTGCGAATGAAATCCACATTACCATAGGTATATCTTTTGATTTTCCTGTGCAAATTTTAAGTATTACCCATGATAGAATACCAAACATAATACCGTTTGCAATAGAGTAAGTAAATGGCATAGCAACTAGTGCTAAAAAACCACCAACTGTATCAGCGATATCATCTGTGAAGCTCATATTTTTAAGGGAGCTAATCATTAATAATCCAACGTAGATTAGAGCAGGGGCAGTTGCAAATCCAGGGATAGCTAAGAATATTGGTGATAAGAATAATGCCAATATGAATAGTACTCCAGAAGTAGCGGCGGTAAGACCTGTTCTACCGCCAGCAGCGACACCGGCTGTTGATTCTACATAACTTGTAACTGTTGAAGTGCCTAAGCAAGCACCACCTATTGTAGCAACTGCGTCAGAAAGTAAAGCGCCTTTTGCATTAGGTAATTCGCCTTTTTCATTTAATAAGTCTGCTTTTGAAGCTACACCTATCAATGTTCCGACAGTATCAAATAAGTCTACAAACAAGAAAGAGAAAACGATTACTGCAAATTCTAGCATATGACCGCCTACCCATCCGAAATCAAATGCGAAAGTAGAAGGTGCAGAAGGAAGAAAACTACCAGAAAAGCTTGGGTAAAGTGAATAAACTCCAGCTTCGATGTCTACTACATACCAACCTGAGGCTTGGGCAATCATTCCTAAAACCCAAGTTGCCAAAATCCCAAGTAAAACGAATCCTTTGAAATTGAAGTGATTAAATACTGCGATGAGTAACAAACCTACCATTGCTAATATAAATTGAGGTGAGCCAACGTTTCCTAATGAAACCAAAGTAGCAGGATCATCCGCTACTATTCCAGCGCCCTCAAATCCAATAATTGCTATAAATAGTCCTATACCGGAAGTAATTGCATACTTAAGATTTGCAGGCACATCGTTAACTAGTTTTTCTCTAAAGTTAAAGAAAGAAAGTATAACGAACACAATACCTTCAACTAATACTGCGGCTAAAGCGATTTTCCATGGGTCTTGTATTCCGGCCTCGGCTAAAGGAATACAAATTGAAAATGCAAAATATGCATTCAATCCCATGCCTGATGCTAAAGCAACTGGATAGTTTGCTAAAATTGCCATTAGAATACTACCGAAAGCAGCAGATACTGCAGTTGCAGTAAATACTGCTGCAGGGTTCATTCCTGCTGCCGATAAAATGCTTGGGTTTACTGCTAAAATATAAACCATAGATAAGAAGGTGGTTGCACCAGCAATGATTTCTGTTCTTACATCGGTGTTATGCTCCTTCAGTTTGAAAAACTTTTCCATAATGATCTCCTTTGATAATTAATTTATTGTTTAATTTCATAAATTAATTATAGCACCTAGGTTTTCTAGTTCAAGAAAATGTTCCGATTAAACGTTAAAATATGTAAAAAAAAGATTCAATTACACTAAAAAATTGCCATAACACGAACTATATAAGCATATGTAGAATAAAACGTTCAGTTTGCGCGATGTATAAAAAATGACACATTTGGCGGATATGAATAAAATTAAACACAGTGTTGCTTTTTGAGGATATTTGTGTTATTCTACCTATAGTCATTAAATGAATCTAGTAAAGGAGTTTGGATGGATATGGCAAATAGAAAAGTTAGTGATATGATTAGAGCAGCTGGTGTTAAACAGATGTTGCAATATTTAGATAAAGATCCCGAACAGAATATTACTAAAATATTTGATTGGCTAGAAAAGCATGCGACAGAAGATGGCATTGGCAAACATTTAAGAGCCGCAAAACCTATTTTAACCAACAAAGGCAGTAATTGGAACGTACTGCTCAATAAAATTTATACGGATGTAGATCCGGATGTAAGAAAAACTATTTTTGAAAATTTTATCATAAATACCGCGATGATGGGTTTACCTATGGAAACTAGGATGAGAGAGAAGCATGGTTGCAATATACCATGGGCAATATTGTTTGACCCTACAAGTGCTTGTAATCTTCATTGTATTGGTTGCTGGGCAGCAGAATACGACAAGACATTAAATTTATCTTTTGAAGAAATGGATAATATAGTTACTCAAGGAAAAGAATTGGGGACATTTATGTACATAATGTCTGGAGGGGAACCTACTATAAGGAGGAAGGATATATTTAGGCTTTGTGAAAAACATAGTGACTGTTTATTCAGTTGTTTTACAAACGGACAACTTATAGACGAATCCTTCGCAGATGAAATGTTACGAGTTAAGAATCTAGTACCAGCTTTTAGTATCGAAGGATACAGAGAGGCAAATGATTTCAGACGTGGCGAAGGTACCTATGATGGCGTTATGAGAGCTATGGAAATACTGAAGAGAAAGAAATTACCTTTCGGAACTTCCCTTTGTTACACAAGACAAAATACTGATGTTATTGGGAGCGAAGATTTTTGGGATTTCATAATTGATAAAGGTGCACTTTTTTCATGGTTGTTTACATATATACCTGTAGGAAATAATGCTGCACCAAATTTAATAGTAACTGCAGAGCAAAGGAAGTTTATGTATGATGTTGTTAGAAACAACAGAAAAACAAAACCTATATTTACTTTGGATTTTTGGAATGATGGTGATTATATAGATGGTTGTATTGCTGGAGGAAGAAGATATTTGCATATAAATGCAAATGGAGATATTGAACCTTGCGCATTTATACATTATTCTGATTCGAATATTAAGGATAAAACATTACTTGAAGCATATAAATCTCCGCTATTTATGCAATACAGAAACAATCAACCTTTTAGCGAGAACTTGTATAGACCTTGTCCTATGTTTGATAACATAGGAGAACTTGCTAAGATGGTAATAGCAAGTGGTGCTAAATCAACAGATATGGCAAGTCCGGAAGATGTTAAAAACTTAACACAAAAGTGTGTTGAACAAGCTACTAATTGGGAACCTGTGGCTGATGAATTGTGGGATGCAAAAATAAAAAAAGTTGTAAATCAATAAGATAATGGGCACAATGTGCCCATTTTGTTGTTTGTGTACACAAGTGTGCATAAATGCCCCCTAAGTATTGACATTAGAGGGCTAAAATGATACAATTCAACGATATACAATATAGTGAAAATGGGTAGTTATACTCATTTTAATTATTATATTTAAACTTAGGTAGGAAGCATGAATAATATAAAATTTGAAAAAGAATTATATGATGTTAAATATATTGATACACTTAAGCAGCTTATCTTTAATAGCACGGAGCTTTATGGTGAAAGAAATGCATATTTAGTAAAAAGAGACCATAAAAGCCAATATAAACCTATTAAATATATGGAAGTTGAAAAGGATATTAAGGCGCTTGGCACATATTTACTTGAAAATGAATTATTAAATAAAAAAATTGGTGTTATTGGAAATAGCAGCTACGAATGGATATTAACTTATTTTAGTGTTGTCTGTGGTGGTGGTGTTATAGTGCCTCTTGACAGAAATTTACCTGAAGATGAATTAGCTAACTTGGTAGAAAGAGCTGATATTGAGGTTCTATTTTATTCGGATTCTGTGCATAAGATGATAGTTTCCATAAAGGAAAAAATTAAGAATCTAAAGGTTTTGGTTTCATTAGAAGATAAAGAAGACCATAACATTAATGAATTAATAACTAGTGGTAATAAATTAATAAATTCAGGTGACACAAGATATAATGAAATTCAAGTTAAATCTGAAGATTTGGCTGCGATACTTTTCACATCGGGAACAACAGGTATGGCAAAAGGTGTAATGTTATCTCAAGGCAATATTGCTCAGAATGTTTTTAACATGTCGAAATATGTAAATATACCTGAAGGTAAAACTGGACTTTCCGTTTTGCCTCTTCATCATTCCTATGAAATGACTTGTCATATATTTACTGGATTTTTCCAAGGAATGACAGTTGGCATAAGTGAAAGTTTAAAATATATGCAGAGCAATTTGCTCGAAGTAAATGCAAATGTTCTGCTAGGAGTTCCTTTATTGTTTGAAAATGTGCATAAGAAAATATGGAAAAAAGCAGAGAAAGATGGTTCAAAGGAAAAACTCGTAAGAGCAATCGATATATCCAAGAAACTGAACCTTAGAAACAGCCCAAAGGTAACAAAGAGAATGTTTAAATCTGTACATAAAGTTCTTGGAGACAAACCATACATATTTATAGCAGGAGGCGCTGCTATAGATCCAAAGGTTATTGAAGACTTTGAAGCAATGGGGTTTCCAATGATTCAAGGTTATGGGATGACAGAAAATGCGCCGATTATTGCGGTGAATCAAGACAGATATAGCAAAGCTTCTTCAGTGGGGAAACCTATGCCAGGTACTGAAGTTAAAATACTAGAAAAAGACGAAGATGGAATTGGTGAAGTAATTTGTAAGGGACCATCGGTTATGATGGGATACTATAAAGATCCTGAAAATACGGCTAAAGTTATTAAAGGTGGATGGCTTTATACTGGTGACTATGGGTTTTTTGACGAAGATGGTTTTCTGTATTTAACAGGTAGAAAAAAAAGTGTTATAGTAACTAAAGGTGGTAAAAATATATTCCCAGAAGAAGTTGAATATTATATAAACCAAAGTGAATACATCAAAGAAAGCCTAGTTTATGGTGAAGAAACAGAGAATGGTATATTTGTAACTGCCGTTATTTGTCCTGATTATGAATTTTTCTATGAAGAAGGAATAACAGAAGACATAGATATATATAACAAAATATATGATGAAGTTGAAGATGCCAATAAAAAGATGTCTTCATATAAAAGGGTAGTAAGAGTGGGATTGGCAAAATCGGATTTCATTAAGACTACTACGCAAAAGATAAAGAGATTTGAGAAAGCTAACCTTAGGTTTAAAAAAATTAAAAAGGAAAAGGGAATAATATTGAATTACGAAGAAATAAAGGAAAAAGAAATGGAATATTCCATCAAGATGATGGAAGAACTTAGAAATTCCACTCAAGGAAACGTGAGATATACCCACAGAAGGCCAATAACTGATATAAAGCAAATGTTTAAAACAAGTGTAGAACTTTATGGAAATAGAGTTGCTTTTCACCAAAAGTTTGCACATGATGAAAAGTATAAAGAGATAACATATAAAGAGGCTTTTAATGATGTCAATGGTCTAGGAACTTATTTAATAAGTGAAGGAATGAAAGATAAGAGAGTAGCATTAATTGGTGATAACTGCTATCAATGGGCAGCATCTTATCTAGCAGCTATAGGCGGTGTTGGTGTAGTAGTTCCTTTAGATAAAGAATTAAGCAAAAGTGAATTAAAGCAGCTTGTCATATCAGCAGATGTTAGTGGAGTAATCCTAACTGAAAAATATGTAAAAATGTTTATGGAAATAAGAAATTCTGAGGATACAAATTTGGAATTGATTATTAATATGAACTCAAAGGAACATGATGAAAACACTAATGTAAAGTCATGGTTTAAGGCTGTTGAGTTTGGTAAATACTTGATTGAAAAAGGTAATTTGGAATATGTAAATGCAGAAATCGTAAATGAAGATTTGGCAGTCATACTTTATACTTCAGGAACCACTGGAATTGCAAAGGGAGTAATGTTATCTAATAAAAACCTTATAGTTGATATTATGAATGCGCCTACTATATTAAATGTAAATCCAGAGGACATATTCTTCTCGATTTTACCTATACATCATACTTATGAATGTACTTGTAGTTTTCTTATGGCGCTATATTGTGGTGCGTCCTTGGCATTTTGCGAAGGGCTTAAGCAAATCTTAAATAATATTCAAGAAGTAAGGCCTACCATGGTATTAATGGTTCCTATAATTATGGAAAATTTTTATAAGAAAATAATGCAAGGTGTTAGGAAAAAAGGAAAAGAAAAACAACTTAGAGCTTTACTTAAAGCAAATAGAGTTACAAAAAAGGTAGGGCTTAACATATCTAAAAAGGCTGTTAATGAAATAATGGATACATTTGGCGGTAGGATTAGAGTATTTATATCAGGAGGAGCAGCGATTGATCCTGAAATTCTAGAATTCTTTAATGATTTGGGAGTAATTTCCATTCAAGGATATGGACTAACCGAATGCTCTCCTATGGTAGCGTTAAATCCGGACATTAGAAAATATATGAAAAATAAATCTACTGGATATATGTTGCCTTGCTTAAAATCCAAAATCGACAATCCGAGTGAAGAGGGTATAGGCGAGATATGTTTTAAGGGCGACAATGTAATGATGGGATACTATAATATGCCTGAAGAAACTGATAAAGTTCTTAAAAATGGATGGTTTCACACAGGAGACTTGGGTTATATAGATGAAGACGGATATGTGTATATAACTGGTAGAAAAAAGAATGTTTTAATTACAGCAAACGGGAAAAATGTTTACCCTGAAGAATTAGAGTATTATTTAAGTAAAATTTCTTACATAGCAGAATCAATGATTTGGGCAAAGGAAGATAAACTGAATAATACAAAAATTACTGCGACAGTATTGTTGGATTATGATGAAGTTGAAGCGGAACTAGGTGAAGAATATACCGATGATGATGCATATAACTTGATTTTAAAAGAGGTGGATAAAATAAATACTGATTTACCTTTGTTTAAGAAAATAAAAAATGTTATTATTAGAAAAGATGAATTTGAAAAAACAACAGGAAAGAAAATAAAGCGTTTTGTAGAGTCAAACAAATTTAGTTAATTTGCCAATTGCACAGGAGGAAGAAATGAATAATTTAGGTTATCCAAGGGTAGAAATCAATTTAGAAAAACTAAAGCACAACGTAATGAAAGTAAATGAAAAATGTGTGGATAATGGAATTACAATGACTGGAGTTATAAAGGGGGCCAATGGTCTTCCTCTGATAGCAAAACAATACATTGAAGGTGGCGTTAAAATAATTGGAACATCCAGATTGGACCAAGTATTTAACTGCAAAAAGTTTGGTATAGAAACCACATATATGTTGATAAGGATTCCAATGATTAGTGAAGTAAAAGATGTGGTTGAATTAACAGATATTAGTTTAAATAGCGAAGTTGAAATTATAAAAGCATTAAATATGGAAGCTAGAAGACAAGATAAAAAACATAAGGTTATTCTTATGACTGATTTAGGAGACTTAAGAGAAGGCTATTGGGATAAGGAAGAACTCATCAAAACTGCTGAGTGGATAGAAAATGATTTACATAATATAAGACTTGTTGGTGTAGGAACAAATGTTGGTTGCTATGGTTCTATTCTTCCAACTAATAACAAATTAAATGAATTAGTTGAATTGGCAGAGGCAATTGAAGAAAAAATAGGTAGGGAGCTCGAATTTGTTTCTGGAGGAGCTACTAGTAGCTTGATGAGGCTTTGGGATGGTGATATGCCAAAGAGAATAAATCACTTAAGATTAGGCGAAGGAGTCTTACTAGCTCGTGACTTAGATGTTGTATACAACTATGATATGAGCAATTTAAATAATGACGTATTTAAAATTAAAGCAGAAGTAATAGAAGTCAAAAGAAAACCATCACATCCAGTCGGTGAAGTTGGGGTTGATTGCTTTGGACATAGACCTGAATATATTGACAGAGGGATGAGAGACAGAATGCTCCTTGGAATAGGTAGGGTTGATTATGGGGACCCAGATGAACTTATTTCGAAGGACAAAGGAATAGAGATTTTAGGAGCATCATCAGATCATACAATTGTTGATATTGAGGATGCCGAAAGAAAATATAAAATTGGAGATATCTTGGAATTTGAAGTGTGTTATGCAACATTAGTTTACATAACTAGTTCAAACAATGTTAAGATAATATACGTTTAATTGGGAGGAAAGATTAATGACAATGAATAACTACAGTCCTGAAAATGATATCACAAAAGAGGGATATGATCATTTGGTTGAAGAATTGGACGAATTGAAAGCTGTAAAAAGAAAAGAAGTAGCAGAAAGATTAAAAGAAGCAATATCATACGGAGATTTATCAGAAAATGCCGAATATGATGCAGCAAAAGATGAACAAGCAGAACTTGAAGAGAGAATAAATTACTTAGAAAATAGAATTAGAGAAGCTAACGTTGTAAATAGCGAGGAATTAACTATTGATGTCGTTAGTGTTGGGTTAAAAGTCAAAGTGCAGGATATGAGCAACAAGGAAAAATTAAACTTCACAATCGTAGGAACAACTGAAGCGGATCCTTTTAATGGAAAGCTCAGCAGCGAATCTATGGTTGGGAAAAGTCTACTTGGAAAACGAAAAGGGGAAACAGTAGAAATACAACTAATGGATGGAACATCTAAGTACAAGATACTTAGTATAGAGAAATAGAAATAAAAGGGAGAAACGATGAGTAATCAAGAAATTAGTAATATTCAAGAAGAAGAGATGTCTCTTGAAAGTTTGAATGAACAAAGACAAATTAGAAGAGAAAAACTAAAAAAACTGCAAGATGAGGGCAGAAATCCGTTTTTAAATGAAAAATGGAATGTTACAGCTCATAGTAAAGATATAAAGAAGAACTTTGAAGCAATGGAAGGTGAAGAGGTTTCTTGTGCTGGCAGAATGATGGCATTTAGGCATATGGGGAAAGCTTCATTTATTGATATTCAAGATAAGCAAGGAAGAATTCAATGTTATGTTAGAAAAGATGAAATAGGCGAAGAAGAATACGAATACTTCAAGTCCTATGATATGGGGGATATCTTAGGAATAAGAGGATTGGTGTTTGTTACTAAGCATGGAGAAATATCAATAAGAGTTAAAGAGTTAGTGCTCTTAAGCAAATCACTGCAAGTGCTTCCTAATAAATTTCATGGGCTTAAAGATGTAGATATTAGATACAGACAAAGATACTTGGACTTGATAATGAATGAAGAAGTTAGGGAAACATTTATAAAAAGAACCAACATTTTACATGAAATAAAAAGAGTTTTGGAAGATGATTTTGGTTTCTTAGAAGTTGAAACACCAATACTAACTGCAGTAGCGGGTGGTGCTAATGCTAGACCTTTTTTAACGCATCACAACACATTAGATATGGATATGCAGATGAGAATTGCCAATGAACTTTATTTAAAAAGGCTCATTGTAGGAGGATTAGATAGAGTTTATGAAATGGGCAAGATGTTTAGAAATGAAGGTATGGATAAGAACCATAACCCTGAATTTACATCTATGGAATGCTATATGGCTTATGGCAATATGGAAAGCGTAATGGATGTTACAGAACAGGTGGTTTATAAAGCAGCTATAGCCACAAATGGAACCCCAATTATTTCATACCAAGGTAAAGACTTTGATGTTACTCCACCATGGAGAAAACTTGATATGACTCAGGCGGTAAAAGATGTAACAGGTGTTGATTTTAATAAAATTGATAAAGATGAAGAGGCAAGAAAAGCTGCTATCGATTATGGAATGGATAAGGATGATGTAAAAGACTTAACCAGAGGGAAAATAATAGCTGAAATGTTCGAAATTTATTGTGAAGACGTGCCTGGTTTATTAGATGGTCCAGTTTTTGTTACAGGACATCCAGTAGAAGTATCTCCATTATCTAAAAGAGATCCAGTAGATCCTAGGATTACAAGAAGATTTGAAGCATATATAAACGGATGGGAAGTTGCCAATGCATTCTCAGAATTAAATGATCCGATTGATCAATATGAGAGATTTAAAGAACAACAATCTCAAAGAGATGCAGGCACAGATGAGGAAGCACATCCTATGGATATGGACTTTGTAAATGCATTAGAAGTTGGACTACCTCCAACAGGCGGACTTGGAATAGGTATTGATAGAGTTATAATGCTTATAACAAATTCTTCTACAATACGTGATGTCATACTATTCCCTACAATGAAACCAGAAAAATAGTTAAGGAGTTAAACATTGAAAGACATACAGATAAAAACAATTTTTCGTGAACCACAAACATATAGTGATAAAGAAATAGTAGTTAGAGGTTGGGTTAGAACTAATAGAAATTCGAAAAAATTTGGTTTTATAGAACTAAACGATGGGACATTCTTTAAATCCATACAGGTTGTATACGAAGAAGACATTCCGAATTATACTGAGATTTCCAAAACAGCAATTTCAAGTGCTTTGATGGTTAAGGGCACATTAGTTTTAACACCTGGGGCAAAGCAACCGTTTGAAATAAAAGCAAAGGAAATAGTAGTGGAGGCTGAATCGGATGCTGACTACCCTTTGCAAAAGAAAAGACATTCTATGGAATATCTTAGGGAAATTGCACATTTGAGACCTCGTAGTAATACCTTTTCTGCAGTTTTCAGAGTAAGATCAATTATTGCTTATTCAATACATAGTTTTTTCCAAGAAAATAACTTCGTATATGTACATACTCCAATAATAACGGGAAGTGATGCAGAAGGTGCTGGCGAAATGTTTAGGGTTACTACTTTAGATATGGAAGAACCTCCTAAGAATGAGAAAGGAAATATTGACTATTCCAATGATTTCTTTGGCAAGGAAACGAGTCTAACGGTTAGTGGACAGTTAGAGGCCGAAACTATGGCTTTGGCATTTAGAAATGTGTATACTTTTGGTCCTACCTTTAGAGCGGAAAATTCGTTTACTGCTAGGCATGCATCGGAATTTTGGATGATAGAACCGGAGATTGCATTTGCAGATTTAAGTGATGATATGGATTTAGCTGAAGCAATGATAAAAAGAATAATAAGTGACGTACTAGAAAAAGCCCCAGAAGAAATGGACTTTTTCAATAAGTTTATAGATAAAGGATTAATTGATAGACTTAATAGCATTGTAGAAGCGGATTTTGAAAGAGTTACATATACAAAAGCGGTAGAAATTTTAAAAGAATCCAAGAAGGATTTTCAGTATCCAATTGAATGGGGTATGGATTTACAGACAGAACATGAAAGGTATCTCACAGAAGAAGTCTTTGGGAAACCAATATTTGTAACTGATTATCCTAAAGATATTAAGGCCTTCTACATGAGGGTAAATGATGATAATAAAACTGTAGCTGCCTGTGACTTGTTAGTCCCAGGGGTAGGAGAGATTATCGGTGGTAGTCAAAGAGAAGAACGTCTAGAGGTACTTAAGGAAAGAATGACTGAATCTGGCTTAAATAAAGAAGATTACTGGTGGTATTTGGATTTAAGAAAATATGGTGGTGTTAAACATGCCGGATATGGACTGGGATTCGAAAGAATCATAATGTATATTACGGGGATGAGTAATATTAGAGATGTGCTTTTATTCCCAAGAACACCAAAAAACGCAGAATTCTAATACAATGGGGGATTATATAATCCTCCATTGTTTTTTTGTAGGTAAAAGATGAATGTTTTAGATAGGCTTTTAAAGTATATACCCTACGATACCCAATCAAAAGAAGGCTTGGATTATACACTTAGCACAGAAAAGGAATTTCAGTTTGCAAAAGAGCTAGAATTGGAAATGAAAGGTATAGTGATTAATGGAACCGCAGAAATATTAAAGGTGGGGATAGCTGAAATATTAATAGCCGCAGAGGAGTAAAACAAAAATAGTACTCTCCATGGTGATATATGTATAGCGGTTATTCTTGATGAAGCAAGTTGAAAGGGACATTCTAACTTCAATTTAGATTATTTTAAAGCTGATTTGGCATATACAATAGATAGTTATTATGATATGAGCCAAAATATGGAAGTTAATATTACTGTGGATAATTAGACAAAATGCAATAAAAATCGTTGGACTAAAACTTATTTCAAGAGCCATTATAGGAGGAAACAGAGGCGACTTCAACAAATAGAGGGCTACATTGCCCAAATTAGGCATTGGAGGAATACTTTTCACAGCCCTTATGAGCATATGACTAAAGAAGGAATGGATAATGTCGTAAATACAATAAAATACATAGCTACAAATGCAAGGTAGAATGAATGTGTTTAAAGTATAAATAATTATTGAATTATCAGTCACCTTTTGATATAATATTTTCAATACGTATGAAGAATAGGGAGGTCTAGAAATGAAAGGCTACACAAGTGACAAAATTAGAAATGTGGCAATTTTAGGGCACGGAAGCTGTGGGAAAACAACTTTCTTAGAAGCAGCTCTATTGGCTACGAAAGTAATCACAAGATTAGGTAAAGTTGAAGATGGAAACACTACTTCAGACTATGATAAGATGGAGATAGAAAAAGGTTATTCAATAAATACTACTTTGGTACCAATTGAATACAGTGGTTTAAAATTTAATTTCTTAGATACCCCAGGTTTCTTTGATTTCATTGGAGAAGTTAACTCTGCCATGAGAGCGGCAGGCGCGGCTATTATGATGGTTGACGCATCTTCTGGGATTCAGGTAGGAACTGAAAAAGCTTGGCAAGCGTGTGAAAAATACTCAATGCCTAAATTTTTTGTTATAAACAAGGTTGACAAAGATGAAGTAAATGTTGATAAAGTGGTTCAGGACCTAAAAGATAAATTTGGTATCTCGGTAGTTACTCTAGAAGACAAAGATGCATTAAACGAAGCAATAGCAGAAACAGACGAAGAACTGCTAGAGAAATTCTTTGATGAGGGAGAGTTTACTGAGGAAGAATTTAAAAATGGTCTTAGAAACGGAATTGTTAACGGAGAAATTATACCAGTATTAAAATGTTCAGCAATAAAAGGAGAAGGCGTAACAGAAGTTCTGGATGTAATAGCAAAATATGTACCTGCTGCTACTGAGCATGGTACTTACAAAGCATTTAATGATAAAGATGAAGAACTTGAATTAAAATGCTCCGATGAAGGTAAGCCTAACTTGTTCATATTCAAGACAATAGCAGATCCTTTCCTAGGAAAAATTTCTTATGCTAAACTAATCACAGGACAACTTAAACCAGGTGGAGAGCTTTACAATCCTAGAGTTGGCAAAGCTGAGAAGTTAGGAGCTATGTTTTTCATAAGGGGAAAAAACCAATTGGAAGCTCCAGAGATACATGCTGGTGATATTGTTGCTGTAGCAAAATTACAGTATACAAAAACTGGAGATACGTTATGTGAAAAATACAATCAGATAACTTTTCCACCAGTTCGGTTCCCTAAACCAAATTATTATATAGCTATAGAAGCAGCTGATAAGAATGATGATGAAAAAATGGCCCAAGGACTTCATAAACTAATGGAAAGCGATCCAAGTTTTGTATTAGAAAGAAATTCAGAAACACATCAATCTCTACTAGGTGGTCAAGGCGATATTCAAATAAATATAATTATATCTAAACTAAAGGAAATGTATGGAATAGAGGTAAAGGTAATTCCTCAAAAAATCGCATATAGGGAAACTATTAAAGGTAGTTCTGATGTTCAAGGCAAACATAAGAAACAATCTGGTGGTGCTGGACAATATGGAGATGTTCATATAAGATTTTCACCTTCACAAGAAGAGTTCGAATTTAGTGAAGAATTATTTGGTGGAGCAATTCCTAAAAACTATGTTCCTGCAGTAGAAAAAGGGTTGCTAGAAAGCATGAGCAAGGGACCTTTAGCAGGTTGCAAAGTAGTAAATATTAAAGCTGTTCTTTATGATGGTTCTTATCATGATGTGGATTCCAATGAAATGGCTTTCAAAATTGCAGCTTCTACAGCTTTTAAAAAAGGAATAGTCGAAGCAAAACCCTGTCTTTTGGAACCTATAATGAAAGCAGAAATACTTGTACCAGAAGAATATACAGGTGCTGTTATGGGAGACATGAACAAAAGAAGGGGCAAAATATTAGGAATGGAACCATTTGAAGGTGGAACTAAATTAATGGCTGAAGCGCCTCAAGTAGAAATGTTTGATTATGCTATAATCCTAAGAGCAATGACACAAGCGAGAGGTACATTTACTATGGAATTTGCCAAGTATGAGGAAGTTCCGGGAAATGTCGCAGAAAAGATTATCAAAGAGCATAATGCAGAAAACGACTAAATTGTTTTAATTAGAGCCGCATAATGCGGCTCTTTTAGTTAGTTAATGGAGGCGTAAATGGCTAAGAAAAAAGTTGTATATGTTTGTTCCGATTGTGGATATGAAAGCCCCAAATGGCAGGGGCAGTGCATATGTGGCGCATGGAACACAATGAAAGAACAAACCATACATTTAGATAAAGTGAATGACTCAAGAAGTAGAAAAAAAACAGAAAGTAAACCTATGGAATTAAACAAGGTGGGCTCTTTAGAATACCGAAGAATAAATACAGGGATAACTGAATTAAATAGAGTTCTTGGTAACGGTTTAGTATTGGGGTCTCTTACTTTAATTTCAGGGGAACCTGGGATTGGTAAATCAACAATTATTATACAAGCAGCTAATCACATCGCTCAAAAGTACGGTAAGGTTCTTTATGTTAGCGGGGAAGAATCGGAAGAACAAATAAAACTTAGAGCTGACAGGGTCTGTAAGGTCATAGATGATAATTTACTAATATACTCTGAAACAAATTTAGATAAAATAGTTTTGTCTTGTGAAAATGAGAACCCTAAATTTTTAATTGTTGATTCAATACAAACTATGTATTCTGAGGAAATTGATTCCGCGCCAGGGAGCATAAGTCAAGTTAGAACTTGTGGTAATTTATTAATGAGGATTGGCAAAGCAAATATGATTCCGGTATTTATTGTGGCCCATGTAACTAAAGCAGGGGATTTAGCTGGACCTAAAATCTTAGAACATTTAGTTGATTGTGTGCTTAATTTTACAGGAGATAGAGATAGAGATTTAAGGATACTTAGGGCATATAAAAACAGATTCGGCACGACAGATGAAATAGGTGCATTTAAAATGACTAGCGATGGAATGACTGGAATAAAAAACCTGTCTGGTAGTCTTTTGGAAAATACTGATAATAACGCAGAAGGCTCAGTTGTAGCGGCTATTTACGAAGGAAGCAGACCAATATTTTTTGAAGTGCAAGCTTTAGTATCTCCTGCAAATGTTGGATTTGCAAGAAGAAATTCAGTTGGAATAGATAACAATAGAGTAAGTATGATACTAGCGGTTCTAGAAAAGAAAGCCGGGCTCTCAATGATCAACTACGATGTTTACGTAAATGTTGTTGGTGGGATGAAACCTGATAGTACGTCTACAGATCTAGCAGTAGCTTTAGCAATCTATTCTTCAGCAACTAGTAAAGTTTCTACGATAAAAGCCGTTGCATTAGGGGAAGTGGGTCTAACAGGTGACTTAAGGGCAGTCAGAAACTGGGAAAAGATAATTATAGAAGCGCAAAGACTTGGTTACGAGAAAGTTATAATTCCTAAGGGGGAATCTAAGGAAAAGTATGAAGGCATTGAAATTTGTAAAGTAAAAAGTATTGGAGAAGCAATTGAAAATTACTTTAAATAAAAAATGAAGCTGCAGCTTCATTTTTTTGTTTCAATATATGGGCTACCACTTAGGACTGTAGCTCTTTTATAAAATTCATCTTCATCAATTTCGCCTTTAGCATACACCTCTTTGAGTACGTTTAAAGAATTATCATTTATATTAGCTTTAGTATTTTTGCTTTTAACCAGTAATACTATTGCTATAATTATTAATGCAACTCCTATTATGCTCATAAACATAAACGGAAACATACTTGTTCCTAGATGGCCCAATAACATAGTTCCTCTCATATCGAATACCTCCTTAAATTTTCTATAATATCAGTTTAAGGTATAATTATGGCTAGATTATGACAGCCGGTAAACTTATTTTAACAACTGTTCCCTTGCCTACAGTTGATTCGATTTCAACTGTACCAGAGAGGGACTCGATGTTTGTTTTTACTATATATAGGCCAAGCCCTAGGCCTTTAATATCCATAACATCATTACTTCGATAATATGCTTTGAAAATATTATTCATATCTGCTTCATTTATTCCGAGGCCTGTGTCAGTAATCATTATGCTTAAATCATTATCTTTCCTTTGGCAATCCAGGGTCACCTTGCCGCCGGCTAATGTGTATTTATATGAATTAAGTAATATGTTCATAATACTTTGGCTTAATAGACTTCTATCAGTAGACACTTTTATTTTTTGATTAATTTGGTTTATGTTGAGAATTAATTTTTTCTTATCAAATTGCATTTTCAAACCGCTTGCTATCTGATTAATTAAGTCGGATAAATAAAAGGTTGATATTATAGGTTTATCTGTGACTTTATCTGATTCGATAACTTCGCTCATATTACTAATTAAATCAGTCAAAGTGGAAACTTGGGCTTTACAAATTTCGAGTTCATCCATAGTTGGATTAATAATTCCATCTTGCATAGCTTCAAGCTGAGTATTAATTATTGTTAAAGGGGTTCTGGTTTCATGAGTTAGTTGGTCTATTTTTGATTTTCTTAAGGTAGCTTTTAATGATAATTTAGAATTAAAATCTTCTAAAGTGTTATTCACATCCTTAATCTCGTTGATTCTTGTTTTAGGTCTGTGGATATTATCTCCTGATTGCATAGATTTTGCCATGATAGATGTTGCTTTTAATGATTTGCTTAATAACCTACCAACTATAGCACCAACTATTAAAGCAAGTAGTAAAGCAAAAATTAGTGAAAACACCATATTCTTGGATATTTCAGAATTTATGATTTGCCCCAAAGTTTGACCGTTATCAAATGTTTCTTCAAAAACTTTTTTTCCCATTAAATTGAGATTTTTAGGCTTTAAGTTTCCTTTAGAAAAATTATTGATAAAAATGTTCATTAATCTATAAGTTACTAGTGAGTTCAATAGTATTGCAACTAAAGAAACGCTTGCTATTACAACAGTAAGCAGGGTTTGTATTGATATTGATTTAAATTTATTTTTCATATTAACACCTATACATTAAAAATATATCCACCACCATATTTTGTTACAAGATATATTGGTGATTTTGGGTTATCCTCTATCTTTTGCCTTATTCTTTTAATATATGTATCGATGGTTCTGTCATAGCCATCATAATCCAATCCAAAAGCTGCTTCAATAATCTGTTCCCTACTCAGCATATTGTTTTTATTTATTAAAAATGTTAATAATACAGAGTATTCTGCAGCTGTTAAAGGTATTATTTCATCATTTTTCTTAATTACTTTCTCCTTTTTATCAACTAGAAATGGTCCATATGTTAATAAAGTATTTTCATCAGCTTTATAAATTCTACGTATAAAAACATCTACTCTTTTAACTAGCTCCTGTGGGCTAAAGGGCTTTATAACGTAATCATCTGCTCCCTTATTAAATCCGCTTAATCTGTCTTCTTCTAATTCCTTAGCTGTTAACATAATTACAGGGATATTTGATGTTTCCCTAATATTTTCCAAAACTCTAAAACCATCAATCCCAGGCATCATAACGTCTAATAGTATTAAATCAAAGGAATTCTTAGAAAACAAGTCAAGAGCGATGAAACCATCGCTCGCAACTTTACATTCATAATTGGCATTGCTCAAATATTTTTCTACAATTCTGCTAATTGCAGGTTCATCTTCAACTATGAGAATTTTGTACATTATTTACCTCTGCATATTTTTTCTAAACTTTTTCAAATCTCCGTTTTCAGTCGTTAAATCTTTCAAAGTCATATCATTATCTTTTAGATAATTGTTTATTTTGTCAATATCCATACCCGACTTTTCTGCGCAAGTCGATAAAGCGTTTTTATTGCGTATACGTGATCTAACAGATTCTTTAATTTTGTTAAATTCATCTAAATCGCTGTTTTCAGTTATTAGATCCCTCAATGTCATATCTTTAGCATCTAGGTATTCTTTCAATTCTTCCGAATCCAGACCTGACATTTCGGCGTAAGCAGTTAAAGTGCCTTTTCCATTGTTGCCTTTGTGAGTATTAGGACCTTGTTTATTTAACGTCGACTCTTGGTTAACAAGTGACTCATTATTGCATGATTCATCTAAGCAGTATGCGGATGCTGCCATTGTACCTGAAGCGCCTACTAATAGGGCACCGGCTATTAATAACGTTAGTATTTTTTTATTCATTTTCATTTACATCCCCCTTATAATAAGAAGTATAATTAATGAATATGGCTAAAATATGACAAAAGCACCTAAATAGGTGCTTTTGCTACTTTCGTATTAAATCCATTTCAAACCAAAAATCACTTCCATTACCTACTTGGCTGTTCACCCCGTAATTGGCATTATGAATAGTTAAGATACTCTTAACTATAGATAGCCCTAGGCCAGTGCCTTCTGTGTTTCTTGCATGATTAGCGCTCGTTTTATAGTACCTTTGCCAAACGTGAGTTAACTCTTCTTCGGGGATTCCTGCCCCGTGGTCTATAACATCGAAACGTACTTTTTTACCTATCCTCTTTATGTTTATAATTATTACTTTGTCTTCGCCGCAGTATTTAATGGCATTTGTAATTAAGTTACTCATTACTTGTTTGATTTTATTTTCATCACCGTTTACAGGCGCTGATTTTGGACTATTAAACTCAATTGTATAATCATCTTGATCAGCTAATATTTTATAAGTGGCCAAGACTGCTTTGGAAGCTTCTACTAAATCAAAATTGGTTTTTTCAACAGTAATAGCGTTTGATTGCATCTTTGACATGGTTAACATATCTGAAACAATAGAGTTTAAATGATTTGTTTCATCTATAATTACTTGAAGATGTTCTTTTCTTTTTTTAGGATTATCCCCAGAAATATCTTGAATTAATTCTGCGTATGATCTAATCATAGTCAATGGTGTTTTCAAATCATGTGACACATTTGCAATCATATCCCTTTGATAAAAATCGGTTTTTTGCATCTCATAGGAAGCCTTGTTCAGAGCTTCGGCTAAAGCATCTAGTTCTGTGAAATGGCCACCTTCAAATTTAATATCGTAGTCTCCTTTGCTCAAATTAACTGCGGATTGAGTTATGTTGTTAATAGGAGTGGATATCCTTTGTGATAAATAAAATGCCAACATTAAAGCGAGTAATGCTGAAATAGTTGTTATATAAAAAAGCTGTATCCTTAATATAGATATTGTGGAAGCAACAGGATATAAAGGTGCCACAATAAATAAGATATTCTTATCATCTTGATTAGCATTTGGTGTCATATATGAAGCATATACCAATAATTTGGTGGCGTTAGATTGGTCTTCTATTATATTTGACACAGTATTTAAGTCCGAATGATTTAATAAATCTTTTGCATGATAAAGCTGAGTGTAATAAGCATAATATGAAGAAGGACCTCCAGTATTAGGGGAATACACGAAGGAAGTTTTATCAGTATCAAGTCTGATAAAAATGTCATTTTTAATAGCAATAGCCCTAGCATCTACATCAAAGGTGTCAGGGCTTGTGTAATATTTAGTTTTTAACATTTGCGCATTTGACTGAGTTTCAGAGATTTTCATTTGTTCGTAGTAGTGGTCAATAAAGAACATCTGCAACAACCATATCAAAGAAATAATTATTATAGCAAAAATTATAAAATATAGCCACGATTTAAATCTTATACTGAAAAAGTCGAACTTTTTATTCCTCATATTCAAATTTATAACCTACTCCTCTTAAAGTTACTATAAAATGTCTATATTGTCCTAAGTTGTTTCTAAGGTTTTTGATGTGAGTATCAATTGTTCTATCATCACCGAAAAAGTCATATCCCCATATGTCTGATAGTAATTTATCTCTAGATAAGGCGATGTTTTTATTTTGAATCAAGTAAAACAACAACTCATATTCTTTTGGTGTTAATTCTATTCTTTTGCCATCTACTGATACTGTCCTTGCTGAAAAATTAACTTCCAATCCGTCAAAGGACATAATGGAGTTAGTTCCTTGAGCGGTGTTGTTTTTTCTAATTAAAATAGCATTAGCTCTAGCCATCAATTCTTTTGGGCTAAAAGGTTTTACCACATAATCATCTATTCCAAGCTCGAACCCAAACAATTTGTCATACTCTTCCCCTCTAGCAGAAAGCATTATCACAGGTATATCTTTAATCTTTTTAATCTCTTTTACAGCACTATAACCGTCTAGTTTGGGCATCATAATATCCATAATTATTAGGTCATAATCATTTAATTTGCACAATCCTATGGCGCTCATACCGTCTGCTGCTTCAGTTACGGTGTATCCGCTAAAATCAGCATATTCTTTGATTACTTCTCTGATTTTCGGTTCATCATCTACTACTAAAAGGTTATACATGTTGCCACCTTCACTTTCTTAATAATTAATTATTTATAACATTAGAATACATTTTAGTTGTGTTATTTGCATGAATGTTCTGTTAAAGAGTTTAATTCTAATTGAATTATATCATAAAAGTCCCAATAATTAAAGAATTTCGTGTTTCAGCAGTTGATATAATAGTTCTGTGATGTTATATTATTTAATTGGAGGGATGTTATATGGATTCAAGTATTTGGATTGTTTTCTTGCCGATTATTATTGTTCTTATAGTGAGTTTAGATTCTCATTTAAGAATAAGGCTAAATATTAATAGAAAAAAAAGGAGTAATAAAATTATGTCTAACGATATAGTTAAAGAGTGCATAGGACTGATATGCACAATAAACATGGGTTACACTGGATCGGGTTTTAACAAAGTGCGTGTTAAAGAGGTCAAAGATAATTGGATGAAGGTGGAATCCAATAAAGGGACCCAAGAATTAATTAACATAGATTATATACAAAATATTAAAGTGATATCTCAAAGAGGTGAATAAATATTCACCTCTCTATTTGTTAGAATGTAAATTTTGTAAGGTGATATAACATATGTTACAGAAATAAATAAAAAAAGAGAAGTTCTCTGATATAATAAGTTTAACAACAAACAAAAATATCAAAAAGGAGAACTCTCTTATGAAAACAAGTATAAC
>Ga0102928_1000105_pt1 | contig 44750 bp, 35 predicted proteins | sample SalPonR1_B_D1_MG_FD_78504 | JGI IMG/M metagenome (GOLD analysis project Ga0102928, IMG submission 78504) | Salt pond soil microbial communities from South San Francisco under conditions of wetland restoration - Salt Pond MetaG R1_B_D1_MG | ecosystem: Environmental > Aquatic > Marine > Intertidal...
AGTTTTTCTTTTAAACTCATATTGTCAGGCAAATGGCCTTCTTTTAATAAATACAAAATCACTTTATCCTGAGCACGACCACGAACTTTGGCATCGTGATAACCGATGTCTTCATTAAAAGTGACTAAAGAATATTTAGACGCATAATCATCAGGGAATTCCTTTTCAAAAGCCAATTCCAATTCGCGTTTTTTCAGAAATAAATCTTGCGCCGTATGGGCTTTCATTTCATGAAAATTATCTAGTGCCAAATCGGCAATGCCATCGGCGTCTTGTTTTCGGGTTTGACTAAATTCAGAAAACGCTTTGTTTAAATCAAAATCGACTTGGTTTAAAATATCATCAAACACGGCTACATCTTCAAAAGAAGCATTCATCCCTTGTCCGTAAAACGGCACAATAGCGTGAGCGGCATCACCCATAATCAATGTTTTTTTATACGTCCAAGGCGAACATCTTACCGTGCCAAGTGCTGCTGTTGGATTGGCAAAAAACTCTTCTTTTAAATGTGGCATCAAAGCGTAGGCATCGGGATAGTCTTGTTGAAAATAGTCCTTGACAATTTTTGGGTGGGTTAAGTTGTTAAAATTATACTCGCCACCTTCATAAGCCAGAAATAAAGTTACTGTAAAACTACCGTCTAAATTGGGTAAGGCAATCAGCATATTTTCGCCTCTTGGCCAAATGTGTAGCGCATTTTTATAGATTTGATGTTCTCCATTTTTAGGTAAAATACTCAATTCTTTGTAACCGTGGGTTAAAAAGTTCTGAGAAAAACTAAAACGCAAATCTCTATTTTTCATTAAAGCTTGTCTAACCACAGAACCCGCGCCATCGGTGCCAATGATATAATCGGCTTGAATGTGAAAATTTTCATTGGTTTTTTCATTTTTGAAATTAGCTTTGGCATTTTCAACATCAACATTTTGACATGCGGCCTGAAATATCAAATGCACATTGTCGTGTTTCTCGACTTCATCCAAGAGTAAAGCGTTAAGACCAGATCTTGAAATAGAATTAATATAATTACCATCTTGTCCGCTGTAAGGCGATAATTTTGTATTGGAGTCTTTATCGTGAAGCATCCGGCCATTCATCGGAATGCAAAGCGCCTTGACTCTGTCTTCGAGACCAACGCGTTTTATGCCTTTAAGACCTCGATCAGAAAAAGCGAGATTGATGGATCGTCCTGCAGAAATATCGGCATTTCTCAAATCGGGACGTTTTTCAACTAGTGTGATTGTATAGCCGTGTTGGGCGAGTTTTAAGGCTAGTAATGAGCCGCATAATCCTGCGCCAACGATGAGCAAATGCTTATCCTGCATATCTAATATGTTTTAAAATTTGAACAAATTGGTAAACGTCTTCAAAACTGTTATAAAGCGGTGCCGGCGCAACGCGTATCACTTGCGGCTCACGCCAATCGGCTACAACTCCGGCTTGAGTTAATTTATCAAACAAGCTTTTGTCAGCATCGAGAAATTGAATAGACAATTGGCAGCCTCTTTCGTCTGGGTTTTTTGGAGTGATGATATTGATATTATTATCGTTTAAATCTTTCAATAAATATTCTAAATAACCCGTTAGTGATTTTGATTTACTGAGAATAGTCTCAAAACCAGCTTCTTCAAAAACTTCCAACGATGCTCTCACCGCAGTCATTGAAAGTATTGGTGGATTACTTAGCTGCCAAGCCTCGACCGATTCTATTGGATTAAAGGCCTGCCTCATGTTAAACCGCGTTGTTTTATCATGACCCCACCAGCCTTCAAACCTTGGAATGGCCTTGTCTTTATGGTGTTTTTCGTGAATAAAACATCCCCCTAAACTTCCTGGTCCGGAGTTTAAGTATTTATACGTGCACCATACGGCAAAATCTGCACCAATTTCATGCAAATGAGGCTGAATATTTCCCACACCATGCGCCAAATCAAAACCAACACTAATGTCGTAATGATGGCATTTTTTAGTAATGTGTTTCATATCAAAAAACTGACCGGTGTAATAATTAGTGTTTCCTATCAACACTAAGGCAAGCTCATCTCTATGCTGATCAACCAGAGCATCAAAATCTGACAACTCATAGTATTGATTGTTTTTGGGTTGCCAAATCACAAGATCTTCATCGGGATCAAACCCGTGAAATTTTAATTGGGATTGAACGCCATACAAATCTGATGGAAAGGCATCGGTTTCAATAAGTATTTTTCGCTTTTTTACAGTAGGTCTGTAAAATGACACCATCATCAAATGCAAATTGACGGAAAGCGTGTTCATGATAATGACTTCGCTTTCTTTTGCCCCCACAATCTTTGCCATAGGTTGAGACAAGAATTCGTGGTAAGGCATCCAGGGGAATTCAGCATCGGTATGGCCGTCAACACCATAAATCTGCCAATCTTCCAGAACTTTATTGACGTAGGTTTTGGCCAGTTTAGGCTGAAGTCCAAGGGAGTTGCCGCAGAAATATAATTTGTTGGAGCCATCATGCTGCTTTGGAAAGTAAAATTGCGACCTAAAGCGTTTTAAAGTATCTTTTTCATCAAGGGATTTTGCAAAACCTAAGGTGTTGTGGTAGTTCATACTATTTAAAACTTACGTCTCTAAAATTAAGCTGAAATCCACTATCCGGATTTCGATGGATCATATTCACTTTAATTCCATCGAAATTAGAAAGATCTTCAAAAGTATTCGCCAAAGCCGGCTCCTCTTTACCTTTTGGATGATATGTCCACTCCAGAATATGAAAACTATCGTTAACGTAGACTTCATATTTATCGCCCGGGGTGTAGCCTCCTTCCTCTGGATATTTCACGATAAGTTTTGTGGCTTCTTTCTTATGAATAGGTGATTTACTATTTTCGATAACTTCATATTCAATATCATCCCAGACTAAATGAAAAGGGAATAATAGCCAAAAACTGTCATTAACGAAGGCCTTGTCAGCATCTACATATTCTTTTGTTATATTGCGTCTTTGATAAGTTAATTTATCGCCTTTGCTTTTCAAAGTAACTTTGTCTGATTGTGGATCCCATTCCCAACTTCGGCTACTTTCATTTTCTCCGGGATTTACAACAAAACTGAAATTGACCTTTTCAACCTTATCCCAATTTTCGTATCCATAGGCATTTGCTATTTTACCAAGGATTGTTGTATCTGTCTCAGGTTGATCAGAGTTTGTAGTTTCAGTTGCAGTATTGGTGTCTTTTTTGCATGACAACATAAATATTAAAACAACAGGTATTAGGATTATTTTTTTCATGGTGATCATTTAATGGGATAAACTATGTGTGAAATTATACAAAACTTTGAGTACAGGATGGGTTTTTTCAGTTGTCGGAAAAAGGAACAAACTGTCCAAGTTTAAACTGGAATGGCCCAATATATCTTTGATCTCTTGATCGCCTACTTTTTTATAAGCCATGGACCAATCGTTAAATTGTCTTGAGTCTAATTTACCGGAGTCTAATAAAATTAATTCATTATGTCTAGAGTCTTTCTTAATGCTATCATAAACCTCATCAATTTCTGTTGACTTTCCTTCTATATATTGGACAAATTTTCCTTGTATTAAGAGCAAAATACCGGTAATGGCTAAACGCTTATTTTTTTCCCTAATTTGAAAAAGCATACTCTCAATATCTTGATTTGTAAGAACTTGAGACTGATTACTCATGTAAGAGACAAATTTTAAGTCTGTCAAAATATTTTTTTTGTCAAAATAGTAAATTTATTTAGAATATTTCACAAAATACTTGTATTTATATTCATAGTAAAGCCTATTGAAAGAAATAAAAAACACAACTAAAAATGATTGATATAGTTTTAGTTCATTTAAAAAATAAATCAGTTATCCATGAGGTCGTTTAGGTCTTCAGAATTCTAATAAATTTTGGCATAATGTCATGAATACTTAGGCATAAAAAAGTAAACTCATGCACTATTAAAAAATATGAAGTAGAACATTTATAATAAACACGATATGATTTTATCTTTTTAGATAGAATGCAGCTTAAAACATTATATGTTGTATTTTCTATAAATCTAATTGAATTGTAAAACAATCATAGTTATTTTTTTTAGGGGTTGAGAATTCACTGAATAGTTTTAAAAATTAATAGGCTCATCCTTTGTATTCCACAATTTTTAGATATTTGAGCTGTGGGAAGTTTACAATTTCGCAATTATATCATTGTGATATTTTTTTTTACAAAACCAAAGAATTGAATTCAAAAAATTAATCGACCTGAAAATGATCACATAAGTAGTTTAGACATTTTTATACTTTCAATTAATTTTTAGCAAATCTATGAGGTTAAAAGTAGGTGTTGAAAATGCTGAGTAATCATGCGGTAAAGAAAAAAATTAATCTTGTTTTCAAGATTTTTAAAGTTTATAGTATTAACAATTTAGTTTAGTTAATTATTTATCTTAATTTTGAACATAATTTCAAAATAAGATGAACCAAAAAACAACATTAAAACAACTTGCTAAGGAGCTTAATGTTTCTGTATCAACTGTATCAAAAGCACTTAATGACAGTTCGGAAATAAGCACAAAAACTATAAAAAGAGTAAAAGAGCTGGCCCAGTTATACGGTTACAAACCAAATCCGGTTGCTGTGAGTTTAAAACGAAACAAGACTTATACCTTGGGCATAATTATTCCTGACATATTAAACCATTTTTTTGCCAAAGTACTGTATGGTATAGAGCAAAAAGCAAGTAAAAATGGGTATAAAATTATAACTTGTCTCACAAATGAATCTTTAGAAAAAGAAAAAGAATACCTTGAGATGTTGGAATATAATAAAGTAGATGGCGTAATAGCTGCCATCAGTCGAGAAACTCAGATAGCGAAAAATTTTGACCATTTTAAACAATATAAAGATTCAAATAACCCACTTTTGCTTTTTGATAGGGTAACTGACGAGATAGAATGTGACAAGGTTTTAGTTGATGATCACAAAGCCGCTGAAGGAGTTTTTAGCTATCTCCGGAATCAAGGCAGGACAAAAATTGCTGTAATATCTACAATTCCACATCTTAGCGTAAGTGTCGCAAGATTGGAAGGTATAGAAAAATTAGCCAAAAAATCCTCAACTGCGTTCACAACACTGATGATAGATAATCCCGCAGAAGCCGAAGAGAAAGTAAAAACCCTTTTTAAAGCGTCTCAATTTGATGCTGTAATTGGTTTAGACGAAACTGCGGCATCTGTAGCCATAAACGCAGCTAAACATCTCAATATGGGCATACCCAATGATATAGCTATTGTAGGGTTTTCTGATGGGCTTTTGGCAAACAATGCCTATCCTAAAATGAGTGTTGTCTCTCAACACGCCATTGAACTCGGTGAAAATACAGTAAAAATACTTTTAGAAAGAATGGCCAATAAAAATGCTAAGCCTGTGAGGTATATCCAGCCAACTACACTTATTAAACGAGCATCTTCAGAATAGTCTATCGCGTTGTTCCCCTAAAAACAATTTTGGTAGGCAAAATCAATGCAGACTTGTCGTTGTCCTCATATTTCCCTTTTTCAATGTTGTTTAAGAGCATTTCTGCTGCGCTTTCTCCCATACTGAAGCTAGGCTGAGACACAGACGTTAACTCCGGTGTAAATAAGCTGCTGTAATGCAAGTTGCCAAATCCAATAACTTCAATATCCGAAGGAATAGTATATCCTAGTTTCATGAGAGATTTAATGCAAAGCATAGCATAATTGTCTGTAGAACAGAAAAAAGCATCTGGCATTGTTTTAAGTTTTGAAAGAAAACTGAAGACCTCCTGATATTCATGTTCTTGATGATAAGATTTACAATTGAGAACATTGCTGTCATCAACATCCAAGCGATAATCTTGATGTGCTTTTAGAAAACCCTCGAAACGTGTATTAAAGACACTTTTTAATATGCTTCCACTAATGTAACCAATCGAGTTGTTATTATTTTTTATCAAAAATTCTGTAGCTTGATAAGCAGCTTGATAATCGTCTATGCTTATATGACCTGCACCTTCAATAGTTTTTGGTATATTATCAAATAATACTACCGGCATATTTCTATCAATCATTTCTTCAACGTGTTCAAAAGATTGTGTTTTGTGTGTAAAAGACATAATCACACCATCCACTACGCCTTTCTCGAAGGCTAAGGCATTTTCTTTTTCAAACTTAAAAGAATTTCTTGATGAACTAATGACAATACGGTAATCAAATTTTCTGGCAATGTGGTCTATGCCGCGACATACCTCAATAAAAAAAGGTTCATCGTACCTTGGTATTATCACACCAATAACATTTGTTTTTCCAGAACTTAAACTTTTAGCAATCTGATTGGGGCGATAGCCTAATTCTTTAGCTTTGGCAATAACGCGTGCTTTTGTTTCAGGTTTTACGCGTGGACTATCAGACATTGCCCTTGAAATGGTTGCAATGGAAAGTTTTAAAGCTCTTGCCAGATCTTCTAGCCTAATATTTGAGGTCATTTTTGGTGCCAAGTGATTATTTTTAATTCAAATATTATGTTAATTTATTAAATATACAACAATACAAACGTTTACATCTATTTTATAAGCGTTCGATTCATATATTCTAATGAAAATGTAATTATTTAGTCATAAATTAGCGAAAAGGTTTACGCAAAATATGAAATTAAAATGGTTTAAACGGGAAGTTATATATCAAATTTATCCCCGGAGTTTCAAGGACAGTAATGGTGACGGTATTGGAGATATAAAAGGCATTACTTCTAAGCTTGATTATATAAAATCTTTAAACATAGACATTATTTGGATTAGTCCCATATTTGAATCTCCAAATAAAGACAATGGGTATGACGTTAGCGATTATTGCTCAATTATGCCGGAGTTTGGTACAATGTCTGATTTTGACGAACTTCTTAAGGAAGCCCACAACCAAAATTTAAAAATTGTTTTAGACCTTGTACCAAATCACACTTCAGATGAGCACCATTGGTTTCAAGAAGCAAAAACATCCAAAGACAACCCTTATAGAAATTATTACATCTGGAAAACACCCAAATCAGACGGTGGACCACCAAACAACTGGCCATCTTTCTTTAGTGGGTCTGCTTGGACTTTAGACGACAATACAGGAGAATACTACCTCCATTTATTTACAAAACACCAACCCGACCTCAATTGGGAAAACCCGAAAGTGAGAGAATCTATTTACGAGGTGATGCGTTTTTGGTTAGATAAAGGCATAGATGGTTTTAGAATGGATGTGGTAACTTTACTTTCAAAAGAATTTAAAGATATAGCTGCTGACACAGGTTTTAGAAAGGTCATAGAAGATTACTATGCCAACGGGCCTAAAATTCATGAATACTTAAACGAAATGAATGAGAAAGTCATGACACATTACGATGCATTTTCTATGGGTGAAGGTGTTGGCGTAAATCAGGATAATGCCCATTTATACGTTGCAGAAGATCGAAAGGAATTAGATATGATTTACCATTTTGATATTCTAGAAAACAATATCGTTAATGGAAAATATGACGACATCACAAGTTTCGACTTACTCAATGTTAAAAAAATTTTCAGAAACTGGCAAAAAGTCATGGATAATGGGGGTTGGATAGCCAATGCCTTAGGGAATCATGATTTTGCTAGACTTGTCTCTCGTTTTGGAGATGACGGCAAATACAGAGAGGCTTCAGCAAAAATGCTCATCACCCTAATGGCCACACAGAACGGTACCTTAAATATATATCAAGGTGATGAAATCGGTATGACCAATATCGATTTAAAATCTATTGATGAAGTAAATGACATACAGTCTATCAATTTTTACAATGAAAATTTAAAATCTAAAAAATTTACACCAGATGAAGCCCTGCAGATGATAAACAATGAAGGCAGAGATAATGCCAGAACACCAATGCAGTGGAATACTGAGAATAATGCCGGGTTTACAAACCAAAATCCTTGGTTGCAAGTCAATCCTAATTATACCACTATTAATGTTGAAAGCCAGATTGAGGATAAAAACTCTATACTGAACTATTACAGAAAAATTCTAGCTTTAAAACGTGAAAACGCTGTCTTTAGTTACGGTACACTTAAAGAAATTGAAAAAGAAAATAAACACGTTTTTGCATATCAAAAAGTCAGTAAAGACAAGGATATTCTAGTATTTTTAAGCTTTTCTAAAAACGAAAACGTTATCGATTATGAATTTGATTACAAAAAAGATTATGTCATGTTAATAAATAATTATAGTTTTGTTACGAAAACGATTGAAAGTTTAACATTACAACCCTATCAATCCGTAATTTTTGAAATAAAAAATAAATCAAATCACGTATAATTTTAAACCTAAATACAATGAAAAAAATGTTACTTAAACACGCTTTTTACATAATGGCGATGCTGTTTAGCACCGCTATGTTAGCACAGGTCACAGTGACAGGTGTGGTTTCCGATCAAATGGGGCCTTTGCCTGGCGTAAATGTGCTTGAAAAAGGAACTCAAAACGGCACAGTCACTGGTTTTGATGGTGATTTCACCCTGGAAGTTGCTGAAGATGCCACATTAGTATTCAGCTATGTGGGTTTTAAAACTCAAGAAATTGCCGTTAATGGTCAAACTACCATAAATGTCACTTTACAAGAAGATGCCGCAAAACTTGATGAAGTTGTGGTAATTGGTTATGGTACCACGACCGTAAAAGATGCCACAGGTTCAGTGTCATCTGTTGCCTCAGAAGATTTTAACGGTGGTGTTATTTCTTCACCTGAACAATTAATTCAAGGTAAAACCGCAGGTGTTCAGATTTCTGTCGCCAGTGGTGAACCTGGAGCGGGAACTAATGTACGTATAAGAGGTTCTAATTCTATTAGATCTAACAATAACCCGTTATTTGTTGTGGATGGGATCCCATTATCTGATGAATCTACGGTTCCAGCCACGGGAGGTATTGTAGATGGCGGTTCTTCAGCCAGAAACCCCTTAAGCTTTATAAACCCGAACGATATAGAAAGTATATCTATCTTAAAGGATGCATCTGCAACAGCCATATATGGTTCTAGAGGTGCAAATGGTGTTGTTATTGTTACCACCAAATCTGGTAAAGCCGGCAAAGATGGTGTCTTCACATTTAATACAAATTTGAGTGTTTCTTCAGCCGCTAATGATTTTGATTTATTTGATGCTGAAGCATACAGAGCAAATATTTTAGACGTAACAGGAAGCCCGGTACCGAACGTGGATGACACTGGAGCCAATACAGACTGGCAGGATGTCATTACCAGAACCACGTTTTCTTCTGAAAATAACTTAACTTACTCTAGAGCTTATACCGGCGGTAATTTAAGAGCGAGTTTTTCTTATACAGACCAACAAGGTATTTTAGAGGAGTCTTCTCAGGAGAGAATTGTTGGAAGACTAAACTTAAGACATAGATTTTTAGATGACAGGTTAAAACTTAGAATTCAGTCTTCTATCTCAAGAGTTAACGATGAATCACCTTTTATTGGTGCTCAGGCAGGTGCTAGTGGTAATATAATTGGTGCAGCCTATTCTGCGCCGCCAACATGGCCAAACGATCCGGACTTTTTTGTAGAAGGGAACAGACTTAATCCTGCAAACATTTTAGCCTATTACGATTCTAATACGAATACCAACAGGTTACTTTTAAATGGATCACTTGAATACGAAATTAATAGTGATTTTTCAGCAAAATTAAATCTAGGTTATGACAGATCAGATGCAGAAGCACAATCTATTGCAACAGCAGATTTTAACAATAACCCCGGAATATCCGGAAACGGTCAAACATCGTTTAATACATTAGAAGCAACCAGTAAATTACTAGAAGCAACGGTTAATTATAAAAAAGATTTTGACAATTCAAACTTAGATATTATTGTTGGTTATTCGTTTCAAGATTTCAGACGTAAAGGTATAAATTCTCAAGGATGGGGGTTAGGAATAAATGCTGATTTACCTGGAACAATAGATGCCCTAAGGTCTAGAATTCGTGGCCCATATCAACAATTTGGATATGATGCAGATGCGAGTTTTGTAAATAGACTTAACCCGTTTGACGATAACGATCAACTACCCTTTTTCGTTCATTCAATTGAGTCCTTATGGGTTGATACTTTTGATAATACTGATGAACTGCAGTCCTTTTTTGGTAGAGCAAATTATTCTTTTAATGATAAATTTTTATTTACCGCTACGGTGAGAGCTGATGGTTCCTCCCGTTTTGGTGGGAATAATAAATATGGTATATTCCCATCTGGTGCATTTGCCTGGAAAATATCAGAAGAAGATTTTATAGGTGAAAATGTATCTACGTTAAAGTTAAGGTTAAGTAGTGGTGTTACAGGTAATCAAGCCGGTTTAGGTTATGCTCAATATTTAAAAAGACAACGCTTCGCAGGCCCCGGCATTGGAGATGATGGGAATGTTGACAGGCCGGGACTGGCAACTGTTGCTGTTCAGAATGAAGAATTAAAATGGGAATCTACTTTTGATATGAACCTAGGTGTAGATTTTGGTTGGGATTTTGACAGAATCAGAGGTTCTGTAGATTTCTATCGTAAAGAAACAAGCGACCTTTTGTTTAGACAAGCAGCTGCAGCACCGGCATTCGATCCCTTTGTATTTAGAAATCTTCAAGACGGAAAGGTTATAAACCAAGGTGTAGAATTAAACCTGGGGTATGATTTTATTGCTACTCAAGACTCGAATTTTTCAGTAGATTTCAACATAGCCTACAATGATAACAAAGTTGAAGGTTTAAATGGAACTACCGCAGAATTTGGTGCATTAAATGGACCAGGCTTGACTAATGCTTTTGTGCAACGTTTAGGTGAAGGCCGCTCCTTATTCTCTTACTATTTAGCAGAATATTCTGAAGATGCAGACGGTAATCCTAATTTTTCTCCTGATGATAAGAAATTTGTTGACAAAGACGGACTACCAGATATTACTACTGGTTTAGCCTTAAACTACACTTTAGGTAATTTTGATGCTTCTGCATTTTTCACGGGACAGTTTGGGTTTTACGTGTACAATAACACAGCAAATGCATTCCTAAACAGAACAACATTTGCAACGAACAGAAACGCCACGCCAGAGGCTTTAACAAGACAATCACAAGAAATTTCAACACTGTATTTAGAAAAAGGAGATTTTGTGAGGCTACAAAATCTATCATTAGGGTACAACTTTACACTTGACCAAAACAGTACTTTAAAATCTTTAAGGTTATCTCTTAACGGACAGAACCTCTTTTTAATTACTGGCTACAGTGGTTTAGACCCTGAAGTTTCTTCTAACACAGGAGACGGTGGAACTGGTATACCAAGTGCCAGTATAGACTATACATCATTCCCAAGACCAAGAACAATTACACTTGGTTTAAATGCAAAATTTTAAACACAAAAAATAATTAATGTTATGAAAAAACAAATTAAATTTATAATATTCTTTTTTTCTTTAAGCCTTGTACTATTTTCATGTACAGACTTAGAAATAGAAGAGACGGATTCAATCCTCGCAGAAAATTTTAATGGTTTAACTGCGGAAGAGGCTAATAGTTCTTTAACTAATATGTATAATAGCCTAAACAATTTTATTGCCACACAAGAAAATTTATACGCTTTAAGTGAGGTAACTTCAGATGCTTTATTAATACCTACCAGAGGTTCAGACTGGGGAGATAACGGGTTGTGGAGGCAACTTCATCAACATACCTGGAATCCAGATCACCGGTTTATTACAAACACCTGGAACGAATGGAATGGACTTCAACTAAATGCTTCAGAAATAATTGATGAAAGAACACCGGCATCTGCTGAAGCTAAAGGTGAAGCTTACTTTTTAAGAGCACTTGCCATGTACATTATACTAGATCATTACGGCCAAGTGCCATTCAGAGATACGACAGTAAAGCCCTCTGTTGACCCAGAAGTTTTTACGGGTGCTGACGCCGTAAACTTTATTGTTGAGGATTTAAATAATGCAATCTCAAGCTTACCAAATGCTACACCTAATGGCGATAATCAAAGGGCTACAAAAACCTCTGCTCAACTCTTGTTGGCTAAAGTATTACTAAATAAACATGTTTACACTAATAGTGAGGTTAACAATGCCGATATGAATGAAGTGATTTCTTTAGTGGATGCTATAACTGATGCAGGTTTTCAGTTACACGACGGCTATTACGATATTTTTAAAGAAGATACGGATAGTGAAACTATATGGTACAGACCGCGTGCCGTTGGGGAAAGAATATTTCATACACTACACTATAATTCTACTGAGCTAGGTGGTGGTGGCTGGAATGGGTTTTCTACACTAGCAGAATATTATGATTTATACGAAGGTGACCCTGACAGCAACAGAGTAGATTTAGAAGGAAACCTACTTGATGGTCAGGAAGAACGACGTGGTGGTGTGCCACCTCAAGGCATCCCCATAGCTGAAGCAACCGATCCTCTTCTAAATGGTGATGATAATGGCGATGGGTTTGTGGATGGCTCTAATGTTGGTAGTGGATTCTTATTAGGTCAGCAATATGCACCCGATGGAAGCCCACTTGAGGACAGAAATGGTGATCCTCTAAGTTTTACAAGAAACTTTTTTGATGCGGCTACTGGCGATCCAAGCTTAGTAGACAATAACGAAGTAACTGGAATAAGAGTGATTAAATACAATCCGAGATTTGGAGGAGGATTCCAAAATCACCTTATTTTTATGAGATATGCAGATGCTTATCTAATGAAAGCTGAGGCCATGTTTAGAGCAGGGCAAGATCCTACAACAATGATTAATGATTTGAGAACACTCAGAGGGGCTTCGCCACTCAGTTCAGTATCAGAACAAGATATTTTGGATGAGAGAGGTAGAGAATTATTCACTGAGACATGGAGAAGAAATGATTTAATACGGTTTGGACAATACACTAGAGACTGGCCTTTTAAAGACCCTAGCGCTGTCAATAATCCAGACAGAAAATTGTTCCCAATACCTGCAACTCAAGTAAATTTAAATCCTAATTTAGTACAAAATCCAGGTTACTAATATCGTTTAAATTTTGTTTATTTAAAGGGATATTTTTATATCCCTTTTTTTATGGTTTTTATCTTAAATTTATTATCTAGTATTTATAATCTATATCTTAATTTGATTGATTATGAGAGATTTATTTAATAATTTTACATCTCTTTTGTTTTAGAAAAATTGTGTAAATATCAGATATTATCTATGAATAGAAAAGAATGTAACATTAATAGACTTAAAAGAAACTTGATGAATTGTAAATTGATTTCCATTTTTTGTTTGTTTATAATGTTAAGCTCATGTAGTAGAGATAAAACAAATACGATAAAAAAACCTATAGAAAATAAACTTTTTACTTTGCTAAGCCCTGATAGTACAGGGGTTAAATTCTTTAATGAAGTTATCAATCAAAAGAACTTCAATATTTTTAAGTATAGAAATTTTTACAATGGTGGTGGTGTTGCAATAGGTGATATTAATAATGATGGTTTAACAGATATCTATCTCACCGCAAATATGAAACCAAATAAACTTTACTTAAATAAAGGTGATTTTAAGTTTGAAGACATATCAAAATCAGCTGGAATACAAGGTGATAAACCATGGTCTACAGGAGTAGTTATGGCAGATGTTAACCAAGACGGTTTATTAGATATCTATGTAAGTAATGCCGGTAATATGGAAGGCAATAACCACGACAATGAATTATTCATCAATAACGGCGACTTAACCTTTACAGAAAAAGCGAAAGACTACAACCTCGCCGAAACAGGTTTTTCTACCCATGCTTCGTTTTTCGACTTTGATAAAGACGGCGATTTAGATGCTTATATTTTAAATAATTCTAACATCCCTGTAAGTAGTTTAGGCTATGCGCACCAAAGAGATAAAAGAGCTCAAGATTGGGAAAATGTTCCTCATATATTCAGAGGTGTTGGTGATATGCTATTGAGAAATGATAATGGTAAATTTGTAGATGTTAGTGAAGAAGCCGGCATTTATGGCAGTTTAATTGGTTTTGGTCTGGGCGTCATGATTACCGATATCAATAATGACTTGTATCCGGATATTTACATATCTAATGATTTTTATGAGCGCGACTATTTATACATTAATAATCAAGATGGTACGTTTAGTGAAGAAATAAAAAAATGGACCTCTCACCTATCCCTCTCTGCGATGGGTGTAGATATTCAGGATATTAACAATGATGGTCATTCAGATATTTTTATTACAGATATGCTCCCGGATCCCGATCAGCGTATAAAATCTGTGATGGAATTTGAAGGCTATGATGTTTTTAAGCTCAAACAAAGTAAAGACTTTTATCAACAATACATTCAAAATACACTTCAGCTCAATAATGGAAATGGTAGCTTTTCAGAAATTGCTAACTTTAGTGGAATATCAAAAACAGACTGGAGTTGGGCAGGACTTATATTTGATATGGATAATGATGGCTATAAAGATATCTATGTTACAAATGGTATTAATCACGATCTAACAGATTTAGATTTTGTAGATTTTTTTGCTAATGAAATTATTCAAAAAATGGCTTTAACCGGAAAAAAACAAGCTATAGATTCCATTATTCAAAAAATGCCGCAAACACCTTTGCCTAATTATGCTTTCAAAAATAACAAAGACCTCACTTTCAATAATAATACAGATAAGTGGGGATTTAGTAAACCTAGTTTCTCTAATGGGGCTGCTTATGGTGATTTAGATAATGATGGAGATTTAGACTTGGTGGTGAATAATGTCAATATGCATTCATTTGTTTATCAAAACAATGCAGATAAAATGCTTGACAACCGTTATTTAAAGATCAAACTGAATGGAACCGAGTCCAATAAATTTGCTATTGGCAGTTCAATAAAAGTTTACGCTGACGATAAAGTATTTAAACAAGAACAAGTGCCCTCAAGAGGCTTTCAATCTTCAATGGATTATGTGCTTAATTTTGGCTTAGGAAAAATAAATACCATAGATTCAATTAGAGTGATATGGCCGAGCAGTAAAACTACACTACTTAAAGATGTAGCCACAAACCAACAATTGGTTTTAAATGAATCGGATGCCAGCGAAACCTATACACCAAAAACACCTCACAAAAAAGATTTGTTATTTGAAGAAGTCTCTCACAACCTCTTAGCTCACGATGAAAACGTGTACACCGATTTTGACCACGAAGGTCTGATTTCATCAAAAGTATCACAAGAAGGACCGGCTTTTGCAAAAGGTGATATTAACAATGATGGATTTAATGATCTATTTATTGGTGGGGGCAAAAATCAACAGGCAGCTGTTTACATAAATGATCAAAACGGAAATTTTAAAATTCAACAAAATCCTGTTTTTCAGGATGATACTGACTTAGAAGATACTGCTGCTGCTTTTTTTGATGCTGATAATGATGGTGATCTGGATCTCATGGTTGGCAATAGCGGTAATGAAGTCAATCGCAAGGAAGTCTATAAAGTTCGTTTATATATCAACGATGGAAAAGGAAATTTTTCTAAATCAGAGCAAAACATGCCCTACACCAACAATAATATTTCTGCCATAGCACCATATGATTTTGATGACGACGGAGATGTTGATGTTTTTGTGGCTTCTAGAAGTGTGGTTGGGACTTATGCTGTAGATCCTGAACATTTATTCTTAGAAAATACAGGTGATGGTTACTTTCAAGATGCGACAGAAAGATACGCTTATGATGTCAATAAAGCCGGAATGCTCACAGATGCCATTTGGGAAGATATTGATGGCGATTCTAAAAAAGATTTAATTACAACATCAGATTGGGGCTCAACAACTATTTATAAAAATACGGGCAGAAACCTCACTAAACTCGATACGACTTTAGATGATTATCACGGCTGGTGGAAAACTGTAACCGCATTTGATATTGATAATGATGGAGACCTAGACCTAATTTTAGGGAATCAAGGGAGTAATACTTTATACAAAGCAACTCGTAAAAATCCTATGAAATTATGGATTAATGATTATGACAATAACGGTACAATAGAACAAATCTGTACAACAACTATAAATGATGGAGACTATCCGCTACACATGAAAAAAGAACTGACTAATCAAATTGTTTCTTTAAAAAAACAAAACCTTAAAGCTTCAGATTATGCTAAAAGAACAATAAATGAACTTTTTTCAGAAGATATTATTAACAATACAATTGTTAAAAAAGCTAATACTATGGAATCTATCATTGCTGTAAATAATGGCAACGGTAACTTTAATATAAAAAAGCTGCCACCCAGAACTCAGCTGTCTTCAGTCAATAGCATTATGGTAATAGATGTGAATGAAGATGGTTTTAAAGATATCATTACGGGCGGTAATAATTTTGAACTTAAACCTCAATTTTCCAGGCTCGATGCCAATTATGGTTCTGTACTTTTAAATGATAAGAACAATAATTTTGAATGGCAGGCCTATTCAGAAACTGGTTTTTTTATTAAAAATGAAGTTAAGCACCTCAGCCGATTTAAAAGTAAAATTGGTAAAAATTATGTCATAGCAGTAATTAATGATGATAAACCCAAGATTTTTGAACTTAACAACTAAATATCCTTTTCTTATAAGTATAGCATTGGTGTTTCTTTGGTCTTGCAAAGAAAAAAACGATGTAGTTTTTAGAACTGTATCTGCTGAAAAGACAAATATTAATTTTACCAATCAAGTCACACCAACTGAAGATGTCAATATCTTAGACTACATGTATTTTTATAATGGCGGTGGTGTTGCTGTTGGTGACATTAACAATGATAGTCTACCTGATATTTTCTTTTCCGGCAATCAAGTTAAAAATAAATTATATTTAAATCAAGGCGACCTAAAATTTAAAGATATTTCAAATAAAGCCAATATTGAAGGCAACAGTTCCTGGAATACCGGTGCTATTATGGGAGATGTTAATGGCGATGGCCTCTTAGATATTTATGTTTGTGCTGTTGTTGGACTTAATGGATTCAGTGGATATAATGAATTATTCATTAATAATGGTGATGAAACTTTTACAGAATCTGCTGCAGAATATGGATTGGATTTTGATACCTATAGTTCATCAGCTGCTTTTTTAGATTATGATAAAGATGGCGACCTGGATCTTTATTTACTTAACCATGCAACACATACACCAGAATCGTACGGTAAAGTAGAAGTACGCTATAAGAGAGATTATCAAACAGGAGATAAATTGTTGAGAAATGACGATGGCAAGTTTGTAGAAGTCAGTGAAGAAGCCGGGATTTTTGGAGGTGTAAATGGCTATGGTTTAGGGATTTCTGTTGCAGACTTTAATCAAGATGGTTTTCCGGATATCTATATAGGAAACGATTTTCACGAAGATGATTATTATTACATTAATAATGGAGACGGGACTTTTTCAAACAAACTCACGTCTTCATTTGGGCACACCTCACGCTTTTCTATGGGAAGCGATGTCAGTGATATTAACCACGATGGTTTACCTGATTTACTGTCTTTAGATATGCTTCCTGAAAATGAAAAAGTTCTAAAGTCTTCTGTCGATGATGAAGATTACCAACTGGAAAAAATCAGAATTGAAAATTATGGATATTACAACCAGTACTCAAGAAATATGCTCCAAATCAACCAAAAAAATGGTGATTTTAAAGAAATTGGGCTTTTAAGTGGTGTTGCCGCTACAGACTGGAGTTGGAGTGCTTTATTTGCAGATTTTAATCAAGATGGAGAACAAGACCTGTACATCACAAATGGAATTATAAGAAGACCTAACGACTTAGATTACATCAATTTTATATCAAGTGATCAGATTAAAAATAAAATTGATAAAACCAATTTAGTTGATCAAAAAGCATTATCTAAAATGCCCTCTGGAAAAGTAGCTAACTACATCTTTAAAGGAAATGGTGATCTCACTTTTGAAAATAAATCTCAATCCTGGGTAGATCACAATAAAGCCAATGTCTCAACCGCAATGGCATTAGGTGACTTAGACAACGATGGTGATCTAGACATTGTCATAAACAACCTGAATGAAACGGCTAGCATTTTAGAAAACCAAACTAATTCAAAATCCAGATATCTAAAAGTAAATCTACTTTACCCAAAACCCAACACATCTGCTATTGGTGCTAAAGTTTATGCCTATACAGACAATAAATTGCAATTCAAAGAAAATTACACTTGCAGAGGTTATCAAGCTTCTTCAGAGCCAATGATTCATTTTGGCTTTGGCGATAGTAAAAAAATTGATTCTTTAAAAATTATTTGGCCCGATAATACCTATCAAATTATAAAAGGCGTACCTACAAACCAGACGATTACTGTTAAACCTAACCATACTATTCCAGTAAAAAATCAAAGTAAAGAAACCAAAACTATTTTTAGTAAAGTTGAAGGTAACTTAGGTATAGACTTCACTCATACTGAAGATAGCTATAAAGATTTTGCCAGACATAAATTGATTCCTTATCAATTATCCAACAAAGGGCCAGCTGTTGCTATTGGTGATTTAAACAATGATGGCAAAAAAGATATTTTTTTTGGTGGCTCAAAATTTAAGAGGTCTCATGTTTATATTCAAAAAGATACAAGTTATGTATCTAAAGAATTCAACAACATTCTGAAAGATTCTATAAAAGAAGAAGTTTCTGCTGCCATAGATGACTTTAACAATGATGGTAAAAACGAATTGTTTGTAGGCTCTGCTGGGAACGATTTTCAACCACCATCAAAACCATTATTAGATAGCTATTATACGTTGAAAGATACCACTTTTGTTAAGGAAAGCACACCAGAATTATACAATAATAATTCAACCCTAGAACCTTACGACTTTGACGAAGACGGAGATTTAGATATTTTTGTTGGGAATTACACGATTACCAACGATTTTGGAAATATACCAGATTCTTATATTTTGGTCAATGACAAAGGCAAATTTTCAGTGCTTGACCCCAATCCATTTGAAAAACTTGGTATGGTGACCGATGCAGTTTGGGAAGATTTTGATAGTGATGGGCTAAAAGATTTGATAGTCATCGGCGAATGGATGAGTCCTAAATTGTTTAAAAACAACGGTAAAAATTTTGAGGAAGTCAATTTACCAGGAGATCTCAATGGGCTTTGGCAAGCCATTCAACCTTTTGATATAGATAAAGACGGCGATACCGATTATATCCTGGGCAATTGGGGTACTAATACAAAATTTTCAGCATCAGACGACTATCCCATGAAAATGTATTATGCTGATTTTGATAATAACGGACAAACCGAAACTATTGTGTGTACCGCTAAAGACGGCAATTATTATCCTATTGCCGGTTTAGATGAGTTAGCAAGTCAACTGGTGTTTTTAAAGAAAAAGTTTACTACTTATAAGTCATTTGCCGGTCAGTCTATCGAAAGTGTTTTAAGTAAAAACATGATAGATAAAGCAAAAGTATTAGAAGTAAATCAACTCAAATCGGGCTATCTAGCAAACGATGATGGTCAATTTAAATTTATGCCTTTTAAAAATATTTTACAAGTTGCACCAATGACATCCTTTTTGAAGTATGATTTTAACAACAATGGTAGTAATAGCATACTTTTAGGAGGTAATTACTTTGGCTTAACCCCTTATCACGGAAGGTTGGACGCTTTTTCCGGTGCTTTGATTAATGACATTAATTCAATAAATTTAGGTCCAAAAATAGGTCTAAATTTCTTAAAAAAAGAAATAAGGCATTTAAGCATTATTAAGATGGATAAAAAACCTTACCTTATGGTAACAACAAATAACAATAAAGTCGGAATTTATAAATTTTAATGTAATGTATAAAACAGGTAAATTTATTACCCACTCGGTTATCATTTTTTTGATTGTTTTGGCAAGCTCATGTCAAAAAAAGGAGCCTATTGTCATCACGCCAGATCATTTTCACAAGTCTATTGATAAGGTTGTAGATATTATGGTGCATGATATTTTCTCACCACCTGTTGCCAGTCGTGTATTTGTATACCCTAACATTGCTGCTTATGAAATTATCTCACTAAAAGAGGGAAAATTTAAATCTTTAAGCAATCAACTTAACGGGTTTCAAAACATCCCTAAGCCAAATAATCCAAAAGATATCAACTATGAACTTTCAGCCTTAATTGCCCATATGGATTTAAGTAAAAAGCTTATTTTTTCTGAAGCAATGATGGAAAGTTTTAGAGACAGTCTATACCTCAAGTGGGAAGACCAAAATAAAACTGTTTTCGAAAACTCAAAAGACTATGCCCTGCAGGTGTCAGAACATATTTCACAATGGATGGATAAGGATAACTACAAAGAAACGAGAACCATGTCTAAATACAGTATAGACACCGAAGATATTTCAAAATGGCAACCTACACCACCTGCTTATATGGATGGTATAGAGCCGCATTGGAACAAAATAAGACCTCTGGTTTTAGATTCTGCCAGTCAATTTAAACCCGCTCCACCTCCTGAATTTTCAATGGAAGAAGGGACTAAATTTTATAATGAGGTTAAAGAAATTTACGATATCAGTAATGATATAACAGAAAAAGGCGATAAATCTGAAGAAATTGAAATCGCTCAGTTTTGGGACTGTAACCCTTATGTATCAGTAACAAGAGGACATTTAATGTTTGCTACAAAAAAAATAACCCCAGGTGCACATTGGATTGGAATTACCAAAATAGCGTCTAAAAAAAGTAATTATGATGTTGCCAACACGGTTCACGCCTACACTTTAGCCTCTATTGCAATTTTTGATGCCTTTATCAGTTGCTGGGATGAAAAATACCGAAGCGATTTAGTAAGACCAGAAACACTAATAAATAAATACTTTAATGACAACTGGAAACCCATTTTACAAACGCCTCCATTTCCAGAATATACCAGTGGGCATTCTGTGGTTTCTAATGCTGCCTCAATAGCGCTAACTGATATATTCGGCGAGAATTTTCAATTCGATGATGATACTGAAGTTAAATACGGCCTACCAGTGCGAAGTTTTGACTCTTTTAAAGACGCAGCAGCAGAAGCTACCATCAGTAGAATGTATGGTGGCATTCACTACAGAGTTGCAGTAGAAGTTGGGGCGACACAAGGCATAGAGCTTGGTAATTTTGTCATTGAAAACATCCAAACGATAAATGAATAAAAAGATTCTGCGGTATTTTACCTTAACTGCTTTAATTGCTGTTATAGTTTTAGGTATATGGTATTTTACAAAACCTTATGACTATACGGTTACTTTTGAGTCCAAAACTTTACCCGGCACAATAAATCAATCATTAAAATTATGGGTAAAGTCCTTAGATAATTCAAAAATTATTGAAAGCAATTCTATAAACAACATCAAGCAAAATTTTAATTATAACGACGATTCTTATACTTATAACTGGATACTTGATAATAAACATGACTCTTTAACTAAAGTTACCGTAGATATCACTGGTTCTAAAAGCAACATTTCTAATAGAATAGCCCATATCTTTAAAAACACTAAACTAAAACAGAGATCTAAAGACAATATTCACGATTTTATGACTTTGCTTCAAAGTCACTTAGAGAGTCATGATGTAAAAATTATTGGAGAAGCAATGTCGCCGGAAGTGTATTGCGCATACCTTTCGTTTCAAACAGAGCAAATGCTAAAGGCCAATGAGATGATGAAAAGTTACAACTATTTAAGTACAGAACTTCTTAAAAATAAAATAGAACTGCAAGGTAATCCTATGGTAGAAATAACGAGATGGGACAAGAAAAAAGATAGTATCTATTTTAATTTTTGTTTTCCAATTGTAGAGATAGACAGCTTGCCAAAGCATCCCAAGATCAAGTATAAAACAATAAAGTCTCAGAAATCAATTAAAGCCATTTACCATGGCAATTATATTTCTTCAGATAGGGCGTGGTATAAATTGTTACATTATGCTGAAAATGAGAATATAAAACTAAATAGCAAGCCCATTGAAGTTTTTCATAATAATCCAATGTATGGAAGAGAAGACAGAAATTGGAAAACAGAAATCTACATGCCAATCAAAGAATAAATCTTTAAGATTAACAAGTGACACTTTGTCAGAAACTCAAGACCTCGTATCTTTGCAAAAATCCAAAAGCCACACATGGAAAAGATTATTGATGAAACCAAGCAAGGCGAAACTTTAGTAAAGTCTAAAGACGAGAGAAATACCAAAAATTTATACATTGAAAGTTATGGGTGCCAAATGAATTTTAGCGACAGCGAAATTGTAGCCTCTATTCTTTCTGAAAACGGTTATAATACCACCTCTGAACTTGAAGATGCAGATTTAGTGTTGGTGAATACTTGCTCCATTCGTGATAAAGCAGAGCAAACCGTTAGAAAACGCTTAGAAAAATTTAATGCCGTCAAAAAACACAACAATCAAATGAAAGTTGGCGTCCTTGGCTGTATGGCTGAACGTTTAAAAAGTAAATTTCTAGAGGAAGAAAAAATTGTCGATCTTGTCGTAGGTCCTGATGCTTATAAAGATTTACCAAATCTTCTCGAAGAAGTAGAAAGCGGTCAAAACGCAGTCAATGTCATTTTATCCAAAGAAGAAACTTACGCTGATGTGTCTCCTGTAAGACTTCAAAGCAACGGCGTGTCTGCTTTTGTTTCTATTACCAGAGGTTGCGATAATATGTGTACCTTCTGTGTAGTGCCATTCACACGTGGCCGTGAACGCTCGCGTGACCCGCAAAGTATCATCGAAGAAGTCAACGATTTATGGAACAAAGGCTACAAAGAAATCACCTTACTTGGCCAAAATGTGGACAGCTATTTATGGTATGGCGGTGGATTGAAAAAGGATTTTAAAAAAGCTAGCCCGATGCAGCAAGCCACAGCCGTCAATTTTGCGAAGCTTTTGGATATGGTCGCTCAAGCTCAACCCAAAATGCGTATTCGATTCTCAACATCCAATCCGCAAGACATGACCATGGATGTCATAGAAAGCATGGCAAAGCATCAAAACATTTGTAACTATATTCATCTACCAGTACAAAGCGGCAGTGATAGAATTTTAAAAGCCATGAACCGCTTACACACACGCAAAGAATACATCCAACTTATCGATAACATCAGAAAAATTATTCCGGATTGTGGCATATCTCAAGACATGATTGCCGGATTTCCAACAGAAACTGAAGAAGACCATCAGGATACGTTATCCTTGATGGAATATGTCAAATACGATTTTGGTTTTATGTTTGCTTATTCGGAAAGACCTGGAACCATGGCTGCAAGAAAATTAGAAGATGATGTGCCGGAAAAAGTAAAAAAACGCAGGTTACAGGAAATCATTGCCTTACAACAGAGACATTCTTTATATAGAACACAACAGCACTTAGGTAAAGTTGAGGAGGTACTAATTGAAAAAGAATCCAAAAAATCGGACAAGCACTGGGCCGGACGAAACACCCAAAACACCATGGTGGTTTTCCCAAAAGAAAATTATAAAATCGGTGATTTTGTAATGGTAAAAATTAAAGATTGCACCAGCGCAACATTATTAGGTGAAGCTGTTGGTTATTCAGAAAATCAATAAAACATGGAGTCTGTTCAAGCTATCAAACAACGTTTTGAAATCATTGGTAATGATGAAGGTCTTAATCGTGCGATTGAAAAGTCAATTCGCGTTGCTCCGACTGATATTTCGGTTTTAGTCACTGGCGAAAGCGGTGTGGGTAAAGAGAGTTTACCTAAAATCATTCATTCGCTTTCACATCGTAAACATAGCAAATATATTGCTGTTAATTGTGGTGCTATTCCGGAAGGCACCATAGATAGCGAGCTCTTTGGACATGAAAAAGGGGCTTTTACAGGAGCTACACAATCTAGAAATGGGTATTTTCAAGAAGCCGATGGCGGCACTATTTTTCTAGATGAAGTTGGCGAATTGCCGCTTACTACACAAGTGCGATTACTAAGAGTTTTAGAGAATGGTGAATTTTTAAAGGTCGGTTCTTCAAAAGTTCAAAAAACCAATGTCAGGATTGTAGCAGCGACAAACATCAATATGTCTGAAGCCATTAAAAAAGAAAAGTTTAGAGAAGATTTATATTATCGATTAAGTACGGTAGAAATACATTTACCCCCCTTACGAGAGAGAATGGGCGACATCCATTTATTGTTTAGAAAATTTGCTTCAGATTTTGCTATTAAATACAGCATGCCAACTGTTCGATTAACAGATGAAGCCATCAAATATTTAGTCAATTGCAGGTGGCCCGGAAACATAAGGCAATTGAGAAATGTTGCTGAACAATTATCTGTTTTGGTGAAAGAAAGAGAAGTAGATGCTCAAACCCTTGTTCAATACTTACCAGAAAGAGGCTCTAATTTACCTTCGGTTATTGAGCAGAAAAAACAAAACACTGACTTTAGCAATGAACGCGAGATTCTTTATAAAGTCTTGTTTGATATGAAAAGAGATTTGAGTGATTTAAAAAAACTCACCTTAGAAATCATGAAATCTGATAACCATGAAGAGGTTCAGGAAGAGAACAAACAGCTCATCAAAAAAATCTATGGGCAAAAAGAGAATGCATACGAATCTTCAGAAACAAAAATAGAAAAACAGGAGAAAGATTTAGAAATACTTCAAATCCCAGAGCATAACCCAAGTCAAAGTGAAGTCACAGATAAATATGACTTTGCAGAAGATATTGAAGAAGAAGAAACTTTATCCCTGCAAGATAAAGAATTGGAACTCATCAAGAAATCCTTAGAGCGTCATCAAGGAAGAAGAAAACCAGCAGCAGATGAACTTGGCATAAGTGAACGCACCCTTTACCGCAAAATAAAACAATATGACTTATAGATTTGGTATAACATTGATTAATGGCTTAATAGTAAGTCTAACTGCTTTGTGTATATCTTGTGGTGCTTATTCTTTTACTGGTGCAGACACAGGAAATGCAGAGACTTTTCAAGTCAATTTTTTTCAAAATAATGCACCTATTGTAGAGCCTGGAATAGACAGGCAGTTCACATTGGCTCTTCAAGATTTAATACAAAATCAAACTAACCTGGGTTTGACTAACGCAAATGGCGATCTAGTTTACGAGGGTGAAATCACTCAATACTATGTTGCACCAATGACAGCCACATCAAATGAAAGAGCGGCCCAAAACAGGTTAACCATTGCAGTTAATGTGAGGTATTATAATACCCTTGACCCTGAGAAAGACTTCGAAAAAAAGTTTTCATTTTATTTTGATTACGATGCTAATCAACAATTGGTCGGTGCTGTAAGAGATGAAGCTGTAAACGAAATATTTTTAAGATTGACTCAAGATGTGTTTAATGAATCATTGACAGACTGGTAATCTCATGGAAGCAAAAGAAGTTATCTCAAAAATTAAACACCCTGAAACACTACAAGCTTCAGATGAGATGACATTTAAAAAACTTGCTTCTAATTATCCTTATTTTCAAGCGGCACAATCATTACACCTCAAGATTTTAAACAATGAGGAAAGTTTCGAATTTAAAAAATATTTGAGATCCACAGCACTCCATACCTCAAACAGAGGCATTTTATTTAATTTTATTACTAGAAACACTAGCGAGCAAAATACAGCTGTTGAGAACATAAAAAAACATCAGCATTCTGACATCGATATAGAACCAGCTCAATCTTCTCAAAAAAACAAGCCTTTAAATGCTAAGGGTAAAAGAAGTTTTTATGATTGGCTGAATTTAACTAAGCTTAAAACTTTAGAGCAAATTGAAGAACATAGCCGGAAAAAAGTTGATGATAAGCCTGATAAAAATGAATTGATTGAAAAATTTATTCAAGATAACCCGAAAATTTCACGTGCAAAAGAGGCAAAGCTAAAAGCTGAAAACACAGTAAGAACAATGCCTAGCCAGCAAATGATGACAGAAACCCTAGCAAAAATTTATGTTGAACAAAAAAAATATGAAAAAGCTATACAAGCTTATAACATATTAATTTTGAATAATCCCAAAAAAAGTGGTTTCTTTGCAGACCAAATTAAATGGATACAATCTTTACAAGAAAATAATTAACAATGGATACGTTTACAATATTTCTCATACTCATCGTTATTGTAGCCTTTTTGCTAGTGTTAGTAATCATGGTTCAAAATCCTAAAGGTGGTGGTCTATCATCGTCTTTTGGAGGTGGCGGTTCTCAGCAAATCGGAGGAGTAAAACAAACTTCGGACTTTTTAGATAAAAGTACTTGGGTGTTAGCAACTCTTCTACTCGTCCTGGTTCTGCTTTCTAATGTTAGCATCATGTCTAATTCTACATCAGATTCTAAAATTCTTAAAACAGATGAACCGGCAGAAACACAAACTGAAACCATTCCGGAATTCCCAACATCAGATGAAAATAATGATGAATAAATAACTTTAATTGACCTCAAAAAACAAACTAAATGCCAGCTTATGACAAGCTGGCATTTTTATTTACTATTATGTCAGCAAATTGAGGATGGCACAATTTTCGTCTATGAAGATGTAGTATAATTTTTAAAAATTTAAAAAATGGCAATAAAAATTCAACCCTTATCAGATCGTGTGCTTGTAGAACCACAAGCCGCTGAAACAAAAACTGCATCTGGTATTATCATCCCAGATTCTGCTAAAGAAAAACCACAACAAGGTAAAGTTGTGGCTGTAGGCAAAGGCAAAAAAGATCATGACATGACAGTAAAAGTCGGTGACACAGTTTTGTATGGCAAGTATTCCGGTACAGAACTCAAGCTGGAAGGCGAAGACTACTTGATGATGAGAGAAGACGATATTTTAGCAATTGTATAAACAAAAAACTAACTTAAAAACTATAATAAAATGGCAAAAGATATAAGATATAATATCGAAGCAAGAAATGGCATCAAAAGCGGTGTTGACAAATTAGCTAACGCTGTAAAAGTAACCTTGGGGCCCAGAGGACGCAATGTTATCATTTCAAAGTCTTTTGGTGCACCAACTGTAACTAAAGACGGTGTAACTGTCGCAAAAGAAATAGAATTGAAAGACGCCTTAGAAAATATGGGCGCTCAAATGGTAAAAGAAGTTGCTTCTAAAACAAATGACTTAGCTGGTGACGGTACAACAACTGCCACTGTATTAGCACAAGCAATTGTAAAAGAAGGTCTAAAGAATGTTGCTGCCGGAGCAAATCCTATGGAACTTAAAAGAGGCATAGACTTAGCTGTTGGTGCAGTTATTGAAAATCTATCTCAACAATCTATTGAAGTAGGCGATTCTTCAGACAAGATTAAACAGGTTGCTTCCATATCTGCCAACAACGATGATGTGGTAGGAGAATTGATTGCTCAAGCTTTTGGTAAAGTTGGTAAAGAGGGCGTTATCACTGTAGAAGAAGCCAAAGGAACTGAAACTTACGTTGACGTAGTTGAAGGTATGCAATTCGACAGAGGGTATTTATCACCTTATTTTGTTACCGACAGTGAAAAAATGACTACTGATTTAGAAGACCCGTACATCTTGATAGTTGATAAAAAAATATCTTCTATGAAAGATTTAATGCCGGTTCTCGAACCAGCTGCTCAAAGTGGCAAGCCTTTATTAATCATTGCAGAAGATGTTGAGGGTGAAGCGCTTGCAACATTGGTGGTAAATAAACTAAGAGGATCTTTAAAAATTGCTGCCGTAAAAGCTCCAGGCTTTGGTGACAGAAGAAAAGCAATGCTTGAAGATATAGCTATATTAACAGGTGGCACAGTGATTTCTGAAGAGCGTGGATTTACTTTGGAAAATGCAACTTTAGACATGTTAGGTACAGCTGAAAAAGTTGCCATTGACAAAGACAATACGACTATAGTAAATGGTAGTGGTAATGAAGATGATATCAAAAATCGTGTTAATCAGATAAAATCTCAGATTGAAACCACTACAAGCGATTATGACAAAGAAAAGCTTCAGGAAAGATTAGCCAAATTGGCTGGTGGTGTTGCTGTACTTTACGTAGGAGCAGCCTCAGAAGTAGAAATGAAAGAGAAAAAAGATCGTGTAGACGATGCGCTTCATGCCACCAGAGCTGCTGTAGAGGAAGGAATTGTATCAGGAGGTGGTGTTGCTTTAGTAAGAGCTTTAGACGCCATAAAAGACTTAGAAAGCGAAAATGCAGATCAAGCTACTGGTATTAAAATCGTAGCTAAAGCTATAGAATCACCCCTAAGAACCATTGTAGAAAATGCAGGCGGTGAGGGTTCTGTGGTTATAAACAAAGTTAAAGAGGGCGATAAAGGCTATGATGCCAAATTTGAGACTTACGTTGATATGTTTGCTGAGGGTATCATTGATCCTAAAAAAGTGACTCGAGTGGCATTAGAAAATGCAGCTTCAGTTTCTGGTATGATTCTTACCACAGAATGTGCTTTAACTGAAATTGAAGAAGAAAATGATGGTGGTGCACCTGCAGGTGGTGGCGGAATGCCTCCAATGGGCGGTGGCGGCATGCCAGGAATGATGTAAAATTAAATTCCTTACTTTTAAACAAAAGGCTGCTCAAATAGAGTGGCCTTTTTGCATTTATGTTTTGAATTAAACCCGGATGCTAAGATAATGACACATTGATTGATAATATAAGCTCTACAAAACATTGTTTTCGCAGACTTCTTCGGCTAAATTATGCTCTACTACGACAGTCGATGGATATTTGTAACTTAGAACCTCATGTAAGCTTATCTTTTTTAAAGAATTATCAAAGAATTCATCAGCCGTCTAGGTGTAATCCAGGTTAAATTGATCTAGAATCTCTACTTTTTTTCTTTCATCCTTAAGAATTTTAAGGCTAAAGCTAATATTAATATTGAAATGGGTAAAATGGTAAATTCCCATTTCAAATTATTCAAATTTTCAAAAATGATTTCAAGAAATATTACAAACAAAATCACAATGATGACTTCTGCTAAAGTATTTTTTAAATGACCAATATTAGGAATATTTATCCAGTCAAGGACAGGATCAGTTTTAGCATTTTTATTTGAAATGAATAGATTATAAATGCCCTTTGCGAAAATGATGAGAACTAATGCAATAAGGAAAGTATCCAAAGCTTTAAGTATATAGGTAGTCGCTGCATTTGAAAAATTCATGTGTTCAAGATGATTTGGCGCATCTTGATGCATAATTATTTTTAATGCTTCGTAGGTTTCCCAACCACCGACTCCAAAAAGAATTAGTGAGCCTATAAGCGAACAAAAAATGGCTATTAAACTCGTATACCTAAATACTTTGAAAATTGCATTCATAAGATATTAATATTCCCCTTTTACAGGAATTTTGATTTGATATACCTTTCCGGAATTATTCAAAAGGAAATTATCCCTCATCCAGGGGTTGTGAATTTTGAATTGCTTGTAGTTCAACCCATATCGCTTTGCAAATGCCGGAATATCAGTAATAGCAGTATCCACCTGAATGGTTTTGGTTTTTATGCGTTTATACAAATGGTCTTTATCAATATTAAAAGAGTATTTTTTAGGATTAGACAATACTTCCTTAATGGCTAAAATCCTAAAAACATAACGCTCGGTCTCATCGTTAAGCAGCAAATTATAATATCCAGATTGGTTTTGGCGCTCCATCTGATTTTCGATACCAGACATCCCAACATTGTAAGATGCCGCAGCTAAAGTCCAGGTGCCAAATTTTGCCTTGGCTTTCTTAAGATAATCGCAAGCCACCTGGGTAGATTTTTCGATGTTATACCTTTCATCGACATTAGAATTAATTTCCATTCCATATTCTTTTCCTGTATATTTCATGATTTGCCAAAAACCTGTTGCTCCGGCCGGTGAGACAATGGGCGTTAAGCCACTTTCTGCCACTGCCAAATATTTAAAATCATCCGGTACACCGTTTGCTTTCAAAATGGGTTCAATCATTGGAAAGTATTTTTTAGAGCGTTTTATCATTAAGATACCATTTGATTGCCAATACGTATTTACCAATAGTTCTCTATCCATTCTCTCATAAATATCAGGTTGGTCTAGTGGCACCGGTTCGCCGGCAAAATTTATGGATTTGGGTAATTTTAATGAAAATACATTATAGTTATTTTCAAAACTTTTTTCAGGATCATTGTTTTCTTTCATTGAATTTTTATCAACAAAGGAATAGCCTATTCCTAATAGGCATAAAAGTCCAAAAACAAATATTGCTTTATACACATAGTTCGATTTCATTGTCATTTTATTTTTTCTGTTTTATATGTTATGAGTTTTGGTAGATTTTCATTAAACCATTTATACCGATTCAAAATCATGATATGAGTCCCTCCGGCTAAGTTAATATAATCTTTGATATTTTTGACTGGAAAAACCATATCCTTATCACCGTGTACATGAATAATTTCCGGTATGGCTTCTGTCTGGTTCCAACAGACCATTTCTCTTACGGCCCAATCTAAATATTCCTTATCGCTTACAGATAAATATTGCTTATAGAGCTGTATACGTTTTCTAAGCATGTGGCCTAAAGGCAGTTTTTCAATCTGTGTAATATAATTCAACAGACCAAATGGAAGGTATTTATAAACCCCGGTTTCTCTAGCCAACTGCATGTGCTTTGGTATTTCTGAACTTTGTTTAACGCTGGAAATAATGATTAATTTTTCATAAGGAATCAATTTAGCAATTTCCTGAACTAAAACCCCTCCAAAAGATACACCTATCAAAACTGGATTTTCATGAGGTATAAATTTCAACATTCTTTTAGCATAATTCTGTATACTTTCGTTTTTTTTCGGAAGTTGCCATTGCAGCCAATGCACATCATAGATTTCAGTATCCAATTTTATGCGTTCAAAAATAGAAGGATTAGCAGCCATTCCCGGCATCATATAGACATGGTATTTATCTGACAGCGCTTTCAAATCAATTTTAAAAAAATAGTTTAGATTATAATTTGTAAATTTACGACATAATCTATGGTTTACATAGCTGTCGATTTGATATTTAATCCACAAATAATTTTTGAAAAATGGAAACAGAACCGTTGAAAGTCGTAAAAAATGATTTTTTAAGACAATTTGAAGTCAAAATTAATCACAAAAAATTAATTAGGCTTGAATATTCTGAACAAGGTAAAAATACCTTCCTCACACATTTATATGTTGACTCATCGGTAGAAAATGCTGCTTACAAAGAACAATTCATGAGACAAGTTTTGGAATTACTCAAAAAAGAAGAACAATACGTGGTACCTACCTGCCCTAAGGTTGCCTCTTTTTTTAAAAAAAACAGGGCTGAATTTAAACATTTGTTGCCCGCAGGCATCAACCTTTAGCAACTTCTAATGCAGGTTCAAAAAGTTTAACTTTTACTATACCATCTGCATCAATACAATCTAATCTAACTTTCTTTAATTTGTTGACCAAGTGAGGATTCCACGGAAATTTGACCTTGACGTAATTCTCTGTAAATCCGTGGATGTAGCCCTTTTTATTTTGATTTTCAAATAACACAGTTTTAATTTTACCAATCTGGCTTTCGTAAAATGCTCTCCGTTTCTTTACAGATAAACCTCTTAACATTTTACTTCTCTTTTTTCTAACTACCTTAGGTACAACATCTTTCATTTCAGCAGCTTCGGTGTTATCACGTTCAGAATAAGTAAATACGTGCAGATAAGAAATATCCAGGGCATTAAGAAATTCGTAGGTTTCTAAGAAGTGTGCATTAGTTTCTCCGGGAAATCCAACTATGACATCTACGCCAATACACGCATCAGGCATGGTAGACTTAATTCTTTCAACTCGATCAACATACAACTCTCTCAGGTACCGTCTTTTCATTTTCCTAAGCAACGCGTTACTGCCACTCTGCAAAGGAATATGAAAATGAGGGACAAAATGCTGACTGGAAGCCACAAAGTCTATGGTCTCATCTTTAAGTAAATTTGGTTCTATAGAAGATATCCTCAAACGCTCTACACCCTCTACATTATCGAGGGCCTCAACTAAATCCAAAAAAGTATGTTCATGTTTTTTATGTCCAAATTCACCTTTACCATAGTCTCCAATATTCACACCGGTTAAAACTATTTCTTTGATGCCTTCTTCTGAGATTGCTTTAGCGTTATTTATGACGTTTTCTAATTTGTCTGATCTTGAAATACCTCTTGCCAGTGGAATAGTACAATAGGTGCACTTATAATCGCATCCGTCCTGAACTTTAAGAAAAGCCCGAGTTCTATCACCAATTGAATAAGAACCGACGTAAAAATCAGCTTCATTAATTTCGCAGGAATGGACTTCTCCAAGGTCATTTTTAGACAAATCCTGAATGTAATCAGTAATTTTAAATTTTTCTGTGGCACCAAGCACTAAATCTACACCATCTACAGACGCTAATTCCTTTGGTTTGAGTTGTGCGTAGCAGCCTACGCCAATTATAAAGGCATCCGGGTTATGGTTTAAAGCTTTCTTTACAATAGTTTTAAAACGTTTATCGGCATTTTCGGTGACACTACAAGTATTGATGACGTAGATTTCTGCTTTATCATTAAATTCTACACGCTCAAAACCATCGTCCTGAAATTGCCGTGCAATTGTAGAAGTCTCTGAAAAATTGAGTTTGCAGCCTAAGGTATAAAAAGCAACTTTATTAGACATATTAAAAACTTTATAGGTAAAGAATTAGCGGATATTAATTATATTCGATTTATATTTTTGCAAATATATTAACAATAAACGGCTTGATAAAATTGAAAACTCTAAGATTACTGATTTACTGTTTACCGGCAATATGTATCATCGACTTATCCTGTAAGTCAGATATAAATCAAGACAGGTCGAATCTTGTTTTTAGGTATAACGAGCATTCAGACATTACTTCATTAGACCCCGCATTTGCAAGAGATCAAAGGAATATCTGGGCAGTACATCAAATGTATAACACACTTGTAAGTTTAGACAGAGGATTAAACCTACAACCGGAATTGGCAAAATCTTGGCAAATAAGTGCAGATGGAAAAGCATATATATTCGAGCTAAGAAATGATGTTTACTTTCATGAAAGTAAAATATTTAATGGTAACAGCAAACATTTGGTGAATGCATACGATGTAAAATTTAGCTTAAATAGACTTACTGATCAAACACTGGCTTCTCCAGGGTCATGGGTCATGAAACAAGTAGACAGCATACAAGTTGAAAATGAGTACACTTTAAAAATTATATTAAAAAATAACTTCCCGGCCTTTTTAGGGATATTAAGTATGAAATACTGCTCAATTCTACCAGAAGAATTGAAATCCGGTAAGATTGATTTTAGATTAAATCCAATAGGTAGCGGCCCTTTTAAGTTCAAAAGATGGATCCCCCAAGAGAAATTAGTGTTCAGAAAGAATGATACATATTTTGAAAAGGACAGTTTAGGGCAGCAACTCCCCTATCTTGAGGCTGTTGCTATAACATTTTTACCAGATAAACAAAGTGAATTTATGCAGTTTATTCAAGGAAACTTAGACTTTATGAGTGGACTTGATGCCTCTTATAAAGACGAATTATTGAATGCAGAGGGCAATCTTAAAGAAAAGTACAGCAATGCCATTACTATTGAAAAATCACCTTATCTTAACACAGAATACATAGGTTTTTATCTGGGTGATGGCCGCTTGGAGGTCAACAATGAAAAATTGAGAAAAGCGATAAATTATGGATTTGATCGGAAAAAGATGATAAAATACTTAAGAAATGGCATTGGCCTGCCTGCTGAACATGGATTCATTCCAAAAGGGCTTCCCGGATTTCAAGAAATTAAGGGGTATTCTTATCAACCTGAAAAGGCAAAAACACTGATCCGAGAATATATTGAGACAAGCGGGAATAAAAATCCCGAGATTACTATAACTACCAATTCTTCTTATGTAGATTTGATTGGGTTTATACAATCTGAGTTAGAAAAGATTGGAATTAAAGTTAATACAGATGTTCTACCACCATCTACTTTAAGACAAAAAAGGTCTAAGGGACAATTAGAAGCCTTTAGAGCAAGTTGGATAGCAGATTATCCTGATGCGCAAAACTATTTGAGCCTTTTTTATTCTGAAAACAAAAGCCCTAATGGTCCAAACTATACGCATTTTGAATCAAAGTATTATGACAGTCTTTATACATTTGCATTATCAGAGACTAATCAACTTAAAAGGATAGATCTTTACAAAACACTAGATTCTTTAATTGTAGAAAATGCAGCTATCATCCCATTATTCTACGATGAAGTTGTACGCTTTAGACAAAATAATATTAAAGGACTTGGAATCAATCCCACCAATTTATTAGATCTTAAGAGGGTTAAGAAGAAGTAAGACCAATAACTATTTATATGTTAATCCTGTAATTTCCCCAAAAAATTAAATTTATAGAGTTTTGGCCCGTAAGAAGTTGAGACTTGTTGACATCCAAATTTCGCCATATTACTTCCCAAAAGCAGTCATAGATTAACAACAATATTCGCCCCACACTTCGTGGTTTTAATTGTTTGAGACCATATTATATTGGCTACCCTATGACCATCTATTCCAGACCCATCTTTATCTTCATTTCTTAGAGCTCAACTGTCAGGTTTGCGAACTTGAAGAAAACCGGAAACTAAGGTAAAAAATTTACAAAACCCATGTAATACAAACAAAATTTACATTAAACGTAATAAAAAAATAGAACAAATAAAAAAGGGCAGAAATTCTGCCCTTTAAATATCATGTCGTGAAGTAACTTACTAGTTCTGCAACTTAACTGTAACTGTTCTGGCAAGCATTCTTATGAACTCATTTTTGCTATTATAGACAGGATTTTTACCTTTACCTCTAGCTTCAATTCTTGATTCGTCTACACCTGAAGCTATTAATATCTCTTTCACATTGTTAGCTCTTCTTGTTGATAAACCATCGTTATAGTTGTCACTACCAAGAACATCAGTCATCCCTATTAGCTCTATACTTTGATCAGGGTTATTTTTCATGAAATTAACAAGAGTGCTTATATCACCTACAGAAGAACTGTTTGGCATATCTTCATCAAAGTCAAAGAATACTCTTATGTATTCGTCTGATATAAGAGATTCAACAGTATTAAAGTTACTTACACTATCATCAACATAATTTGTAACATATTCCTGAACAGCCGCCGGAACAACGGTAGGATCATATTTCTCCATACCTTCAACCTCATCTTTTAAATCATCGACTTTCTTGTCAAGTCGAGCAATTTCTTCTTCAAATTCTTCAGATTTATCTTCAACATACCAATCTGCATGAATATCATGCTTGCCTAAGTAAGCGGTGATACCTAACGAAAAGTTCATATATTCAGCATTAAGGTTTGATAAACCTTCTCCACCGTCCCATGTTCTGTGCTGACGATAATTTTTAATAAAAGTTGCATCAGCTGTTAAAACAAATCTATTTGATAATTTAAACTGAGGTGTAAGCCCTATCATAAAACCAGCAACTTCATCAGCATCACCGTCTCCAAGGTCAACCCCATTTCGAGATTCAGGATTAAAGAAACTGTAATGTACACCACCGTGACCTAGTAATCCAAATTTTTTAGTAAAAGAATCAAAATTTAAAATACTTCTAAAATTAACAACGCCTTGAAATCCTATTCTAAGGAGATTAGATTCGTAAGATAAACTTTCATCTCCCTCTGGCTCAAAAATATCATAACCAGCATCTAATTTAAGACCAAATTTTTCGCTAAACATGTATCTTAACCCAAAATCAAAATGATTAATGCTACTAAATGCATATTCATTAGCCACATCTGTCTGAAAATATCCAGGTGAGAAATAATTGTCTGGTCTGTTTAGACCAACATTAAGTTCGATAGAAAATTTGTTGAATTCTTTTTCTGTGTCTTGATTTTCATTTTCCATTTCATCTTGAGCAAACAAAATAAAAGGACATAAGAGAAGAGAGAATAAAAGATTTTTCATTTTTTTTAATTTACTAGATTATTTAAGTCATTAGTTGGTTACAAATAAAGTAAATATAAATTGAATAAAAAAATTAAATTTTAAAAAAAACTCAGAATTGGTTAAATAATTTCAAGTTTTGCAAAACGTAGGAGTAGTTTCTTAATGCCAGAGTGTTTAAATTGAATTTCTGCTTTTTTATCTTGTCCAGCTCCGGTAACCCCTATAACTCTGCCTTTACCAAACCTACCATGTTCCACTTTTTGACCGGCTTTAATAGCCATTAGCTCCTCATTAGGTGAATTATTAGACGGAGAAGGCTTTACCTTTCTTAATTTCTTTAATTGGTTTTCTGTTGGCTTATGACTTGGCGGTGGTGTACCATTCTTAGGTTTAGTCTGTCTTAATTTAGATTTATCCACCTCACCAAATATATCAGCGTCTATTTGTGGCTTAAACCTATACGTATCTTTTGAAATATTAAGCTCAACGGCATCTTCATCTATTTCATCTATAAAACGACTAGGTTCGGCGTCGATGAGTTTTCCCCAACGGTAACGCGAAACGACATATGTAATATAAGCCTGTTTTTCTGCTCGTGTCAATGCCACATAAAATAATCGGCGTTCTTCCTCAAGCTCACTTCTGGTATTCATACTCATTGCAGATGGAAACAAATCTTCTTCCATACCAACTATAAAGACATAAGGAAATTCCAGACCTTTCGCTAAGTGAACAGTCATCAAAGAGACCCGATTGTCATCACCTTTTTCATTGTCAAAATCTGTGGCTAAAGCTACATCTTCTAAAAATTCGCTAATAGAGCCTGTGGCATTTTCAACTTCATTTTGTCCTTCAACAAAATCTCTAATACCATTTAAGAGTTCTTCTAAGTTTTCAACTCTGGTAATGCCCTCTGGTGTACCGTCTTTTTTAAATTCCTGTAAGAGGCCCGTTTTTTTAATGACTGTTTCTGTGAGTTCAAAGGCATTTTGTTTTTCAGCTACAATCTGAAAACTTTTTATCATATTTATAAAATTCACAAGTTTGGTCTGTATACCCCTGTTAATAGGTAGGTCTAACTTATGGATATGTTCAATGATTTCAAAAATTGAGCGTTTGTAATGATTGGCGGCTAAAATTAATTTATCTAATGTGGTTTGCCCTATTCCTCTGGTGGGATAATTAATGACACGTTTTAGCGATTCTTCATCTTTAGGGTTTATAATCAGCCGCAGATAGGCCAACACATCCTTTATTTCTTTACGCTGGTAAAAAGACAAACCTCCATAAATACGATAAGGCATATCTTTTTTTCGTAAGGCATCTTCCATGGCTCTACTTTGAGCATTTGTTCGGTATAGAATAGCAAATTGATCGTAGTCTAATTGGTGTTGCATTTGCAGATCAAAAATAGTTGAAGCCACAAATCTACCCTCCTCGGCATCATTTATCAACTGGTTAACTTTTATCTTTTCGCCTTGGGTATTTGAAGTCCAGACAATTTTTTCCAGTCTTTTTTTATTTTTTTCTATTACAGAGTTAGCCGCTTTTACCAAAGTTTTGGTAGAACGATAATTTTGTTCTAATTTGTAGGTTTTGACGTCGTCATAATCTCTCTGAAAGTTAAGAATGTTATTAATGTTTGCCCCTCTAAAAGCATATATACTTTGAGCGTCATCGCCAACCACACAAATATTTTGATACCTATCGCTAAGTGCTTTCACAATCAAGTATTGAGAGTGATTGGTATCCTGATACTCGTCCACTAGTATGTACTGAAACCTGTGCTGATACTTAGATAACACATCTGGAAACCGGGTTAACAATTCGTTGGTTTTAAGTAATAAATCATCAAAATCCATTGCACCGGCTTTAAAGCAACGATTGACATATTCTTCGTAAATATCTCCGAGGCGTGGCCGCTTGGCCATAGCATCAGCCTCCTGAAGGTCAAGGTTATTTCTGTAAGCTTTAACGGTTATTAAGCTATTTTTATAAGACGAGATTCTAGAAAAAACCTGTTTATACTTGTAGACATCTTTATCAAGATTCATTTCCTTAATGATACTATTGACCAGTCTTTGCGAATCCTGAGTGTCGTAAATAGTAAAGTTTGAAGGAAACCCTAATTTATGGGCTTCAAACCTCAGCAACCTTGCAAATACAGAGTGAAAAGTCCCCATCCAAAGGTTTTTAGCCTCACCCGGTCCAACAATTTTAGCAATCCTGCTTTTCATTTCTCGAGCAGCTTTGTTGGTAAAGGTAAGTGCCAGAATATTAAACGGGTCAACGCCCAGATTCATCAAATGCGCTATTCTGTAGGTCAGCACTCTGGTTTTGCCGGAACCTGCACCGGCAATGACTATCATAGGGCCGTCTTTTTGGAGTACAGCTTCTTTCTGAGCCTCATTCAATTCTTCAATGTATGCCTGCAAACTTTAAATTTTTATTTAATTTTCAAAATTAAATAATCCCACACGATTTTATCAAGCAAACTAAATATAATTTGATACCGCAAACTTAAATTTTGCTTCTTTGGTCTTTATACAATACTTATATTTGCAGAAAATAATTGTAAATGACAGATTTAAACTTTTCAATTTTAGTCTCATTTTTTCTGTCCAGCCTTATTGTTGGTGGGGTAGCGTTTTATTTTTTCAAAACCCACGTTGAACACCTTCAGCAAAAATCAAAACTTGAAATAAAACGTAGATACCAAAAGGAAACTTTACCTATCCGACTACAAGCCTATGAACGTTTGGCTTTACTTACTGAAAGATTATCGCTAGGAAGCTTACTTAATCGGGTAAAACCAATTGGTAATGACAAAAATGCCTATGAAAATTTGTTAATTAGAACCGTTGATCAAGAATTTGAACACAATTTAGTACAGCAAATCTATGTGAGTAGTCAATGTTGGAATATCATCAAAACCGCTAAAAACACAACGATTTCCAAAATAAGAAAAACTAATATGAGTGAAAACATTACCGATGCACATAAACTCAGAGAAACCTTATTAAGAGATTTATTAGATCAAGATAATTCACCTAATGAAATCGCATTGCAGGTTATAAAAAAAGAATTGAAAACTTTATTTTAATTCACTTAGCTTTTATTACAGAGCCGCAATTTGTAGGTTTATCTTAATCGTTCTACATTTGTATTAATATTAAAAAAATAAGCATGAACGCATATGTATTCCCTGGACAAGGAGCTCAATTTTCTGGCATGGGGCTTGACCTCTATGAAAATTCTAATCGTGGTAAAACACTTTTTGAAGAGGCCAATTCAATTTTAGGTTTTGACATCACTAAAACCATGTTTGAAGGTTCGGCTGAAGACCTCAAACAGACTGAAATTACTCAACCGGCTATATTTTTACATTCTGTCATTCTAAGCAAAGTTTTAGGAGATAATTTCAAGCCTGATATGGTTGCAGGGCATTCACTTGGCGAATTTTCAGCATTGGTCGCTAATGGTTCATTAAATTTTGAAGATGGCTTAAAACTGGTTTACCAACGTGCTTTGGCTATGCAAAAAGCTTGTGAGGCTCAAGCCTCAACAATGGCGGCTGTACTTGGTTTGGAAGATGCTGTTGTAGAAGCGGTTTGCAAAAATACTGAAGGCATTGTAGTTCCGGCCAATTATAACTGTCCGGGACAGCTAGTGATTTCAGGTGAAGTTGAAGCTGTAAAAGCAGCCTGCGAAACTTTAAAAGAAAAGGGCGCAAAACGCGCATTACTGCTGCCCGTAGGAGGTGCATTTCACTCGCCATTAATGGCACCCGCCAAAGAGGCTTTAGCTACCGCCATAGAAAATACAACATTTTCTAATCCCTTATGCCCCGTTTATCAAAATGTAGATGCTAAACCGGTGAGCAATCCTGACGACATTAAAACAAACTTGGTAGAGCAACTCACCGCTGCCGTACGATGGACACAAATCATGCAAAATATGCTTAGTGATGGAATGACACATTACACAGAAGTTGGACCAGGCAAGGTATTGCAAGGATTGATGAAAAAGATTGACCGAAGATTTCCTACGGAAAGCGCAGAATTATAAGTTATGACTAAAATTAGAATTACCAAAGAATTCACTTTTGAAATGGCCCACGCCTTGTATGGTTATGATGGTAAATGTAAAAATGTACACGGGCACAGCTACAAGCTTGAAGTTTGCGTCATTGGTAACCCCATAACGGATGCCAATAACCCAAAATTTGGAATGTTGATAGATTTTGGTGACCTCAAAACAATTGTGAAATCTGAAATAGTAGATGTCATGGATCATGCCATTATGCTAAATATCAATTCACCACATCAATCTTTAGCTGAAGATTTAAAAGCTTCCGGTCATGATATCGTTGAAGTTGATTATCAACCTACCAGTGAAAATATGGTCCTAGATTTTGCAAAAACAATTCAATTGAAGCTACCGGAAAATATCAAGCTTCACTCTCTAAAATTAAGAGAAACCGCAACAGCCTTTGCAGAATGGTATGCAGAGGATCAGGAATAGTCAAAAACCAAAAAATTGCAAAAGACATCAGAAGCTCATATAAATCAACACTCCTCGTTATCTGAGCGAGATAAACATGTTATCTGGCATCCTTTAACACAGCATAAAACACAACAAAGCACTTTACCAATTGTGAAAGCTAAAGGCTGTACACTTTTTGATGAAAATGGAAAGGTTTATATTGATGCAATTAGCTCTTGGTATACAGCGGTGTATGGGCATTGTCATAAAAAACTAGTAGAAGCAGTTCAAAAACAATCGGCTGAACTTGATCAAATCATCTTTTCCGGATTCACCCATAAACCCGCCGTTGAACTGGCAGAAAAGTTAATTTCCATACTGCCGGAAAAAATCAGTAAAGTATTCTATAATGATAATGGGTCTACGGCGACTGAAATTGGCATTAAAATGGCCCTGCAATACCATCACAACCTCAGCCATGATAAAGACACATTAATAGCTTTTGAAGAAGGCTTTCACGGAGATACTTTTGGGGCAATGTCTGTTTCCGGCTTATCTGTATATAATGGAGCTTTTGAAGACCATTTTTTAAAGGTTGTAAGACTAAAAAAGCCTAATGGACAAAATAATGATGATGTCTTAAGGCAGTTAAAAGAAATATTAATTCATCATAAGGTTGCTGGTTTTATTTACGAACCTTTAATTCAAGGTGCTGCCGGAATGAAAACCTACGATAAAGACGGGCTTAATGAGGTGTTGAAACTATGTAAACACCATCAAATTATCTGTATTGCTGATGAAGTCATGACCGGCTTTGGAAAAACCGGCACTTGTTTTGCGTCTCAGCAAATTGAAACCCAACCTGATGTCATTTGCCTGAGCAAAGCCCTCACTGCTGGGATCTTGCCCATGGGCGTTACCGCATGTCAGGAATTTATTTACGATGCTTTTTATGATGATGATGTTGCTAAAGGCTTATTTCATGCGCATACTTACTCCGGAAACCCTTTAGCCTGTGCTGTAGCCTTAGAAGCTGTAAACTTATATGAATCTTCAGAAATTCAACAACAAATTCAACACCTCATTGAAGCGCATCAAGGCTTTAAATCAAAAATTGAGCAGCATTCCAACTTAAAATCAGTCAGGCACATCGGCGTGATTTTGGCTTTGGATTTAGACCTCAATATAGAACGATATAGTAATGTTAGAGATCGGTTATATCAATTTTTTATGACCAAAGGCATTTATCTGAGGCCTTTAGGCAATACCATTTACATCGTCCCCCCTTATGTGATTTCCAGAGAAGAACTCAGTCAAGTCTATAAAGCCTTGGAAGAGGTTTTGGAGTTGAATTTTTGATTAATTCGGGCATATTTAATGTTTTGACTTAAGCGGTTAACTAAAACATTTGTATTGTGATAATCAATTACACAAAAATATATATCTTCTTTGGGAACCCATGTCATTGCCGGCCTTTAGATTTTAAACCGTCTAAACTGCCTGTTATGACCGCAAATGAATTCTCAAGCAGTTTAAAACACTAAGGCAAATAATTATTACCTATAAATCTGCTGCTGATTTATCCAACGCCTGTACTTTCTGGCGTTTCTGTTGTGTTCTCTTAGCGTTTTGGCAAAAGTATGATATCCCGGCTTAGTAATGTTAGCCACAAAATACAAATAATTGTGCTTTTCGTAATTCAAAACCGCATCAATTGAGGATATATCGGGCATAATGAGTGGTGCAGGTGGTAAGCCGTAATATTTATAAGTATTATAAGGCGAATCAATGTTCAGGTCTTTGTTCAAAACTCTTTTAATAATCGTATCGGGTGCATTGTATTTTTGTTTAAGCGCGTAAATCACCGTTGGGTCGGCCTGTAATTTCATATCACGATAAAGCCTGTTGATATACACTCCGGCAATTCTTGGTCTTTCCTCCACTTTTGTGCTTTCTTTTTGTACTATCGAGGCTAAAACCGATACTTCAATTCTAGTAAGGTCTAATGCTTTCCTTTGTTGTTCTCGAGTCTCATTCCAAAAGACATCATATTGTTTCAATAATCGCTTCCTAACGGCCTCTGGTGAGCTATTCCAGTAAAATTCGTAAGTGTTGGGAATATAAAAGGCTAAAGATTGCTGAAGCGAGACTCCTTGATCATTTAAAAACGATTTATCTTCAAATACGTGTTGAAAAGCTAAAGAATCATCATCAAATTGCTTAGCCAGTATTCCACTTAATTCCTTTATATTCTTAGCATTATTGAAAGTTATGTTGACTGGTGTATTTTGGCTTCTTAATACGTTAACGATTTCATTATTATTCATTCCTTTTGCTAACACATAATGACCGGCTTTAGGTTGATACTGCTTACGTATGGCAACTTGATAAAAACTCTCTTTATCTTTAATGTACGGCGAAATGTATTTAAGTACACTGTCTATATTGTCTTTTTTTGAAATAAAAAATTCCTGTCGATTTGAACTAAAACTGGTGTTAGGTTCAAATACAGACTGGTATATGGTATAACTCAGGTAGGCTAGAAAAAGCGCAAGACAAATGGAAAGAATGACTAAAATCTTTTTAATGTACATGAGATATATTTTGGTAAATCGCCTCGGTGTGAAATTTTTTATGATGATAATTCCAATCTTTTCGCTCTCCGTTCTTTTGAAAACCACAAGCTTCAAAAAGTTTTCGGCTTTTAATATTACTTAATTCCACATAAGCAAAAAACTGGTGAAGGTCCAAGTGGTCAAAACCATAATTTAGCACCATATTTATAGCTTCCCTGGCATAGCCTTTACCTCTAAAGTCTGCATCTAAAATGATGCCTAAACCAGCTCGCTTATGCTGTGGTGAAAAGGCGTAAATATCAACAAATCCTAGTTGCAGTTGTGTTTCTTTGTGACAAATAACCAGTCTTAGTTGTTTAACATCAAAGATGTCGCGCTGAGAATTTTCCAGGTATTTTTTCAGTAATTGTTTCGAAAACGGCGTTTGGGTATTGCTGAGGTGCCAGAGCCTTTCGTCGTTTTCGATTTGCTCTAAAAACGATAAATCCTCTGGCTCAAGTGCTCTTAAATATATATATTCAGAACCAAAACTTAACATGAAATTTCACCTTTATAAACGTTTTCAGTAGGTCCTATTAACCATATATCCTCATATCCTGTTTCGGTCTTTTTTAATTTAATTTTTAAGTGTCCCCCTTTAGCAATAACATCAATTTCATTTTGTTTGATAAACTTTTGATCGTATGCAGTAATTGCTGCTGCGGTGACACCAGTACCGCAGGATAAAGTTTCGTCTTCAACACCTCTTTCGTAAGTTCTCATTTTGAGAACATTATTGTCAATTCTAACAAAATTGACATTTATACCCTGTTTTTCAAATTCATTAGAATACCTGATTGCTGCGCCATCAGATTTAACATCAATCTCGGTGTCATTGTCTACAAATTTGATGTAATGCGGTGAACCGGTATCGACAATAAAATCAGACCCATGATTTTTAATAAAATCAACATCTTTCATTTTAAGCTCAACTTCCATATTTTCACTAACCTTAGCTTCGTGTATACCATCAATAGCCTCAAAAGTACAGCCTCTTTTTATGATGCCTAAATATTTTGCAAATGCAACAATGCAGCGTCCGCCGTTGCCACACATACTGCTTTCATTACCGTCGGCATTGTAATACACCATCTTAAAATCTAAGTCTTTATCAGAGGTATTTTCGAGGCAAATTAAACCGTCTGCACCTATGCCAAATTTTCTGTCACATAGACGTTTAATGAGTTTGGTATCATTTTTGAAATTCAATAATCGATTATCAATAATGATAAAATCATTGCCGGTGCCTTGATATTTGAAAAACGATATGTTTTGAATCATAAACTTAAAAAAAAGTGGATGCCAAAGATACAATTTTTGATGAAGTCACCACGGGTTAAAATCCCGTTAAAGCATTTTGATGAATAATTATTGAACTTATAAATTTGATAAAAAAACAAATAATTATGAAAAAGTTAATGAGTTATCTCTCTATCGCAATTGTTGGAGGTATGATAAGTTTAGGAACTTATCAAATATTTATAGAAGATGGTGAACTACAAGGGGCAGAACCTAAAATTTCTGTAAGCGAGCCCGGAATTTCTTCAACTCCGGTTAACTATTCAAATCTTGTTCCTGAGAATTTTAACTTTACTGAGGCTGCAAAAAGCACTGTGGACAAGGTAGTTCACGTTAAAAA
>Ga0102928_1000107_pt1 | contig 44461 bp, 43 predicted proteins | sample SalPonR1_B_D1_MG_FD_78504 | JGI IMG/M metagenome (GOLD analysis project Ga0102928, IMG submission 78504) | Salt pond soil microbial communities from South San Francisco under conditions of wetland restoration - Salt Pond MetaG R1_B_D1_MG | ecosystem: Environmental > Aquatic > Marine > Intertidal...
ATCTTCAATCCAGGCGCCTACACCCACTACAGCATTGCCCTGCGTGATGCGATCTCGTCGGTCGACCTCCCCGTGGTGGAGACCCACCTGTCCAACGTGCACGCTCGCGAGACGTTCCGCCACACCTCGGTGGTGAGCGCCGTCTGTCTCGGTGTGATCGCCGGGTTCGGTCCGGGCAGCTATCTGCTCGCCCTCGAGGCTCTGCTCGACCATCTCGACGCCTGATCGACCGGTTCGGACTGTCTCGATCCGGTCGGACTCGACCACCGGCCGGCGGTTCGTCGGCGATGTCCGGCTGCCGTGTGCCCGACGGCACCGGCACCCGCGAGGACATGGCCCGTGCGTCCCCGATACTGCTGTGATGACCACTGCACCCGAGTCGTCGCCGCGCGCGTCCTGGCTCGGACGCGTCCGCGCCGGCGCCTGGTCGAGGGCGGGGGCGATCGCCCAGGTGATCGCCGCCGGACCCACCCGTCGAGCGACGTCGTACGCCGCGCGGGTTGCGCTGCTCGCCGGGGGATCGGTGGTGATCGCCGTCGCCGTGTCGGTCACGCTGTGGACCGGCCTCGGCCCGGGACCGCTCGACGTGTTCATCGGTGCGGTGCGCGCCCGCTCCGGGCTGCCGCTCGGCGTCACCGTGTGGCTCACCGTGGGTTCGATGGTGGCCGTCGCCCATCTGCTCGGGCGACGCGCCGGCCCCGGCACCGTGCTCTCACCGTTCGTGATCGGTGCCGTGATGGAGATCGCCGTGCGCGGCCTCTCGGCCTACGAGCCTCCGAGCGCCGTGCTGTCGGCGATCGGCGTGCATCTCGGTGCCGTGGTCGTGCTGGGATTCGGAGCGGGCGCCCTCATCGTGTCGGGTCTGGGTGCGGGCTCGGGAGAGCTGCTCGCCGCGGCCGCCTCCGACCGCAGTGGCCGCGACGAACCGCACGTGCGGATCGCCATCGAGTCGGGTCTGCTGGTGCTGGGCGTGGCGCTGGGTGGGCCCGTCGGAGTGGGCACCGTGCTGGTTGCTCTCACGATCGGCCCCGCCGTGGCGTTCGGGTACCGCTGCGTCTCGAGCCTCGTCGCCGGCCGGGCGGGTGTGCCTCCCGGTCGCCCGAACGGGGACCGAACGCGGCCGAACCGTGGCAGACTGTTGCGATGGCAAGCAATGAACCGCACTTCGGCAGCGCCCACGACGGTGACCATCCCGACCGGGACGACGAGTGGGCCGCCATGCGAGCCAAGCACATGCTTCCACCGGAGCAGCGGCCGGCGTCGTCGGCCCGCGGAGTCCACCACCAGGCTCTGATCTCGTCCGACGTCGAACGGACGATCGAGTTCTACCAGGGCCTGCTCGAGTTCCCCTTGACCGAGCTCTTCCAGAACCGGGACTACGTGGGCTCGACGCACTTCTTCTTCGACATCGGCAACGGCAACGCGCTCGCCTTCTTCGACTTCCCGGGGCTCGGCCTCGACGAGTACGCCGAGGTGCTCGGCGGTCATCACCATCTCGCGATCTCCGTGACCCCCGAGAACTGGCGGCGGCTGAAGGGCAAGCTCGACGATGCCGGTGTCGACATGTTCGTCATCGGCGAGGACTCGATCTACTTCGCCGGGCCCGACGGGGAGCGTCTCGAACTGATCTCCGATCCGCTCGGCGAGATGTACGGCATGAAGGTGGTCTGAGAAGCGACAGCGGGGTCAGACCCCGCTGTCGCTTCTCGTCAGGACGGGGCGACCACCTGCACGTCGAGTTCGAGGGCGACCTTGTCGCCGATCATCATCTTCTCGCCACCGAGGGGGACGTCCCACTCGATGCCGAAGGTCGTGCGGGAGATCGACCCGGTCGCTGCGAAGCCGGCACGCGTCGACTGGTCCATCGGGAACACCGAGGTGCCGAAGAACTCCACGTCGAACTCCACCCGCTCGGTGATGCCGTTGATGGTGAGGTCACCGACGAGCGTGTAGGCCTCGCCGTCGCCGCGGATCTCGGTGGAGCGGAAGGTCATGGTGGGGTTCGTCTCGGCGTCGAAGAACTCCGAGGAGGTGAGGTGGGCATCGCGGTCGGGGTTGCCGGTCGTGACGGTGGCCATCTCGATCTCGGCGGTGACCACGGTGTCGGCCAGGTCGTTGCCGACCTCGAGGTGCGCCGTGACGCCGTCGAAGCGGCCGCGGACCTTGGACAGGCCGAGGTGCCGGACGACGAAACCGACGGTGGTGTGCGCGGGGTCGGCCGTCCAGGTGCCGGAGGTCAGCGGGAGAATGGTGGTCGAAATGTTTGTCATGGCAATGAAGCTATCTGACAATAGTTGCGATCACAACTAAGTACGGCATCGGCGTCGAGAGAACAGTCAAGGTGAGGTCCGGCGGTCAGGGGCGGGAATCAGGGTGGCGGGGCACGGCCACCCGCCGCGACCACAATGCACCGGTGGCCGTGCCGGCGACCACGTCGGGATGGGCGTCCGCCGCCGTGAGGGCGAACAACGTGTCGCCGTCGGGGCCACCCAGCATGCACGCATAGGTGTTGTCGGGCGTGGCGATGCGATCGGTGACCTCGCCCCCCTCGCGCACCCGCACCACCTGCGCGCCGAGCGCATCCGAGAACCAGACGGCCTGCTCGGCGTCGATGGTGCAACCGTCCGGCGCCGTCCCCGGAACCTCGGCCCAGACCCGGCGGTCGGTGAGCCCGCGGTCGGCCGTGATGGTGAACGCCGTGTAGCGGGCACCCATCGTCTCGCCCACGATCAGCGTCGATCCGTCGGCGGTGATCACCGAACCGTTGGGAAAGGCCAGGCCGTCGGCCGCTGCCGTGACCGTGCCGTCGGCCCACACGATGGCCAGCGTGGCGGTGGCGAACCGGCCGCCCCCTTCGAAGTCGAAGCCGAAGTTGCCCACGTAGGCGTTGCCGAGACGGCCCACCACCATGTCGTTGCAGGGACCCGTTGCGATACCCACGAGATCGGCGTGCTCGACGATCGAGCCGTCGGCCTCCACCCGCATCACCCGCTGGTCGAGCATCGACACGAACAGCAGGCGCCCGTCGGGCAGCCACCCGAGCCCCGACGGCCGTCCGTCCCAGGCCACCTCCACCCGACGCGTGCCGTCGTGGCCCACCGACGAGACCGTGCCCTGGTGGAAGTCGCTGAACCACAAGCGGCCGAGATGCCAGCGCGGCCCCTCGCCGAAGTCGATGCCGTCGAGGATCAGATCCCAACCGTGGGTCGCCTCACTCATCGCCGGACCCCTCACCGAGTTCGTCGCCGTCGGCGACGGTGACGTCGGCGAACGACGAGGGGAGGGGAGAGGACGCCGTGGTGTCGGAGGGAATCCGGTCGGTCATCCCGCCAATCTGACACGGCGAGCGCTGAATCGGTGCAGCGGGGGGTACCCGATGGCCGCCGCCCGTTCGGACACCACCGACATCAACTGGTCGCCCACTCCCTGGCGCCGGAAGTCGGCGGCCACGGCGAGCGCCACCGCACCGTCGTTGTCGACGGAGGCCATGGCGATCAGGCGCTGACCGTGCAACACGCCGAGACGCATCGTCCGGCGCGCCGCGAGCCGTTCGATCAGCGACGGGAACGGCTTCCTGCACGCCGACGACCGACGGCCGAAGAAGCGCTGCTCCTGGCGCAACTCGTCGAGGAAGGCGGAGACGGATCCGTCGAGGCTGGGGTGGTCGACGGCGATGACGAGGAATCGCGGGGCGTCCATGGCCCGATCATCCACGACAGGTGTGACGGCGGTGTTTCGAGCATGTCAGCATCGGTGCAACCCTGGTGCACCCACCGGCTGCAACGGGTGGCCCACATGGATCACACGACCGGCACGCCCGCCTGGACGACGCCGGCCACCCGGTCGCCCAGCCCCGCCACGTCGAGATCGCCGGGAACGCCGCCGGCGGGCGGATCGAACCAGGCGAGATCGGCGACCTTGCCCACCTCGATCGTGCCGATCTCCTCGTCGAGCCCCATCAACCGAGCCGCGGTCCGCGACGCCGAGACCAACGCATCCGAGGGCGACATGCCGAGCGACACCATCTCGCCGAGTTCGCGGAGGTTCTGGCCGTGGGGCGTGACGCCCGAGTCGGTGCCCATGGCGATCTCGACACCCGCCTCGATCGCCGCACGGATCGACGCGCGGTGGACCTCCACGACCTGGGTCGTCTTCTGGATCGCATAGTCCGGTACCGGAATCCCGCGCTCGGCTGCGTCGAGGACGCCCATCGGGGCGATCAGCGTCGGAACGAGGAACGTCCCGGCGTCGAGCATCATCGAGATCGCCTCGTCGTCGAGATAGATGCCGTGCTCGATCGAGCGGATCCCCGCGCGCACGGCCGACTTGATGCCGTCGGTCGCCTGGGCGTGCGCCATCACGAACATGTGCGCCGCCGTCGCCTCCGCCACGCACATCTCGAGTTCGTCGTCGCGGAAATGGGCGTGCTGCGGGTCGTCGCGCGGCGACAGCACGCCGCCCGAGGTGCAGATCTTGATCACGTCGGCGCCGGCGCGGATGACCTCGCGCACCTTGCGCCGCATGTCCTCGGGCCCGTCCACGATGTTGGAGGGCCGGCCCGGATGCGGGTCGAGCAGCCCGGGCATCGAGGCGCCGCACACGTGCCAGCGGTCGCCGTGCCCGCCGGTCTGGCTGAGGATGGTGATCGAGATCTGCATGCGCGGCCCGGCGATGAGCCCCTGCTGCTGGGCTTCCTTCACGCCGAGATCGGTGCCGCCCGCCTCGCGCACCGTGGTGACACCGACTGCGAGGGTGCGTCGCATGCGGTCGGCCGCCTCGTAGAAGTTCTGCGAGAACGGTGTGCCGAGGTGCTTGGCCGGGCTGAAGTCGCCGTCGGCCATGAAGTGCACGTGACAGTCGATGAGCCCGGGCGTGACGAGCCGGCCGCCGGCGTCGATCTCGGTGTCTCCGTCGAGGCCGGTGCCGATCTCCACGATGCGGCCGTCGGCCATCGCGATGTCGGCGACCGCGGGGGCGGCGCCGGTGCCGTCGAAGACCGTGCCGCCGCGCAGCACGGTCCTGGTTGCGGGGGTCGAGGTTGCGTCAGACATCGCGGAACTCCTCCACGAGCGGCGCCATCTCTTCGAGTGCGGCCAGCACCTCGTCGCGCGGGCCCTGCGGCAGTGCCAGCACGGCACGGGTCGCGCCCTTGCCGGCCACGTCATGGAGCTTGGCGGGATCGGGGGTGGCGCCGAACACACCCAGCTCGATCGTGGCGGGGTCACGGCCGATCGCCTCGCAGGCCCGTTCGACCTCGGTCCACTTGTCGAGGCCGTAGCGCCCGGCGATGGGCATCCACCCGTCACAGAACTCGGCGATGTGCGCGGCAGTACGGGGCCCGGCATCCCCGCCGAGGATCACCGGTGGATGTGGCTTCCGGGTCGGCTTGGGCCACGACCAGCTCGGTTCGATCTGCACGTGCTCACCCTCGAACGAGGCCTCGTCCTCGGTCCAGATCTGTTTCATGGCCAGCACCTTCTCGCGCAGGATCGCCCGGCGCGAGGCGTACGCCGTGCCGTGCTGGGCCATCTCCTCCTTGTTCCAGCCGTAGCCGATGCCGAACAGGAACCGCCCGCCCGACAGCGCATCGACGCTGGCGACCTCCTTGGCCGTGTGGATGGGGTCGCGCTGAGCGACGAGGCAGATGCCGGTGGCGATGTTGAGCGTGCTGGTGACCGCTGCGCAGGCGCCGAGCGCCACGAACGGGTCGAACGTGCGCCAGTAGAACTCGGGCAGGGGCGGGGCTCCCTCCCGTCCTCCCCACGGTGTGGTGCGACGGGTGGGGATGTGCGAGTGCTCCGGGAACCAGAGCGACTCGAAGCCGTGCGCCTCCGCCTCCCGGGCCAGCTCGACGGCCCCGATCGTCTGGTCGGTGGGGAAGATCTCGACGCCGATGTGCATGGACGCACCGTAGATCCCGGCAGGACGCCACCGGCGACCCGGTCGGCCGTCGGCATCGGCCATCGGCATCGTCGATCGGACGGCTGACCGGAATGGGACCAAGGTCCTTGTGCGACACGGCGTGCATTCGACAGACTCCTACCGGTCCGCACTACCTTTGCGGCGACACAGCATCGAGGTCGGCTCGGCCGGCCACGTGAGAACGGCCGACAGGCCGATGGGAGAGGAGCACCCACGTGACCGTGACCGAGGACCGACCGGCATCCCCTGCGCCGGGCCCCCGCACTTCCGACACCGACGGATCGCCGATCGGCACCCTGCTGTTCTTCGGCATGGCCGGCCTCCTGGTGGCGCTCGTCGCCGCCGTCGCCGTGATCGGCGTCGTCGGACTCTTCCAGGACGACGACGACGGTGCTTCCGGAGCGGCCGCCGAGTCGAGGATTGCCGTCACCCTCTCGGAGTTCGCCGTCGACGGTGCGCTGTCGGCCGATCCCGGGGCGGTCACCCTCGACGTCGTCAACGCCGGCAGCCAGCAGCACGACCTCGCACTGCGTGAGACCGGCGCCAAGACGCCGCTGCTCTCCGGCGGCGAGTCGGCGATCCTGGCACTCGGCGAGCTGGATTCGGGCAGCTACGAGCTGTACTGCACCGTGGCCGGACACGCCGAGTCGGGGATGACCTCGATGCTCGAGATCGCGGCAGGCGGCGGCGACGCAGCGGCCGCCGGTGACGGAACGGACCACAGCGGCGACGAGGCCACGTGGAACGCCGAGGAGATGGACAAGAAGATGTCCGAGTCGATGCTCGCCTTCCCGGCCGCCACCGAGGGCAGCGGCAACGAGCTCCTCGAGTACGAGCTCATGCCCGACGGCACCAAGCAGTTCGAGCTGACCGCGGCGATCACGCCGTGGGAGGTCTCGCCCGGCGAGTTCGTCGACGCCTGGACCTACAACGGGATCGTGCCCGGCCCGCAGATCAAGGTCGACGTCGGCGACAAGGTGCGGGTGATCCTGCACAACGAGACGCCGCTCGGCACCGACATCCACTGGCACGGCATCGACACGCCGAACAACATGGACGGTGTTGCACCACTCACCCAGGAGCCCGTGAAGACGGGTGAGAGCTTCACCTACGAGTTCCTGGCCGACGCACCGGCGATCGGCATGTACCACGCTCACTTCCACAGCCAGATCTCGGTGCTCAACGGCATGTTCGCCGCCTTCATCATCGGCGAGAACCCGATCCCGTACGGCGAGACGATCTCGGGTGTCACGATCCCGACCCAGGAGGAGATGGACCTGGCCGTCGAGATGCCCATGGTGCTCAACGACGCCGGCGTGATCGGCCTGACCCTCAACGGCAAGAGCTTCCCGGCGACCGAACCCATCGTGATGAAGCAGGGCCAGTGGGGCGTCGCCCACTACTACAACGAGGGCCTCACACCGCACCCGATGCACATGCACCAGTTCCCGCAACTGGTGTACGCCAAGGACGGCATCCCGCTCGACAATCCGTACTGGGCCGACACGATCAACGTCGCCCCCGGCGAGCGGTACTCGGTGCTGTGGCCCGCCGAGGATCCCGGTGTGTGGGTCTGGCACTGCCACATCCTCACCCACGTGGAGAACGAGGAAGGCATGTTCGGCATGGTCACGGCGGTGATCGTCGAAGAGGAGTGATGATCACGATCGGGGTCGGACCCCGATCGTGACCGACAACCGGACGGACCCGCCCGCCATCGGCCGGCGGGTCCGTTCGCGTTCACCGGGTGTTCACCGGTGGTTCGCGACATCGGCGGAACATCGCAGGTTCGCAGCGTGTTCCATGTGGGTATGCCGGTACCGATGGATCCTGCAACGCTCGCCGAGCGCTACCGCCGGGTCCGGTCCCGCACGGAACGCCTCGCTGCGCCACTGAGCGCCGAGGACCAGGTGGTGCAGTCGATGCCCGACGCCAGCCCCACCAAGTGGCACCGGGCCCACACCACCTGGTTCTTCGCCGAGTTCGTGCTCGGTGCCGACGGCACCACCGAGCGTGTCTGGGATCGGCCCGAGTACCGCTTCTTGTACAACAGCTACTACGACGCCGTCGGCGCACGACACCCCCGCCCCGAACGTGGGCTCGTCACCCGGCCGTCGCTGGCTGCCGTGGCCGAGTACCGCGAACACGTCGACAAGGCCACGGAGCAGCTGCTCGCCGGTGACTCCGACCTCGATCCGTCGATCGCTTCCACCGTCGTGCTCGGTACCCATCACGAGGAGCAGCACCAGGAACTGCTGCTCATGGACATCAAGCACGTGTTCTCGCTGAATCCTGCGGTGGGTCCGGCGTACTCCGATGTGGTGGTGGAGCCGGCGGCCGACCCCGGTCCGATCGGCTGGGCCGAATTCGCCGGGGGCATGGTGGACGTGGGCCGCAGGTGCGACGATTCCGAGCCGGGAGGATTCGCGTTCGACAACGAGGGCCCGTGCCACGAGGTGCGCCTGTACGACTACGCCGTGGCCGACCGGCTGGTGACGGCCGGTGAGTGGCTGGCGTTCATCGACGACGGTGGCTACGAACGTCCTCAGCTGTGGAAGTCCGACGGCTGGCATCGGGCGCAGACGGAACGCTGGGAGGCGCCGCTCTACTGGCGTCGGAATCCCGACGAACCGGACCGCTGGTGGATCCACACGCTCACCGGTCTACGAGCGCTCGACCCTCACGAACCCGTGGCGCACGTCTCGTACTACGAGGCCGACGCCTTCGCCACGTGGGCCGACGCCCGTCTGCCCACCGAGTTCGAATGGGAGCATGCGGCGGTGGGTCGTGACGTCACCGGCCGGTTCCTCGACGAACAGGACCCGGGGTTCAGCTTCCACCCGGGGTCGGCCGGTCCCTCCACCGGGGCGCTGCGCCAACTGTACGGCGACTGCTGGGAATGGACGTCGTCGGCGTACCAGCCGTATCCGGGCTTCCATCCGGCCGCTGGTGCGATCGGTGAGTACAACGGCAAGTTCATGTCGGGTCAACAGGTGCTGCGCGGCGGTGGGGTGCTCACCCCTCCCGGCCACGTACGGCCGACCTATCGCAACTTCTTCCACCCCCACACCCGCTGGCACGGCGCCGGCGTCCGACTCGCCACCGACCGGGTGCGCTGAGACAGGAGATTCCCATGGATCCCGACATCGCCATGGTGTCGTCGCACGACCGCCGCGACGACCCGCTCGCCGAGCTCGACCGGGCGCTGCGCTCGCGGCCGCGCACCATTCCACCGCGGTGGCTCTACGACGACCGGGGAAGTGAGCTCTTCGACGAGATCACCCGGCTGCCCGAGTACTACCAGACCGAGGCCGAACGCCGGATCCTCGCCACGCATGCGGCGATGCTCGCCGAGGTGACCGGCGCCACCACCGTCATCGAGCTCGGTTCGGGCACCAGCGACAAGACGCGCACGCTGCTGGATGCGTTCGTGGCGCACGGCGAGATCGAACGCTTCTCGCCGCTCGACGTGAGCGAGGCCACGCTGTTGTACGCCGCGGACGTGCTGAACCAGCGCTATCCCGATCTGGTGGTGGAGCCGGTGGTCGGTGACTTCACCCGGCACCTCGCCCGCCTGCCCCGCGGCGGGACCCGGCTCGTGGCGTTTCTCGGCGGCACGATCGGCAACTTCTACCTCGAGGAGCGCCGAGCGTTCCTCGGGGCCCTGGCCGACGTGCTCGAACCCGGAGACTGGCTGGCGCTGGGCGTCGACCTGGTGAAGCCCGTCGACCGCGTGCTCGCGGCGTACGACGATTCCCGGGGCGTGACCGACGCCTTCATCCGCAACGCCCTCGCCCACATCAACCGTGAGCTCGACGCCGACTTCGACCTCGGCAACTTCGAGTACGTGCCGCTGTGGGACGGCCGTGAACATCGCGTCGACATGCGGTTGCGGGCGGGTGAACCTGCACGCGCGCACATCGGTCGTCTCGGCATCGACATCGACGTCGAACCCGGGGAGGAGTTGCGCGTCGAGATCTCCACCAAGTTCGTCCCCGGGGACCTGGCCGCCGAGCTCGAGGACGCCGGATTCGGCAACGTCGAGTTCCTCACCGACGACCCGGACGACCCGGACTTCGGCCTCGCCCTCGCCCGCCGCCGCTGACCGTTGCATCCGGTGTCTGACACCGGATGCAACATCGGCCGGCGCCGCTGCCATCACGATCCGGGTCAGACCCCGATCGTGATGGACATCACGTGAGGCCGAGGCGGACGAACTGGTCGTCGGGGGCGTCGACGTCGGCGAGCGCGGTGCGCAAGAGATCGAGCATCTCGAGTTCGACCGCTTCGCCGTGGCGGTTCTCGGTCTCCTCCGGGTCGACGCCGAGGTCGTAGAGGTGATGATTGCCCACGTTGCGGCCGCCGCCGGCCCAGTACGGCAGCACGTCGCCCGCCGCGAAGGGTTGGCGGATCACGGGGATCTCCGAACCCGGCATGACGTCGAGCACGGCCCGGTGATCGGGCATCGGGAAGCGCATGTAGTCCTCGAGGCCCTTGTGGACCGGCATGGTCGACCAGCGGTTCGACCACATCGACAGCGGCATGTTGCCGTCGACCGGCGCCCGTGCGTACTTGCGCCGGCCGTCGGTGACCTGCACCCAGTTGCCGTACACGCCGCCGATCGCCCAGTCGCGCACCGACTCGGCCTCGCCCGTGAGCAGCGGCACCATCGAGCGCCCGTGCGTGGCGTGCGACTGCTCCACCCCGAACGCTGCAGCGATGGTGGCGTTGATGTCGACGTTGGTGGTGAGCGCATCGACGTCGCGCGGCGCTGCCCCCGGCCAGTGGATCATCAGTGGCGTGTGGCCGAGCGGCTCGAACTGGGGGATGCCCGGCTTGCCCCAGACGTCGGCCCGTTGGTGTCGGTCGGTCGTGGTCGCTCGCTCCTCGCCGAGGTAGTGACCGTGGTCGGTGCACACGATGACGGCCGTGGAGTCCCACAGGTCCTGACGGTCGATCTCGTCGAGCAGCCTGCCGAACCAGTGGTCGATCATCGAGAGCTTGCCGCCGTAGTTGGCGCGGATCTGACGGGCCTGCCGTTCGGTGATCGCACCCTTGGCCGTGCCGCCGACGATGTACGGCGGCCACACGAGACGGCCCGTCTCGAGTTCGTCGGGTGTGAGCGGCTCGTCGTCGTACATCGACGCCCACGGTTCGGGAGTGTCGAACGGTTCGTGCGGGTCGAACTCGTCGACGAACAGCATCCACCGGTCATGTGCCTCTGCGGCGTGTCGTAGCCACGATGCGGCCGACGCCATCGTCCGCGGGCCCGGGAAGTCCTCCTCGGCGCGGAACCACGTGCGGGCGTCGTCGTAGTGGCGGTGCCCGAACGACCGGTCGGCGATCCCGAGCTGATCACGCAGGAACCAACCGCCGTCGGCGGCGTTGGTGATCAGCGGCCGCCCGTCGGGTGTCAGCGTGGGCGCGCCGTGGGCGGACGGGTCGGGGTGCGTCTTCCACGGGTCGCCCTCGTGGCCGCGCAGGTAGTCCCAGCCGCTGAAGTCGGTGTGGTAGTTCTCGCCGCCGGTCTCGAACAGGTGCGGGTGGTCGGACACGAGCATCGTGGTGACGTCGGCCCGGCGCAGCGTGGCGGTGATCGACTCCTCCCAGAGCTCGATCGATCCCCACGGCTTCCAGAGGAAGTCCAGCGCCCCGACGAGGATGTCGTGGCGGGCGGGCATGCACGGCAACGAGCCGGTGACGTGGTTCGTGAAGCGAGACGAGCGGGCGGCGAACCGGTCGAGGTTCGGCGTGTCGAACTCGTCGCCGCCGTATGCCCCCACCATGTGCCGGTTCAACGAGTCGAGCAGCACGACGACCACGTTCTGCGGATCAGCCATCGCCCGACCGTAGTGCTACCGCGAGCGCGATCCGAGAAGCGACAGCGGGGTCAGACCCCGCTGTCGCTTCTCGGGTGGGTGGGGGCGGGAGTCCAGCAGGCTGCGGTGACCACCCGATCGTCGACGACGAGCCACACCGAGGTCGTGTCGGTGTCGTCCTGGGTGGCGACGACCAGGTCGACGTCGGTGTCGGGATCGAGGGGCGAGAGGTACTCGACCTCGCCGACACCACGCCGTGACCCGGCGGGGAGCACCTCCTCCACGGCCGCCCAGTGCGCCGCATTGTTCACGTGGCGGAGCGGGTCGATGTCGACCCGGCGGATCGGCCAGGGACGGCGCGTCGCATCCGGGGAGGGACGCGCAAGCGACAGCCGCGTCGACACCCGGCGACCGGCAGCGGCAGCGCCGTACAGCTCGTGAAAGGTGTCGGTCAGGTTGGTCGGCCGCCCCGAGGTGGGGTCGACGCGAATCCACAGGCTGACCGCTTCGATCGTCGCTCCACGCTCGCCGGAGATCGAGGTGCGACGCTCCGCCCAGCTCCGGCCCGTGCCCGAGCAGAACGTGGACAGCTCCAGTCGCTCGTCGAGCGATGCCGCACGTCGGACGTCGATCATCGTGCGCCGCACCACCCAACCGAAGGTGTCGTCCAACGGCGCGTCCGCGGTGTCGTCGGTCGCCACGTCCTGCAGGTAGCGGGCCGTGGCGTCGAGGCGGAGCCGGGCGCGGTCGTCGACGTCACCGAGCCGGACGGTGCGCGAGCGCGTCACGACACGGCCCGACGCGGGACGAGGCAGCAGTTCGACGGCAGGGAGGTCGGCGGGCATGGGCGCAACGGAACGTACCCGATGACCCCTCCGCCGCACCGTGAGCGTCCGCCCTCCGGGGCGGCGGGCGCTCCCTCCGCCGTCCCGGTTCGCAGCCGGCCGGTCACCTGTCTATGGTCGGCGCATGGCGTACGAGACGGTCACGGGATACTGCTGGCCACAGTCGGCCGCGGTGGGGGAGCGGGTGGCGCTGCACCTGTCGTCGGCGGGCGGAAGGCCCGTGTCGATCGAGGTCGCACGGATCGGCGCCGAGCGCGAGGTGGTGTTCGAGGAGCACGGCGTTCCGGCCGGTGACCACCCGACGCCGCCGGATGCCCCCGAGAGCGGGTGCGACTGGCCGGTCGCCGTCGAGATCGACGTCGACCCGTCGTGGCGCTCCGGCTACCACGAGGTGCTGCTCACGATCGACGTCGACGGCAGGCTCCGCCGCAGCCGGGCGTTCTTCGTGGTGCGTCCCGACCCCACCAGCACGACCGCCACGATCCTGTGGGCGCTCGGCACCAACACCTGGCACGCGTACAACGACGTCGGCGGCCGCAACCTCTACACCGGCGCCACACAGGCGTCGCTGCTGCGGCCCATGGCCCCCGGCTACCTGTCCAAGCCACCCGGCGCCGGCCAACGGGTGACCTCGCTGCATCCACCCGACCACCAGTCGGCTGCGCACGTCGGCTACCTCCGGTTGAACCACCTGTCGCCGTGGGGAGGCTCGGCCGGCTGGCCCAACTGGGAGCTGCCGTTCGTGCAGTGGGCCGAGCGGGAGGGCTACGCGATCGACATCGTCACCAACGCCGACCTCGAGGACCATCCCGAACTGCTCGCCACGCCGGGCTCGCCGTACTCGCTGTACCTGTCGATCGGCCACGACGAGTACTGGTCGGGACCGATGCGCGACACCGTCGAGGCCTTCATCGCTGCCGGCGGCCACGCGGCGTTCCTGTCGGGCAACACGGCGTTCTGGCAGGTACGGATGGAGCAGCCCGTCGAGCGGCCGGGTGGTTCCGGGGCGGGCCCCACCGATGGCCCCGCCTCGGTGATGGTCGGATACAAGGGTCGTTTCAAGGACGATCCGGTGTACGGCACCGACCGGCAGGCCGAGCTCACCACCATCTGGTCCGACCACCTCCTCGACCGGCCCGAGAACCACATGACCGGCGTCAGCTTCACCCGCGGCGGCTACCACCGCATCGGAAAGCGGGCCACCCGCGGCGCCGGGGGCTACACGCTGCACCGCCCGGAGCACTGGATCTTCGATGGCACCGGCCTCGACTACGGCGACGTGCTCGGCGCCGGCGCCACGATCGTCGGTTACGAGTGCGACGGATGCGACTTCACCTACCGCGACGGGCTGCCCTACCCCACCGGCGAGGACGGCACACCCGTCGGCTTCGAGATCCTCGGCAGCGCACCGGCTGCCCACTTCACCCGGACCACGGCGTCGCGCCCCCCGGCTCCGAACGAGCCGTCGGAGATCGAGTTCATCGCCTCACGGCTCTTCGACGACCGCGACCCGGCGAGCGTCGAGCGGATCGCCCACGGCCACGCCGTGCTCGGCAGCTACGTGTCGGCGGGCGGTGGCACCGTGGTCACGTCGGGCTGCACCGACTGGGTGTGGGGAGTCGCCGAACGCGATCCGCACGTCGAGCAGATCACCCGCAACATCCTCGACCGCCTGTCGACCGGCGGGGACTGATCCCACCCGCCGCAGACGACGGGGTCAGGCCTCGTCGCGGATCACCTTGATGCCGGTGGGATCCACCAGCGAGTCGAACTTCAAGCGGTTGTGACTGTGGCCCACGTGGTGCAGACCGAACGCCGACTGCAGCGCCGTGTACTGACCCATCGCGTCGAGGGCGTTGTTCACCGACTGCTTGGCCAGGGTGAGCCCGAACATCGGGCGCTTGGCGATGTGGGCCGCCATCTCGAGCGTGGCCGACTCGAGCTCGTCTCGGGGCACCACCTTGTTCACCATGCCGTGCTGCAGGGCCTCCTGCGCGGTGATCGCCCGTCCGGTGAACAGCATCTCCTTGGCGAGCCGCGCACCGGCCTCGTACGGGTGGGTGAAGTACTCGTGTCCGTTGACCCCGAAGGCCACGACGGGATCGGAGAACGTGGCCTCCTCCGAGCAGACCACGAGGTCCATCGGCCACACCAGCATCAGTCCGCCGGCGATCACCTTGCCCTGCACCGAGGCGATGGTGGGCTTGGGGATGTTGCGCCACCGCCAGCACATCCCCACGTACATCTCGGCCTCGCGCGCCATGTACCCCTCGGCGCCGTCGGCGTCGAAGTGGCACTGGGTGCCGATGGTGTGCAGTTCGTCCATGTCGGGATCGAGGTCGGCGAGGTCGTGGCCCGAGGAGAAGTGCTTGCCGTCGGCGGCGAGCACGATGCAGCGCACGTCGGTGTCGTGCGCCGCCACGTCGAACGCCTCGTTGACCTCGGAGATCATGAGGTAGTTCTGGGCGTTCGCCATCTCGGCGCGCGCCAGGGTGATGCGGCCGACACCGGCGGCCGGCGTGTCGTAGCGGACGTGGTTCCAGTCGGTCATGTCACGATCCTCGTCGTCAGGCCGACGGGGCGAGCGCCTCGAGGACGTTCCAGTCGAGGTCGAGCGGGCCGTCCGTGGACACCGGCTGGATGCACACGTGGTCGGCGCCGGCGTCGTAGTGCGCCTGCACGCCCGCCCGCACCCGATCCTCGTCACCCCACACGATCACGTGGTCGACGAAACGGTGGGCGCGCTGTTCGATCTCGTCGTCGGTGAACCCCAGCCGGATCCAGCTGTTGCGGTAGTTGGGCAGGCCGGCGTAACGGTCGATCTGCACGTTGGCGGCGGCTCGGGCGGCATCGGCGTCGGTCGACAGCACCACCTTCTGTTCCACGCACAGCAGAGCGTCGGGGCCGATCGCCTCTCGTGCTTCGGCGGTGTGCTCGGGCGTGGTGAAGTAGGGGTGGGCGCCGTCGGCCGCGGTGGCCGACAGCTCGAGCATCTTGGGGCCCAGAGCTGCGAGCAGGCGCAGCGGGGGCTCGTCGGGCCTCACGGAACCGAACGGGGAGTTGTCCATCGCCGCCAGGTACTCGCGCATCTTGGTGAGCGGCTTGGAGTAGTCGAGGCCGCGCAGCCCGGCCACCATCGGGCCGTGGCTCACGCCGAGCCCCAGCACGAACCGCCCGCCGGTCTGCTCGCCGAGGGTGTTCGCCGCCTGCATCATCGGGCCGGGGTGACGGTGGAAGATGTTGGCGATGCCGGTGGCGAACTGGAGATTCTCGGTCTGCGAACCGAGCCAGGCGATGTGGGCGAACGGGTCACGGCCCACGGTGTCGGGCAGCCAGAGCGTGGAGTACCCGAGCGACTCCACCCGGCCCGCCATCTCCGCCGCCTGTCCGGCGCTCATGGCATCGGTGAAGTACCAGATCCCGAGGTTGGAGGGTCCGCCGGTCAGTCGATCTCGTGCGCTCATCCGGCCGACACTACGAAACCGTCGCCGCCCGTCGTCAGTCCGGATGGGCCGTTCCCGCGATGACGGTGCCGCCGAGAACCACGTTTGCGTTGCAGGAACTTCGGGACGTCCCGACAATTCCGTCACGCAAACGATGGATGGGTGGCCTGGCGCATGCATCGATCGCCGGTACGAGGGGTAGTTCACCGGACATGGCCGATCACGATCCCGTGCCCGGTGGCGGTCATCGCCGATCCACGATGCGGGTCCGCGCCGGCGAGGCCCGCCATCACGTGGTCGACCCGCCGCTGCGCGCCTTCCTGCGCCACCACGTGTGGATCCACACCAGCCTCGGGCTGCTCGGCAACGCCGCTTTCGTGGTGGGTTCCGTTCTGTTCCTGTGGGAGTCGACGAACACACCCGGCGTGTGGCTGTTCATCGTCGGCTCGTCGGGGATGCTGCTGGAGAGCATCGGACGGGCGATCGTGAACGCCGATCCCGACCCCTGAACGGGTCCGGACGGGCGATCAGTCGAGGGGGACGGCCAGATGGGGTGGACGGTGGGCCAGCCAGTCGCCCGAGGGGATGGGAGTCAGCTCCAGGCCGTGGCCGTAGGCATAGGCCCAGGCCGTGTGACCGTGGCCGGTGCGGACGGTCACGCGGGAGTACTCGCCACCGACCACGTCCTCCACCTCGTCGAGAACGTCCAGCGCCCGCTCGAGCGAGGCCTCGAGGAGGATGAACGACTGACCGTGGATCGTGCCGTGAACCGTGCCGTCGCCGGCGCCGTGGGTCGAGTACCCACCGCCGTCGAACACGGCAGCGGGATAGTCGAAGCCCGTGTCGTACAGCGTGCCGGGCACGGTGTCGGGCCACCCCTCGTCGACCACGAACGGCGCCAGCAGGTGCCACCGCACGTCAGCGGGTCGCAGCGTGCCGTACACGAACAGGTGCGGGATCGGCTCGTTCATCTGCAGCGATGGGTCGGGGGATGTGCGAATCCTGGGACGGGTCGGGCGATGAGCGAGACCCCGCGGGGTCTCGCTCATCGCCGATGACCGTGTGTCAGCCCTTGGCCTCGGTGAAGGCGTCCGAGAAGTTGATCTCGAAATCGCCGGTGTCCTCGATCAGCTCGAGGCTCTCCTCGCCACCGGGCAGCACGTTCGGGTCCTCGAGGAAGGCCAGCAGGTCCTCGTCGAGGAACGGCTTCGCCGCCTCGTTGGGCGTGGTGTAGAAGTTCCAGTTGGCCAGCGCTGCGCCCTGCTCGCCGTCCATCAGCCAGTTGATGAACGTGTGCGCGGTGCACGGATGCGGGGCGTCGAACGGGATCGCCATGTTGTCGATCCAGCGGGTGCCGCCTTCCTCGGGCACGAAGTACTGGTACTGGTCGGTGCCGCCCTCTGTCTCCAGGATCTGGGTGAACATGTCACCGGAGAAGCCGTGGCCGATCGCCGTCTCCCCGGATGTGAGCAGCTCGTCGGCGGAGTCGGTGTTGAACGCCGCCAGGTTGCCCCGGGCGTCGGCGATCAGATCGCGAGCTTCGTTCAGCTCGTCCTGGCTCGTGGTGTTCAACGAGTACCCCAGGTACTTCAGCGCGGCACCGAGCGTTTCGCGCGGGTCGTTGAGCAGCGAGATGGCGCCGCTGTACTGGCCGGCGATCTCCGGGTCGAACACGAGGCCCCAGCTCCGCGGGAAGTCCTCGCCGACGACGGCGGTGTCCACGGCCAGGCCGGTGGTTCCGGCCTGGTAGGGCACCGAGTAGGCGCCGTCGGGATCGTAGGGGAGCCCCGTGAACTCCTCGGACAGGTTGACGAGGTTGGGGATCGCGTCCTTGTCGAGTGGCTGGACGAACTCACCGGCGATCATGATCGACACCATGTAGTCGGACGGCACGATCACGTCGTAGCCGGAGTTGCCCGCCTGGATCTGGGGCAGCATCGCCTCGTTGGAGTCGTAGACGTCCATCGTGGCGCTGATGCCGTACTCGTCGGCGAACGCCTGCAGCTGATCGGGGTCGATGTACTCGGCCCAGTTGTACAGGGCCAGGTCGCCGTCGACTTCGTCGACCGCACACGCGGCGGTCTCCATGTCGCCGCTGTCCGCGTCGCCGCTGTCCGCGGCATCGTCGCCGCCGGCCTCGGTCGACTCGGTGTCGCCGCCATCGCTGGCGCTGTCGTCGTCGTCGCTCCCGCAGGCCCCGGCCACGAGGGCCAGGGTGAGCGGCACGGCGGCGAGGCGCAGTGTGCGTCGGGTGGTGGGTCGTGTGCGCTTCATGGTTCTCCCTCTTGGTTGTTCACGCTTGCTGGTTGTTCACGCTTGTTCGTTGTTCACGTCCGGCCACCGTCGTGTGCGTCGCAACGGTGGCACCCGGATGCTTTCGGCATCCGAGATCATGTCGCTCCTGGCCGCTGATGTGGCCGCGCCAGGAGGGTTGTCACGTTGCTGTCATCCTCCGGTGATGGAGACGGGTCGGCGGTCGTGGCCGTCGTCGACGACGCCGACGTCGTCGAGGTCGAGTGGGTCCTCGTTGGGGTCGGGCTCGGGGTTCGCCCGCCCGCTGCCGCCACCGCGCTGCAGCAGCAACGACAGCAGCACCAGCACGATCGACACGGTGAGCATCACCACCGAGACCGAGTTGATCAGCGGCGTCACGCCGCGGCGGATCAGGCCGAACACGTAGACCGGCAGCGTGGTCGACCCCGGCCCGGCAGCGAACTGGGTGACCACCACGTCGTCGAGCGACAGGGTCAGTGCGAGCAGTGCGCCGCCGGCCACACCCGGCGCGATGAGCGGCAGGGTGACGTGGCGGAACGTCTTCCAGCGCGTCGCGTAGAGGTCGAGCGCCGCCTCCTCGAGTTTCTCGTCCATGCCGGCGAGACGGGCGCGCACCACGACCGACACGAAGCTGATGTTGAACGCGATGTGGCTCACCACGATCGTCGTGAACCCCTTCGTGAGCTGGACACCGAACGCCGAGTCGATGAGGTCGAGTGCCTGCGAGAAGAACAGCAGCATCATCACGGCCATCGTCACGTCGGGGATGATGATCGGCAGGTAGAGCAGCGCGTCGAACACCCGCTTGCCGCGGAACGTGAAGCGCTCCAGTGCCAGCGCTGCCATCGTGCCGAGCACGACCGAGATCACCGTGGAGGCGATGGCGACCCTCAGCGACACCCAGATCGCGTCCTGGATGGGCTCGTTGTCGAGGAACTCGCGGTACCAGTCGAGGGTGAAGCCGCCCCACGTTCCCACGTTGCGGTTGTCGCTGAACGAGAACACGAACAGCAACACGATGGGGGCGTAGAAGAAGACGTACACCAGCACGGCATTGCTGCCGAGCAGGAACCTGGTGAGCCCCTTGGGTTTGGCCGTGCTCTCGCTCACGACGTCTCGTCCCCGTCGGATGCCGGGCGCGGTGTCGCAGCCATGCCGGTCACAACGTCCGTCCACCCTTGCGGAAGTAGAGGATCGTGGCGAACAGCATGATCACGGTGAGGGTGAACGACAGCGACGCCCCCACCGGCCAGTTCCGGGCGGTGAGGAACTGGGTGACGATGTAGGAGCCCATCAGCGTGGTCTTCGCCCCGCCGAGGATCTCGGGTGTGACGTAGGCGCCGAGGCTCGGCACGAACACCAGGATCGACCCGGCGATCACACCGGGCATCGACAGCGGCAACAACACCCGGCGGAACGTCTGCCAGCCCGACGCGTAGAGGTCACGGCTCGCCTCCACCAGCCCCAGGTCGATCCGCTCGATCGACGCGTACAGCGGCAGGATCATGAACGGCAGGAATCCGTAGACGAGGCCCAGCACCACGGCCGTCGGGGTGAACAGGATGCGTGTCTCGCCGAGGCCGATCGCCTCCGTCATGCGCGAGAACGGCCCGTCGGTGCCGAGCAGCACCCGCCACGCGAAGTTGCGCACGAGGAAGTTCGACCAGAACGGGATCATCACGAACACCAGCATCAGGTTGCGCACCATCGGTGTCCGCGTGGCGAGGAAGTAGGCAAAGGGATACGCCACCACCAGGCAGATCAAGGTGGTGAGGATCGCCAACCACAGCGAGCGGAACAGGATGTCGCGCACCAGCGGTTCGGTGAGCTTGCGGTACGCGTCGAGGTTCCAGCCCGACAGCTCGGTGTCCCCGAACCGGTTCCTGGTACCGAACGAGTAGATCATCACGATCACCAGCGGCACCGCGAAGAAGATCACGAGATAGGCGTAGGCCGGGAGGGCGATCAGGAACCCGCGCCGCGACTTGGCCTTCTCGGCGGCCGCTTCGAACTCGGGGGTGGCGACGGCCGCATCGCCGTCGTCGGCCACGGCGGTCGTCGGCCCCGACGACGGAGGAGGTGCCTCGGTCACCGTCACGGCATCACCATCCGGTCGCCATCACTCGGCCACCATCACTCGGCCACCACGGCGACGGCCCGGTCGTCCCAGGAGACGGTGACCTCGTCACCGCGCTGGTGGCGGCGTGCGTCGGGTCGGTTCTCCTCGCGCACGTCGATCTCCATCCAGTCGATCGCCACCCGGTACACGATGGCGTTGCCGAGGTACGTGGCACCCTCGATCACCCCGTCGACGGCCGACCGGCCCGGTGGCGTCTGCGAACGTTCGGTGATCGAGGCGCGCTCCGGGCGCAGGATCACCGACACCTCGGTGCCCTTCGGCAGGCCGGTGGCCAGGGGGACGCGGGCGCCGTTGGCCAGACAGACCACGTCGTGGTCCTCCACGGTGCCGCGCAGGAGGTTGGTCTGTCCGATGAAGTCGGCCACGAACCGGTTGACCGGGCGCTCGTAGATGGCTTCGGGAGGATCCACCTGGAGCAACCGGCCCTCGTCCATCACGGCGATGCGGTCGCTCATGGTGAGCGCCTCTTCCTGGTCGTGGGTGACGAACACGAACGTGATGCCGAGGCTGCGCTGGAGGTCCTTCAGTTCACCCTGCATCTGCTCACGCAACTTGAGGTCGAGTGCACCGAGCGGCTCGTCGAGGAGCAGCACCTTGGGGCTGTTCACGAGTGCCCGCGCCAGGGCGATCCGCTGCTGCTGGCCACCCGACAGCTGGGTGGGTGAGCGCATCGCCATGTGGCCGAGACGCACCAGTTCGAGTGCCTCGCCGACACGTGTGCCGATCTCGCGCTTGGGCACCTTCTGCATCTTCAACCCGAACGCCACGTTGTCGAAGATGTTCAGGTGCGGGAACAGCGCGTAGTTCTGGAAGACCGTGTTCACCGGCCGCTTGTTGGGCGGCAGCGTGCCGACCTCCTGCCCGAAGATCGTGAGGCTCCCCTGGGTGGGGAACTCGAGCCCGGCGATCATGCGCAGCGTGGTGGTCTTGCCGCATCCCGACGGGCCGAGCATCGCGAAGAACTCGCCGTCGGCGATGTCGAGGCTGACGTCGTCGACCGCGACGACGTCGCCGAACCGCTTGGTGATGTTGCTGATCCCCACCGCCGTGGCGGCCGTCGGCGCCGGCGCGGTCGGTTCGGTGTCGGCGAGATCGGTCACCGGGCCCCCCAGGTGTAGGTCTGTTTGACGAGTCGAAGGTAGTTGAACAGCTCGACGTCACGGACCCCCTGCAGCGGCCTGATGTCGTCGTTGACGAATCGCAGCAGATGGTCGGCGTCGGAGCACACGATCTCGGCGAGGATGTCGAACCGGCCGGCAGCGATCACGAGGTAGCTGACCTCCTCGATCTCGGCGAGGGCGTCGGCCACCTGGATCACGTCGCCGTCGACGGCGATGCCGACCATGGCGGGATAGTCGAATCCCAGCGTGGACGGATCGGTGACGGCCACCACCTGCATCGCGCCTCGGTCGATGAGCCGGTTCACCCGCTGGCGCGTGGCCGCCTGTGACAGCCCCACGCGCCTCGACAGTTCGGTGTAGGGCATGCGGCCGTCGATCTGCAGTTCCTGCACGATGGCGCGGTCGACTCCGTCGAGCGTGACGTTCGTGTCGGTCACGATGGTGTCCCGCACAGCTCGGGGAGTCGTTCACTGGCTTCGGTGAGCGCCTGCCGGAGCACGTCGCCGATCACGCCGAACTCCTCCGGGCCGGCGATCAGCGGCGGTGAGAGTTGGATCACCGGTTCGCCGCGGTCGTCGGCGCGGCAGATCAGCCCCAGTTCGAAGAGCCGGTTCGAGAGCACGCCGCGCAGCAGGGCATCGGCCTCCTGGGGGCTGAACAGGGCCCTGGTGTCGCGGTCCTTCACCAGTTCGATCGCGTAGAAGTAGCCCGTCCCGCGCACCTCGCCGACGATCGGGATGTCGGAGAGGTCGTCGAGCACCTTGCGGAACATGGCCTCGTGATCGAGCACGTGCTGGTTGATGTCCTCGGCCTCGAACACGTCGAGACTGGCGAGCGCCACCGCACACGACAACGGATGGCCACCCCAGGTGATGCCGTGCAGATAGGTGTCGGCACCGGGCCCGAGGAACGGCTCGGCGACCCGGTCGTTCACCAGCAGGGCTCCGAGTGGGGCGTAACCGGAGGTGATGCCCTTGGCGACCGTGATCATGTCGGGCCGGGCGTCGAAGCGGGCCGATCCGAACATGTGCCCGAGTCGGCCGAACGCACAGATCACCTCGTCCGACACGAACAACACGTCGTGGCGGTCGCAGATCTCGCGCACCTGCTGGAAGTACCCGTCGGGCGGCACGAAGCAGCCGCCGCCGTTCTGGACCGGCTCGAGGAACACGGCGGCCACGGTGTCGGGGCCCTCGCGGACGATCATCCGCTCGATGTCGTCGGCGCACGACATGGTGCAGGAGCCGGCGTGCCGGCAGAGGCTGCACCGGTACTCGTTGGTGTTCGCCACCTTGAGCGCGCCGGGCACGAGCGGTTCGAACGGTGCCTTGATCGCCGGGATGCCGGTGATCGACAGCGCACCGAGCGTGGTGCCGTGGTAGGCGAGATGTCGGCTGACCACTTTGTACTTGCCCGGCTTGCCCATCGCCTGCCAGTACTGGCGGGCCAGCTTCCAGGCCGATTCCACGGCGTCGGATCCGCCGGTGGTGAAGAACACACGGTTCACGTCGGGCGGGGCGTGACCAGCGAGCCGGGCCGCCAGTTCGACGGCGGCGGGGTGGGCGAACGTCCAGATCGGGAAGTAACCGAGAGTGGCCGCCTGGGTGGCAGCTGCCTCGGCGAGTTCGGTGCGGCCGTGGCCGAGCTGGTTGGTGAAGAGCCCGGCGAGGCCGTCGAGGTAGCGGCGGCCCTGGGCGTCGAAGACGTAGCAGCCCTCGCCCCGCTCGATCACGCGCAGCTCGCGCGTCGAGGCGTCGAGGTTGGTGAAGTGTCCCCACAGGTGTTGCGCGGCGTCGCCGTGCACCGTGTGGGGAGCGTCGCTGGGCGGCTCGACCACGTGCGAATTCAACACCACACGGCAGGGGAGTGCAACCGGATCTGTTGCTGCAGTGTGAACGGACGATCACATCCGTCGTGGAGTGGCTGACGGGACTCTTGATCAGTGGTGCGCCGCAGGGCAGTATGGCGCCATGAGCGCAAACGGACCGGGACATGCGAACTTCGTGGGTGGCGAGTGGCGGCAGGCGGTGACCGGAGCGACCGACACGGTGCTCAACCCGGCCACCGGCGATGTCCTCGGCGAGGTGCCCGCGAGTGATGCCGCCGACGTCGATGCCGCAGTACGCGCTGCGTCCGACGCCTTCGAGTCGTGGTCGAACACGACGCCTCGCGAGCGCAGCGAGATTCTTCACAAGGTGGCCGACGTCATCACCGCCAACATCGACGAGCTGTCACGCATCGAGTGCGAGAACGTCGGCAAGCCCGTCGGCATCGTCGAGTTCGAGATGGATCTCACGATGGACAACTGGCGCTTCTTCGCGTCGGCGCCGCGCTTCCTCGAGGGCAAGGCGGCGGGGGAGTACATGGAGGGCTACACGTCGTACGTCCGTCGTGATCCGATCGGTGTGATCGGTTCGATCGCACCGTGGAACTACCCGCTCAACATGGCCACCTGGAAGCTCGGGCCCGCCCTGGCGGCCGGCAACACGGTGGTGCTGAAGCCGTCCGAGCTCACCCCGTTCACGGTGTTGAAGCTCGCCGAACTCACCGCCGACATCCTGCCGCCCGGCGTGCTCAACGTGGTGTGTGGCGACGGCGGCACCACCGGCGTCGCGCTGTGCGAGCATCCCGGCGTGGCGATGGTGTCGCTCACGGGCAGCGTGGGTGCCGGCAAGTCGGTGGCACGCACCTCGGCCGAGACGCTCAAGCGGGTGCATCTCGAACTCGGCGGCAAGGCGCCGGTGATCATCTTCGACGACGCCGACATCGACGCCGCCGTGGAGATGCTGAAGGGGATGGCCTACTACAACTCGGGCCAGGACTGCACCGCCCCGTGCCGGGTGCTCGCCGGCGCCAAGGTGCACGACGACTTCGTCAACCAGCTCACCGACGCCGTGGCGAGCATCGACGTCGGCGATCCGATGGCCGAGTCCACCGAGATGGGTCCGGTGATCTCGGGCGTGCATCGTGAGCGTGTCGCCGGCTACGTCGACCGTGCGGTCGAAGCCGGCGCCGAGGTCACCACGGGCGGTTCGGTGCGCAGCGGTGCCGGGTTCTTCTACGAGCCCACGGTGGTCGCGGGCGTCGATCAGGCTGCGGAGATCGTCCAGCGTGAGGTGTTCGGACCGGTGGTGACCGTGCAGTCGGTGCAGGACGAGGAGACGGCGCTCGCCTGGGCCAACGACGTCGACTACGGCCTGGCGGCCAGCGTGTGGACGTCCGACGTCGGGCGGGCGATGAGGATGAGCAAGGCGTTGCAGTTCGGAACCGTCTGGGTGAACGACCACATCCCGATCGTGTCGGAGATGCCCCACGGTGGCTTCAAGCAGTCGGGGTACGGCAAGGACATGTCGATGTACGCGGTGGAGCACTACACCGAGGTCAAGCACGTCATGATCAAGCACTGACCTCCAGCGATGAGCGATCGGCCCGACGGTGTGGCCGGTGGCTCATCGCAGGTCGGAGGCGCGGGCGGGCCGGTTGTCGCCGCGAGACCGCTCGCCGGCGACGGAGTGCTCGTCGCCGCCGGGGCGCTGGTTGTTGCCGGCGGGGCGGTGGTTGTTGCCGCCGGGGCGATCGGTCCCGGCCGGGTCGGTGGAGTCGTGTGCCGCCTCCTCGGCGTCGAGCTGACGCTGCAGCGACGGTGCCGCCACTCCGATCACGTCGCCCTCGGTCGGCAGCGGATCGTTCCGGCAGAGGAAGGCCATCCGCCCCTCGATCACCCGCACCATCGGGATGAACAGGCCGTCCGCCACGGCCTGCTCGATCAACGCGCCACCGCGCGCACCGCGCACCCGCCATCCCTGCCGCGACCGTTCGTCGAGCGTGGCGTAGGTGATGCCGTCGATCCCGACGAGGCGACCCAGGTACTCCTCGGGCACCGAGTCGCCGGTGCGTCGCTTCCCCGGTGTGAGCTGGAACACCTCCCGGCGCCCGAACACCCGGGCGAACCGGGCCGTGGCCAGGGCGTTGACCTCGTCGTTCGACGTGAAGGCCAGCAGCCGACCGATGCCACGCAGGTCGAGATCGTGGGCGGCCTCGTCGGCCAGCACGCTCATCCGTCGGGCCGGCAGCCCGGCTGCGATCGCCCGCGTCACGTTGTACGGGTCGGTGTCGACCATGAGCACCTTGATGTCGCGCTTGGCCAGCTCGCCGGCCAGGCCTCTCGCCGTGGCGTGGGACCCGGCGATGAGGATGCCGTTCGCCTGCGCCTCGGCCAGCCCCAGCTTGCGTGCCGCCGGGCCGGCCATGAAGCCGTACACCACGATCGTGCCGATGATCACGAGGAAGACGATCGGCACGATCTTCGCCGCGTCCGGAACGTTCTCCTCCTCGAGCCGGAGTGCGAAGATCGCCGACACGGCCGCCGCCACGATGCCCCGCGGGGCCATCGTCATCAGGAACACCCGCTCGCGCCACGACAGCGACGACCGCACCGTCGACACGATGACGCTCAACGGCCGGGCGACCAGCACCAGCAGCACGAGGAATCCGAGGGCCGGCAGCAGGACGTCCTGCAAGGCCTCGGCCTCGATCCGGGCCGCGAGGAGGATGAACAGCGCGGAGATGAGCAGGGTGCGCAGGCTCTCGTTGAACTCGAGCACCTGACGGATCGTGGAGCTCTCCCGCCGGGCCAGGTACATGCCGAGCACGGTGACGGCCAGCAGGCCCGCCTCCTCCTGGACCTCGTTGCTCGCCACGAACGACGCGACCACGAACGCGAACGTGACGGGAATCGCCAGCTGATCGGGGATCATGAACCGTTGCAGGGCGGTGTCGAGTGCCAATGCTGCGGCGAGCCCGATTCCGACGCCTGCGACGACGGTGAGGATCACCACTCCGATCACCGTGGACACGGCTTCGCCGGGCGCATCGGTGAGGACGATCTCGAACGCGATCAGTGCGGCCGTTGCGCCGATCGGATCGATCAGCACACCCTCGGCGCGCAGGATCGGCCCGGTGGTACCCGTCGGTCTCACGAAGCGCAGCAACGGTCCCACGACGGTGGGCCCGGTCACCACCAGCACGGCGCCGAGCACGATCGCCGCCTGGTTGGAGATCCCGAAGATCTCCCGTGCCCCGTACCAGCCCACCAGGAAGGTCATCACGGCGCCGATGGAGATCAACCGGCGCACGACGCTGCCGGTGTTGCGGAGCTCGCGCGGTGGAAGGTCGAGGCCACCTTCGAAGAGGATGATGGCCACCGCCAGCGACACCAGCGGGAACAGGGTGCCACCGAGCAGCTCGTCGGGATCCACGAGACCCAACCCCGGTCCGAGCGCGAGCCCGGCGAGCAGCAGGGCGATGATGGAGGGGATCTGCGTCTTCCACGCCAACCACTGCGCGAGCATCCCGGCGCCGAGGATCAGCGCCAACGTGGGCCCGACGGTGGATTCGCCGGCGGCGACGAGGGCGGGTGTCATCCGGTCGCAGCGTAGTGCCGGCATGCGAGCCGCCGAACCCCGGCTGGTCCCGGTGCCCGTGTGGCGCCGCCGGCGCTACGGTCGGGTCGATGGCCGCTCGCATCCAACGCATCACCTTTCCCGGCAGTCTCGGAGCCGAACTGGCGGGTCGACTCGATCTTCCCGCCGGACCGGCGAAGGCTTTCGCCCTGTTCGCCCACTGCTTCACGTGCTCGAAGGACATCGCCGCCGCCTCCCGGATCGCCAACGCGCTCACCGACGCCGGCTTCGGTGTGTTGCGGTTCGACTTCACCGGACTCGGCATGAGCGGCGGCGAGTTCGAGAACACCAACTTCTCCTCGAACACCGACGACATCGTGGCGGCCGCCGACTGGTTGCGGGCCCACCACCGTGCGCCGCAGGTGCTGATCGGACACTCGCTCGGCGGTGCTGCGGTGCTGGCCGTGGCAGGTGAGATCCCCGAGGTGCGGGCCGTGGCCACGGTCGGTGCTCCTGCGAGCCCGGCCCATGTCACCGGCGTGTTCTCCTCGTCGCTCGACGAGATCGAGTCGAACGGAGTCGCCGACGTGCAGCTGGCGGGCCGGCCGTTCACGATCCGCAAGCAGTTCGTCGACGACCTGCGCAACCACGTGGTCACCGACCGGGTGCGCACCCTGAAGCGGGCGCTCCTCGTCCTGCACTCGCCGATCGACAACACGGTGGGCATCGACAACGCCGCCGAGATCTTCCAGGCGGCGAGGCACCCCAAGAGCTTCGTCTCGCTCGACGGTGCCGACCACCTGCTCACCGGCGCCGGCGACGCAGCGTTCGCGGCGTCGATGATCGGCGCCTTCGCGGCGCGCTACGTGGTCGACGAGAGCGGCGCCCTCGAGGCGCCCCGAGCCGCCGCCCCGGTGGTGGTCGCCGAGACCACGCAGGGGCCGTTCCTCAACCACGTGGTGGTCGGCCGCCACCGGCTGCTCGCCGACGAACCCGAGTCGATCGGCGGATTCGACGCCGGGCCGTCGCCGTACGACTTCCTCGGTGCGGCCCTCGGCGCCTGTACGTCGATGACGCTGCGGATGTACGCGGACCGCAAACAACTCCCGCTCGATCGGGTGTCGGTGGAGGTCACGCACGGCAAGGTCCACGCCGACGACTGCGTCGAGTGTGCCGACAGCGAGCTGCTGTCGGGCCGGTCGGGCATGATCGACCGTTTCGAGCGGGTGATCCGGGTCGACGGTGCAGATCTCACCGACGCCGACCGCACCAAGCTCCTCGCCATCGCCGACAAGTGTCCCGTCCATCGCACACTCGAATCGGCGAGTTCCATCGTCACGCAGCTCGCCGACGTGCCGACGGCGGGCCGATGAACCCGTCGCAGGCCGGTGCGGTCGGCGGCGACGACCGGCTCGACATCGCGGTCGACGAGTTGCGGCGGGCGTGGGCCCACACCGACGCGCTCTGGCTCGACCTCGACGACGACGGACTCCGCTGGCGTCCCCACGCGGAGGCGAGCGCGATCGGTTGGCACCTGGGTCACCAGGCGGCGGTCGGCCACTACATGGTGCGCAACCTGCTCGCCGCCGAGGTCAGCCCGGATCCGGACCTCGATCGGCTGATGGACAGCGCCACCCCCGAGCCCGACCGCGGGGATCTCCCGTCGCGGCAGCGCCTCGCCGACTACCGCGCCGCCGTCGCCGGGCGGATCGTGGCGCGAGTCGACGACGTCCGTGGCGGTCGCGTCGGTGCACCCGACCAGTTGAGGGTGGTCGCCCTCACGCTGGTCACGGCGCTGGTGAATCACGAGTACCAGCACGACCAGTGGATCGCCGAGGTCCGCACGCGGGATCTCGGCCACGAGCTGCCGGCGCCGCCCGAGTCGCCCTGGTTGACGACGATCGACGGCTACGTCGTGCTCGACGTCGACGCAGCTGCCGGCTGACCGTCGCCCGATTCCGCGGCCGTCGTGGCCGTCGCCGGTGTCATGCCGGGTCGGTCGGCATTGGCCTGGGTCACGGTCTGCTGTGCCGCTCGCTTCTCGGGCGGCACGATCCGGTCGAGCGACCCCTCCCGGTGGCGCACGAGCGCAGCGTTCAGCTCGGCGCTCATCAGCGTCGCGATGGCGATGATGCTCAACCAGGTGATCAGGCCGAGCACGATGGCGAAGTTGCCGTAGGTGTCGCTGGCGTTGTTCTGGATCTCGTCCACCAGCCACACACCGATCTGCTGCAGCAGGCTGTAGACGGCGCCGGCGATGATCGCGCCGGGCCACACGTCGCCCCAGCCGGGGTCGGCCGAGGTGAGGTAGCGGTACATCGCGGCGACCGCCGCCACGTGGACGACGAGGGTGGCGAGGATCAGCAGGACGTCGGCGCCGGCCGGGAGGTCGATCGCCCGGACGACGGTGGCGATGGCGATGCTGCCCACCTGGGCGCCGCCCAGGATCAGCATGCCCACCAGCGCTCGCCCCCGCTGTACCGGCATCGAGGCGCGGTGGTCGACGGAGACCTCCCAGGTGTCGTCGAGGGCCCCCTGCAGGCCGACGAACGCCCGGCTCGCCGACCAGAGGGCACCGCCGAGACCGATGATCAGCGCCCAGATGTTTCCGTCGAGCGATGCGGGGTCCTCGGCCAACTGCTGTCCGATCACCGGGATGTCGTTGAGTGCCCCGTCGATGATGCGCTGCTGGAGTTCCTCGTTGTCCTCCAGGACGAACCCCAAGATGGTGGTGGCGGCCAGCATCAACGGGAAGATCGACAGGAACGTGAAGAACGCCAGGACCGATGCGTTGCGCCCGGTGATGTGGCGGCGCCAGCCGTCGAGGGTCTCCACGATCACGTCGACGACCGCTGATCGCCGGCGGATGTCCATCACCTTGTCACTGGTGGTCCACGGCATGGTCCGTCACTCCTGTCGTGTTGGCGTCCGGGTGGCCCGATGATCGCGCATCGTCGGCGGAGATACCCGATCCCGTCGGGCCCCATTCCAGGCTCCAGTCCACCGGTTGGCGTCCGGCGGCGACGAGCGCCTCGTTGGCCCGGCTGAACGGCCGGCTGCCGAAGAAGCCGTTGTGTGCCGACAGCGGGGAGGGGTGAGCGGACTCGATCACTGCGTGACGGTCGGCGTCGATCAGCGCCTTCTTGCGTCGTGCCGACGCCCCCCACAGGATGAACACCACCCTGTCGGATTTCGCGTTCACCGCGTCGATCACCCGGTCGGTGAACGTCTCCCATCCCCGCTTCTGGTGCGACGCGGCCTGACCGGCGCGCACGGTGAGAGTGGCATTCAGCAGCAGGACGCCCTGGCGGGCCCAGGCCTCGAGATTGCCGTGGTCCGGAATCGGCAGACCCAGGTCGGCGTGCAGTTCCTTGTGGACGTTGGCCAGTGACGGAGGGACGCGCACGCCGCGCTGCACCGAGAAGCACAGCCCGTGTGCCTGGCGGGGGCCGTGATAGGGGTCCTGGCCGAGGATCATCACGCGGGTGTCGGCGTACGACGTGAGATGCAGTGCCGCGAACACCTGGTCGGCAGGTGGATACACCGTGTGGTGGCGACGCTCCTCGTCCACGAACGACTGCAGCTCCGACCAGTACGGACGGTCGAACTGGTCGCGCAGCAGCGGGTTCCAGTCGGTCGTCGGCATGGCGCACCGTGCTATCACGTCGGCGCCGCGACGTCACTGCCGGCAAGGTCGCGGCGGTGCACACACGAGGCGTCTCCGGCTCACGAGATCGGCTGGTTCGAGGACGGGTCGGGTGGGCGTAACGTGGCGGTGTGTTCGACCACCTCGACCGCATGCCGCTCGCCACACTGCCGACCCCGCTCGAGCAGGGCCCGCCCCTCGAAGGTGGTGCACGTCTGTGGGTGAAACGCGACGACCTCACCGGGCTCGGCGGTGGTGGCAACAAGGCTCGCAAGCTGGAGTTCCTGTGCGGTGACGCGATGGCCACCGGCGCACGAGCCCTCGTCACGGTGGGTGCGGCACAGTCGAACCACTGCCGGATGACGGCGGCGGCCGGAGCCCGGCTCGGCCTGGAGGTGCACCTGGTGCTCTCCGGCGACCGGCCGGCGGAGGCCACGGGGAACCAGCTGCTGTCCACCCTGTTCGGTGCGCAGTTCCACTTCACGGGTGCCGAGGAGAGCCACTGGGGCGAACTCGAGATCGCCCGCGAAGCGGTGACCGGCCAGCTCACGGCCGAGGGCCTCGCCCCGTACTCGATCCCCGTCGGCGGCAGCACCGACGTCGGCGCGCTGGGCTACGCCGCGGCGTTCGTGGAGATGCTCGACCAGTTCGACGAGCGGTCGATCTCGCCGACACACCTCGTGTTCACGTCGTCGAGCGGTGGCACCCATGCCGGGCTGCTCGCCGGACGCGCCGCTGCCGCGCATCAGGGCCGCAACGTGCCGGAGGTGATCGCGATCGGTGTCGCCAAGGGCGTCAACGTCGGTCGTCCCGACGTCGCCGAACTCGCCAATCGCACGCTGGCCCTGATGGGAGCGACGACGGTGGTGGCCGACGAGGACGTGCACGTCGACACGCGGTGGATGGGCACCGATTACGCAGTCCCCACGCCCGAGGGTGACGCAGCCATCCTCTGGGCCGCCCGCACCGGCGGCTGGCTGCTCGACCGCACGTACTCGGGCAAGGGATGCGCCGGCCTGCTCGGCCTCGCCGCCGAAGGACGCTTCGCAGCGCCGGGCCACGCAGCCAACGACGTGGTCTTCCTCCACACCGGGGGCTGGCCCGCCCTGTTCGCACCCGGCGGCGCCCCCCGAAGAAGCGACAGCGGGGTCTGACCCCGCTGTCGCTTCTCCGGGAGATGGGTAGCGTCTCGGGGATGACCGACCAGATCCTCGACGTCGACCTGCTCGCGTTCGAACAGTCCACCGGTACGGCTCGGCGCGCGGTCGTCGACGGGGTTCGACGCAGCCTCGCCACCGGTTTCGTCTACACGAGCCACGACCTGTCCGACGACCTCCTCGACACGGCGTACGGCATGCTGCGCGAGTTCTTCGAGCAGGAACCCGACGCCAAGCAGCAGTTCGCCGCTCCGGGCGCCAACGGCCAGACCGGGTACACCGGCCTGCTGGTGGAGACGGCAGCGTCGAGCGACAAGCCCGACTGGAAGGAGATGCTCAACTGGTCGACGCCGATCGCTCCGGGCCACCCCCTCAAGCGCAAGTTCGCCACCGCCTATCCCGACCAGTTCGTTCCCGAAGCGGCCGTGCCCGGCATCACCGAGGTGCTGTACCGGTTCCACGACTCGATCGCCGACCTGCAACGCCGGTTCCTGCGGATCATCGCCGAGGGCATCGGATGCCACGAGACCTTCTTCGACGACATGGTGGCCGACGGCCCCACCCTCACCCGCGCGATCCGCTATCCGGCGATGGGGGAACTCGTCGTGGCCGACGGCGACAGCGACGGCTACGTGTGGGCTGCCGAGCACGGCGACATCAACCTCATCACCGCACTGCCCCGTGCAACGGCCCCGGGGTTGCAGGTGAAGGTGGACGGCGGGTGGCAGCCGGCCACACCGCCGGACGACGCCGTGATCATCAACACCGGCATCATGCTCGAGCGTCTCACCAACGGGATCATCCCCATCGGCTGGCACCGCGTGGTCGCCGACCCCGAGCACGAGGGCGAGCGATACAGCGTGGTGCAGTTCTGTCACCCGCGGCCGTGGACCGTGCTGTCGCCGGTGCCCAGCTGCTGCACGCCCGAGCACCCGCAGCGCTTCTCGGCGATCACCGCGGCGGACGCACTCGACGAGGTGTTGTACGAGATCAACCTGGTGGAAGGCGCCCGCCGCCTCGACTGATCCCCGCCGAGTTCGGCTGTGACGGCTGGTCAGGGTCTCAGGAACGGGACGGCAACGGCGTCGACGTCGTCGCGGACGGCGAGATCGATCCACATCGAGGTGGGCAGGTCGATCGGCAGCAGCCACGACAGCGGGACGTCGGTCGCCCCGCCGGCGCCCGGACCCCTCTTGTCGGCGGGGGTGTAGCTGCAGCTCTCGCTCGGATAGATCATCGCCGCCCAGCCGCTCGCCGTCACCTGGCCCGACGACGTGATCACCCACTCGGAGTCGATCTCACGGTCGTTGTCGGTGGTCTCGATCGTGACCGGCGCGTGTCCCTCCCCGTGGGGTGGTCCCGACCACTGCCCCGTCCCGACCGTGCACACCTGGCGGAAGAGTGCGTCGATCACGGGCCCGTACGCATCCACCGGGGTGCCGTCGAGATCCTCGATGGTGAGACGGACGTGCGGGGCGACGGCATCGGGACGCAGTTCGATGGTGGCATCGGTGGGCACGTCGGATCGGATCCCGAGCGGGAGCGGGCTGGTGTCGCCCAGGAAGCCGAGCACCTGGCCGGCGCGCACGGTGGTGCCCACCCGCGCCAGGGCCGACAGCCGGAGATGGTCGGGTGCTGCCCCGTCGTCGGTGCCGGGGTTGTCGTCGTTGAATCCTGCGAGTCGATAGCTCCGTCCGAACTCGTCGGTGACGGTGACGCTGATCGTCTCGCCGGGCGCATCGACCACCTCGGTGACGACACCGTCGACGACGGCGAGGACCGGCTGCAGCTTCACACCGAAGATGATCGACGGGGCCTCCTCGGCGCACAGCCCGGCCGCCTCGATCTCCGCCCGCGACGCGTCGGCTCCGGCGTTCTGGGCGAGATCCTGAGCGTTTCCGCAGTCGGGTGCGGCGAGCCGCGTCGGGCCCAGCACGGGAAACGCGATGGTGGCCTGCCGCTCGATGGCCGGAGTGTCGGGGTCGACCGCCTGCGACGGGGGGAGTTGCGGCGCCACGCCGAGCCGGCCGAGAGCATCGGCGAGTGTGAGCGGTTGCGGGATCGGCTGCCCCGACAGGAACGCCCAGACGGCCAGCCACCGTTGCTGGTACTCGCGCACGGTGAGGATGTTGCCGGCCGAGGGCACGGGCACGATGTCCATCAGTGCCGTGTCACGGGCGGCGCGTGGGTAGTACCACATCACGGGAATCATCGACACGTCGTTGTTCCACATCTGGAGGAACCGCAGCACGTCGGCGGCGGCGCGTTCGTCCTGCACCGCAGGCGGCGCCTGGTAGGCGTGTCGGTAACCGCCGTAGCCGTCCCAGGTGGACTCGATGAACTGGTAGGCGCCGGATGCGTTGCCCCTGTTCGGCGCGATGCCGTAGTTGCCACGCGACTCGAGATAGCGGATCGTCGCCAGGATGTTGGCGATCTGGTCGGGGTAGGCGATGACGTTCTGTTGCGTCGGCGGTGCCGTGGTGGTCGTGGTCGCCGGCGGTGGGACGTCGGCCACCGACGGTGCCACGGGTCCGGGCGTCGGCGTCGGGTCGGCTGGTGCCGTGGACGGCGGGACCGATGGCGGCACGGACGGCGGCACGGACGACGTGGGCATGGCTGTCGTGGTGGCGGCGGTGGTCGGCGTCGCCGGCGCAGCGGTGGTCGGCGTCGCCGGGGGTGTGGTCGTCGGCTCCGTGGGGATCGGCGGGGTCGTCGGCGCGGTCGTGTCCGCCGCGGGGCCGGCGACCTCATCGCTCGACCGGTCCTCGACGTGCTCGTCGGCCACCGCCGCACTCGGCACGACGAGCGCTGCGGCGATCGCCACCAGCGCCTGTGCGAGAGTGGGTCGGTGGCGCCCGAGCGGTCCGCGCCGAGGGTGTGGGTGGATGGAGGGCAGCATGTCGGTGGGCGGCGTCACATCGGCGGTCGCCGACGCAGAGTACCTGCAGGAGTATCGGCCGGTCACGGCTCCCGCTGGAGGCAGCGGCCGGCGGCGCCGCCCGCCGAGAGCGAACCGGGTCACCACGTCGGAGCGACGGTTCGATCCGTCCGGGGACCGCTACCGTTCGATGCCCGATGACGACCGACGACACCGTCCCCGACGACACCGACTCCACCGGCCCGTCTCCCCAGGAGAGGGTGGCAGAGTCGGTTCCCGAAGCCGCCCGCCCCGAGGTGGTGCTGGCGGTCGATGTGGGTGCCGAGTTCTTCCAGGTCGGTCTGGTGACCCCGAAGGGCGCGTTGATCGATCGGCTGCGCGTCCCGATCGAGACCGACGTCGGTCCCGAATCGCACTACACCGCCCTGGCCAACATCGTCACCGAGATGTCGGAACGGGCCACCGAGCAGCACGACGTGGTGGTGCGCTCGGTGGGCGTCGGTTGTGGCGGACCGGCATCGCGGGGCCTCGACGCGGTGTCGCCGATGGGCCTCACCTCGTGGCGTGACTTCCCGCTGCGCAGCCGCATCGCGGATCTCACGGGTCTGCCGGTCTTCGGCGACCTCGACGCCAAGGCCCTCGCTCTGGCGGAGGGATGGCTCGGCGCCGCGCGGGGGCACGCCGACTTCTGCGCGATCACCGTGTCGGCGAGCATCACCGGCGGCATCGTGCTCGACGGTGACCTGCTCGACGGCGAGTCGGGTTACGCCGGCCACATCGGCCACCTGATCGTCGAGCCCGGTGGCCGCCGGTGCCACTGCGGCACGCAGGGCTGTCTCGACGCCGAGGCGTCCGGGGCGGCGATCGAGGTGCTCACCGGACGTCCACCGAGCGAGCCCACCTACGAGATCATGCAGCGCACGGGTCGCCTGATCGGCCTCGCGGCAGCCTCGGTGTGCAACGCCTTCGATCTCACGCTGGTGGTCGTCGGCGGCAGCGTCGCACTGGGCTTCGGAGCCACGTTCTTCCACGACGCCCAGGTGATGCTCGACGACCACGTCCGGTTGTCCTACAGCCGCGGTGCACGCATCACCCCGTCACGGCTCGGTGACACGGGCCCGCTCGTCGGCGCCGGCGCACTGGGGTGGCGGGGCATCCGACGCAGCGCCCGACGCGCTGCCGCCGGCGCAGCTGCTCAGCCTCCGAACGCCCGGTAGACCCTCTCGGCGGGGCCCATACCCCACGTGCGGTGCCAGGCGACCGCGGCAGCGATTCCGACGATCCAGAAGGCCAGTGCGAACGACAGCGCCACGTCGAGGCCGGCCGGCTCGATCCAGCCCCACCAGTCGACCACGGCGGTGAAGACCAGGATGTGCAGCAGGTACAGCGACAACGACAGCTGCCCTGCGCGCCGGAGGGGATCGGTGACCAGGGGGAACCGCTCGGCCGCACCGTCGATGATCCCGTAGGCGATCAGCGCCGTGCCGAGAGCGCTCGCCACGTAGAGCAGGCCGCGCTGGCCGGGGTCGGTCGACAGCGCGATCGACTCGAAGCCGGTGGACGCCGTCGACGAGACCACGGCGGCGGTGCCGGCGAGGACCACGCCGACGCCGATGGCGGCGGGTCGCCACCAGGATGTGGTCAGGAGCCGGCCCAGCACCATGCCGGCACAGAGGAATGCCATCCACGGCAGCAGCGGGTGGGTGCCGTTCACGAACACGCCGAACACGAAGTCGTTCACCGACCCCTCGTCGGGATCGGTGAGCCAGGCGGTGCTGAAGCCGTCCTGGCGCTGCTCGAAGCGCCAGAGCCGGATGGCCCACCCCGCCGACGCCGCGGCGACCCCGACGGCGACGATCGCACTCGTCCGCCAGGTGAACATCGCTGCCGCCAGCACGAACATCGCGCCGTAGAAGGGGATGATCGTGCCGGGCCAGATCTCGTCGAGCACGAGTCCGCCGGTGTACAGCAGCACACCGCGGCGCACCAGTCGCCAGCGGAGTTGTCGGACCCGGTCGACCGCATCCGACCACGACCCGTCGGATGTGGACACCCGTTGCAGCGCCCCGAGTGCGGCCGTGGCACCTCGGGTCATCAGCGTGACGCCCACGCCGGCGACGAGGACGAACGTGGCGGCGAAACGCGTCGACAGCGGCCCGGTCCACGGATCGAACAGTTCGGCGGCCCAGCCCGATCCGGTGTCGCCGTCGCCCTGCTGGATGACGAGGTAGCCGTGGTAGTTCATCACGACGACGCCGATCAGCGCCACGGCTCGCACCACGTCGGGCCCGGGCAGCCGGCGGGCGCCGGTTCGGGTGCCGGTGGCGTCGGCGGGGGCGCTCAGAGCCACTCGAACTCGTCCACCTCGGTCATCGTGAGCGGGCGCTGCACGTCGATGCGGTCACCGACGGCCGGGAGCGGGTCGCCGTCGGGGACGAACACCATCGACGTGTGCATGTGCGGTGGTTCGTGGAGGGCGAGACGTCGGCGCCGGTGATGGAACGGGCTGCGGCCGTCGGGCAGTGGTGTGACGCCGTTGGCGGTGCCCGCCCCGATCATCACGAGGTGCCCGTCGGTGGGCACGGCGCCGAGGTGGTAGCCGGCGCGGTCGCCGCCTGCGATGCGCCGCACGTCGAGCACGTCCGCGCTGAGGTGGAGCAACGACCGGTCGCCGTGCCACAGGGCCGTGCCGAGGCGGAGCCGGTACGTGTGCGAGTCGGGCAGTGACGCGTAGGAGTCGACGTCGAGGTGGCTGACCCACACCGGCAGCGAGGGGTCGATGCCGGCCAGTCGCTCGACCACGTCGCGGCGGTGGTCGGCCGGCTCGCCCGCGATCGGTGGATGGATCGACACGCCGACGACGTCGAGTCCCGCCTGGTGGGCGGCGGCCACCAGTGACACATCGCCCCCGTAGCGCTGCATCGACGACGCCAGTTTGACGACCACGCGCTGCGGCTGGTCGGCTCGCTCCTGGCGCACGATGGCGTCCAGGTGCTCGGCCCGGCCGACGGTGAGCACGGTGGTGGCGGGGTCGACCGCAGCCGGGAGGGTGGTGAGCGTGGGAGTGAGCACCATGGCGTGCAGCCCTGCGGGGAGGCCGTCGACCTCGTGCACGGTGCCCACGGCGACCGTGTCGGTGAACTCGGCAGCCAGGCCGGCCAGCCAGACCCGTCCGAAGCCGTAGCCGTTGCCCTTCACGACGGGCACCAGACCGTCGACCTCGTTGACGAGGCGAGCGACACGGCTGCGCCACGGAGCGGTGCGCACGGTCAGCCTCACGGTCACCGTACCGACGGTAGCCGTGCCGACCCGTCACCGACTCGCGTTGCGTCCGGTGTCAGACACCAGATGCAACGACCGACGTGTTGCATCCGGTGTCAGACACCAGATGCAACGCCAGACGCAACCGAATGAAACCTGACTGTGTTGATCGGATTTGTCGTGGATATCGTGGCGCAGATGCGCAGGCTGTTCGAGTTCCCGAACCCGGTCAACGAGACCTCGGCCCGGCTGGTGGCTGCGGGCGTGGTCGCCCAGGGCATCGCCTTCCTCGTGCTGCGTGAGTGGTGGGTTCTCCTGCCGCTCACCTACGGCTTCCTGGCGCGGGTGCTCACCGGGCCGACGCTGTCGCCGCTCGGCCAGTTCGTGACCCGCATCGCCACCCCCGTGGTCGAAGCCCGAATCGCGACGGCATCCCGCCAGGTGCCCGGCCCACCGAAGCGGTTCGCCCAGGGCGTCGGCCTGGCATTCACGGCGTCGGCATCGGCGGCGTGGATGCTCGGCCTGCCGGTCGTGAGCTACGTGCTCGTCGGTGCGCTCGTGGTGGCAGCCACGCTCGAGTCGGTGTTCGCCATCTGCCTCGGGTGCATCGCCCACAACGCACTGTGGGGCTGCGCAGACTGCGACGACATCAGCGAGCGACTGCGCCAGGCCGTGATCCGGTCGCAGCAGGAGGTCGACGTGTCGCCCGTCAGCTCGTCGCCGGCGGTGTCGTCGGCCGGCTCTTCGCCGGCGGTGTCGTCGGCCGGCTCTTCGCCGGCCATGCGCTGATCCGGGGGAGGATCGGGGCCAGGGTGCGGTGGCGTCGCATGCCGGCCCACACGCCTGTCGCGTAGGCGAGGTCCGTCGGCGTGGCTCGCACGTCGGCCGCCACGGCTGCGAGCGCCAGCCATCGCGCCCGCCGTGACATCAGGGCCGCCACGGCCACCAGTGGCCACCATGCCCGTCGGACAGCCGTCGCCAACTGGCGGGTCGCCGCCAGATGACCCCGAGCAGCCAACGCGAACTCCGTGCTCGCCGGCACACCCGGCAGTTTGCCGACCAACGCAGCTGCACTGGTGCCCGCCACAGCCAGCGCCGCCCGCGGTCGGCCGAGCAGACCCAGCCCCAACACCGCAGCCGTCCACCCGTTGCTGCGCATCGGCGCCAGCGCCCGCGGATGGCGCAGCGCCAAGGGAGCTGCCGACGTGCCGTACGCCCGGTGCTGGCCGAGCCGTCCCCGCCACGTCGCTCGTGGCTGGTGCCACACCTGCACCGCCGGCTCGTACCGGCAGCTCCAGCCCGCTTCGTCGAGGCGCCACACCAGATCGACGTCCTCGCCGAGACGCAACGACTCGTCGAAGCCGCCCACGGCATCGAAGGCCTCCACCCGCACCACGATCACCGCCGCCGGCACGTAGCTCACCCGCGTCCCCGCCCGGATCCGCGCCGGCTCGCTGCCGAGATCGAGCGGCGATCCCGGTTCTCCCGCCACCCTCGGGGCCACCAGGCCCACCCGCGGGTCAGCGAAGTGGGCGAGCAGTGGCGCGAGCCAGTCGCCGGCCGGTGGCAGCTCGACGTCCGCGTCCACGAACGCCACGATCGGGCTCGTCACGAGTGGTCGGGCGGCGTTGCGGGCGGCGGCCGGTCCGCGGTTCTCGGGCAGCCGTACGTCGGCGCCGTCCAGCGGCGGCTCGCTCCCGTCGTCGACGGTCAGCCGGCCGTCGACGTGGCGCCGCCCACCGAGTTGCGGGGTCACCACCGTCACGTCGTCGGGCGTGAACGTGGCGGCGTCGCCCACCACAGGGTGGATCGCTCCGGCGTCGAGCAGCCGCCGCATCAACCGTGACGCGGCCACGTCACGACCCGCCTCGACGTCGCCGACCACCTCGACACCACCCGCGGTGAGCCGGAACAGTCGCAGCGGCGAACCGGCCATCACCGTCGAGCCGAAGCGCTGCCAGGACTGATCGAGCACGTAGCGCATCAGCGCCTGTCGAACGGCTGCCCCGCCCGCACGATGGGGCACGACCGTCGGTTCACGGGCGCCCGTCCGGGGTGGGGTCGACCTCGATCGGTCGCCAGCGCTCGATCTCGTGGACCAGGTCGTCGACGAACGTACCGATGAAGCGCTCGCCCTCGCCGCCCGACGCACCTGCCGGATCTCCCAGTACACCCGACGGGCTCGTGGCCTTCACCCCCTGACGGCGAAGCTCCTCGACGGAGGTGTCGGCGCCCGGAGCGGCCCGCTCGAGCCGGACGAGGCCGGGGTCGATGGCGAGCATCAGCGACGTCTCGATCCGACCGGCGTGCAGGTCGGCCGGACCGCCGTCGCGCCGGCGGGGCCACGAGGGCCACCACGCCAGGACGCGCCGGCCTTCGGCGGTGAGCTGTTCGACGGCGGCCGTGACGGCTGCATGGTTGCCCCCGTGGCCGTTCACCAGGACGACCGCCGCAGCCCAGTCGGCGCTGCGCACCAGCTCGACCAGCACGGCCGTGGTGGTGGCGGTGCCGATCGACAGCGTTCCCGGGAACCCGGCGTGTTCGCCCGACGCCGTGACGCTCACGGTGGGGCCCACCATCAGGCCGTCGGTGTGATGGACCGCACGGGCTGCGAGTTCCTCGGCGACGAGGGTGTCGGTGTCCATCGGGAGGTGCGGGCCGTGTTGCTCGGTGGCCCCGACCGGGATCAACAGCACCGGCGCGAGAGTGCCGTCGGCGGACCGGGTGGTCAGCCCGGCCACGTCGGTCCAGGTGGCGTCCCCCAACCGCACCGGTCAGTCCGAACCGCTCGGTGCGTCGTCGCGGTGCAGGTAGCCCCACTCGTGGAGCTGGTCGACGATGCGTCGTGCGGCATCGGGCGGATCGAGAGTGACCACTTCGGCCCGCTCGTTGCCGCCACCGACGTCGAGGATGCCGCGCACGCGCGACAGCGTGTCACCGGTGGGCGCCGGGAGTGAACGGGCGCGGGGCCGGTAGGGATGGATCTCCGTCTCGGGGAGCCGGCCGTGCGGCCCGGGAGCGACGGTCACCGGAGCCGACCTCGACGCGAGCGACGCAGCCAGCGATGCGCGGCGCAATCGGGCGACGGACCCCTCCACCGACAGCACGGCCGGTGTCGGGACGTCGAGCACTTCGCGGCGGCCGCCGTCGAGGCGGCGCACCACCCGGATCGGCCCCGACGCGTCGTCACCCGCGGTGGCACTGCCGGTGTCGACCGACACGAGGCCGAGCGCCTGTGCGGCACCGAGTTCGTCGGCGAGGAACGCCGGCACCGATCCCGTGCCGCGGTCGGGCGAGTAGTCGCCGCACACCACCACGTCGCACGACCGCAGGTGCGTTGCGAGGGCCGTGGCCACCGTGTGCGAGTCGAGTTCGGTGGATGCATCCACCCGGATCACGTTCTCGGAACCCACGGCGACGGCGCTGCGCAGCACGGCGTCGGCGGCGGGCGGGCCGAGCGTGACGACGGTGACACCGATCGAGCTGCTCTCGGCGAGCTGCAACGCCACCTCCAGCGCCGCTTCGTCGGCGGCGGACACCCCCGCCCACCGGCGGTCGGGGTCGATCTCGTTGTCGAGCGACACCCACTTCCAGCAGACGCCGACTCTCATGACACCACCGCCCGGTCGAGCACCGGCGCACTCGTGCTCACGTGCGCTTGAAGACGACGCCGTGGCCGCCCTCGGGGTAGGTCCAGGTGAGAGCACCCTCCTCGTTGCACACGAGGTAGCAGGTGCCGCACTCGAAGCACTGTTCGTAGTTGAAGAGGATGCCACCGTCGCTGGTGGGCACGAACAGCTTCGCCGGGCAGGCCACCACGCACGCCCGGGTGGAGCAGTCGCGACAGTGCGTGTCGTCGAGCGTGATGTGCGGGCGCTCGTGGACGTCGAAACGAGTGGTACCGATGAGGTCCTCGAACGACTGCTCGGGCCAGCGTTGCTCGGTCATCCGAAGCTCCTGATGCCGTCGATGGTGTCGCTCACGAGACTGCGCAGCTTCACGCCGGCACGGCGGCGCTCCTCGTTCAGGATGCGCCGGAGCCCGGGCTTGGGTGAGGGATTGTCGACGCGGAACATGCGCTCGACCGTATTGGCGATCATCTCCGGATACAGGTGCTGCACGCGGTCGGACAGCACCAGCGACGGCGCCCGCCGCAGCTTGCGGTGATCGTGGAGCACGAACGTGTCGTCGAGGCGGCGGCGGTATCCGGCCAGGCCGGCGGCGCTCGTGTCGCCGGCGGTCAGGGCTTCCGCCGCAGCTTCGCCGGCGTAGATGCCGCTCGCCATCGCGAAGTTCACGCCTTCCAGGTACAGGCCCGCCGCCAGGCACATCGCCGCTGCGTCGCCGGCCACGAGCATGCCGTCGCCGGTCATCTTCGGCATCATCGACAGTCCGGCCTCGGGGATCAGGTGGGCGGAGTACTCCTTCACCTCGCCGCCCTCCACGAGTGGTGCGATGGCCGGATGGGCCTTGAGGTTGGCGATGATCTCCTCGGGCCGCAGTTCCTGCGCGCCCAGCTTGCCGAGCTTGAGTACGACACCGACGGCCAACGTCTCGAGGTTGGTGTACAGGAAGCCGCCGCCGTTGACACCGGAGGTGCCCCCGAGGATCTCGATGTCGACGCCCTCCCGGTCGCGGACACCGAAACGTTCGTCGATCACCTCCTTCGGCAGTGCGATCGTCTCCTTCACCCCGAGGGTGTAGTTGTCGGCGTCGACCTCGCCGTAGAGGCCGGCCTCCTTGGCGAGGAAGCTGTTCACCCCGTCGCAGGCGATCACCACGCGGGCGCGCAGGTCGCCGTCGGGTCGGTCGGTGGTGACGCCCGCCACCTGCCGTCGGCCGTCGGCGCCCTCGTCGTACAGCAGGCCGGTCGCCGTCGTGGAGCACAACAGCTGCACCCCTTCGGCCTCCGCCTTGTCGGCGAGCCAATGATCCCAGTCGGGTCGGTAGGCGGTGGCGCCGTTGTAGGGCGGGGCCCCCCAGGCGGCCGTCCGGAAGTCGACGGTGAGCGCCTGGGTGTCGGTCATCACCATGGTGGAGCGGCGCGTGATCCAGCGCTGGATCGGTGCCTCGGTCCACCACTCGGGATGGAGCTGGTCGAGGATGCGCGGGTACACGACCCCGCCGTACATGTTCTTCGAGCCCGGGAACGGGCCGCGTTCGAGCAGGATCACCGAGTGACCGGCGCGTGCCAGCACGGTGGCTGCCGCCGAACCCGCCGGTCCGGCACCGACCACCACGACGTCGACGTCGGGAGAGCTCACGACGCCATCTCGCCGTCGTCGGCGGAGAGCAGGGCCAGCAGTTCGTCGAGCGTGGCATTCGCATCGCTGACCACGGCCAGGTCCGACATGGCCATCATGGGGCAGTGCGGGTCGGTGTTGACGCTGACGACGTGGTCGGGGTGTCCGAGCCCGGCGGTGTGCTGCACGGCGCCGCTCACCCCGAACGAGAGGTACAGCGTCGGATCGACGACCACGCCGGTGGTGCCGATCTGGCGGTCGTGGTGCACCCAGGCGCGGTCGGTGATGACCCGGGTGGCGCCCATCACCCCGCCGATCGACCCCGCGAAGTGGTCGAGCCGGTCGAAGCGTTCCTCGGAGTCGAGGCCGGCGCCGCCGCCCACGATGCGGTCGGCCTCGGCCAGATCCATCGTCTGCACATCCGGGCCGATCACCGCCACGACGTGGGCGTCGAGATGCTCGGGCGGGTGGTCGTGTTCGGCCGCGACGTCGTGGACGCGCACGGCGGGTGCAGCGTCGACGTGGTCGGCGCCGCGCACGCCGGGCTGCAGCGTCGAGACGAACGGCCCGGCGGGCCGCTGTTCGTGCAGTTCGAGGCCGCCGCGTCGAGCGACACGCACACGGTGGGTGCTGATCTCCGTGGCCCCGGCGAGCAGCGGTCGATCGAGGGCGACGGCCATGCGTGGGGCGAGATCTCGCCCGTCGGGCGAGTTCGGCAGCACCAGCACGTCGTGGTCGTCGATGTCGGCGAGCACGGGACGCAGCCGGTGGGCCCAGCGCGCCGGCTCCAGGTCGCCCAGTTCCACCAGCACGACCTCCGTGGCGATGCCGTCGACCGGGACGTCGGCGGTACCCGACCCGGCGATCACCACCCGTCCGCCGCACTCGGCAATGGTCTCGTCGGCTCCCGACGGGAGCACACCGTCACGTACCGGTACCAGGGCGAGCATCGCCCATCAGCGTACGGCCCGTCCACGGACCGTGCGCAATCACGCCGGGTCGAGGATCCGATCCACCAGTTCGTCCGCGTGGCGCTGCACGAAGCCGTGGTACAGGTGGTCGCGGTCGTCCCGGACGAGCATCCCGTCGACGATCGCGTCACAGACGGGTGCACGGGGGCACACGATGTCGTGGATCGTGGCCGTCCGGGCGGCCGGCGAGCCGGCGACGGCCTCCTCGATCGCGCGCCACTCCTCGACCGTGGTGTCGGTCGTGACGAAGGCGCAGTCCTCGACCGCGGTGGCCACGTCGAGGCACTCGAGCGGTTCGTACGGGGCGCTCGGCAGCGGGAGGACGACGACGATCTCCGC
>Ga0102928_1000109_pt1 | contig 44258 bp, 42 predicted proteins | sample SalPonR1_B_D1_MG_FD_78504 | JGI IMG/M metagenome (GOLD analysis project Ga0102928, IMG submission 78504) | Salt pond soil microbial communities from South San Francisco under conditions of wetland restoration - Salt Pond MetaG R1_B_D1_MG | ecosystem: Environmental > Aquatic > Marine > Intertidal...
CGCCGCTCCGACCACCGCCGCTCCGACCACCGCCGCTCCGACCACCGCCGCTCCGACCACCGCCGCTCCGACGACCGCGGCGCCACCGCCGACGCGGCCCGACCCCGGCTTCGCCGTCGTCGACGGCACCACGGTGGAGATCGCGGCATCGTGTCTCGTCCTGCCGCTCGAACCGAACACGGCAGACCTCCAGATCGTGAGTCACCTGCTGGTCACCGACGACGGCCGGCTGGTGCTCGACCGATGGTTCGACGAAGGCGGCGTCGACGGGCTCGACGGCGAGTTCGTCGACTCCGGCTCGGTCCTCGAGACGACCGCCCTCGACGCCGTCGGCCCCGCGTTCACCGCCACACTCCGGCCTGTCGACGGCGGCGACGCCGTCGACGTGGCCGTCAACCCCGACCCGGACCGATCCCTCGACTGTCCCGACACGATCCGCACTCGCGACGCCGACGACGCCGAATCCTCGCAGTACACCCACGCCATCCTCGACGTCTGCACGGTCCGACCCGGCGACGACCGCCTCGACGTGGCCGGCATCGGATCCGAGGGTGCTCGCTTCGCCGTCGACGACAACGGTGACGGGACCGTCGAACTGCGATTCACCGACCGCCGCGTCGGCGACCTCGTCGACCCCGACGCCGAGGCCTCGTTCGACGAGACGGTGGCGACCTACGACGGCCTCGCCGCAGGCGACGGCGACGAGCTGCGGGTCCGCATCGAGGTGGAACTCGCCGCACCGCGCACCTGCGAACCGTCCGAGGCACCCTGACCGCTGCCCGATCGGGCAGCATTCCCCCGTGAGCTTCCCCACCGACCTCGAGATCGCCCGCAGTGCCACCCTGTCACCGCTGACCCGGATCGCCGACGCCGCCGGCATTCCGGCCGACCTGCTCGAGCCCTACGGCACGGGCGCCGCCAAGATCGACCTGGCCGCCATCGACGCCATGGCCGACCGGCCTGCCGCCAAGTACGTGGTCGTGTCCGCGATCACCCCCACACCTCTGGGCGAGGGGAAGACCACCGTGGCGGTCGGGCTCGGCCAGGGATTCCGCCACATCGGCAAGGAGGCGACCGTCGCCATCCGCCAGCCGTCGATGGGACCCACGTTCGGCATCAAGGGCGGCGCAGCCGGCGGCGGCTACAGCCAGGTGGTGCCGATGGAGCTGCTCAATCTGCACCTCACCGGCGACATGCACGCCGTGACCGCCGCCACCAACATGTGCGCCGCCGCCCTCGACGCCCACGTGTTCCACGGCAACGCACTCGATCTCGACCCGCACGCCATCACCTGGCGACGGGCGCTCGACGTGAACGACCGTTCGCTGCGCAACACGGTCACCGGGCTGGGAGGACGCTTCGACGGCCTCCCCCGTGAGTCGGGGTTCGACATCACCGCCGCGTCGGAGGTGATGGCGGCACTCGCCCTCTCGACGAGCCTCCAGGACCTCCGCCAGCGCATGGGCCGCATCGTGGTGGGCTACAGCCGCACCGGTGTCCCGGTGACTGCCGACGAACTCGAAGTCGCCGGCGCGATGACGGTGATCCTGCGGGAGGCGATCAAGCCCAACCTGATGCAGACCATCGAGAACACCCCGGTGCTGGTCCACACCGGCCCGTTCGGCAACATCGCCACCGGCAACTCGTCGATCGTCGCCGACCTGATCGGGATCAGGATGGGCGACTACCTCGTCACCGAAGCCGGATTCGGCGCCGACATGGGCGCCGAACGCTTCTTCAACATCAAGTGTCGCGCCTCCGGCCTCGCCCCGGACGCGGCCGTGCTGGTGGCCACGGTCCGGGGCCTCAAGGCGCACAGCGGGAGACACCACATCGTGGCCGGCCGCCCGCTCCCGGAGGCACTGCTGCAGGAGAACCCCGACGAGGTGCACGAAGGCGGCGCCAACCTGCGCAAGCAACTGGAGAACATGCGCATCCACGGATGCACCCCCGTGGTCGCGATCAACGCATTCCCCGACGACCATCCGGCCGACGTCCGCGCCATCGCCGAGATCGCCGAGGAGTTCGGCGCCCGCTCGGCGGTGTCGACGCACTTCGTCGACGGCGGGGCCGGTGCGAAGGAACTGGCCGACGCCGTCGCCGAGGCGGCGCAGGAGCCGAGCGAGTTCCGAGTGCTGTATCCCGACGACATGTCGCTGCGCGACAAGATCCGCACGGTGGCGACGAAGGTGTACGGCGCCGACGACATCGACGTGTCACCACTGGCCTCACGCCAGCTCGACACCTACGAGCGCAGCGGCTTCGGTCACCTGCCGGTGTGCATCGCCAAGACGCACCTGTCGCTGTCGTCGGACCCGACGCTCCACGGTGCACCCACGGGTTGGACGCTGCCGGTGCGCGAGGTCCGGGCGTCGGTCGGCGCCGGCTTCGTCTACCCGATCTGCGGGGCGATGAGCACCATGCCGGGCCTCGGCGCCTCGCCGGCACTGCAGCGGATCGACATCGACGCCGACGGCGACATCGTCGGCCTCAGCTGACCGCGGAACCGACGCTTCACAGCGGCTCCCTGCGACGCAGCAGGGCTCGGGAGGTCGTGAGCGGGCGAGCTGCGAGCTGCACCGCCAGGTCGGTGCCCCGGGCCGGCACCGACACGAACTCGCCCTGCCGTTCCAGCGGGAGGCCCTCCTTCACCACCAGGCGCCAGGTCACGTAGAGGACCAGCAGCCCATGGGCCGCTGCGAACACCCAGAAGAACGCCACGTCGCCCAGCGCACCCATCGCCGATGCCGCCACGACCGGACCGAGCACGGCACCGGCGCCGTTCACGCGCAGCAGCGTGCTGCTGGCCCCCATCGCCGTCCCGGGCGGGGACCAGTCGAGGGTGTGCGACAGGAGCAACGAGTAGAGCGGGAACGAGAAGCCACCGAGCAGGACCATCAGGAGGACGACCACCACGCTGCCCTCGGGCGTGACGGCGAGTGCAGCCGCCGATCCCGTTGCCGCCCCGGCGGCGAGGAGGATCACGCCGCGGCGGGGGAACCGATCGGACAACCATCCGATCGGCCACTGCAGCAGCAGGGCGCCGATGGACGGCGCTGCCAGGAACGCGGCGGTGCGCCCCGCGCTGAAACCTGCCGACGTCACATACACGGCGCCGAGCCCGAACAGGGTGCCGGTCGAGGCACCGATCAGTGCCATGCCGACCATCCCGGTCGGTGCCACGTTCCACAGTGAGCGCACGCCGACGTGTTCGGCGAGCCGGATCGCCGGTGCATCGGTGGTGGCTGCGAGGGAGACCGGGACGAACGACAGCGACACGAGGATCGACGCCACCGCGAACAGCGTGAAGCCGGCGGGATCACCGGTGGCGATCAGCAGTTGACCGACCGCGAGTCCGCCCATGTGCACGATCATGTAGACGGCCAACGTGCGGCCACGATTGCCGGGGGTGGAGGCGTCGTTCAACCACGACTCGATCGTGATGTACAGCCCGACGATGCAGATGCCGTACACGAACCGCATCAGCCCCCACACCACCGGATCGATCCACACCGAGTGCACGAGCACCGCCACCGACGCCATCGTGGCGAGGCCGGCGAACACCCGGATGTGCCCGACGGTGGAGAGCCACTTCGTCACGAGGCCGGGCCCCACGAGGAAGCCGACGAAGTAGCAGGCCATCACGTAGCCGCTGGTGCGGACGCTGAAGCCCTCGCCGACGAGCCGCACCCCGAGCACCGCCAGGTTCAGCCCGTTGCCCACCATCAGCAGGGCCAGGCCCAGGAACAGCGTCCACAGGGCCACGCCGCCGCGGACGACGGCATGCGGTTCCGTGTGATCTCCGGCCCCGGTGCCGTCGCCCGTGTCGCCGGTGTGGGGGGCCGTCACGACGGGTCACGCTACCGACGGTCGGAGCGCCCGCGGAGTCGGTCGAGCTGCCGCCGGTCGCGCTTGGTGGGCCGACCGGCGCCCCGTTCCCGCTCGAACACCGGGGCGGCATGCTCACGCTCGGGTGGCGGCGGGCTGTGATCGACGTAGCACTCGACGGCGACCGCTGCGCCCACGCGTTTCACGAGCAACGCGGTCACCTCGAGCACCCGCTCACGGTCGTGGAGGTGGGCGGTCACACGGTCGCCGACCTTCACGGACGTGGCGGGCTTGGCGGCCTTGCCGTTCACCTTCACGTGGCCGCCCCGGCAGGCAGCCGCGGCGTCGGACCGCGTCTTGGTCATCCTCACCGCCCACAGCCACTGATCCACGCGCACCGACTCGATCCGCTCATCATCCCACACGCGTCAGACGGCGGGGATCTGCTGGGTGATGCAGTGGATGCCGCCGCCGCCGAAGGCGAGGATCGCGCCCACGTCGAGGCCGAACGCCTCCCGGCCGGGGTACTGCTCGCCGATGAGAGCGACCATGTCGGCGTCGGCGTCGTGCCCGCACGTGGGCACGAGCACGAAGCCGTTGCCGACGTAGTAGTTCAGGTAGGGCACGGCGACCCGTTCGCCGTCGACCTCGGCGAACGGCAGCACCGGGACCACGGTGACGTCCAGCGCACGACCACGGGCATCGGCCGCGTCGGCGGCGACGCGCCGGTTTACGTCCAGACGCAGCCAGTCGGCTTCGTCGGTGTCGTCACAGCCCTGCAGCACCAGCCGGCCGGGTGCTGCGAACGCGGCGACGTTGTCGACGTGACCGTCGGTGTCGTCGTCGAGCGCCAGGCCGTGCGGCAGCCAGAGGATCCGTTCGGCACCCAGCTCGGCGCGCAGCACGGCCTCGATCGCGGTGAGGGTCATCGCCGGGTTGCGGTTCGGGTGCATGAGGCACTGGGTGGTCGTGACGAGGGTCCCGTCGCCGTCGCCGGTGATCGAGCCGCCCTCGAAGACCATGTCGATCGAGCGCACGGGCTCGTCACGCGCCTCGGCGAAGCGACGGGCCGCGGCGTCGTCGTCGCGGTACGGCAGGAACTTCCCGCCCCACGAGTTGAACCGCCAGTCGGTGGCCACCCGCTGCGGATCTCCCCCGCTGTCGTCGACGACGTAGATCGGGCCCGAGTCGCGGAACCACGAGTCGTCGATCGGCTGCTCGACGACGTCGACGCCGGGTCCGCACGTCGCCGCCGCCCGCTCCGCCGACCGTGGTGCGGCGACCATGGTGACCGGCTCGAAGCGCGCGACGGCATCGGCGACGGCGGCGTGCGCCGCTTCGGCGTCGACGAGCCGTTCCCCCCACATGTCGGCACGGGCGGGCCAGCACATCGCGGTGCCCTCGTGGGGCTCCCATTCGGCGGGCAGCCGGATCATCGCGATGCAGCCGGGGCGTTGCGGCCGTCGAGCGTGACGATCGGGCCGTACAGGTCGGGCCGTCGGTCGCGGAACAGACCCCAGGCCGCGCGCTGCGAGCGCAGCCGCTCACGGTCGAACGACGCGACGAGCACCACCTCGTCGTCGCGGCCGGCCTCGGCAACCTTGGCGCCGGTGTTGTCGGCGACGAACGACGATCCGTAGAACGTGATGGCGCAGCTCTGCCCGGCCTCGTGTCCGATGCGGTTGGCCGCGACGACGGGCATCAGGTTGGCGCCGGCGTGGCCCTGCATCACCCGCTGCCAGTGGCCGCTCGAGTCCCACGTGGGGTCGGGCGGCTCGCTGCCGATGGCCGTCGGATAGAACAGCACCTCGGCGCCGAGCAGCGCCATCGCCCGTGCCGCTTCGGGGAACCACTGGTCCCAACAGATCCCGACGCCGATGGTGGCGTGGCGTGTCTCCCACACCCGGAACCCGGTGTCGCCGGGGGAGAAGTAGTACTTCTCGGTGTATCCCGGCCCGTCGGGGATGTGGCTCTTGCGGTAGTGGCCGAGCAGCGTGCCGTCGGCGTCCACGATCACGACGGTGTTGAACAACGCCTGCCCGGCACGTTCGTACACGCTGAGAGGGAGGACGACGTCGAGTTCGGCGGCGATGCGGGCGAAGTGCTCGACCGTCGGATGACCCTCGAGCGGTCGGGCCCGCTCGAGATGCTCGGGGAGCTGGTCCTTGCAGAAGTACGGACCTTCGAAGAGCTCGGGGACGAGCACGATGTGAGCGCCCTCCGCCGCGGCACGTCGGACGAGCCGCTCGGCCGTGGCGACGTTGGCGTCGAGGTCGTCGCCCATCGCCATCTGCACGGCGGCAACCGTGAGTTCCGTCATGCCCGCGACGCTACTGCTCGCACGGTCGGTCCGATCGTGTGCGCAGCACGTCAGTCCGTGAGTGCGTCGGCGGCGGTCCAGGCGGCTTCGATGCGGTCGATCCGCTCGGTGGCGGCGACACGACGTGCAGCGGCCGCCTCCACGACGAACAGATCGAGCAACGCGAGCGTGCCGACGTGGCTGTCGAACGGCCCGGTCGACGCGGCAGCCACGACGAAGGAGCGGTCGGACGACTCGGCGACCGGGGACAGGACGTTGTCGGTGAGCGCGACGATCCAGGCGCCGGCCTCACGGGCTGCGGCGAGCGTGCCGAGCACCCACCGCTCGTAGCGGCGCAGGTCGAGCGCGACCACCACGGGCTGGGGGCCGGCGAGCGCCAGCACCCGTGCCACGTCGACCGGGTTGCCGTCGAGCAGCCGGCAGCCGGGGCGGAGCTGCTCGAGGTCACCGAGGAACTGCGCGGCCACGCCACGCGATGCGGCGCCCGAGAGCACCAGGACCGGTCGTGTGTCGTCGGCGAGCCGCTCCACCACGGCGCGCAGGTCGCCCGCCTCGACGGCGTCGAGCGTGGCTCGGACGTTGCCGACGGCCGCCTCGGCATGGAGTTGTGCCGCGGAGGTGTGGGTGGTGATGTCCTCCCGGATGCGTTCGGCGGCGGGTCGGAGCCGGCGGGCGAGCCCGTCGCGCACCTCGGACTGCATGCCGGTGAAGCCGTCGAAGCCGAGCTTCGCGGCGAATCGCACGACGGTCGCCGCTCCGGCGTCGCTGGCCTCGGCGACCTCGGCGACCGTGCCGAAGGCCACCACCTGCGGTCGGGCGAGGACGACGTCGGCGATGCGTCGTTCGGTGGGGGTGAGGTCACCGGCCCGGTCGCGCACACGCTGCTCGACGTCCATGGACCCGGCACGGTAGCTGGCACCGGTACTGATCGCATCCGTTCCACCCGTGAGCTATCGTGGAACAGACATTCCACAGCACACTCGCGCACCCGACGAGGAGGGATCCCCATGACCACCGACGTGCACACCCGACTGGCCACTCCCGACGTCGTCGACGCCGCCGCCTGGGCGGTTCCCCGACCCGGCGGGGACCTCGACGAACTGGTCCTCGAGGCCGGCCTCGGCGTACGGCAGCTGCCGCTGCACGTCGACGAGACGCTCCTGCGGTTCGCGTCCGGCTCCAACCGCGCCGGGGCGCTGCTGGTGCGCAACGTGCCGATCGGCCCGTTGCCGGCCACACCGGTCACACCCTCTGCACCCACCACCAAGGATCTGTCGACGGAGCTCGCGCTGCTCACGGTGGCTCGCCGCCTCGGGCAACCCGTCGGCTACCGACCCGAGCACGGGGGACGGATCGTCCAGAACCTCGTGCCGGTCGCCGTCGACGCCGACACCCAGACCTCCACGTCGTCACGGTCGAACCTGATGTTCCACACCGAGACGGCGTTCCATCCCTTCCGGCCGCGGTACCTGTTGCTGCTGTGCCTGCGCGGCGACCCGTCGGCCACCACCACGCTGGCATCGGTGCACGACCTCGTCGACCGCCTCGACGACGACGAGTTGCGCGTGATGTCCGAGCCACGGTTCCGAACGGCGGTGGATGCGAGCTTCCTGAACGGGCGCACCAACGTTCCCGGCCCGCCCCACCCGCTGCTGACCGGCACCCGGGACGAGCCGACGTTCGTGTTCGACGCCGACCTCACCACCGTCGCCGAGCCCGGCGCCGACGCGGCCGCCGAGGACGTGATCGTGCGGGTGAAGCAGTTGATCGACGAGGCCACCACCGGCGTGGTGCTCGAGCCCGGCGACCTCCTGGTGGTGGACAACAACGTGGCGATCCACGGCCGCTCGCCGTTCACCGCCCGGTTCGACGGCACCGACCGCTGGCTGCAGCGCGCCTTCGTGGTCTCCGACCTCGCTCCCAGTGCCGCCGACCGCGACGGTCGCGTGATCACCACCGAGTTCGGACGGCCCTGACCTCACCGGCCAGAGGCCGCGCTCGTCGTTTGCGTTGCAGTTTCTTCGGGGCGTGTCGAAAATTCCGTCACGCAAACGAGAGGATCCGCCTGGCGGGCGGGTGTCAGCGATCGAGGAGCTTCGAGCGGACGAGTTCGGTCTCGGGCGTGGTGAGGGGGCGGTTGGTGGTGACCCGCACGGTCACGGTCCCACCTGGCGAGTCCACGTCGTCGTCGACGGCCTCCACGACGTCCACGGACCCGGTGACGGGCGGTGCGCCCGGTCCGGCATCGACGGGCGCCGCCGTGGGTCCGGCTGCCGAATGGGTCTCGATGTCGCGGAGGAAGACCACCCCGGTGAGGCCGATGTCGTTCGAGGCGTTCGCGAGGCGCGCCGACACCGCCTGCTCGTCGGCGCCGGCCCACTGGTCGACCGGGACGTCGATGTCGCTCACGGACGGCAGCTGGGAGAGGTTGGCGACCGACTCGACGGCGTGATGGCCGGCGTGCCAGGCGGCGCCGTCGGGCGTGCGCAGCCGGACCGAGGCCGTGCCGATGAGATCCACGGTGCCGCGCACCTCGGTGCCCGACACCCGCAGCACCACCTCGTCGCCGACGGCGTAGCGGTCCTCGAGCAGGGCGCGCGTCCCGCCGAGGAAGTCCTTCACGAGGTCCTGACCGCTGATCGCGATGGCGAATCCGATGAAACCGGCGCTGGAGATCGCGAAGACGGGGTCGACGCCGAGGATCTCGAGAGCGGCCAGGGTCGACACGACGAAGATCCCCACGGTCACCAGGTGTCCCAGCATGCGCGCCACCGCGTCGGCGCGTTGGCGACGACGGGCATCCGCCTGGCCGTTGTCGCCGAGGCGGTCGAGACGGACACGCCAGGTGCCGCTGCGCACTCCCGTGTCGCCCGTCGACTGGGCCCGGCGGACGGCGCGACGGGTCATCGTGCGGATCGCGGAGCGCGCCAGCCACGACGACACGACGGCCACGGGAAGAAGCAGCGCCGCCTCGGAGACGGCAGCGAGCCAGGAGAACATCGGTGTGGACCTTTCGGACAACAGGGGTTCGGGGATGGGTACTCGACGGGTGACACGATCGGCGAGTGCCGCGCCGGACATTACGGTTGTGTTACGGGACGACATCCTGGCACCACGAATCGCCGTTGCGACGTCAGCAGCCACATTGTCGACACCGCCCCACGTGACATCGCCCACACCACCGATAGCTTTCGCGCGATGACAGGTTCGTCCCGCCGACGCGATCGGCCGTCGCTCGGTTGGCGTGAGTGGATTGCGCTCCCCGACTGGGGCATCGACCACCTCAAGGCCAAGGTCGACACCGGCGCCCGCACCTCGTCGCTGCACGCCTTCGACCTCGAGTGGTTCGACCGTCGCGGTGAGCCCTGGGTGCGGTTCCAGGTGCACCCGTGGCAGCGCTCCACCTCCGACGCCGTCACGGTCGAGGCACCCGTGGTGGCGACGCGTGACATCAAGAGTTCGTCGGGCGTCGTCGACCACCGGCCGGTGGTGCGGACCACGCTCACCATCGCCGGCACGCCGACTCCGGCCGAGATCACCCTCACCCGCCGCGACGAGATGGGATTCCGCATGCTGGTCGGGCGCGAGGCGATCCGCAATCGTTTCCTGGTCGATCCGGGTGTGTCCTATCTCGGCGGGCGGCCCGCCAAGACCATCCGGCGACGCAACAGGGCCGCACCCCGGGTGGCTGCCGAGGACGGCGCATGAAGCTGGCCATCCTCTCGCGGGCCCCGCGCTCGTACTCCACGCAACGCCTGAAGGCGGCTGCTCTCGATCGGGGCCACCAGTGCAAGGTGCTCGACACACTGCGCTTCGCGATCGACCTGTCGGGCGACGAGCCCGACCTCCAGTTCCGCGGCAAGCCACTGTCCGACTACGACGCCATCGTGCCGCGCATCGGTGCGTCGATCACCTACTTCGGTTCGGCCGTGGTGCGCCAGTTCGAGCAGATGGACGTGTTCACCCCCAACACGGCCAACGGCATCACCAACTCGCGCGACAAGCTGCGTGCGATCCAGATCCTGTCGCGCCACGACATCGGCATGCCGAAGACGGCCTTCGTCCGCGACCGCAAGGATGTCCTGCCCGCGATCGAGCGCGTGGGTGGCGCCCCGGTCGTGATCAAGCTGTTGGAGGGCACCCAGGGCATCGGCGTGATCCTCGCTCCCGACAAGAAGGTCGCCGAGGCGATCATCGAGACGCTCCACAACACCAAGCAGAACGTGCTCATCCAGGAGTTCGTCGCCGAGAGCAAGGGGCGCGACGTGCGCGCACTCGTCGTCGGCGACCGGGTGGTGGCGGCGATGCGGCGCACCGCCCAGGGCGACGAGTTCCGCTCCAACGTGCACCGCGGCGGATCGGTCGAGCCCGTCGCCCTCGACCAGAACTACGAGCGCACGGCCGTCCGGGCCGCGCAGATCATGGGGCTGCGTGTGGCGGGCGTCGACATGCTCGAGGGCAACGACGGCCCGCTCGTGATGGAGGTCAACTCGTCACCGGGGCTGGAGGGCATCGAGCGGGCCACCGAGCTCGACGTGGCCGGGGCGATCATCGACCACGTGGCCAACCAGGTCGCCTTCCCCGAGCTCGACGTCCGCCAGCGGCTCACGGTGAGCACCGGCTACGGCGTGGCCGAGCTGCTCGTGCGTGAAGCCGGCGACTTCGTCGGCAAGACCATCGGCGAGTCCGGCCTGCGCGACCGCGACCTCTCGGTCCTCACGCTGCACCGCAACACCGACGTGATCCCCAATCCGAGTGCCTCGCGGATGCTCGAGGCCAACGACCGGTTGCTCTGCTTCGGACGGCTCGAGGAGATGCGCGACATGATCCCCGCGCGCCGCAAGCGCCGGGCGCGGGTCCGCAAGCTCCCGGCCGATGCCCTCCCCGAGGAGCATCACGACCCGAACGACTGAGTGCGACCGGGACGACCCGGGGCACCCGGGCGACCGCAGTACGGTTCGACCGTGAGCATCGACCTCGCTGCCATCCGGGCCGCCCGTACGGCGATCGCCGACGTCGCCAAGCACACACCGGTCGTGTCGTCGGTGACGCTGTCGGACGGGATCGGCGGAGACATCGTGTTGAAGGCCGAGAGCCTGCAGCGCACCGGGGCCTTCAAGATCCGCGGGGCGATGAACAAGGTGGCTTCGCTCGGTGACGACGCCGGCCGCGGCGTGGTGACCGGGAGCGCCGGCAACCATGCCCAGGCGCTCGCACTCGCGGCCCGGCACTTCGGCGTGCCCTGCGAGATCGTGGTGCCGCGCGGTGCGCCGATCACCAAGATCGAGGCCTGCCGGGGCTTCGGAGCGACCGTCGTCGAGCACGGTGCCGCCCTCAAGGAGGCGGTGGACGAGGCGCTGGCGCGTGCCGGGTCGACGGGCATGACGTTCTGCCCACCGTTCGACGATCCGGCCGTCGTGGCCGGGCAGGGCACGTTGGGTCTCGAACTGGTGGAGGACGTCGACGGGCTCGCCACCGTGGTCGTGCCACTCGGCGGTGGAGGGTTGGTGAGCGGTGTGGCAATCGCCGTCAAGTCGCTGCTGCCCGACGTCCGGGTGATCGGCGTCCAGGCTGCAGCGTGCGCGCCCTACGCCGGTGGGACGGTGCCCGACGGCCCCGTGCTCACGCTCGCCGACGGCATTGCGGTGAAGTATCCCGGAACGGTGACCGGCCCGCTGGTCGAGCAGTGGGTCGACGACGTCGTGACGGTCACCGAGGACGAGATCGCCGAGGCGATGGTGCTGCTGATGGAGCGGGCGAAGCTCTACGTGGAGGGCGCCGGCGCCGTGGCCGTGGCGGCGTTGATGGCCGGCGTCGTGGCGCCCGCACCGACGGGCGTGACGTGCGCCGTGGTGTCGGGCGGCAACGTCGACCTCGGTGTGGTGCCCGGCCTGATCCGTCGCCACGAGTTCGCCGCGGGTCGCCGGCTGTCGATCTTCGCCCGCATCGACGACCGTCCGGGTCGGCTCGCGCACCTGCTGTCGGTGTTCGCATCCGGCGACGCCGACCTGATCGAGGTGGAGCACGTCCGCGAGGGGCTCGACCTGGGCGTCCGCGAGACCGGGATCCGAGCCACCTTCGAGGTGCGCAGCCGCGAGAAGGGTCGCGAGCTGCTCGCCGCTGCGCGGGCTGCGGGGTACGACCTCGAGCAGACCTGAGACGATTTCTCCGACCCGACTGGACGTCCTACCTACTGGTCGGTAGGGTGACCGACGTGACGGAATCGGAGATCCTCCATGAGCTGACCCCGGTCGCAGAGTCGCTGCTCGAGCGCCACCTCTCCACCTCCAAGGAGTGGTTCCCCCACGAGTACGTGCCCTACGGCCGCGGTCGCGACCACGAACCCGGACGTGACTGGCACGAGTCCGACGCCGACCTCGGTGGCATCACCATCGGCCCCGAGGTCCGCAGTGCGCTGCTCGTCAACCTGCTCACCGAGGACAACCTGCCGTACTACTTCCGCTCCGTCGAGCGGATGTTCGGCAAGGACGGCGCCTGGGGCACCTGGGTCCGGCGCTGGACGGCCGAGGAGGGTCGCCACTCGATGGCGATCTACGGCTACCTCATGACCACGCGGGCCATCGACCCGGTGGAGCTCGAACGCTCGAGGATGGCGCAGGTGTCGGGCGGACAGACCCCCGACCCACCTCTGCACGAGGGCTTCATCTACCTCTCGCTGCAGGAGCTGGCGACGCGCATCTCCCACCGCAACACCGGCGCCCAGATCGGCGATCCGGTCGGGTACGAGGTGATGAAGCGCGTCGGCAGCGACGAGAACCTGCATCAGCTCTTCTACCGCGACCTCGCCGCCGCCGCGATCGAGGCGGATCCCAACACGATGATGGTGGCCATGGAGAAGCAGGTCCGGCACTTCGCCATGCCCGGTACCGGCATCCCCGACTTCGACCGTCATGCGGCGCTGATCGCCAAGGCCGGGATCTACGACCTGCAGATCCACCACGAGCAGATCCTGGCGCCGGTGGTGCTGCGCCAGTGGGACGCCGCCAACATCTCCGGGCTCTCCGGAGAGGGCGCTGCGGCACAGGAGAAGCTGATGAAGCGCCTGGCCACCAGCGAGAAGGTCGCCAAGCGCTTCGCCGAGAAGCGCGACGCGGCGATGGCCCACGCCTGAACCATCCCCGGCCCCGACCATTCCCGGTCGGCCGGAACCGATCCGTCAGAGGGTCGACGCCGCCACGAGAAGAGCCGTCACCACGGCTGCACCGACCAGTATCGCTGCCTCGGCGGTGACCGTGACCCGTGTGCGGGCCAGCACCTCGGCATCCGTCGGTTGCGCCTCGAGCGCCGGGAGCACCCGGAAGTGGTTGTGGGCCCCGATTGCTGCAGCCACCCCCACGAGCGCCAACTTGGCGACCAGCAGACGGCCCCAGTCGGTCGACAGGTAGCCCGCCACGTCGCTGTCGATGACGAGTGCCATCGCCACCCCGGCGACGCCGGCCACGGCGAGTGACAGCATCGCGACCACGGAGAACCGCAGCGTCATCCGCAGTGCGTCGGCAGCGACATCGTCGCGGTGGCGCCTCCACAGCACCACGGCCAAGGCCACCAACCCGCCTGCCCAGACCGACGCCGCACCGACGTGGGCGACGTTCGCCAGCGCATGCAGCAGACGCGGACCCTTGCTGAGGGTGTGACCGTCGAAAGCGAACGACACGACCACGATCCCCGCACCGAGGAGACCAGCAGCATCGCGAGGCCCCGGACGCCACCGGTCGTCGACGTCTGCTCGGCCGGCACGCCGGTCGGGATCTGCCGCGGTGGTTGCCTCGTCCACTGCCGGGTCGATGCGTACCGCTGCCGACAGCGACTGCGGTGTGGTGGCGTGACGGGCTGCGACGACCGCACCGAAGCCGGTGACGAGCAGGACACCGCCGACGACCCGGGCGAGCGCCGCACGACCGGCGGTCTGGTCGAGCACCTGGTCGAACCCACCGAACGACGCGTCCAGGCCGGTCACTTCGATCACGGCGCCCAACGCCACGCCCACGCCGAGCCAGCGGACCAGACGCAGCAGTGTGCCGATCTCGGTCGCCCGACCGGCATACGCCCATGCCGCGAACGCCAGCACACCGACGGCGACGACCGCGGTGGGCATGAGCAGCATGCGTCCGAGGCGCGCCGTCGTCTCGCCGTCGTCGATGGCGTCGAACACGGTCGAGGGAGGCGGGGGCGGTGGAGCGGTGAGCGCCGCTGCCACCTCGTCGTCGGCGGACACCTCGTCGTCGGCGGTCACCTCGTCGTCGGCTGCCGGCTCTGCCGCGGCCGGTTCACTCGTCGCCGGTTCACTCGTCGCCGGTTCGCTCGTCGTGGGTTCGGCGGCCGCGGGTTCGGTCGACACGGGTTCGGTCGGCACCGGAACGGCCACGCCGAAGCTGAAGCTGCCGTCGATGGTGTGCGTGTCGTCGGAACGCACCCGCCAGGCGAGCGTGTACGACCCGTCGGGCAGGGCCGGGTCGAACTGCGCCGTGATGCGCAGTCCGTCCTGGCGGACGTCGACCGGCGTGTACTGCACACCGGTGGCGTCGGCGACCACGATGCCGTCGTCGATGGCCGTCGGAGTGCCCGTGAACTCGAGCACCACCTCGGTGAGCGGGCCGTCCACGACCGACCCGTCTTCCGGCGTCGACACGTCGAGACCCGTGTGTGCACGGGCGACCGATGTCGGCACGAGCAGCGCGACCAGCAGTGTGATCAGCAGCCCGGGCACGAGGAGGATCCGGCGTGGCATCCGGCCAGTCTGGCAGCACCTGGTAGATCACCAACGTCGTGGCCCCGTCGCCGTGCGGCCCGCATCGACAGGTGGGTGAAGTCGTGGGTTCCCGTAGCGTCGACGGTGTGACAGGGGTGCCGACTCCGTCGACCGGCGACGAGGTCTCCTGGGTCGTGCGTCACTTGGGCCATCTGGTGTGCGACGACGTCGCGGCGTCGCCGCGTTTTCGCGGCACACAGCAAGCGGCGGACGCCGCCCTCGGGACGCTCGACGTCACGGGGTACGTGCAGCGCCGCAACGACGTGCTGCCGGTCTCGGCGCGAGGGGCATCAGGGCTGTCACCCTGGATCCGGCACGGGATGCTCACGTTGCCCATCGTGTGGGACCGTGTGGCGGACGCACCCGAGCGCGACCGGGAGAAGTTCCGCGACGAGTTGCTGTGGCAGGAGTACGCCCGACACGTCTACGCCCGTCTCGGCGGCCGGACCGCCGACGGCCTGCGGCACCGCCTCTCCGGCATCGCCGTCACGGCACCGCCTGGCGCCGCTGACGTCGACCCGTGGGATCGGTCGATGGCCTGCATCGACGCCACGGTCACCGAGCTCGAGCGCGACGGCTGGCTGGTGAACCAGACCCGCATGTGGCTGGCGTCGCAGTGGAGTGTGCGCCACGGCACCGACTGGCGATCCGGGGAACAACGGTTCTTCACCCACCTGCTCGACGGGTCGCGGGCGGCGAACCGGCTCGGTTGGCAGTGGACGGTCGGCACGGGGACCGGCCGACCGTACGGCTTCAGCCGGTGGCAGGTGGAGAAACGGGCACCGGGGCTGTGTGACCGGTGTGAGCACCGCCGGGCCTGCCCGATCGAGCACCGGCCGGACGACCCGCCGCTCCGTGAAGCGCCCGCTGAACCGTTGCTCCGCAACGATCCGGACGTGGCCGCCACCGCTGGCCCCGACGGCATCGAGATGACGGTCGGCGGTGCGGGGGACGACACGTCGGGAACCGTCGATGCCGTGTGGCTCACGGCAGAGAGCCTCGGCGACGGCGATCCCGCGATGTCTGCCCATCCCGACAGCCGGGTGGTGTTCGTCTTCGACGAACCCTTGCTGGCGAGGCTGCACCTCTCGGCGAAACGACTCGTCTTCGTCGCCGAACGCCTCGCGGAGTTGGGTACGGAGCGCGACGTCGAGGTCCACCTCGGTGACCCGGTCGATGTGCTGGAGGGCCGTCGCCTCGCCACCACGTTCGCCCCGGTACCGAAGTGGCGGCGGATGGCGCCGCGACTCGACATCGTGGAACTCCACCCGTGGCCATGGCTGCGTCGGCCCGGGAACGGCACGGTCCAGAGCTTCTCGGCGTGGCGCAGGACGCAGGGGCGGGCATGAGTCGCCTGTTCGTGGCCGTGTGGCCGCCCGAGGACGTGCTCGCCGGTCTCGCCGACGTGGAACGTCCACGGGATCAGGGCGTGAAATGGGTGCCGCCCGAGAACCTCCACCTCACCCTGCGTTTTCTCGGCGACGCCGACGAGGACGAGGTCGCCGAGCGGCTCGCCGACACCGTCCTCCCGGCGACCGACGTGTCACTCGGTCCGGCCTTCGACGTGTGGTGGGAGCGCTCGCTGGTGCTCCCCGCCGATGGCCTCGACGAGCTCGCCACCGCGGTGCACCGGGCCACGCGTGGCCTGGGTACCGAGCGGGTGCGGCGCCGGTTCGCCGGGCATCTCACCGTGGCGCGCCTGGCGCGACGTGCCCGGCCGCGACGAGCTGCGGGGTTGCGGTTCGAGGCGGATTTCCGGGTGGACGAGGTGGCCCTCGTGGCCAGCACACTGCGCGACACCGGCGCCGAGTACGAGACGCTGGCCACCTGGCCCACGCGCTGAGCGCACTGCGAGCTGCCGAGGCTGCGGGTGCCAAGATGACGCCATGGGGGATGTACTGACCGCGCACGCGGCGAACCGACCGGACAAGACCGCCGTGATCGACGACCGGGGCGGCAGCGGCGATCACACCGTGCGACGCCGCACCTACGCCGAACTCGAGGCGCGCGCCAACCAGCTCGTGCACGTCCTCGCCGACATCGGCGTGCGGCCCGGCGACAAGGTCGTGTGGTGCGGTCAGAACTCGGTGGGGATCGTGGAGATGGTGAACGCGGCCCGCAAGATCGGTGCCACGGCCGTGCCGCTCAACTACCGGCTCAGCGACGAGGAGGCCGCGTACGTCGTCGATCACTGTGACGCCACCACGGTGTACGTCGACGCCGAGTTCGCTCCCCTGTTCGAACGCATCCGCGCCGACATCCCCCAGGTCACGAACGTGCTCGTGTTCGACGGCGACGCACCCGCCGGGATGACCGCCATCGACGGGCTGGTCGACGCTGCATCCACCGACGTCTGGGAGATCCCCGCCGACACGTTGGCGGCCTCGTCGGCCGATGCGTCGGGCGCCACGATGATCTACACGTCGGGCACCACCGGCAGACCCAAGGGAGCCTTCCGACGCAATCCGGCCGATCCACGAGCCGGTGCCGCGCTGTTGGAGCACATCGGCTACTCGCCCGACGACGTCTACCTCACCACCGGCCCGCTGTACCACTCGGGCCCGGGCGGCTTCATGGGCATCGCGATCACCTTCGGCCAGACCATCGTGCTGCAGCGCAAGTTCGACCCGCAGGACTGGCTGCGCCTGCTGGAGACCCATCGAGCGACGTCGACGTTCGCAGCACCCACTCCGATCCGGATGGTCTGCAACCTGGCCGAGGACGTGAAGGCCCGCTACGACCGGTCGTCGATGCGGGTGATGATCGCCAATGCCGCGCCGTGGAGCTTCGCCCTCAAGCAGCAGTACGTCGCCGACTTCCCGCCCGAGTCATTGTTCGAGGTGTACGGGTCCACCGAGCTGGGGGTCAACACGGTGCTGCGACCCGAGGACCAGTTGCGCAAGCCCGGCTCGTGCGGCAAGGAGGCCCCACTCGTGGAGATCCGCCTCTACGACCCGCTCGGCAACGTCGTCACGGGCACCGGCCCCGAGGCGACCGGCGAGGTGTTCGTGCGCTCCGCCGGTGTGTTCTCCGACTACTACAAGCAGCACGACAAGTTCGAGGAGGACCACCGCGACGGGTTCCAGACGGTGGGTGACATCGCCTATCGCGACGACGAGGGCTTCCTCTACATCTGCGACCGCAAGAAGGACATGATCATCTCGGGCGGGATGAACATCTACCCGGCCGAGATCGAGGCCGCGCTCGAGTCCCATCCCGACGTCTACGAAGCGGCCGTGTTCGGCATCCCGAGCGACGACTGGGGTGAGCTGGTGCATGCGGTGGTGGTGAAGCGCGACGGGTCGGACCTCGACGACGCCGGAGTGCAGGCCCACGCCCGCGAGCACCTCGCCGGCTACAAGATCCCGCGGTCGATCTCGTGGCTCCACGAGTTGCCCAAGACCGGCTCGGGCAAGATCCTCAAACGCGAGCTCCGCAAGCCCTTCTGGGCCGACCACGGCGCCAACGTCTGATCACGATCGGGGTCTGACCCCGATCGTGACGCCCTCCCGGGTCGGTGTTGCATCCGGTGTCTGACACCGGATGCAACATCGACGGAGCGGGGCGTCTCGCCTACCGTGGGAAGCATGGACGGCATCGGGAACACGATCGTGGGCACGATTCTCAAGTCGCCGTTGCATCCGGTGCTCTCCGGGTCGACCGTGCTCGTGAAGTACCGGGGCACCCGTACCGGCAACGAGTACGTCACACCGGTGCAGTACGCCGACGCCCACCACGGACTGGTGGTGCTGGCCGGCGAGCCCGACACGAAGACGTGGTGGCGCAACTTCACCGAGATGCAGACCATCCAGGTCCTGTTCCGGGGCGACTGGGTGCCGATGACGGCTCACGCCCTCTGCGGCGACGAAGATCCGGACGCCGTCATTCCCCTGCTGCGCTCGTACTCCCAGCGCTTCCCCAAGGCCGTCGGCCGTCTCGACGGCGACGATCTCGACGAACGGGCCCGCTCGGCGGTCGTGGTGTGGCTCCGCTCCACCAGCGACGCCGGCTGACTGCCTCAGCCGACGATCCGGCCGACCCGGCGATCAACCCGGGGCGGCGAAGACCTGGGTCCAGTACCAGCGGCCGTCCGACCCGACAGCCGCACCGACACCGGTGTCGGGCAGCGTCGACAGGATGTTGCGCCGGTGACCCGCACTGTTCATCCACGCGTTCACCACCGACGCCGCCGACGACTGGCCGTAGGCGATGTTCTCCGCCCACGAACTCCACCCGTAGCCCGCTCGCCGGATGCGGATGCCGCCGTCCGAGCCGTCGCTGCCCGTGTGCGACATCTGTCGGCGCGCGGCCTGGTCCTCGGCATGGCGCTGAGCGGCCGCGGCCAGCCGGGAGTCGAAGCGCATGGGTGCCAGGCCCCGGCGGGTCCTCTCGGCGTTGACGAGATCGAACACCTGCCGGGCGGCCGTCGCAGCCGGATCGACGGGATCCGGCGGATCGAGACGTTGTGCGCTGACGAACCCACCCATCCGAGCCGGCGCGTCGATCGAGGGCTGGGCCGCGTGGACCACCAGCGGGACGACCAGGGCCGAGGAGGCGAGGATCATCAGGAGTGCCCAGGCAGGGCGGAGGAATCGGGGCATGTCGTCGGTCTCCCACCGCCCGCAGCGTTGGTGGAACCCGCACACCCTATCCCCCGAGGTCGTCGCCGTGGCTGCACCACCCGATGCGTGCAGATGGACATCGCCACCGGTGGCGTGGCACGCTGCCGGGCGTGATGGGGCCACCGACCGAGCCGCGTCGGTGCCTGTCCGTGGTGGTGCCCTGCTTCGACGAGGAGGCCACGATCGTCGAACTCCTGCGACGCGTGCTGGCCTCCCCGTGGGTCGCCGAGGTGATCGTCGTCGACGACGGTTCGACCGATGGCACGCCGGCCCGGGCCCGTTCGGTCGTCGACGACCGACTGGTGATCGTCGAGCAGCCGCGGAACATGGGCAAGGGAGCCGCACTGCGCACGGGTTTCACCCTCGCCGCGTCCGAGTACGTGATCGTGCAGGACGCGGATCTCGAGTACGACCCCGGTGAGTACCCGGTTCTGCTCGAACCGCTCGAAGCGGGGGTGGCCGACGTCGTGTACGGATCGCGGTTCGTGTCGAGTCGTCCCCACCGGGTGCTCTACTTCTGGCACTCGGTCGGCAACCGGTTCCTGACCGTGCTGTCGAATGCGTTCACCGATCTCAACCTCACCGACATGGAGACCTGTTACAAGGCGTTCCGGCGGGAGGTGATCCAGTCCATCGAACTGGAGGAGGACCGGTTCGGTTTCGAACCCGAGATCACGGCCAAGATCGCCCGCCGGCGGCTGCGCATCTACGAGGTCGGCATCTCCTACAGCGGCCGCACCTACGACGAGGGCAAGAAGATCGGCTGGCGCGACGGCGTGCGCGCCGTCGTCTGCATCGTGAAGTACTCGGCGCTCAACCCCCGCCGATCGGACGAAGCTCGTCGATCACCCCAGGATCCGCCCAGAACCGGATCGAACCGACCGTGAACGAGCCGTCCCACCGCTGCTCCACAGCGGCGCGCTGCGCAGAGTTCAGCCCGATCACCGCCACCATCAGATCGCAGTCGTCGGTGTCGCCGATGCCGGTCACGAGCCACACGGGATCGGTGTAGACCCCCAGGGGTTCGGCCTGCCATCCGCACGGTTGCAGCCCCATCGCCTGTGCCTCGGCGACGACGGCGGCGGCATCACGGATGCTGGGGCCGGGAGCTCGGACCACGTCGAGCGCGGCGGGGAACAGCATGGCCACCGCCACGGCGCCGGCGGCTCCCCCGGCCACGTGACCGACCCGACGATCGGGCACTGCAGCGGCGATCGTCGCCACCCCTCGTCCGGCGAGATGAGCCAGGACGGGCGTGAGGCTGATGAAGAACCGCGGATAGAGGTCGGCCGGACGGATCACCTGCCACAGCAGCAGGAGAACCGTCACGAACACACCGCCTGCCGCAGCCACGCCCACCAGGTGACGCCGCGACTGCGCCGCCACCGCCGCCGTCCCGACCACCGTGAGGGAACCGACCACGATCACCGCCGGCCACTCGAAGCCCACCAATGATCGCAGTGTGGTCTCGGCGAACCAGTCGCGGTAGGCCGACCCGCGCAGTTCGGCGTTGCGGCGGGCGTCGTCGAGCAGGGGCAGCTGGATCAGCAGCGCCAGACCGGCCGATGCGGCCCAGGTCGCCAGGTGAGCGCGCCGCGACCTGCCCATCGCCAGCGTGGCCGCGGCGAACATCAGGATCGTGACCGCCGAGTACGAGTGGGTCGTGACGGCGACGACCATCGCCGCTCCTTGGATCACCAGCCACCGTCGACGAGGATCGGTCCACGACCGCTGCAGGGCGATGCCTGCGATCAGGACAGCCAGGGTGGCGAGGGCGTACCCGCGCAGCAGGCGCACCTGCCCGATGAAGATCGGGTTGAACAGCAGCACCAGACCGGCCGTTGCGCCGGCGACCGCACCCACGCGACGGGTCGTGTATCCGGCGATGATGCCGACCGATGCCGCACCGGCGGCCACGGGGAACAGACGTTGTGCCGTCTCGCCGACGAACCCCAGCTGCCAGGCGACCGCCTGGACGGCCGAGAACATCTGGTGGTTGTTGAAGATCACCTGGGTGGTCAGGGCATCGCGGAGCGACCCACCGTTGACGAAGAACAGGTAGGTGATCGCCTCGTCGTAGTCGAAGCTCCGGCCGATGCCGACGGCGGCGAATGCGAACGCCACCAGGCCGAGACCGACCCCCACGACGAGGGCCACACTGCGCCACGGTGCCATGGCACGTGGTGTCGCGGACGGGTCGGCGTCGGTGACCGTCATTCGACCGGATCCGGTGTCGCGACGGCCGCCTCGTCGATCGCCTGGACATCCACCGGCGCCGACGAACGCCACGCGGTCACGATCCCGCGACCGAACGTGTCGAGCCACAGAGCGACACCCAGGAGTGCGACGGCCACGACGCCGTCGAGCCACCAGTGGTGTCCGGTGGCGCCCACCACCAGCACTGTCACCACGAGGTGCGCCACGCCGGTCCACCGCCACCACCGGGTGGTCGCAGCAAGCATCCCGAACGCGATCACCGCCGCCCACCCGACGTGCAGCGACGGCATGGCGGCGAACTGCGCCGACACGCCGGATCCGACCGGCCCGTACACCGACATGCCGTGCACGTCGGACAGGTCGATGTAGCCGAGGTCGGTGAGGAATCGTGGTGGCGCCACCTTCACGAACCGGATGAACAGGGAGAACGCCGTCAGCATCGCCAGTGCGTTGCGCCATCGCGGATAGACGTCACGATGGAAGGCGAACATCCAGACCAGGAACGCCACGATGCCCGGAACGTGTGCGGCGCCGTAGTAGGCGGTCGCCGTCCAGCCCAGCCAGCCGTGGTCGAGGACGAAGTGCTGCAGGGTCAACTCGCTCGGCAGCCGCAACCACTGCTGCACCGCCACGATGTCACGAGCGCGTTCGATGGCGCCCTCGGCGTGCGTGAGCGGCAGGCTCTTGGCCATCCGCCACACCGAGTACAGCGACGCCACGACGGCGAACTCGGTGGCCGCAGGCATCACGAGGTCGCCCGTTCGGGTGGGCCGAGCCCGGCGCAGGGTGAGCGCGACGATGCCCGCGAGGAGGGCAGCGACCGCCGCCTGGGTCGCCGTCGGCCACCTCAAGCCGCCCAGCCTTCCAGATCAGCGGGCGTAGGCGGTGACGGTGTCGGCGGCGTCGATGAGCCAGCCGGGCACGACACCGACGAACAATGTGAACGCCACCGCAGCGGTGATGGCCAGTCCGGCGCTGAACGGCACGGCCAGCTCGGCCCCGTCGTCGTCGACGTCACCGAGCCACATGCTCACCATGATCCGCAGGTAGATGAACGCGGCCACGACGGCCGTGACCATCGCGATCACGGCGATGGCGTAGCTGTCGACCTCGACCGCCGCCTGGATCACGCCGAACTTGGCGATGAACCCGCTGGTGAACGGCACACCGGCCTGGGCGAGCAGGAACACGGTGAACGCCAGCGCCAGCGCGGGCCGACGCTTCGCCAGCCCGTCGAACGCGGAGAGCGTCGTGTCGCCCCGGGAACTGCGCGACACGATCGTGACGACGCCGAACGAGCCGATCACCAGCACGGCGTAGAGCACCAGGTACAGCACGACCGACGGCATGCCGGGGCCGGCGTCGGCCTCGCCCGCCCGGTGTGCTGCGGCCTCCACGCCCACCAGGATGAAGCCGGCGTGGCTGATCGAGGAGTACGCCAGCATGCGCTTCACGTTGGTCTGCACCACGGCCAGGAACGAGCCGACGACGAGTGACAGCAGTGCCAACGCCCAGATCGCGGGACGCCAGTCGTCGCGGTAGAACGGCAGTGCGATCACGAACACGCGCAGCATCGCCGCGAAGGCGGCCGCCTTGCCCGCCGAGGCCATGAACGCCGTGACCGGCGACGGCGCACCCTGGTAGACGTCGGGCGCCCACAGGTGGAAGGGCACCGCCGCCACCTTGAACCCGAGTCCCACCAGCAACATCGCGATGCCGGCGAGCGCGAGCGTGTCGGGGGTCGACAGATCGGCCGCCGACTGCAGCGCCGTCACCATCTCGGTGATGTTGGTCGAGCCGGTGGCGCCGTAGACGAGGGCGATGCCATACAGGAAGAACGCCGACGAGAACCCGCCGAGCACGAAGTACTTGATGCCCGACTCGGCGCTCTCGCTGCTGCGACGGTTGCTGGCGGCCAGCACGTAGAGCGCGAGCGACAGCGTCTCGAGCCCGAGGAACAGCACGATGAGATCGTTGGCCGACGACATGACGATGCCGCCGATCGCAGCCACGAGGTACAGGGCGTAGATCTCGGGCCCGTCGTTGGGTGTGTCACGGAGGTACTCGTCGGTCAGCAGGGACACGAGCAGCACGGCCGCACTGATCGTGATGGTCATGAACATCGCGAACGTGTCGAACGCGAGTGCACCGCCGACGAGGGTGGTGGCCCCGTTGTCGGTGATGTCGTCCCACTGCACCATCGCCAGTGCGCCGGCGGCGCCGGCCGTGGTGGCGGCGACGAAGGCGTACAGGCCCTTCGGCCACGGCGGGGTGAGAGCTCCGAGCAGCATCAGGCCGAGTGCGCCGCCCAGCAGCGTGAGCAGGGGTGAGAGGGCGAACCAGCCGACCTCGGGGCCGACGAAGGTGTCGAACTGCTGCAGCATCATTCGTCCTCTTCCTCGCCATGTGCACCGATCACGATCGACGGTTCGGGCTCGACGTAGTCGGTGTGCTCCTCCACGTGGCTGATCAGGACGTCGATGCTCGGCTCGATCCGATCGAGCACCGGCTTCGGATAGACGCCCATGAACACGATCAGGCCCAGGAACGGCAGCAGCGTGAGTCCTTCCTTCCAGCGCAGCTCGGGGAAGTCCTTGTTGTCGTCGTCGGGCTCACCGTGGAACACGCGCTGGTAGGCCCACAGCAGGTACAGCGCGGCGAGGATCACGCCGCCGGCGGCCACCACGGTCCACCAGCGGGCGGTGAGGAACGACCCGGTGAGGATCAGGAACTCCCCGATGAAGCCGTTGAGGCCCGGCACGCCGATCGAGCTGAGCATCACCACCATGAATCCGGCGGCGAAGATCGGGGCCACCTTCTGGATGCCGTTGAGTTCGGCGATCTGGCGGGTCTTGCGCCGCTCGTAGATCCAGCCGACGAACAGGAACAGTGCGCCGGTCGACACGCCGTGGTTGACCATCTGGATCACGCCGCCCGACATCGACTGCGTGGTGAACGCGAACGTGCCCAGCACGATGAAGCCGAGGTGCGCCACCGACGAGTAGGCGACGAGCCGCTTCAGGTCCTTCTGCATCGTGGCGGCGATGGCGCCGTAGATGATGCCCACCACGGCGAGGGTGAGCCACAACGACCGGCTCCAGTACGACGCCTCGGGGAACAGGTACAGCCCGAATCGCAGCAGGCCGTAGGTGCCGAGCTTCAGCATCACCCCGGCGAGCACCACCGAACCGGCCGTCGGGGCCTGGGTGTGGGCGTCGGGCAGCCACGTGTGCAACGGGAAGATCGGCACCTTCACGGCGAACGCGATCGCGAACGCGAAGAACAGCCATCGACCGGTGGAGGCGGCGAAGTCGGCCCCCTCGGCGATCTCGACGAGGTCGAAGGTGACGCGGCCGAGGTCGTCGCTGGCGATGGCGACCGTGGCGATGAGGCCGACCAGCATGAATGCCGATCCGAGCATGGTGTACAGGAAGAACTTCGTGGCGGCGTAGACCCGGTTCTCGTAGCCCCAGCCGCCGATGAGGAAGTACATCGGCACGAGCACGATCTCGAAGAAGATGAAGAACACGAACAGGTCGAGGCTGAGGAAGCTCCCCATCACGCCCGCCTGCAGCATCAGCATCCACGCCAGGTACGGCTTCTCGTCGTGGTGCGGGTCGATTCCGGCGATGACGATCGGGAACAGGATCCCCGTCAGCACGACCAGGAACAGCGAGATGCCGTCGACACCCAGGTGCCAGGAGATTCCCCACGGCTCGATCCAGGTGTGCTTCGACACGAACTGGAAGCCCGCCTCGCCCGTCTCGAACGATGCCATCAACCAGATCGACATCGCCGCCGTGGCGACCGCCGAGATCAGCGCGATCAGCTTCGGCGTCTCGGGACGTGACTTCGGAGACAGTGCCACCAGCGCGGCGCCGACGATCGGCACGAGCACGAGCGCGGTGAGGATCGGGAATGCGGCGGATGCCGCTCCGGCTTCGGCGGCCAACATCACAGGATCCCCCGAATCACCACGAACCATCCGAGCAGCAGCACCACGCCGATGCCGATGATCCCCGCGTACTGACGGACGTAGCCGGTCTGCGACCTGCTCGTGCCGGACGCCGTCTCCTTCACGGCGACGGCGACGCCGTTGACCGCACCGTCCACCACCTTCTGGTCGAACTCGGCGACGGCCTCGAATCCGTCACGGCCCGGATTGCCCATGAACCACGACACCGCCTGGTCGTAGTACCACCCCTTGGCGAACAGCGTGGGCTCCCACGGCTGGATGCGCTTCTTCAGATACACCGTCCAGGCGAGGACCAGGCCGGCGAGTGCGGCCGCCACGGCGATCACGATGAGCAGCACCTTGTTGTCGTAGGCCCAGGTGCCGGTGATCTCGGCTTCGCCGAACTCGACCACCGGATGGAGCCACTCCTCGAGCTTGTACTGGGTACCGCTGGGGATGCCCAACACGTTCGGGAGGTTGATGATGCCGCCGACAGCGGCGAGGCCGGCCAGCACCACGAGCGGGATCCACATCACCGGTGGCGACTCGTGCGGCTTGAACTCGCCGTGTGCGTCGTGGGTCTCCACGGGCTCGTCGCCCTCGGCGACCTCGGGAGCCTCGTCCTCGTTGGCGTGGCTCGTCCACGTGGCCTCGCCGAAGAACACCATGATCACCTGACGGGTCATGTAGAACGCCGTCAGCACGGCCGTGACGACGCCCACCACGTAGAGCGGCACGCTCTCGGCCATCGCGAACAACAGGATCTCGTCCTTCGACCAGAAGCCGGAGAACGGGGGCACGCCGGCGATCGCCAGCCAACCGACGATGAACGTGGCGGCGGTGATCGGCATGAACGCCCGGAGCGCACCCATCTTGCGCATGTCCTGCTCGTCGTGCATGCCGTGGATCACCGAACCGGCACCGAGGAACAGCAATGCCTTGAACGCCGCGTGGGTGACCATGTGGAAGATCGCGGCCACGTAGGCACCGGTGCCCACCGCCAGCACCATGTAGCCGATCTGCGACACGGTGGAGTAGGCGAGCACCTTCTTGATGTCGTTCTGGGCGAGGGCGATCGTGGCGGCGAAGAGTGCCGTGATCGCACCGACCCAGGCGATCGTGGTCGGCACCCAGTCGTAGGACGCGACGATCACCGGGTTGACGCGGGTGAGCAGGAACACGCCGCCGGTCACCATCGTGGCCGCGTGGATCAGCGCCGAGACGGGCGTCGGGCCCTCCATCGCGTCGGGGAGCCACAGGTACAGCGGGATCTGGGCGCTCTTGCCGGCCGCGCCGAGCAGCAGCAGCAGGGTGATGCCCGAGGCCGTCGACGCCGCCAACGAGCCGGTCTCGGCGGCCTCGTTGAGCACCGGGTACGACAGCGATCCGACGGACTCGAACGCCAGGAACATCGCCAGCATCACACCGAAGTCGCCGACCCGGTTGGTGACGAACGCCTTCTTCCCGGCGGTGGCTGCCGAGTCGCGGGTGTGCCAGAACGAGATGAGCAGGTACGAACAGGTGCCCACGCCTTCCCAACCGAGGAAGGTCACCAGCAGGTTCTCACCCAGCACGAGCAGGGTCATCGAGAACACGAACAGGTTCAGGTACATGAAGAACTTGGAGAACTTCGGGTCGCCGTGCATGTAGCCGACGGCGAAGAGATGGATCAGCCCACCGATCCCGGTGACGAAGAGGCACATCAGGATCGACAACGGGTCGGCCAGGAACGCGAGATCGATCTGCAGGCTCCCGACGGGCAGCCACGAGAACAGCGTCACCACCGTCTGGCGCTCGTCCTCGGGACGCGACAGCAGGTCGAAGTAGATCGCCACCGCCACGGCGAACGAGGCGAAGACCGCCGCCGTCGCGAGGTAGCCGGCTCTGGGGTCACCGAGCCGGCGACCGAACAGCAGGATGAGCGCGAACCCTGCCAGCGGGAAGGCAGGGATCAACCACACGAGATCGGCCATGGCGACGTTCAGCCCTTCAGTTCTGCGAGGTCGTCGGCGGTGGCGCCCGGGCGGCGGCGCAGGATCGACACGATGATGCCCAGACCGACCACGACCTCCGCCGCGGCCACGACCATCACGAAGAACACCGCGGTCTGGCCGTTGATGTCACCGAGCTGCGTGGCGAGGGCCACGAAGGTGAGGTTGGCGGCGTTGAGCATCAGCTCGATGCACATGAACATCACCAGCGGGTTCCGGCGGATCAGCAGGCCGAACGCGCCGATGCCGAACAGCATCGCCGCGAGGAGCAGGTACCAGGTTGGTTCGATGGCGGCGATCACACGTCGCTGCTCTCGTGCTCGGCGTCGCGTGCCTCGTCGGTGCGCGGCCACTTGCGGGTGAGCACCACGGTGCCGGCGACGGCCACCACCAGCAGCACCGACGTGAGCTGGAACGCCAGCACGTGGTCGCCGTACAGGTTGGTGGCCAGCTGGAGGATGTTGCTGTCGTTGTCGCCGGTCTCGCTCGCCACGTCGATCCCGGTTCCCGGATTGATGACCAGCGCATCGCGCGCCCGCACCACGGCAGCGCCCACCAGTCCGACCAGGCCGATTCCCATGACCGCCGCCAACGGACGCTGGATCGGGATGGGTTCGATCGACAGGTCCATGGCCTGGTCGACGCCGAGCAGCATGATCACGAAGAGGAACAGCACGACGATCGCGCCTGCGTACACGATCACCTGCACGGCGGCGAGGAAGTGCGCCTCCTGCGCCACGAACTGCACGGCGACGCCGAACAGCGTGAGCACCAGCCCGAGCGCGGCGTGCACCGGGTTCTTCAACGTGATGACGCCGATGGCGCCACCCAGGATCATGAGGGCGGCGGAGAAGAAGACGACGTACTCGAGGAACGTGGCGTCACTCACCGCTCGACCACCCGGACGGTCTTCTCGCGGTCGCGCTCGGTCTGCTCGGGTTCCGGGGCGCGGACCCCGTAGCCCAGCTCGCCGCTCCAGCCGACCTCGCCCTCGAACGTGGCGTCACCCGACGGTGACGTGGCGCGCATCCACCCGCTCGTGAGCAGGTCGTCGCCCTCTCGCCAGTCCTCCCACGGCAGCTTCTGCGGTTTGCCGTCGTCGTCGACGACGAGTTCGGCCTTGGTGTAGATGGCGTCGTTGCGGTTGGTGAACGAGAACTCGAACAGCTTCGACTCGGTGATCGCCTCGGTGGGGCAGGCCTCGACGCACAGGTCGCAGTGGATGCAGCGCAGGTAGTTGATCTCGTAGACGTAGCCGAACCGCTCGCCGGGTGACGTGGGGTTCTCGGGGTCGTTGTCGGCACCGCGCACGTAGATGCAGTCGGCCGGGCAGACGCCGGCGCACAGTTCGCATCCGATGCACTTCTCCATCCCGTCCTCGTACCGGTTCAGCACGTGGCGCCCGTGGAGGCGTTCGGGGCGGGGCAGCTTCTCGTCGTGGTCGACGTCGCGTGCGTCGTCGTCGCGCTTCTTGGCGCGGCGTCCGCCCGAGTACTCGGTGGTGACGCGCTTGCCGCCGAAGAGACGGTGCTGCTTGAGGGTGACGGCGAATCCTTCGAGGTAGCCCATCAGGTGGCTGCTCCCTTCTCACGGTTCCGGGCGCTGACCCGCAGTGCTGCACCGAACAGCGCGACGGCGATGGCGGCCACCGCCAGGCTGATCACCACGACCCGCAGGCTGGCGACGGCCTCGCCCTCGGGCGAGAACTCGCGCAGTGCGGCGAGCAGCAGGAACCAACCCAGCGAGATGGGGATCAGCACCTTCCAGCCCAGGTCCATCAGCTGGTCGTAGCGCAGCCGCGGCAGGGTGGCGCGGAACCAGACGTACAGGTAGAGGAAAGCGAGGAGCTTCACGACGAACCACAGCGTGCCCTCGATGGCGCCGGGGACGAGCGGGATGTCGAACAGCGGCTGGGGGCCGCCGAGGAACAGCGTGACCATCACCGCCGACATCGTGATGACGTTCATGAACTCCGACAGGAAGAACAGCGCGAAGCGGATGCCCGAGTACTCGGTGTTGAACCCGCCGACGAGTTCCTGCTCGGCCTCGACGAGGTCGAACGGCGGCCGGTTCAGTTCGGCGGTGGCGGCGATCAGGAAGATCACGAACGGCACGATGCCGGTGGACACCAGGTTCCAGTCGACGAAGCTGTCCTGGGTCCGGACGATGCCGGCGGTGGACAGGGTGCCCGACGACAGCAGCACGGCGGCGAGGCTGAGTCCGAGTGCCGCCTCGTAGGAGATCATCTGCGCGGAGGCGCGCACCGATCCGAGCAACGGGTACTTCGAACCGCTCGCCCAGCCCGCCAGCATGATGCCGTAGACCGCGATCGACGACAGCGCGAGCACGAGCAGGATGCCGATCGGTGGGTCGGCGAGCTGCACCCGGGTGACCTCGCCGAACCACTCGACGGTGCCGTCGCGGCCGTCGGTGAAGTCACCACCGAGGGGGATGACCGACCAGACGAGGAATGCCGGCACGAAGGCCAGGAACGGAGCGAGCCGGAACACGATCCGGTCGGCCCGGCTCGGCAGCAGGTCCTCCTTGAAGAACGCCTTGATGCCGTCGGCCAGCGTCTGCAGCAGGCCCCACGGACCCGCCTTGTTGGGGCCGACGCGGTTCTGCATCCCCGACACGACCTTGCGTTCGTACCAGACCATGAACATCGTGCCGACGAGGGCGATCACGAAGATGAACACGACCTTCACGAGCACGAGGATCAGCGGCGTCCACAGCAGACGCCCCTCGAGCAACGGGTCGAGCGCGAACACCGACATCAGACGAGTTCGATCCTCACGTCGGTGGTGGCGGCCGCAGCGTCGATGATGTCCTCGATGTTGCCCCCACCCTGGTTGAACGGCGACCAGACGACGCCTCGTGGAACGGCAGGGTTCGCACGGACGGGGAGCACGCATGCCGACTTGGCGCCGATCAGCTTCACGTCGGCACCGTCGACGACGCCGAGTGCATCGAGGTCGAGGGGATGGACGTGCGCGGACGATCCGGGTGCGAGGTTCGCGAGGGAACGCGACATCTGCGTTCCGACGGCCCGGTCGTACAGCTTGCGGCTCACCACCAACCGATAGTCATAGCTGTTCCGGGGCGGCGCAGTGAAAGACACGGGCGCCGGCGGTGACGCCGAGGGCTCGATCAGCACACCGTCGGGCTGCTCCGCGAGCGCCGCCGCGGTGACCCCGGCGAACGCCGGGACGGACTTGGCGACCAGCGCGGTGACGTCGGCGACGGTCGACACGCCGCGCAGCGGGTGGTCGGCGCCGAACGAGCGGTCACCGATCATGAGTCCGAGCTCGACGGCGATCATCCAGTCGGGTCGGCTGGTGCCGGTGGCCGTCACCTGCTGTGCCAGCGCCGTCACCCGTCCCTCGAGGTTGGTGGTGGTGCCCGCCTTCTCGCCGTAGGCAGCAGCAGCGAGCACCACGTCGGCGTGGCCGGCCGATTCCGACGGGAACGTGTCGACGGCGAGGACCCGGCGGGCGCCGGCGATGGCGCGTCGGGCCAGATCGGCGTCGGGACAGTCGTTGAGCGGGTCGGCGCCGAGCAGCACGAGGAGTTCGAGCTTCCCCTCGGCGGCGGCGCGCAGGATGGCCAGGCCGTCGCGGTCGGCGTCGGCCGGGGCGAGGCCGAGCGACAGGGCACCCACCACGTTGCCGCGCCGCAGTGCGGGCAGCACGCCGGCCCCCGGAACGGCATCGAGCACGGCCTGGACCGCGGCGACCGTGGCGTCGGCCGACTCGGCGAGATTGGGCCGCCCGGCGACCACCACCACGTCGCCCGAGGCGAGTTGTGCGGCGATGTCGTCGTCGCCGAACGCCTTCGCCACGGCGGCCGCCTGGGTGCCGGGCTCGTGGCGGATCGACTTCCATGCGTACGGGGTGAGGCCCGTCTCGACGGCGGAGAACTCGAGGATGCGGCCGCCGCGCTTCTCGACGGCATCGCGGAGACGCAGGTACAGCACCGGCAGCTCCTCTTTGAGGTCACCGCCGAGCAGCACGATCGTGGAGGCCGCGGCGGCCGTGTCGATCGTGGCGCGCGGGAATCCGAGCACGTCGGCCGGCAGGCCGTCACCGAACTGTGCGTCACGCAACGGCGTACCGATCGCATCGGCGAGCTGCGCCCACGCGTACGCGTCCTCGTTGGAGCCGCGGGCACCGCCGAGCACCCCGATGCTGTCGGCGCCGCCGTCGGCGAGGGCGTCGGTGACGAGGCTCGCCGCCGCTCGTAGCGCCGTGTTCCACGACGTCTCGACGAGCCCGGCCTCCGTGCGCACGAGCGGGTCGGACAGGCGGTGTTCGGAGTTGACCGCCTCGAAGTCGAACCGGCCGCGATCGCAGAGCCAGCCCCAGTTCACCGGGTCGGAGTCGACGCCCTGGTACCGCAACAGCTCGTCACGACTCGACTGGACGACGGTGCGACAGCCGACCGAACACGTGGTGCAGGTGGACTCCTGCTGGGAGAGGTCCCACGGTCGGGCCTTGAAGCGGTAGGGCTTGGCGGTCAGTGCACCGACCGGGCAGATCTGCACGGTGTTGCCCGAGAAGTACGAGACGAACGGTTCGTCGGGGAACGTCATCACCTGGGTGTCGTTGCCCCGGCTGACGAAGTGGATCAGCTTGTCGCCGGCCACCTCGTCGGCGAAACGCGTGCAGCGGTCGCAGAGGATGCAGCGCTCACGGTCGAGATAGACGAGATCGCTGATCGGGATGGGCTTTTCGTAGTGGCGCTTCTGCTCCACGTAGCGGCTCTCGCCGGGACCGTGGCTGAACGCCTGGTCCTGCAGCGGGCACTCGCCGCCCTTGTCGCACACCGGACAGTCGAGGGGGTGGTTGGCGAGCAGCAGTTCGAGCATGCCCTCCTGGGCCCGCCTCACCTGGGGTGTGTCGGTGCGAACCACCTGACCGTCGCTGACGGGCGTCATGCACGACACCACCATCATCGGGCCGCGCGGCCCCTCGATCTCGACCATGCACTGCCGGCACATGCCCACCGGGGACATGCGCGGGTGGTAGCAGAAGTGGGGCACGTAGGCGCCTGCCCGTGTGGCGGCGGCGATCACCATCTCCCCCTTGAGCGCCGACACCGTGGTGCCGTCGAGGTCGATCGTGACGAGGTTCGGGTCGGGTTCGGGAATCGGCTCGGGTTCGGGCTGCGCCTCGACGGTCTCCACGTCGGCGGCCGCCTCGTCGACGGCCTCGGCGGTGGCCTCGACGTCGGCGCCGGCGGCTTCGGGGACGTCGGGCTGTTCCGCCGTCGGCTCGCCGTCGGCCGGGGTGTCGTCGATCGGGGTGTCGTCGGTCTCGTCGCTCACTGGCCGGCTCCCGCCGTGACGGGCTCGGATGCCGAGCCGGTGTCGATCGCCACCGGAATGGTGCGTCGGGGCTCACGCGTGGTGACACGTGCGGCGAACTCTTCGGGGAACAGGGTCATGGCGGAGTGGATGGGGACGAAGGCCGACGGGCCGACGAAACAGATGGTGGTCATCTTGTAGGGGAAGGGAACGGCGTCGAGCCCCAGCCGCTCACTCGACGCGTGCGGCATGTCACCGGGGCAGATGGACTGGCCCACGTCGAGGATCGTCTGCAGGTCGGCATCGGTGCCGTGACCGGCGACGATGCGTTCGACCAGACGGTACAGCCACGTGCCGCCCTCGCGGCAGGGGACGCACTTGCCGCACGATTCGTGGGCGTAGAAGCGCACGAGGGACAGGGCCGCCGCAGGGATGTCGGTGGTGGAGTCCATCACCATCACGGCCCCCGAGCCGAGCATCGAGCCGGCGGCGCCGGCCTGCGGACCCTCGAAGGGGATGTCGAGCTGATCGGGCAGGAACCACGGGGCCGAGCCGCCCCCCGGCACGAACGCCTTCAGATCGTTGCCGTCACGGATCCCCTGGGCGAAGTCGTCGCCGAGGATCAGATCGCGGAACGTGGTGGAGCCGTTGACGATCTCGTACACGCCGGGCCGCCGCACGTGACCCGACACGGCGATCATCCGGGTGCCGGGGGAGCTCTCGGTCCCGATGGCGGTGTAGGCGGCGGAGCCCTCACGGGCGATGAACGGCAGGTTCGACAGGGTCTCGACGTTGTTGACGATCGTCGGCTGACCGTAGAGCCCGATCGACGCCGGGAAGTACGGCGGCTTCAGGCGCGGCATGCCGCGCTCGCCTTCGAGTGACTCGATGAGTGCGGTCTCCTCGCCCACCACGTAGGCGCCGGCGCCGGTGTGCAGGACGATGTCGAGCCCGAAGTCGGTGCCGAGGATGTTGCGCCCGACGTAGCCGGCGGCGTACGCCTCGTCGAGGGCGGTGGCGATGCGTTCGTGGGCCAGAGGCATCTCGCCGCGCACGTACAGGAAGCACTGCGACAGCCCCGTGGCGTAGCTGGCGATGAGGCAGCCCTCGATGAGCTGATGCGGGTCGCACTCCATCAACAGCCGGTCCTTGTAGGTGCCCGGTTCGGACTCGTCGCCGTTCACCACCAGGTAGCGCGGCCACACCCCCTCGGGGGTGAAGCCCCACTTCACGCCGGCGGGGAAACCGGCGCCGCCGCGGCCGAGCAGGGTGGAGCTGCGCACCTCGGCATGGACGTCGGCGGGTGGCTTGGCGAGCGCCGCCTTCAGGCCCTCGTATCCGCCGGTGGCCAGGAAGCGCTCGAGGGTGTGGCCGTCGTCGTACTTGAACCGGGAGGTGACGATCTCGGGGCGGTCGCCGGGGTAGTAGCCGGGCGCCCAGTGGTACGGGCTCTCGATGGTCATCGGGTCGTGGCCCCTTCTGCCGGCGCGACCTGGATCCAGGCCGGCCCGCTCGTGACGTCGTCGGGGTGTTCGGCACCGACCGCACGATCGGCAGGGATCTGCTGACGGTTGCGGCCGAGCGTGCCGTGCGGCGGGATCTCGTCGTCGAGCCGGCCGGCACGCAGGTCGTCGACGAGCTGGTCGAACGACTCGGGCGTGACGCGGAACCGGTGCCGGTAGTTGACCTGCAGCGTCGGGGCCTCGGTGCACGCCGCCTGGCACTCGGCATGCTGCAGCGTGATCAGACCGTCGGAAGTGGTGGAGCCGGCTTTCACGCCGAGCGTCTCCTCGGCGTGGTGCATCAGAGAATCGGCCCCCATCAGCGCACACGAGAGCGTGCCGCAGATGTTGACGAGGTACCTGCCCGTCGGCTCGAACCGGAACATCTCGTAGAACGACGCCGTGCCGTACACCTCGGCCGGCGTGACGTCGATGAGTTCGGCGACGTGGCGCATCGCCTCCTCGGTGACGTAGCCGTTCTGCTGCTGGCCGAGGTGGACCAGCGGGATCAGCGCCGACTTCTTCTTCGGGTAGCGGGCGACGATCTCCTTCGCCACGATCACGTTGTGGTCGTTCAGACGGCTCATGAGGCGTGCTCCTCCTTGATCGATCCCCTCATCGGTCGACGCCTCCCAGCACCGGGTCGACACTGGAGATCACGGCGACCGCGTCGGCCACGAGCCCACCGCGCATCATGTGGGGCAGACACTGGATGTTGACGAAGCTCGGGTCGCGCATGTGCATGCGGTACGGATGGGCCGATCCGTCGCTGGCGATGTAGCAGCCGAGTTCGCCTCGGGGGCTCTCCACGGCCACGTAGACCTCTCCTTCGGGCACCTTGAATCCCTCGGTGAAGATCTTGAAGTGGTGGATGAGTGCCTCCATCGACTCGTCGATGCGCGCTCGGGGTGGGGGTGTGACCTTCTTGTCCTGGATGCGGTAGTCGCCGGCGGGCAGGTGGTCGAGGATCTGGCGGACGATGCGCATCGACTCGCGGATCTCGGCGAGGCGGATGGCGTACCGGTCGAAGGCGTCTCCGTACGAGCCGACGACGACGTCGAAGTCCATCTCGTCGTAGTGCAGGTACGGCTGGTCACGGCGCAGATCCCACTCGACGCCGGTGGAGCGCAGGATCGGGCCGGTGGCGCCGAGCGCCAGTGCCTCCTGCGGCGTGATCACGCCGACTCCCTGGAGCCGTTCGCGCCAGATGGGCTGACCGGTCATCAACGTGTCGTACTCGTCGAGCCGTTCCGGCAGGAGGTCGAGGATCCGGAGCACACCGTCACGCCAACCCGCCGGCAGGTCGGCGGCGAGCCCCCCGGGGCGGATGTAGTTGTGGTTCATCCGCAGGCCGGTGACCTCCTGGAAGAAGCGCAACACCTCTTCGCGTTCGCGCCAGCCGTAGATCATCATCGACACCGCACCGAGGTCCATGCCGTTGGTCGCCATGAACAGCAGGTGGCTGCTCATCCGGTTGAGTTCGGCCATCAACATCCGGATCCACACCGCCCGGTCGGGGATGTCCTCGTCGATGCCGAGCAGCTTCTCGGTGGCCATCGAGAACGCCAGTTCGTTGGCCAACGGGGCGAGGTAGTCCATGCGCGTCACGTTGGTGCCGCCCTGGGCGTAGGTGAGCTGTTCACCGGTCTTCTCCATGCCGGTGTGCAGGTAGCCGATGATCGGCTTGCAGCGCAGCACGGTCTCGCCCTGCAGCTCGAGCATGAGGCGCAGCACGCCGTGCGTGGACGGGTGCTGCGGTCCCATGTTGATGATCATCGTCTGATCTTCGTCGGGATCGTCGGGGAGATCGCCGAGCTCTGCGGCCTCGGCCTCGGACAGGCGCAGCACCGAGCCGACCTCGCGCATCAGTTCCTCGGCGGTGACCTCGCTGCGCGGCTTGAGTTGCTGTCCGCCCTCGTCGGTGGCGGCGAACGAGCGCTCGTAGTAGTCGGTGCTCATCAGGTGTGTGCTTCCTTGAACTGGACGGGGATGCGGCCCACCTCGTCGTCCTTGCGCAGAGGATGGCCCACCCAGTCCTCCGGCATCAGGATGCGGGTGAGGTCGGGATGCCCGTCGAAGCGGACGCCGAACATGTCGAACACTTCGCGTTCCATGGCCTCGGTGCCGGGGTGCAGGTCGAACAGCGTGGGGAGCACGGCGTCGGCCTCCGGCACCTGGACACGGACGCGTGTCCGACGGCGCCGGCGGAGGTCGAGGAGGTTCACCACCACCTCGAACCGCTCGGGTTCGAGACCGGCCGGCAACGGCCGGCGCAGGTGCTGGAGATAGTCGACGCCCGTGAGGTCGACCACCATGGTGTAGCCGTCGTCGGTGAGCGCCTTGAGCACGTCGAGGTACTGCCCGACGGTGACATGGATCACCTGCTGGCCCCGCGACGACGTGACGGGACAGCCGTGCAGTTCGGTGGGCAGTTCGGTGGGCAGGTCGGTGTCGGCGGATGCGGCCGTGTCACCGGTGTCGGGTGCGCTGGTGTCGCTCATGCGGGCTTGGCCCCCAGCAGCACGGGCGTGCCGGTGGGCTCGATGAACTCGACGTGCACGTTGGCGCCGGCGCCCGAGTCGCTGCGGCGCTTCATGATCTCGTTCGTCTCGATCAGGCCGTGCAGGGTCTCGATGGCGTGGATCAGCGTCTCGGGGGTCGGCGGGCAGCCGGGTGCGTACACGTCGACGGGTACCACCTGGTCGACGCCCTGCACGATGGCGTAGTTGTTGAACATGCCGCCCGAGGAGGCGCAGACACCCATCGAGATGACCCACTTCGGTTCCATCATCTGGTCGTAGACCTGGCGGAGCACCGGCGCCATCTTCTGGCTGACCCGCCCGGCGACGATCATGATGTCGGCCTGACGCGGGGAGGCGCGGAACACTTCCATGCCGAAACGGGAGATGTCGTAGTGGGCGGCGCCCGTGGCCATCATCTCGATGGCACAGCACGCCAGCCCGAACGAGGCCGGCCACGACGAACGCGCCCGGGACCAGTTGACGAGGTCCTCGAGCTTGCCCGTGATGACGTTGTGGGACAGCCCGCCCAATCCGTCGTCGAGCACATCGTTGACGATGCCCATGCTGCTGACTCCTTGCGCGATCTCGGTGCGTACTTGTGCTGGCGGGTGCTACGTGCGTGGTGGATACGTGGATCCCACGCTACGCGGCTTCGCCGCCGTCGGCCACCGGCAGTCGTCCCTCGGCGCCGACACGGCGCACCGTGGAGTGCACCGTGCGTTCGGGCGACACCATGGCGGCGTCGGCGGCCAGATTGCGCGACCGCCCCAACGGACCCCAGTCGAGGCCTCCTCGGGCGACTTCGTACACGAAGGTGAGGAAGAACACCGCGGAGAACGCGAGGACGGCCCAGAACCCGTAGTAGCCGAGCGTCGAGTGCGACACCGCGTACGGGTAGAGGAAGATGATCTCGATGTCGAACATGATGAACAGCATCGCCACGATGTAGAAGCTCACCGGGAAGCGCTCGGGCGGTTCGCGGCTCGGCACGATCCCGCACTCGTACGGGGCCTCCTTGGCCGTCGACGGCCGGCGCGGCGCCAACAGGCGCGACGCCGCGAAGCTGAGCACGCCGAACACCACGGCGAGCAGCAGCAACACGACGACCGGGAGGTACTGGCTCATCAGACGCCGGCTTCGACCTTCTCACGTTCGGGCTCGGACGCTCCCGGCGTCGCAGCCTCCTCGGACGGACCCGCCTCGGCACGCACCGGCGGCAGGGGCTCGTCGAGGTTCTCCCGCAGGATGCGGTCACGACGGTTGAGCAGGAAGCACAGCGCCAGGAAGATCATGCCGGCTCCGATGGTGAGCACGGCGGGGGGCTGGCGTCGCGCACCGAGGTCACGCACCATGTACACGTACTGGCGGGGCTCGCTGTCGTCGATGATCGGCCGGGCCGGAGCACGACCTGGTTCCTCGCGCACCGGCTCGAACGGAGCCGCCTCGGCGACCACGAAATGGGGTGTGCTCCAGAAGGCGAAGAAGTCGAGGGTGTCGTTGATCTTGGGGTAGCGCTCCCCACCCTTGTCGAAGACCTCCACGACGGCGAACTGGCCGGCAGCGAAGGCGCCCTCCTCCTCGAGGAGCTCGCCGGCGGAGGCCTGCGCCTGGCCGAACGCCGGCGAGGACGTGTCGAGCACGATCCATCCCTCCTCGAGGAACTGGTCACGCACGATCTCGGCCGATTCGAGCGGGGGAACATCGTCGGGGATGTTCGGCAGGCCCTCGAGCACGCCGGATGCGCGCAGCGCATCGGTGTCCTGGAGGACCGCTGCGCCCGGCACCGGTTCCCACGTGGGATCGGGTCCCCGCAGGCCGATGCCGTAGATCCACCACACCATCCCCATCAACATCATCCAGCCCGCGAGGCCGGTGAGCGCCACCAGGAATGCCAGGCGACCGCCCATGTTGGTGGCCATGATGAGATAGACGCTGCCGCACAGGATGACCACGCCGATGACGACGGTGAGGAGACCGCGGAGCTCGGGCTCCCATGAGATTGCCAACAACGACATCTGTCACAAGCTCCGTACGTATTCGATGATGGCCTCGATCTGCTCGTCGGTGAGCATCGAACCGAAGCCGGGCATGCGCCCGCTTCCCTGACCGTTGAGACCGTACTGCTTGCCGAACTCCGAGCCGTTCTTGATGAAAGCGATGAGGTCGGCCTCGCTGGCGAAGTGGGCGTTGACGGAGCCTCCGGTGAGGTTCCAGCCGAAGGCACCCTGTCCGGACACCCCGGGCTGGCCGTAGCTCCATCCGAGGGTGTGACAGCGAGCGCAGCTGTACGCCCCGCTGCCGAGCTCGAGGTTGAACAGCGCCTCGCCGACCGTGGCCGCCTCACCGTCGGCGACGGCCTGTTCGGCGGCGGTCTGGATGTCGGCCTGGATGTCGGCGGGCAGGTTGCCGGTGCTGCAGTCGAGCGCATCTTCACCCTCGAGGCAGTTCTCGCGGGGGATCTGGATGCTCTTCATGTAGGCGATCAGCGTGTCGATCTGCTGTGTGTTCATCGGGCCGCCACCCACCAGACCCCAGGGCGACATCGGCGAGAACGGCCGGCCGTAGTTGAGGATGAAGCGGACTTCGCTCTCGTCGAACCGGTAGAACACCGTGTTCACCGCGGGTGACTTCCAGTTGACCTGCTGCACTTCCTGCGTGACGGGATCGGTCACCGTGAACGGTGCCTCACCACCCACACCGGCCATTCCGCCGTGGCAGCCGGCACAGTTGAAGCCGCCCTCGGCCGTGGTGGCGAACAGCTGCGAGCCCCAGCTCGCGAACCGGTTGTCCCAGCCCTCCTGGGCTCCGGCCTGGCGGCTCGGTTCGAACACCCAGTAGAGAGGAAGGGCGACGACGATGATCACCAGCATGATCACGCCCCACAGCTGGACGCGCTCGAGCCGCGGGCCCTCGAGTGTCTCGTCGTCGTAGTAGGGCTTGCGGTTGGGGGCGAGTTCGACCTCGGCGCCGACTTCCCTGCGGCCGGAGCGAACGTTGAACAGGCCGTAGATGATCCATCCCGCCGTGATGATGACGAGGCCGATGACCCCGATCGTGGTGGTGGTCAGGCCGACCAGGGCTCCGCCCATCAATGGCCCCCGTCGCTGGTGCAGTGCGGACCCTCGGCCTCCTGGCCGGTGGTGTTGGTCCCGATCGCAGCACCCGGGACGACGACGCCGGTGTCGATGGTGACGTCACCGCCGGGCGACACGGTGGCGGGATGGTGGTCCATGCCGCGCGGCGCAGGGCCGGCCTTCTTCTCGCCGGCGCGGTTGTACTGCGAGCCGTGGCACTGGCACTCGAACCACTGGCTCGTCGCACATTCGGGCACGCGGCAGCCGAGATGTGGGCACTTCTGGCTGAGCACGACGATGCCCTCGCGCATGTTGGCCAACACGTTGTCGGGATAGACGGTCTCGGCCAGGGGCAGGGCCTCCTGCGGGTAGGCCGTGATCCACGACCGGGCCTCGGGCACGTAGAAGAACCCGCCGCCGGCGTTGATGCCGTCGCGGATGGCGCCGATCTTGCCGACGGTGACGGATCCACCGAACCCGCCGGTGCCGCTCGGCCACAGGAACGCCACGAACGCCGCTGCGGCGAAGGCACCCAGTCCGGCACTCATCAGGGTGACGGTCGCACGGTTGAAGAACTGACGGCGCGAGACCCCGATCACTTCGGGATCGGGCGGCGTCCACTGCACGATCTGCGGCTCGGCGGCCGGCACCAGCTCGGTGCTGCGCGACGCGGCTGCGGCGCCCTCGACCTCCGACCGGGTGGGCGCGTCCACGACCGGCTCGTGCTGTTTGCGGGCGGCCTTGTCGCGCTGGACGGTCTCGCCCGACAGCGCTCCTGCACCGCGCACGTCGGAACGACGCGCGAGTGTGAGGAACGAGACGGCTGCCAGGACGACGACGACGCCGACGGCGATGGCGATGACTGCTGCGGTACTCATGGTGTAGGGGGCTCCTTTCGCAGTCTCTACAGTTCGAAGAACAGACCTTCGACCCAGGGCAGGACGAAGTTGAATCCGGGGCCACGGAAGAACGACCCGATCAGCACGAGGACCGCCCAGAACATCAGGTGGACGGTCATCAGGCCGTAGGCGAACTTGCGGTCTTCCGGCTTGTTGGACGGGTTGCGGTCGAGGTACGGGGCGAGCACGAGGGCGATCAGGCCGACACCCGGCAGGGTGACGCCGGCGACCATCGGGTGGAACATCGTGAGCATTTCCTGCAGGCCGAGGAAGTACCACGGGGCCTTCGACGGGTTGGGCGTCTGGTTGGTGTTGGCCAGCTGCAGCAACGGTGCGTGCACGAAGACCGAGAAGACGAACAGGAACGCCGTGCAGGCCAACGCGGCGACGAACTCGGCGGCGAGCAGGTGCGGCCAGGTGTGGACCTTGTCGACCGGTGTGGCCTTCACGTCCTGGATCGAACCGGACTTCACCACCGTGAGCAGCCGCTGGGTGTGACCGCCCGGACCGGCGCCGACCGGAACTCCACCACCGGCCGGGGCAGCGGCGACGACGGAGCCCACCTTGTCGGCGACGGCAACGGCGCCTCCACCGGCGGGTGCCTCGGCCTCGCCGGCGCCGGACTTCGCGGCCTTGGCGGCCTTGCTGCGCTGGAGCAGGTGCTCGGGGATGCGCGAGTCGGCGGGCGCGGCCGCTTCGGGCTCGGACGCGCCGGCCGTCTCGGCCGACTCGGCCGGCGCCGACTTCTCGCGGGCGGCCTGGGCCCGCTTCAGCAGGTGCTCGGGGATCTCGGTCATCGAACCTTCCTCATCTCCCAGTCAACAGGACGAATCACAACGGACCCGAAATTCCGCCGTCCTTGCGGACCCGCCAGAAGTGGATCGCCATGAAGATCACGATCACGAACGGCAGGAACAACACGTGCAGCACGTACCATCGCAACAGGGTCTCCGGGCCGATCTCGGCCCCGCCCAACAAGACGAATCTGACCTCCTGGCCGAACACGGGCGTGAACCCCATCATGTTGGTCCCCACCGCCACGGCCCACAGCGCCAACTGGTCCCACGGGAGCAGGTAGCCGGTGAACGACAGCAGCAGGGTGAGGGTGAGCAGGATCACACCGATCACCCAGTTGAACTCACGGGGCGGCTTGTAGGCACCGTGGTAGAACACGCGGGCCATGTGGAGGAACACGGCCAGCACCATCAGGTGCGCCCCCCATCTGTGCATGTTGCGGACGAGGAGCCCGAACGTGACCGAGGTCTGCAGGTTCTGGATGTCGTTCCAGGCGGCGGTGGTCTCGGGCCGGTAGAAGAACATCAGGAAGATGCCGGTGACGGTGAGCAGGATGAACAGGAAGAACGAGAGGCCGCCGAGGCACAGCGTGTAGCTCACCTTCACGGCGTGGCGCTTCACCTTCACCGGGTGCAGGTGGTACAGCACCGAGTTCATGATGACGTAGCTGCGGTTGCGCGGGCTGTCGGTGTAGCCCTTGCGGAAGATCGAGCCGGGACGGAAGATCGAGCTCCACGCCTGGCTGCCCTGCACCGCATCGACCGTGGAGTTCACACGGTCCTTGACGGTGGGACGGGGCTTGTCGTCGATGATCTTTGCCATTTCAGCGTTCCCCGGCCACGCGGGCCGCTCGTGGGCGCTCGCTCGCTGGCGCTGCGCTCGCTCGTGTGGTCGATTCGGTCATGATCAGAGCCTCATGCCATAGCCGTAGCCATGGTTGTTCGTACGGACGTGGGAGTTGCCGGCGGCGGTGGCCGTGCCGGCCTTGCCGAGGATGATGACCCCGGTGGGGCATCGGTCGACGCACAGCGCACATCGGGTGCAGATGTCGTCGTCGATCGTGAACATGAACGCGTCGCTGGGATCGGTGCCCGGCTGTTCGGTGCCGTCGGCCTCGACGACGGCAGAGGTCGACACCATGTGGATGCACTTCCACGGGCAGATGTCGACGCAGCCCTCGCACGCGATGCACTCGGTCTGGTCGATGTGGATGAACTGCTTGGGCTTGACGGCCTTCGTGAGATAGTCCGCGTCGACCTCCACCAACGTGTACTCGTCGGTGTACGGCATCATCGGAGGGTTGGCATCGGTCTTCGCCATGATCAGCGTTCCCCGGCCACGCAGGCCGCTCGTGGGCGTTCGCTCGCTGGCGCTCCGCTCACTCGCATCGTCGAACAGGTCATCGTCCTCATGCCTTTCGCACCAGGGGACGGCCGTAGGTGGAGGTGGGCAGTTCCTTCGGCTTCACCTCGCCGCGCTTCTGCCACCACACGGCGATGTAGATCAACAGGGCGAAGTACACCAGGTGCAGCAGCACCACCACGATGTCACGGACGGCCTCGTACTGCAGGGTGATCGGGTTCCAGCCACCGGCGGACTCGGGCTTGAGGATGCCGCCGGGCCCGAAGATCAGCTTGTCCTTCGACCAGCCGAGGTCCTTGTCGGCGTGGTCGATGAACTGGTGCGGCACCATGCCGAACTGCAAGAAGAGCATCCCGAAGATGTACGTGGACCCGAGCATCGCGTCGCCCCAGCGGAACGGGGCGTCGACGGGTCGCCGCTTGCCGTACCAGATGATCCCCAGTGCCAACACGATGCCCGCGACGAACGAGACGATGAAGGCCTGGTTCATGAACGGCCATTCGAGGACGTCGATCGCAATCATGGTGTGTGCTGTTCGTTCCTGTTCCGGTGGGCGGATCGTGAGACACCGAACTGTAGTCGGCGTCTGTCTGAGTACGAAGTCTGGCACGCGAGTGTGATCCCTCCGCCAGGTTGTGCGTAAGTGCACCGCGGCCGCCCGCTCGCGAATTCAGCGTTCGGCTCGAGCGGCATCTATCATCGGCACAGTGACCGAGATTCCCGAACATCTCCTGAAGCGGTCGCGCGAGCGGCGCTCCGCGATCGGCAAGGGCGGCGACGACGCACCGGCAGCGGGTGACGCGCCTGCGGAGACGACGCCGGCCACCACCACCGGCGCCACACCGGCCACCACGTCGGCGCCGGCGTCGAGCGGCCCTCCGGCGCGCACACCGGCACCTGCACCCGCCGCACCGCCGCCGCCGAAGCCCGACCCGGTCTACGTGCAGGCCGCCAAGCAGCGCCGCAAGATCCCGATCTGGGCGATGGCCACGCTCAGCCTGATGCCCGTCTGGGCCTTCATGTACGTCCGCGCCGTCACCGAGAGTCCGGAGGTGGTCGAGGGGCCGCTCGGTCTCGGAGCCGAGATCTACAGCAG
>Ga0102928_1000117_pt1 | contig 42942 bp, 36 predicted proteins | sample SalPonR1_B_D1_MG_FD_78504 | JGI IMG/M metagenome (GOLD analysis project Ga0102928, IMG submission 78504) | Salt pond soil microbial communities from South San Francisco under conditions of wetland restoration - Salt Pond MetaG R1_B_D1_MG | ecosystem: Environmental > Aquatic > Marine > Intertidal...
CTGCCGGTCGCCTGGTCCGGCCTTCGCCTGCCTACCTGGCTAATGACCAGCGGCAATTATTTTGCGTCCCTGACCCTGCCCCTGGCGCTGATGTGCATCGGCGGCACGCTGTCCCTGAGCGCGATGCGCAGTGATCGCAGGGTGGCGGTCAGCGCCAGTGTCATGAAGATGATCACCCTGCCCGTGCTTTGCACTGTCACGGCCTGGCTTGTCGGGTTTGAAGGGCGGGAACTCGGTCTGATGTTCCTGTTCTTTGCCAGCCCGACCGCAGCAGCCAGTTTTGTCATGGTCAAGGCGATGCAGGGAAACGACCGTCTGGCGGCGAATATCGTGGCGCTGACCACTCTAATGGCGAGCGTGACAGTCACCGTCGGTGTGTTCTTGCTGCGCAGCCTCGGCATTGCCTGATCGCTGTTCTCTAAAGCGACTTCAGCCAGAAGGTCATGGGTTTTGCGGTCTGGACGGTTTCCCCGATATCACGCCAGCGGTATTTGGTGTTCAATGCCGGCACTCTGGTGTATCCGCGCTTATGCCAGAACTCATCCAGCGGCTGATAGCCCGACGGGCGTAGGGGATGATCCGACGGCCGCTCGACCGCGCAGAAACAACAGTGGGTAAAGCCGCCCTGCTCCCGGGCGTGGCACTCACGGTGCTCGAAAAACCCAACCCCGATGCCCCTGCCTCGATATTCTGGCAGCAACACGGACTCGCCGAAGTAAAAAATACGATCGGGCTGATAGCCCTGATCAAGGAACGGCTGTTTGAATTCGTCGGTCTCATCAGCCATGGGAATACCGGTTGCAGCTCCGACCACCTGGTCGCCGTCAAATGCCAACACAAAAAGGCTGTCGGCCGAGCGCGCGTAGGTGTCAATATACGTTTGCTCGTAGGTCATATCGCCGTCGTACAGATAAGGGAAACTGCGAAATACCTTGATCCGGAGCCTTGCCAGATCCTCTGCGAACGGCAGGATATCGCGGCCAGTGTAGTTTTTCAGAGCTACAGTCATATCAGGGCCTCCTTATAAAGCCAAAATCAATAACGACACAAGCCGGACGCGGAGCCCATAAACCACGCCGATCCTGCTCTGACGATATACTGACCATTTTCTGCTACCCCGAGATTATTGTAATGGTTGCGGTATTCTACTCGGACAATGTGCACCTGGGTGATGCTGATGACCGAGTGTCATGACTTGCGGCTGCCCGCTGGCGTTTACGATGCAACAGGCATGAGCGCCAGTCATGCGTTATATCTCACCTGTCCCAGTTCGCTGATATCGTAGCCGCCCAATGCCCGCGCACGCTGGGCAAAGCGTTCGCATGCTGCAAAGGCCAACAGGCGCTGAAGGGAGGGTTCGAAGTAATGCCGGCGACGCATGGCAAGATCAAAATGCTCTTGCTGCAACGGAATAAAGGCCAGTCCTTGTCGCCGTGCCGCGGCCTCAATCCCCAGACCGACATCCGCCTCTCCCTGACGAACGGCGAGAGCGAGATCATCCTCACTGAGCGATGGATTCGCCGTCCAGGTAAGACTCGTGGCATTGATACGGTAGCGGGTGATAAAACTCTGCAGCAACTGGCTCGCGCCGGCATCAGGCTGGCGATGGGCGAGACGTATGCCGGGGCCTGCAATATCTTCAAACCGCACAATTTTGTGGGGATTATCGGGGGCTAGAAGAAGTCCCTGCTGCCGTTTCGCCCAGCGAATCACCACCAGATCGCGCATTCCCCCCAGACCTAACAGCGCGGGATCATTGTAGCTCTGGCTTTGCGCATGCCAGATATGCATGCCGGCAAGCATCGCACGACCGTCGAGCAGTCGCTGGACGCCGTCACCGCTGCCCTGACACAGCAGGGCCAGCTCGGCACCGCTTTCCCTGCTCGCCCAATCCAGTAAAGGATCCTGGCTGCCCACCAACACCGGCGGCGTTGGATTGCTTGCGGCATCGTCCCCCTCCAGATGGCTCATAAGCCACAGGTCAATCCGCTGGCGCGGAAACAGCAGCTTGCCTGTCACCCGCACGCAGGGAATAACCCCCTGGCTGACCAGATCGTAGACCTTGCGTTCTTTCAGACGCAGATAGTCGGCGACTTCTGCGGTGGTGAGGTAAGCCGGAAGGGGCATGGTCTCTCCTTGCCTGAATAGACTTGAGACTGTTTTTGACTGCATTTTTTTCGACATTCCGTGCAAAGCGTAATGGAAACCGACAAGATGCTCAAGATCAAGGAGACGCGGTTGTGGAAGATAATGCCTTTTATGTGGCGCTGTCGTTACTGATAAACCTGGACGCCACCCTGTTCCAGATTGTGTGGCTGTCGCTGCAGGTTTCCCTTTTGGCTGTGCTGGTCGCAGCACTGCTGGGGTTTCCGCTGGGTGCCGCGGTCGCGCTATGGCGTTTTCCGGGGCGAGGTGCTGTGGTTGTCGCACTCAATGCCCTTATGGGACTGCCACCCGTCGTGGCCGGGCTCACCGTTTATTTGCTGCTCTCCCGCGCGGGCCCGCTTGGCGAGTGGGGGCTTCTGTTTACACCCGCAGCCATGGTGATTGCGCAGATCGTTCTGGTGCTGCCGATTCTTGCTGCGCTCTCGCGTCAGAAGGTGGAGGAGCTTCTGGGTGAGTACCGGGAACAGTTCGTTTCGCTGGGGATGTCGCGCCTGCGCATGATGCCAACCCTGCTATGGGACGCGCGTTTTACGCTACTGACCGTTTTGCTGGCGGGATTCGGTCGCGCCAGCGCCGAAGTGGGCGCGGTGATGATGGTTGGAGGCAATATTGACGGTGTTACCCGGGTAATGACCACGGCTATTGTACTGGAAACCAGCAAGGGCAATCTCGCGCTGGCACTGGGGCTGGGCATTGTCCTGCTGACATTGGTGATGGTGATTAATGCCGGCGCTTATATGGTGGCTGAACTGGCCAAGAGGCGGATGGGATGACTTCATTCAACGCAGCTCTCAACGCCGCACCCACGCTCTGTCCGCCGCCCGCGTTGCATTTTGCGGAGGTCGCTTTCAGCAACCTCGACAAAACGCTGTTCGGGCCCTGCTCCTTTGCCCTGGAGGGCGCTGGCCCTACCCTGATCATGGGCCCCAATGGCGCCGGCAAGAGCCTTTTGCTGCGCCTAGCCCATGGCCTGCTTGTGCCCACCCAGGGCCGGGTTTCATGGTCCGGAGACGAGCTGCCCCGGCAGGCAATGGTTTTCCAGCAACCGGTACTGTTGCGCCGTTCAGCGGTTGCCAACATCACCCACGCGCTGGCCGTCAATGGCACCCCGCGCAAGGAACGCAGGAAACTCGCACTCCGGGCGCTGGAGCGTTTCGGGCTTGCTGCCTGCGCCGACACGCCGGCCCGCGTGCTCTCCGGCGGCGAACAGCAGCGCCTGGCATTGGCACGCGCCTGGGTGCTTTCCCCCAATGTGCTGTTTCTGGATGAGCCCACTTCCGCGCTGGATCCGGCGGCAATCAGAGCGGTGGAAACCGCCGTGCGCGAATTTCATCAGCGGGGGACGCGCATCATCATGACCACGCATGACCTGCACCAGGCCCGACGTCTGGCCAGCGATGTGCTGTTTGTTGTCGGCGGCAGGGTCCGGGAGCACGCCGGTGCTGACGCCTTTTTCAGTACGCCCGCCTCGCGAGAAGCGCAGGCGTTTATTGCCGGAGAACTGGTCGAATAATCCGGTTCCGGCAGCTTTGCCGGGCAGTAGTCCAGTTCCGGTTGCCAACCCAGCAGAGGAGACCAACACGATGAAAAAAAACCTGACGCTCATACTCGCCGGTTTGACCACCCTGGGCCTGGCTGCCGGCGCCAGTGCTGATGACTACATCACCCTGGCGTCGACGACCTCGACCGAAAACTCCGGACTGTTTGACGCTATCCTTCCACAGTTCAGGGACGCCACCGGGATCGAGGTACGAGTGGTCGCCGTTGGCACCGGGCAGGCCTTCGAGATCGCCCGCCGTGGTGACGCCGACAGCCTTCTTGTCCATGATACGGCTGGCGAGCAGCGTTTTGTGGCAAACGGCTACGCCACCGAACGGGCCGACGTGATGTACAACGACTTCGTGGTAATTGGCCCGGCCAGTGATCCGGCCAATGTCGCTCAGGCCCGGACTGCCGCCGGGGCATTTTCAAGTATCGCCGAAGCCCAGGCGCCATTTGCCTCCCGCGGTGATGACAGTGGTACCAACCGGGCCGAGCTGCGCCTCTGGGAAAATGCCGGCGTCGAACCCGGCGGCGACTGGTACCGCGAACTCGGCAGCGGCATGGGCCCCACCCTCAACACCGCCGCCGCCATGGACGCGTACGTGATGTCAGACAGGGCTACCTGGGTCGCGTTCGCAAACCCGCAAAATCTGAAACTGCTGTTCGCGGGCGACGAGGTGCTGTTCAATCAGTACGGCAGCCTGCTGCTGTCCGCGGACAAACATCCGCATCTGAAACACGACCTCGCCGCGCAGTGGCACCGATGGCTGGTTTCCGAAGAAGGACAAGAGGCAATCGCTGAGTTCAGGGTTGATGGGCAGCAACTGTTTTTTCCGAACGCGAAGTAAGGGTTTCAGCAATACAAGACCCCGGCGCTGCCGGGGTCTTGTATTGGCGGAGAGGGAGGGATTATTCGGGCCTTCGGCCCTCACCCCTTCGGGGCCGTCGTCGCTTTGCTCCAACGTTCCTCCGGCTGCTGCGCAGCCTGCGGTCGAACCCGCGAGGGTTCTTCCTACCCTGCCAGTCAGCCAATAAAAAACCCCGGCGCTGCCGGGGTTTTGTATTGGCGGAGAGGGAGGGATTCGAACCCTCGATACGCTATTAACGTATACACACTTTCCAGGCGTGCGCCTTAAGCCACTCGGCCACCTCTCCTTTAAACCGTTTCAAATCAGCGGTTTTGTCTCTGATTTGAGGGGGCAGACTTTAATAGTTTTGGGCTCGCTTGGCAACTGCCAATTTCCCGCAGCACTGTTTTAGGCCTGATTCCGTATAATCGGGTAAAATTGTTGTGGAACAGTTGTATTCGGAGGTTTTCTGCTTTGTTAAACATGGATTTCAGCAAGCGAGTGGTTATCCGCAGCTCTGAGCAGGAGTGGGTTCCCAGTCCTTCCGGTGGGGTTTTGCGCAAGCCTCTGGCCCGTGAGGAAGCTGAGCGTGGCCATGCCACCAGCATTGTGCGCTATGAACCGGGGGCCTGCTTTGCCAGGCACGAGCATCCTCTGGGTGAGGAAATCCTGGTTCTTGAAGGCACATTTTCAGACGAGTCCGGGGACTACGGCCCGGGTACCTATCTGCGTAATCCACCGGGCAGTGGCCATGCACCTTTCAGCAATGAAGGCTGCGTGCTGTTCGTGAAGCTGCATCAGTTCAATCCCGACGATGTCAGCAGGGTCCGGGTCGATACCAACAACACACCCTGGCTGCCCGGTCACGGCGGGCTGGAAGTCATGCCTCTGCATGAATACGGCCATGAGCATGTCGCTCTGGTGAAATGGCCTGAAGCGGAAAGATTCCAGCCCCACCGGCATTTTGGCGGAGAGGAGATACTGGTGCTGTCCGGCGAATTCTGCGACGAACACGGGCGTTATCCGGCAGGTACCTGGATCCGCAGCCCGCACCTGAGCCAGCACCACCCGTTTGTGGATGAGCAGACCATTATCTGGGTAAAAACGGGCCACCTGCCCCCGTGACCTGCCTTAACCGTGCAATCAGTCTGCGCGGTCGCGCGCTGCAATGTTTTTGCCCTGATCGACGATAATAAGATCCCCGGGGTCAAAGCCCTTATCCCGGACAACTTTCCTGAACTCCCTCAGGGCCTCAGCGCTGACTTCGGGACTGCGGGACAGCAGCCACAGGTAGTCCCTGTCATAGCCGGTCACATAGGCGGTCCGGTAAGCATCATCCAGCCTGAACACCACGTAAGACGCATAGAATGGTCCGAAGAAAGAGACCTTCAGGTGGCCTTCTGCTGAACCCTCAACCGGAACAGCACGGCCCTCTGCTTCTTCCCAACGGTCTTCTTGTGCCGAATATCCACGGTTTATCACCGTCACGCTGCCATCCGGATTCAGCGAATACTCCGCTGTTACATTCGACAGGCCGCGCTCGAAAGAATGGTCAAGTCTGGCTATCTCGTACCAGCTACCCTGGTAACGTTCCAGATTGAGCTCATCAACGGGTTCAATACCCTCAGGCAAGCCGGTGCATCCGACGCCAGCAAACACGAAAAAAACCACAAGAAGCCGGAGTGTTTTCATAGATCACTTTTTCTGATAGATGATTCCCGGTTTGCAGTGCACCATTTCATAGAGATCCGACAGCCCGTTCAGGGATTCGGAAGCACCGAGAATCAGATAGCCACCCGGATTAAGGGTGGCATGAATACGGGTCAGGATGTCTTTTTTAAGTTCAGCAGAGAAGTAGATCAGCACATTCCTGCACATCACTATGTCGAACTTGCCCAGCAGATAACGTTCAAGAAGGTTAAGCTCCCGGAACTCGACCATGCTTCTGATGTTGGGTTTGATCTGCCAGCTGCCGCTCAGGGTCGGGGTGAAAAACTGCTTCTGACGTTCAGGGGAAAGGCCGCGACCAATGGCGAGCATTTCGTATTCGCCACGCCGGGCTACTTCAAGCACACTCCCGGAGATATCCGTGGCGATTATCTTGACGTTCCGCAACTTGTCCGGGCGCTGACGACGGAACTCCTCAATAATCATTGCCACCGAATAGGGTTCCTGCCCGGTCGATGCCGCAGCAGACCATATCCGCAGGGACTGGCCGCCGGTTCTGGCATCGGCAAATTCCGGCAGCAGCTTTTCCTGCAGAATCCGGAATGGGTGACTGTCCCTGAACCACAAGGTCTCATTGGTTGTCATTGCCTCAACCACGACCTCACGAAGGTTCCCCCGGCTTGTGCGTTTAATCCGTTCGAGGAGCTCTCCCAGCGTCGCCAGCTCATGCTCGGCCATGATCCGCCGTAACCGGCTTTTTACCAGATACTGTTTGTTCTCACCCAACAGGATGCCGCACGCATCCTGCAGAAACGATTTGAACGTTTCGTATTCCTGTGGCGTGATGTCAGCTTTCATTAAATTCCGGTTTTGACTGAGTCAGAATCACGCAATGGCCTCATAACTGGCCGTCAACAATTTCCATCACCCGCTCGGCCAGCTCGTCCGGGCTGAATTTGGCCATAAAATCGTCGGCACCGACTTTCCGGACCATCGCCGTGTTGAAAACACCGCTCAGCGACGTGTGCAACAGAATGAACACGCCCTTTATTGCGTCGTCGCTTTTACAGCGGTTGACGAGAGTGTACCCGTCCATCTCCGGCATTTCGACATCCGAAATAATGAGACAGAGGTGATCACTGGCGCTTGAACCGTCCGCAGTGATCTCTTTGAGGAAATCCAGGGCCTGCTTGCCGTCGTTCTTGGTGATTACTTCCATACCAATGGTTTGCAGGCAGCGCTGGATCTGCCCGCGGGCGACAGCGGAGTCGTCGACAACCAGCACAGGCAAAAGCCCGGGGGCGCGGTTTTCACTGCGCGCTCGCACTTCCTCGGTGACATTATCATCAAGGGGCGCTACCTCCGACAGGATTTTTTCCACATCAATAATTTCAACCAGCTTTTCATCAATCCGGGTGACCGCGGTCAGGTAGATATCTCTGCCCGCGCCCTTCGGTGGGGGCAGGATCTCCTCCCAGTTCATGTTGACAATGCGATCCACGGCGGCCACCAGAAAACCCTGGGTTTTACGGTTGTACTCGGTAATGATCACAAAACTTGAATGAAGGTTCTCCTTGGCAATACCGGGCAGGCGGATGGACATGGCAAGATCAATAATCGGAATGGTTGCGCCACGGATGTGTGCCACACCTCTGACCATGGGGCGACTGTCCGGGAGAGTGGTCAGCCTGGGACATTGCAGCACCTCTTTTACTTTGAAGACATTGATGCCATAGCTCTGTTGCCCTTGCAGCCGGAACAGCAGAAGTTCCAGCCGATTCTGGCCCACCAGCTGAGTGCGCTGATTAACACTGTCTAAAACCCCTGCCATCCCTTTTCTCTCCAGTTAGCTGCCGATACTGGGCATGCATATTGCTTCACGCATGATACATAATGCCCAAGAAATAAAACGCCACTTCAAGGCTTGTACCTGGAACATCGGCCCAATAAACGAATTGTTTAGAAATTACCGCATTCCAGGCCCTGCCCGAAGTTACGACAGCATAGGACAAACTGAAGCGTATGCGCATCTTCATTTTCGTCATCTCGGTTCTTGCTAGCGCCACGGTCAGCGCAGCAACCACAACAGCTGCCCAGATTACGGGTGCCGCGGACCGGTTCCTCGAGACCTTTGCCGCTGAGCAGACCGCCAGAGGCTTTACCGTCCGCTACAACCCTGGTCGACTGGACGCCCGGCTTTCTCTGGAGGTCTGCGAATCAGCACCCGGTGTTTCCTTCAGCGGCGATCCCTGGAAGACAAGTCAGCCATCCCTGTTGGTGGTTTGCGACGGGGCACGCCCCTGGCGGATGTTTCTTCCTGTCAGCGTCGAGATCAGCGGCAAGGGCCTGGTGGCTGCGCGCCCTCTGGCCAGAGGCGAGCGGATTACCGAAAGTGCTCTGAAACGCGAAGCCGTGGCGCTGAACGCAACCCGACGTAGCCCTATTCGCAGCAAGGACCAGTTGGTGGGGATGGAAATGCGGCGCGGAGTCAATGCCGGCACTGTTTTTAGCGCTGATCTGCTGTCGGCACCTGAAGCAGTGGCCCGCGGTGATCACGTGGTCATCACTGCAAAAACCAACGGTTTTTCGGTAAGATCACGGGGGAAAGCCCTGAGCAGCGGTGGCATTGGCGAGCAGGTGACGGTCGAGAATCTTTCCAGCACCCGCACTGTTCGTGCCGAAATAACGGCCCCGGGACAGGTCAGAATTCCTATGTGATGTAATATAATGTAAAGCAACGCGGCATTTTTTTGCCGCTCCAGTTGCCGTTGATTGTTGCGGACCTGCGACCAACGGCAATATTTCGCCGTCTGCAAAAATATTACTAAAGTTCAGTCGCGATCTGCCGCTATGCAGATATAAACTTATTCGGGCCACCCGGTGGTCAAAAGCTAAGCAGGTATCGATATGACAGTTGACTTTAACGGCATTGGCTCTGGCCAGGTCAACAATCAGAGACCATCAGCGGACCGGGCGTCCGGCTCCAGGGCGCCGAACCAGGCAGCCCCGGAACAGTCGAGACCGCAGGCAAACAATGCCCGTGGCGAGAACGTTAACCTGAGCAGCCAGGCCAAAGACCTGAAACAGCTTGAACAGAAGCTCGGTGAGTTCCCGGAAACTGACGATGAGCGGATCGAACAGATCCGGGCGGCACTGGAAGATGGCTCTTACAAGGTAGACGCTCAGAAACTGGCCCAGAAAATGCTTGATATGGATAAAAGCATTTTCGGGTGAGTGAGCCATGGCAAACATTGATGAGCTGAAAAGCCTTCTTGAACAGGATATCCAGCAGTTAACAACTCTGAGTGACCTGCTTGCGCAGGAGAAGTCCCTTCTCTCAGGGGCTGATGTCAAATCGCTGGCGTCAGTAACCCATGAAAAAAATCACTGTCTGAGCCAGATTCGCGAGCGTGCAAAAGCCAAGATCCGCCTGCTGGTTGCCATGGGCTTCCGGCCAGATCAGGGTGAGCCTTCACGATTCCTTCGCAGTGCCGGAATGCATGAACTGGTGAGCCTCTGGCAGCAGGGGGCTGAGCAACTGACATACTGTCAGACCCTGAATCGGGCCAATAGCTGCGTTGTTTCCCATTTGCAGAAACGACTTGCCAGACTGACTGAAATATTCCGTGGTGCAAGCGGCCAGGATAAGCTTTACGGCGCCAAAGGCCAGGAAGAGGCAGTCTCCCACCGCAACGTGCTGGCAAGCGCCTGAGTTCGATGCATCGGACTTCAGACGGTGTAAATGGTTATGCCGCAGCCCGCTGACGACGCCCGGGCTGCTGCTCTTTCCTCCATTGTCGCTGTTTTGCTCACAGTCCCGTAAGTTCCATGGCTGATCTGCCTTCCTGTTTACAGCGTGTTCTGGAAAGACCGGTCCGCCTACTTACGCACGGATTAGTCAGTTAAACTGTCGCAGGACAACTCAAGACAGTGTTACACCAAACCAGCAGCAGATAACCATAAGGAGCAGTAAAGCATGGCAAACCAGGCAAAACCGTTTCGTTATACAATTTCCGCCCTGTTGTGTATGACAGCAATGCTGTTTGCAGGAAACGCGACCGCAGAAGAACCACTCCCGAAAGTGCTGGTGGAGACCAGCCTGGGGTCTTTTGAGGTCACCCTCAGACCCGACATTGCCCCTGAGACGGTGAGCAATTTCAGACAGTATGTCGCCGATGATTACTATGATGGCCTCATTTTCCACCGGGTTATCCCGGGGTTCATGGTGCAGGGAGGCGGATTCGACCCTGACCTCCGGCCACAGCGCACCAGAAAGCCGGTGGTGAATGAGGCCAAACCGACCGCAAAGAACCTCCGTGGCACCATCGCAATGGCGCGCACCCAGGACCCTGATTCGGCTACTTCGCAGTTTTTTATCAACCTGGTCGATAACAGTTTTCTGGATGCCGGTGCCCGGGGGCCGGGTTACGCTGTCTTCGGCAAGGTAACGGATGGCATGGGGGTTGTCGACGCCATTGCCTCAAAGCCGACCGGGCAGCAGCGCGGCATGGCAAACGTACCCAACGAGCCGATCATGATCAGGAACATCACTCTGCTCCCATGAGCGACGCTCCGCCCTGCCCGCCTGAGGAAACCGCCCGAACACTGCTCCGCCGCAAAAAGCTGGCGGAACGGCTTGCCGGGGTACCGGATGGCGGGCACTTTGTCATAGCGCAAAAGCAATTTGGCGAGGGGCTCAGTTTTCTGGCCGTCTGGCGGCTGTGGCAACAAACCAATTGCCGGCCCCACGCCTGTCTACACTTTATTTCGGCGTATCATGGCTGCCCGGACCGCGCCGAACTGTTTCATGCTCTCACAGCCCTGCCGGAACTGGTTCCCCTGGCAGATGAACTTATTGCCGGCTTTCCGCCCGATGTTTCCGGCCCCCATCGACTGGTGCTTGACCAGGGCCGGGTCCGCCTCACCCTCTGTTCCGGTGATCTCTATGATCCGCGGAATCAGCTTGAATTCAGCGCCGATGCCTGGCTTGCCGCCACCACCCGGCCCGGTGATGGCTGCCCGGAGCTGGAATCTCCAGGCCCGGCACCCGCAGGCAATGCCGGGACCATAGGGATAGTGGGCGCTGGCATTGCCGGCTCACTGCTCGCTGATAATCTTGCCAGACGCCATTGCAAGGTGACCCTGATTGACAGAGCCGGGTCTGTAGCCTCTGCGGCGTCGGGCAATCGTCAGGGCGCGCTGTACGTCAAACTTGGTGTCGATTACAACGACCAGACCCAGCTCGCGCTGGCTGCATTGATGTTCAGCCAGCGGTTTTACAGGCGCTTTGAGGGCGCGGGCTGGCATCCAACCGGCCTGCTGCAACTGGCCTACAGTGACGCAGAAGCAGACCGTCAGGCGCGTTTTCTGGCCCGAAACCAGTATCCGGCCAGGGTCTTTGAGCCGGTCAGTGCCGACCGGGCCAGCGCTATTGCCGGCATACCCATAAATCACGGTGGACTCTGGTTTCCGGCCAGCGGATGGCTCCAGCCAGCAAAGCTGTGCCAGAGTCTGGCCAGCCATCCTGATATTTCTCACCGTTTCGGATTTGCCGTCGACACCATCAAGAATGAAGGCGCAGGCTGGTCGCTTGTTTCCAGCCAGGGAGAATCACTCAGATTTGACCAGGTGGTTATCTGTGCGGGGCCAGACACACCCGGGCTTATCCCGCTAGATGGCCAATTCCGTATGAAACGGATCCGCGGGCAGATTACCGAGCTGCCGGAAAACAGCATAAATGCGCCACAAGTGGTCGTTTGTGGGCCGGGCTACCTGAACCCGGTCCATGACGGCAGCGCCCTGGTTGGCGCAACCTTTGATCTCCACGACCCATCACCGGCCGTCTCCGCACATAGTGACCGGGAAAACCTGGACATGCTGGCGGATCTTTTGCCAGCCGCGCTGGATTCGTCCAGAATTACAGAGATTGCGGCCCGCAGCCGCGGCCGGGTCGGTTTTCGATGTACCACCCACGATTACCAGCCAACAGCGGGCGTGATGAAAACGCGGGAAGGCCGGATGCTGAACGGGCTTTACCTGCTGACCGGTCTGGGCAGCAAAGGGCTGACCTATGCGCCGCTGCTGGCAGAATACCTGGCAGACCTGATCTCAGGGCAACCCGCCTGTCTCCCGGAAAATCTGGTAAAACGCGTAGCGACGCAGCGTAGCCACCAGGCCGGGAAAACATAATGGCGGGTACGCGCTAACTGCAGAAGCCTGATCACCGGCCGATAACCAAGTCGAGCAGTCTGGCCTTATGGGATAAATGCCTATGTCTATTCACGTCAGCGAACCAGGAAGGCCGGTCGGCACCCGATTGCCGGAAATTTTCCGGGGTCGAAGGGTGGGCAATGTGTCTGAAGTGGAGGAGCCCCAACGCATCAATGTCAGCCACAGCGAAGCCACCGATGCGGAATTTCTGCAGGCCGAAAATTCCGGGCGCCACAGGGCACTGGAGCAATACGGCGCGGCAGCATCCGGCGAACACAGGGAGCAACGTCCTTACTTGCCGGTGTCGAAAATCTGCACGCCGATGGTGGTTTCGGTGCCCGCTCCAACCTCGCTGGCCGAAGCTCTGGACATAATGGATGAGCGCGGCGTCAGCCACCTGGTAGTGACAGCCGAGGGCAATGTCGCAGGTCTGGTGGAACTTCGCTGGCTCCTGGCCTGGCTTAATGACAATCGTGCAGCGTCCACGCAATCCGCCCTGGTCAATCTTGAATTACCGGCCTTTCTGACGGCGTCACCTGAAACCGACGCCCATCAGCTTGCCCGCCTGATGCTGGCTCACCAGTTGAATGCTGCCCTGATTATTGCTCCTGATGGCCAGCCGGCCGGTATCGTGACCAGCACGGATTACCTGCGTCTGTATGCCAACGTCGGCCGCCAGGAAGGCCGGGTGTAATCAGGACCAGGCCAGGGCGGCCGGTCGTTGCGGGAATTCCGGACACGGGGCCATTACGGGGCGTCAGAGAAAATTGTGACGGCTCAGAAAATCGGTAAATGCTTCATCATCCATCACCGGAACACCCAGTTTTTCAGCTTTTGCGAGCTTGGAACCGGCGGATTCTCCAGCCACTACACAGGAGGTCTTTGCCGATACGCTGCCCGCAACCTTTGCCCCCAGACTCTCCAGACAGGCTTTCGCCTCATCCCGGGTCATGGTGGACAGAGTCCCTGTCAGCACCCAGGTTTCACCTCTAAAAGGTTGTTCGCGGGCGGTGATTTCCTCTTGCTGCCACTCAACTCCCGCCTCCTTCAGGGCCTCAAGCGTGTCGATATTATGGCTCTGCCCGAAAAAACTGCGGATATGCCCTGCCACAATGGGGCCCACATCCGGCACCGTCTGCAGACTCTCCTCGTCAGCCTGACTGATTGCTTCCAGGCTACCAAAATGGCTTGCAATGGCTTTCGCTGTTGCTTCTCCAACTTCCCGGATGCCCAGCGCATACAGAAACCTCCAGAGTACGGGATTTCTAGACTGGTCGACGGCATTGATCAGGTTGGAGGCAGACTTGTCGCCCATCCGCTCAAGCCCGGTCAGGTCGGATTTCTTCAGCCGATAAAGGTCAGCGACCGTCCTTACCAGTTCCCGGTCGACCAGAATATCGATCCACTTGTCACCCAGGCCTTCAATGTCCATGGCTTTTCGCGAGGCATAATGGCGGATGGCCTCCTTGCGCTGGGCCGGACAGTAGAGACCGGCAGAACAGCGGGCGACCGCTTCGCCCTCAAGCTGCACGATATCGGAGTGGCAGACGGGACAGTCCGGCGGCAGGCTAACCGTTCTGGCATCGTCAGGGCGCTGATCCGGCAAAACCTTCACCACCTGGGGAATAACATCCCCTGCCCGGCGAACGAAAACAGTGTCGCCGATCCGGACATCCAGACGACGGATTTCATCCATATTGTGAAGCGTTGCATTGCTCACGGTGACACCGCCGACAAAGACCGGTTTCAGGCGGGCAACCGGGGTTATGGCACCGGTACGTCCAACCTGGAATTCCACGTCTTCAATAACGGTCAGTTCTTCCCGGGCCGGAAACTTCTGGGCAATGGCCCAGCGGGGCGCCCTGGAAACAAAGCCAAGCTGTTGTTGCAGGGCCAGACTATTAACCTTGAACACAATGCCATCGATCTCGTAGGGCAGTTCGTTACGTTTGTCGAGCAGGTCCCGGTATGCCTCGAGGCAGGCATCAACGCCGGTGACCAGGCGCATTTCCGGATTGGTCCGGAAACCCCAGGACTTGACCTGCTGAAGCCCTTCCCAGTGGGTGGGCGGCATGGTGCTCTCGTCTTCCAGGGCAACACTGTAGGCACACATTTCCAGCGGGCGCCGCGCTGTCACCGTCGGTTTTTTCTGTCGCAGGCTGCCTGCGGCTGCGTTGCGGGGGTTTACAAAGGTTTTGTCACCCTTTTCTGCCAGCGTCTGATTCAGCTTCTCGAAGCCGGATTTCGGCATATACACCTCGCCGCGGACCTCAACCAGGCCGGGAACCTTTTGCCCCCGGAGCCTGAGTGGCACCGACGCGATGGTGCGGATGTTCGCGGTAATATCCTCGCCGGTGTAACCGTCGCCCCGCGTCGCTGCGCGGGTAAGTATACCGTCATCGTAGTGCAGGCTGACGGCAAGGCCGTCCAGTTTGGGCTCGCAGACATACTCGATGGGATCGTCGCTTTTAAGCCGGTCCCTGATCCGCCGATCAAAGTCTTTCAGCTCGTCATCGGAAAAAGCATTATCCAGCGACAGCATCGGAATGCGGTGGGAAACAGATTCGAACAGGGTTTCTGCGCCGCTGCCCACCCGGCGGGTCGGGGAATCCGCAGTAATCAGCGAAGGGTGCGCCTGTTCAATCTCCTGCAGTTCGCGAAACAGACGGTCGTACTCGGAATCCGGAACCTCGGGATCATCAAGTACATAATACCGGTAGTTGTAATCTGTCAAAGCCTGGCGAAGTTCTTCTGCCCGCTTTTTTGCCTGGTGGTCAGTCATTGTCCCGGAGATCGGTTTTTCCGCTCATATTCGCGGATTCTTTGACGGCAGTGTTCAATGGTTTGTGCGGTCATGACACTGCGGCGTTCGTCTTTCAGTTCCCCGCCCAGATTACGGACCACACACTGAGCTGTCTCGAGCATGAACTCGAAGGCCTGTAGCGAATTCGACGGCCCCGGCATACTCATGAAAAAACTGATTCCCGGCGTCGAGAGTTGTGCCATCTCTTCCGGCCGGAAGGTGCCCGGCTCAACCGCACTGGCAACGCTGAACTGAACCGGGCTGCGGGTATCTGTTTGCTCATGACGATGGTAGATGTCGAGGTCACCGTGCTGCAGCCCGCAGGCCTCGAACAGCTCTTTCAGTTTTTTGCCGCTGAAATTCTCGCCTGTTTTCGCCAGCACGTTGATCACCACCACTTCCCGCGCTTCCGGGCGGTTGGCTCCGGCCAGCGGCTGGTCAGACTCCTTGCCGACCGGCGCTCGCCTGGCGGTATCCTCTTCGACTTCGGAGGTCAGGACCGGCGGTTCCTTGCGCTGCTTCCAGGAATTTTGCCCGGTCTGCGGCGCCGCCGGCTCCTTAGCCCCGACAACGCGGGCTTCGCCAAGGATGCCATCGTCCCCATCCGTGTCAACGGCGGGCTCGTCGGCCGATCCCCAGCCAGATTCAATCTCCGGGTCGGCGTCGTCGCCGGTTGCAGAGAATCTCTCACCGGGACTTTCTTCAGCCGCAACGGTCGAATCTGCGGTCTCCTTCGCCGCCGTAACCGGCCGGGTTGGCCTCGGCGGCGGGTTGCCAAAACGGGATTTCTGTGGTTTGACGTAGCCCCTGTCTTCAAGGGTATCCCGGCCTATCGTTCTGGCGCCTCCGTTTGGCAGTTCCGGATTGAAGTCATCATCCAGCGGCGATGGATCAAGATCATCGGCACCCATGCCTGACGAGATGGCCACAGATTCCTTGCGTGCCCGACGCATGCGCCGAATGCCATCAATGACAACCCCGATTACCACCAGAGCGCCAATGGCAATTAACCATTCCCTTAAAGACATAGCCTTACTGTCCTGTCTGCGATATCAGTAACACCGTTACTCTATGAAAACGCCCATTTGAATACAACGCTTAGCCGGCCGAGATGGCCAATTTGTCATCAGTTCCGTGTTTCAGGCCTGGGCCAGGGCCGCTGCTTCGTCGACATCAACCGATACCAGGCGCGAACACCCGGGCTCGTGCATGGTCACGCCCATCAACTGATCGGCCATTTCCATGGAGATCTTGTTGTGAGTGATAAAAATAAACTGCACCTGCTTCGACATTTCTTTCACCATATTCGCATAACGCTCCACGTTGGCATCGTCAAGCGGAGCGTCCACCTCATCCAGCATACAGAAAGGCGCGGGATTGAGCTGGAAGATGGAAAACACCAGAGCGATGGCCGTGAGGGCTTTCTCGCCACCGGACAAGAGGTGAATCGTACTGTTTTTCTTACCCGGAGGGCGCGCCATAATGGCAACACCGGTCTCGAGCAGATCTTCCCCGGTCAGTTCAAGACTGGCATTGCCGCCCCCGAACACCTTGGGGAAAAGGGCCTGAAGCCCGCCATTCACCTTGTCGAAGGTTTCCTTGAAGCGCTGACGGGTTTCCCGGTCGATTTTGCGGATGGCCGTGTCGAGGGTCTCAAGCGCCTCCATCAGGTCCGCATTCTGACTGTCGAGGTACTGCTTGCGTTCACTCTGCACCTGGTACTCTTCTATCGCAGCCAGGTTAATGGCACCCAGACGCTGAATCCGCGCCGCAATCCTTTCCAGAGCATCCGACCAGGCCTGCTCGGTGGCATCCTCCGGGAGCCCGCCAACCACATCCTGAAGCTGAAGATTCAGATCGGTGAGCTGCTCCAGATACTGCGCGGCACGGATTTCGGTGGCCTGTGACTCCATTCTTGCCTGCTCCAGGCCTGCCCGCACCTCCTGGATCCGGATTTCCGCGCGGCTTCGACCCTGCTCCTGCTCGCGAACCTGCCGGTCAATATCTTCAAGCGCGTCTCTGGCCGCCGCCAGTTTCTGCTCTTCCGCAAGGCGGCGGTCCAGAAGCCCCTCAAGCTGCATCTGCAGATCCTCAATGGGCTCCTCTGCCGTTTCCCGACTGTCACCAAGGAGTTCGAGGCGCTCGTCCAGCCGCTCTTTCTGCAGCTGCATTCGGTCAAGAGTCTGTTCAAGGCCATCGCGCTGGCTTTGCAACGACTGCAGTTGCAACTGTAACTGATGGGCGCGATCGCGGTCGTGCCGTGCCTGCTGCCGCAGACCATCAAGCCGTTCCCGCAGGGTGTCCCGGCGCTCAAGAAGCTGCTCTTTCTCATCATCACTCTGCTCGGTTGAGGCCAGAGCCTCCTGCCACTCTTCCCGCGCCGCAAGCAACTGCTCCTGCTGGTCCTCGAGTTGCAGGGCGATATCCGTCATATCCTCGCCGATGCGCTGCAGACGATCTTCGATCTGTTCGGCGCGGGCCCTGATGCCGCTGATCCGCGACGACAGGGCGGCAAGCTCGCGCTCGACGCCGGACTGTTCAGACTGCGCCGTTTCCCGGGCCTGCTCGGCTTGCTCGGCACGTTGCTGATAGTGTTCCAGCCGGGACTCCGCGGCTTCCAGGCGCGACTCGGCCTGCTCGAGTCCGGAAGCCAGTTCCGTCACCTTGCGCTGCCGTTCGAGAATACCCACATGGGAAGATTCAGAATCCGGCATCAGCATCCAGTCCCTGGCCAGCCAGGCACCTTCGGCCGTTATGATGCTCCGGCCCGGTTCAAGCGAGCCCCGCCGTTGCAGCGCCTGCTCCAGAGTTTCTGCGGTATCGACCATAGCCAGCACCGGCATCATGCCGCCGGCACCCTCTACTCTGGCCGCCAGGGTGCCGCTGTCAGGGATCAGGTCGCCGGTTTGCTGACTTACCACGGCCAGCCCTCGCGGTGCCCCTGTCAGAGCGTTCTCAAGCGGATCGAGAACGGGCACACTCATGCCCTGACTGAAGCGCCCGATCACCTGTTCAACCGCATATTCCCAGCCGCTTTCCACCCGCAAGCGGGTGGCCAGGCGATCCCTGTTGCCGAGATTCTGATCGCCAAGCCAGCTTTTCAGGGCATCATTCTGGCCATCCAGCTGTTCGTCCAGCAGGCCCTGCTGTGAGTCCAGCGAGGCCCGCAGATTCTGCACAGACTGCCTCTCATCCGCTGCCGCGCTTTCGGCACCACGCTGCTGATAGCGGGCTTCCTGGAGTTCATCCTGCAACTGACTGATACGTTCCCCGGCCTCTTCCCGGCGCAGCTCGAGAATCTCCTGCTGCTCCAGCATGGCGTCGAGCTCGGCCCGGTCAAACTGATCCTCAAGCTGTGTCTTTTCATCCCCCATTCGCTGCTGGCGGTTGCGAAGCTGCTCGATTGCAGTTTCCAGAGACTGAATCCGGGACTGGGCAAGCTCGGCCTGACGGCGTGCATCGGCATAGCGGGCACTGAAACCTTCCCACTGATGCTGCCACTGCGACATGGCTTCCTCGGCCTGCTGGAGTCTGGCGCCGGATTCCTCGGATGCCAGGCTCAGGGATTCCTGCTCCGGAATCAGCTCAGCCAGCTCGGCCCGGATGGCAGCCAGCCTGTTTTCGTCCTGTTCAAGTTCCCGCGCCAGTTCACGCTGGTTCGCCATTGCCTGATCAAGCTCGGCAGCGGTCTGGCGGCTGCGTTCCCGGTGGTGATCGAGACTCTGTTCAATGCGCGCGATATCAGCGCCGGCCTGGTAATATTTCGCCTGCGCCCGATTGAAATGCTCGTTGCGCTCCTGGTGGTCTTCGCGAAGTGTTTCCAGAGACGTTTCCAAGCTGACTCTTGCGGTCAGATGTTGCTCCAGCTCCAGTTCGGTGTCACCAATGCGCGCCCTGGAGTTCTGCAGCTCCCGGTCCAGCGCCTGCCACCGCAGCACAATCAGTTCCGCCTTCTTGCCGCGTTCTTCGTGTTTGTAGCTTTTATACTTTTCAGCCGCCTCTGCCTGTCGCGAAAGATGCTGCAAATGACGCCCCAGCTCATCCCGCAGGTCGGTCAGGCGTTCCAGGTTTTCCTGGGTGCGGCGAATCCGGCTTTCGGTTTCCTTCCGGCGCTCCTTGTACTTGGAAATGCCCGCGGCTTCTTCGATGTAGACCCGCAATTCCTCCGGTTTGGCTTCAATAAGCCGGGAAATCATACCCTGCTCGATGATGGCGTAACTCCGTGGCCCGAGTCCGGTGCCAAGAAACAGATCGGTGATGTCACGGCGGCGACACCTGGAGCCATTGAGAAAATATTCAGACTGTCCCTCTCTGGAGACGCGGCGGCGAACCGATATTTCGTTGAACTTTACAAATTCACCCGGTGCGGAGCCATCGCTGTTATCAAAGACCAGTTCAATAGTGGCCTGACCCACGGGCTTGCGGGCGCTGGACCCGTTGAAAATGACGTCGGTCATGGATTCGCCACGGAGATACTTGGCGGAACTTTCCCCCATCACCCAGCGCACGGCATCAATGATGTTGGATTTTCCACAGCCGTTGGGCCCGACAACCGAGGTCATATTGGTCGGGAACGGAACCGTCGTCGGGTCAACAAACGACTTGAACCCCGCCAGTTTGATGGACTTGAGTCTCATATCAGGCTCCTGTTCCAAGGTTACTGAGCACCTGATGGCGCTGATGTTCGCCAAACTTCCGGATAACCTGTTCCAGCCGGGCCGGGTCATCATGATGGCCAATCTTCTTGGACAGATTTTCGGGGGCCCTGAACCTCATATAACTGAACAACCCCTGCAATGAGCGCCTGAACATGAAGTGCGGAAGTTTATCACAGGCGTCGGCAAGCCCCATCCTCCCGGAGTATTTTCAGTTGCCGGACGAGGGCGGAAAGATTCTGCCATAAAATTGGCGAACAGGTACATAACCTCAATAAATCGACGGATTTTATATTAAATAAGTTTTCTTACTTTCTGTTATATATATGGTTTTTGTTTCCTGGCAAGACTTGTGCTTCGACAGATTCAAATGGCAAACCGGGGCAACAACAGTGAAACAGAGTCCAGGCATTACAGGTTCCGTCCAGACCACTCAAAAACTGGCGACGCTGGTGCAGACACACAAGAACTGGAATGAATCGCCCGATGTTCTGACGCGACTCACCAGAAGACTCTCAACCACCCTGTCCCTGGCAACCCAGATGGGTATTATTGCCGAGGAAATGATGTCGGTTATTCCGTTTGACTGCATGACTTATCGTCACCAGATTGCATCAAAAGATTTTGTCTACGCCACCGGTATTGGTGGCCCCCACCGCTGCGACTACCGGCTGAATCTGGAGGGTCAGTTTTACGGCTCGCTCACGTTCAGCCGCAAGAGGCGCTTTACCGAAAGGGAACTCCAGGGCCTGGAATTGATCCTCGGCGCAGCCATCTGTCCGGTTCGCAATGCCTGCCAGTACCTTGCCGTTGAGCAGGCGGCACTGACCGATCCGCTCACGGGAATCCCGAACAAACGCGCCATGAACGATGCCATGGCAAGAGCGACCTCGCTGAGCAATCGCCATGGTCTGCAGAATTCATTGATCCTCTGTGATCTGGACCATTTCAAATCCATCAATGACCAGTACGGGCACATTATTGGCGACCGCGTTCTGCAACTTGCAGCCCAGGAGTTGCAGAATGCCATCCGGACCTCCGACGAGGTCTACCGCTTCGGCGGCGAAGAATTTGCCATTCTACTGCCCCAGACCAGCGAGGCCGACGCCAGGGCAGTCGCCGACCGGATCCGGCAGTTCATAAGCACCATCCGGGTCCGCTGTGGCGAAGCCACAATCGCTGTTACCACAAGTTGCGGGGTCGCCATGGGGTTGCCGGAAGAAGACCCGAAGCAATGGCTGGCACGGGCCGATGAAGCGCTCTACCGGGCGAAAGATAACGGCCGCAATTGCACCCGGGTATTCGCAGCGATTACCCATGGCTGAGTACTTTTGCGCTGTCAGCCTCGATGTTTTTTATTGCGGCCTCTTTTTACTGCTCTGTCGTCATCCATATTCTGTCCACCGGATACCTGCCACCTGGGGGTTCCGGGTTTGCGCCTTGCGGGTCCGCCATGCTTGCGCTGTTTGCGGTCATCGATCTTTTTTTCCGACGGCGTTTTGGCGGGAATATCAACCGGCGGCAGTTCCACCATGCGACTCAACGAATCCACCGCTTTCTGGTCCAGTTCCTCCCATTTACCCATACTCAGGCGACTGGGCAGAAATACCGGGCCATAGCGAACCCGTTTGAGTCGGCTTACCCGCACGCCCTGGGATTCCCATAGCCGCCGGACCTCCCGGTTGCGGCCTTCCATCAGGGTGACATGGAACCATTGATTGATGCCCTTGCCCCCGGCCTCGGAAATATCCGTGAATCGTGCGGTGCCATCGTCCAGCAGTACGCCTTCGGACAGGCGCCTGATCATGGCTTCGTCCACCTCGCCAAACACCCGCACGGCGTATTCACGATCAATCTGTCTTGAGGGGTGCATCAGCCGGTTTGCCAGCTCGCCGTCGGTGGTAAAGAGAACCAGCCCGGTGGTGTTGATATCCAGTCGACCAATGGCAATCCAGCGGTGGTCCGGCAGTCTTGGCAGGCGATCAAAAACCGTTGGCCTGCCCTCAGGATCGCGACGTGTCGTCACTTCGCCCTCGGGCTTGTTATAGATCAGCACCCGCCTGAGGACCTCTGCGCCCGCTTTAATATCCAGCCGCTTGCCATCCAGTTCTATCCTGTCACTTACCGTAGCCTTCTGCCCCGGCATCGCTGGCCTGCTATTGATCTGAAGCCGACCGGCTTCGATCCAGCTCTCCACCTCGCGGCGGGAACCAACGCCGGCCCGGGCCAGAAGCTTCTGGATACGTTCCGGTTCCTCGCTCGTGGTTGGTTTCAAAGTGCCAGAATCCGGTTTTCCGGGCCGATCAGCCGCCATCAATAGGTCCTTAAATAAAAAACTGCCAAAGCGGCAATATCAGTGAAGCGTTCCTTCGAATTCGATTTCCGCCTGCATGTTGCTTTCAATCTCGCGACCAATTGCTTCCAGATCGCGGATTTCCGACAGCGGCGGAAGCTGATCCAACCCCTGAAGATTAAAATAATCCAGGAACTGCCGGGTCGTGGCATACATCGCCGGACGACCGGGCACATCCCGATGGCCCACGATCCTTACCCATTCCCTTTCCTGCAGGGTCCTGATGATATTGGTGCTGACAGTGACGCCACGAATATCTTCAATTTCACCCCGGGTGATGGGCTGGCGGTAAGCGATTAACGCCAGGGTTTCCAGTAGCGCACGAGAGTAACGCTGCGGTTTTTCCTCAAACAGTCGCCCGACCCAGGGTGCATAGACTTCGCGCACCTGCAACCGGTAGCCACTGGCCACTTTTTTGAGCTCAAATCCACGGCCCTCACAGGCAGCGTCAAGCAGCACCATCACGTGTTCCATGACCTGCCGCGCCGGCCGTTCTTCTTCATCGAACAGCTCCCGCAACTGATCCAGGGACATGGGCCTGCCGGCGGCCAGCAGAGCGGCTTCGGCGATTGCCTGTAGCTTCCGGAGACTTTCTTCTTTCATAGACTCAACATCCGCCTGTGTTTATTCACCTCACGGCTCTTGCCCGAACGTGAATTGGACCCAACACCTCCCCCTGGACGACTTCAATCAGTTGCTCCTTGACCAGCTCAAGGGTCGCCAGAAAACTGACAACAACACCCAGTTTACCTTCCTCGGGGGTAAACAGGCTCTGGAAGGTGACAAACTGATCATCGGTCAATGCAGCAAGAATAGCGGACATCCGCTCCCTTGTGGAAAGCCGCTCCCGTTCAACATGATGGCTGGTAAACAGCTCAGCCCGGGCAAGAACGCCGCGCAGCGCCAACAGCATTTCCCGCAAATCCACGTCAGGCTGGGTCTGGGCCGAGTGAAGCGTTGGCAATGCTGCGGAAGCTGCGAACGAATCCCGCTCCTGGCGCGGCAACCGGTCAATGTCCTCAGCCGCCTGCTTGAAGCGCTCGTATTGCTGGAGCCGTCGAATCAGCTCCGCGCGGGGGTCGACTTCTTCCTCGTCTTCCGTGTGCTGCCGGGGCAGCAACATCCGGGATTTTATTTCAGCCAGGGTTGCCGCCATCACCAGGTACTCGGCGGCCAGCTCGAACCGCATGGAATCGACGGCGCCGATATAGTCCATATACTGCCGGGTGATCTCGCTGACATCGATATCCAGGATGTCCATGTTCTGACGGCGGATCAGATAAAGCAGAAGATCCAGCGGTCCTTCGAATGCCTCGAGAAAAACCGCCAGTGCGTCCGGCGGAATGTAAAGGTCATTCGGCATGTCCACCACAGTTTTGCCAGACACACGGGCGAACGGCGACGGGCCTTCCGGCGACGCCACCTGCGTATCAGTAGTCGGATTTTCTGTGGTTTCTTCGGTCATAAAGTTCTGATGGTACCTTTCTGCTCTAGCGGTACTTTAGCCCCATCACTGCCCTGACCTCTTCAAGGGTGTCCCTTGCGGCGTCACGGGCGGTTTCACAGCCATCTTCAATGATCGCCCTGACCAGATCCGGATTGCTCTCGTACTCCGCGGCGCGATCATGAAGTGGCTTCTGCTCTTCCACAATGGCGTCGATCAGCGGTTTCTTGCACTCCAGACATCCGATCCCTGCGCTGCCGCAACCATTCTGCGCCCACATCTGGGTACGCTCGTCTGAATATACTTTATGCAGCCCCCAGACCGGGCATTTTTCAGGTTCGCCGGGGTCCGTGCGACGAACACGCTGAGGATCTGTCTGCATGGTCCGGACTTTGCGGGAGACGGTATCGGGGTGTTCCCTGAGGCCGATGGTGTTGTTGTAGGATTTTGACATTTTCTGTCCGTCCAGACCCGGCATCTTCGAATCCGGCGTCAGCAGGGGCCGGGGCTCTGGCAGAATTACCTTGCCGCCGCCTTCAATATAGCCGTATAGACGTTCGCGATCCCCCAGCGAAATGTTCTGCTGTTCTTTCAATAGCGCCCTGGCGGTTTCCAGGGCTTCCATATCCCCTGCTTCCTGATAGCGATTCTTGAGCGTGCGGTAGAGTTTGGCGTTCTTTTTGCCCATCTTGACGATCGCGCCTTCGGCCTGCTCTTCGAACCCCGGCTCGCGTCCGTAAATATGATTGAACCGCCGTGCAATCTCGCGGGTAATCTCGACATGGGACACCTGGTCCGCGCCCACCGGTACCCGGCCGGCACGATACACGAGAATATCGGCGCTCTGCAGCAACGGATAGCCCAGGAAACCATAGGTCGCCAGATCCTTTTCCCGCAGCTTTTCCTGCTGGTCCTTATAGGTCGGAATTCGTTCGAGCCAGCCCAGAGGCGTAATCATCGACAGCAACAGATGCAATTCGGCATGTTCCGGCACCCTGGACTGGATAAACAGGGTCGATGAGCCGGGATTGACTCCGGCAGCCAGCCAGTCGACCACCATCTCCCACACGCTGTGTTCTATGCCGCTGGGGTCATCATAGTTGGTGGTCAATGCGTGCCAGTCGGCGACAAAAAAGAAACACTCGAATTCATGCTGGAGTTTTACCCAGTTCTTGAGGACACCGTGATAGTGGCCAAGGTGCAACTTTCCGGTGGGACGCATACCGGACAGTATCCGTTGCTGGGAATCGACAGAACTCAAAGCATGAACTCCTTCTGAAAAAATGATCAGCCACCATCTGGAAGCTGACCGGGCATTATAGTCTGATGAAGGTCCGGCGTTAAACAAAAAGCCCCCGGAAGTCCGCCAAGCAGACCCGGGGGCTTTCTGTGAACGGACGGCGTTACCAGCCGGTCACGTCCTTCAGGGCTTTGCCAATTTCGGCGAGACTGCGGACGGTTTTAACACCGGCATCATTCAGGGCTGCGAATTTTTCATCCGCGGTTCCCTTGCCACCGGAAATAATCGCACCCGCATGCCCCATACGCTTGCCCGGAGGCGCAGTAACACCGGCGATATAGGCAACCACCGGCTTGGTCACGTTGGCCTTGATAAAGGCTGCGGCCTCTTCTTCAGCGGTGCCGCCGATCTCACCGATCATCACGATGGCCTCGGTCTCCGGATCCTCCTGCAGAAGTTGCAGAATATCGATGAAGTTCGACCCCGGGATCGGATCTCCGCCGATACCGACACAGGTTGACTGGCCGAAACCGAAGTCCGTGGTCTGCTTGACCGCTTCATAGGTCAGCGTACCGGAGCGTGACACAATCCCGACTTTACCCGGCTGGTGAATATGCCCCGGCATGATGCCGATCTTGCACTGCTCCGGTGTAATCACGCCCGGGCAGTTAGGCCCGATCATGCGTACTCCATTCCGGTCTGCATACTCTTTGGCGTAAAGCATGTCGATGGTCGGGATACCTTCGGTAATGCATACAATCAGCTCAATACCGGCGTCCGCCGCTTCGATGATGGCATCTTTACAGAAGGGAGCAGGCACATAAATAACCGTAGCCTGAGCACCCGTTTCTTCTACCGCTTCGCGAACCGTGTTGAATACCGGCAGGCCCAGGTGCTTGGTGCCACCCTTACCCGGGCTGACGCCCCCTACCATTCTGGTGCCGTACTCAATAGCCTGCTCGGAGTGAAAAGTACCCTGAGCGCCGGTAAAGCCCTGGCAGATAACCTTGGTGTCTTTGTTAATCAGGATACTCATTATTTACCCCCCGCGGCGTTAACGACCTGCTCTGCGGCATTGGCCAGGCTGGTTGCGGCGATTATGTTCAGGCCACTGTCAGCCAGGACCTTGGTGCCTATCTCTGCGTTGTTACCTTCCAGGCGGACAACCACCGGTACTTTAACGCCCACCTCTTTCACCGCACCGACAATACCTTCTGCGATCATGTCGCAGCGGACAATACCACCGAAAATGTTGACCAGTACGGCTTTCACGTTGGTGTCGGAAAGAATGATCTTGAAGGCTTCGGAAACGCGCTCTTTGGTCGCACCGCCCCCAACGTCAAGGAAGTTGGCAGGTTGGCCTCCGGAAAGCTTGATAATATCCATGGTGCCCATGGCAAGACCGGCACCGTTCACCATGCAACCGATATTGCCGTCAAGCGCTACGTAGTTGAGTTCCCACCTGGCGGCTTCGGCTTCACGGGAATCTTCCTGAGACGGGTCGTGCATTTCCTGAATCTTTTTCTGGCGGTAAAGGGCATTGCCATCCACCCCGATTTTGGCATCCAGGCAGTGCAGGTCGCCGCTGGATGTAATCACCAGCGGATTAATTTCCATCAACGCCAGGTCACGCTCTTCAAAGAGCTTCGCCAGTGCAACGAACATCTTGGTGAACTGGCCAATCTGCTTGCCTTCAAGCCCCAGTTTGAACGCAAGCTCGCGGCCCTGGTATGGCTGCGCCCCGACCAGCGGATCGATCTCTGCGCGCAGAATCTTTTCCGGAGTTTCTTCCGCGACCTTTTCAATTTCAACGCCACCCTCGGTGGACGCCATAAAAACAATACGACGGCTACCACGGTCCACAACGGCGCCCAGATAAAGTTCCTGATCAATATCGGTCAGGGCTTCCACCAGAATTTTGCTGACCGGCTGGCCGTGCTCGTCGGTCTGGTAAGTCACCAGATTCTTGCCCAGCCACTGCTCGGCAAAGGCGCGGATTTCGTCCTTGCTTTTGACCAGTTTTACACCACCGGCCTTACCGCGGCCACCAGCGTGTACCTGGGCTTTGACAACCCATGCGTCGCCGCCGATTTCGTCAGCTGCGGCCACCGCGTCCTTGGGGGTATCGCAGGCGACCCCTTTGGATACCGGCAGGCCATATTCAGCAAATAGCTGCTTGCCCTGATATTCGTGCAAATTCATAGTTTGTATCCCGCTATGTTATGGAAGATAGCAATGGGGCGCCTCTGTCGGCGCCCCCTGGTTCCTTGTTCGCGTTACTTCTTCTTGCGACGGTTGGCGACGTGAATCGCCCCATCGTCCACAGCCAGTGCTGCCTCGTGTACAGACTCTGACAGAGTCGGATGCGCAAAACAGGTCAGCGCCAGATCCTCGGCACTGGAGCCGAACTCCATGGCGATGACACCCTGTGCCACGATTTCCGAAGCCTGTGGTCCTACCACGTGAAAGCCAAGAATGCGGTCAGTTTTCTCATCCGCAATAATTTTTACCATACCGGCAGCCGAGTTGGCGGCCATGGCCCGGCCGTTTGCCGCGAACGGGAAAACCCCGGTCTTGTAGGCCTCGCCTTCGGATTTCAGCTCTTCCTCGGTCTTGCCGACCCAGGCCACTTCCGGGAAGGTATAGATCACGTTCGCAATGCAGTCGTAGTTGACCTGAGGTTTGTGCCCGGCGATACGCTCGGCAACCATCACGCCTTCCTCCGACGCCTTGTGGGCCAGCATGGGTCCGCGAACCACGTCACCGACGGCCCAGACCCCGGGCGCTTCGGTCTTGCAGGTGTCATCGACAAAAATGAAGCCCCGCTCATCCATCTTGACGCCCGAGTCTTCAGCCAGAAGGTTGTCGGTATAGGGCCTGCGGCCGACAGCAACAATCAGCTTGTCGAATTTCTGCTCATGTTTGCCATTGGCATCTTCATAGGTCACGTGTACCAGCTTGCGCTTGACCTCGGCGCCGGTCATTCGGGCACCGAGAACAATGTTCAGACCTTTCTTCTGGAACTGTTTCAGGGTGTCCTTGGCAATCTGCTGATCCACCGCTGGCAGGAACGTATCCACCGCTTCGAGCATGGTAACTTCCGAACCCAGTCTGGCCCAGACGCTGCCCAGTTCAAGACCGATAACACCAGCACCGATAACACCCAGGCGTTTCGGCACTTCGTCAAACTCGAGGGCGCCTTCAGAGTCGACAATGGACTCACCGTCGAAGCGTGCGGGCGGAATCTCGATGGGTTTTGAACCACTGGCAAGAATGACGTTCTCGGCCTCGTATACGGTCGACTTTCCGTCTTTGTCGGTAACCTCGACCTTGTGGTTGGCCAGCAGCTTGCCATGACCATGTATGGAGGTAACGCCGTTGGCCTTGAACAGACCACCAATACCACCGGTCAGTTGCTTAACAATACCGAGCTTACGCTCCATCATCTTGCCAAGATCGATTTTCAGGTCTTTGGCGATGATCCCCTGCATTTCAAAGTCATGGCTGGCTTCCTCAAACTTGTGGGAAATCTCCAGCAATGCCTTCGACGGAATACAGCCTACGTTAAGACAAGTGCCACCCAGAACCTGGCTTTTCCCGTCTTCAGAGGTCCAGGATTCCACACAGGCGGTTTTCAGACCCAGCTGTGCCGCCTTGATAGCAGCAACATAGCCCCCTGGCCCGGCACCAATAACAATAACGTCGTACTTGTCAGACATAATTAACCCCGTTTTCTGATTCGGTAAGTGAGAACTCAGACATCCAGCAGAATACGGGCCGGGTCTTCAAGCATTTCCTTGATCGCTACGAGGAACTGAACCGCCTCTTTGCCATCGATCATGCGGTGGTCATAAGACAGCGCCAGATACATCATCGGCTGAACCACAACCTGGCCATTCACCGCCATGGGTCGCTCCTGAATTTTGTGCATACCCAGAATCGCAGTCTGTGGCGGGTTGAGAATCGGTGTCGAGATCAGTGATCCGAAAATTCCACCATTGGTGATGGTGAAGGTGCCGCCGGTCATCTCGTCGATGCCCAGCTTGCCGTCTTTGGCCTTGCTTCCGTATTCAACGATCTTCTTCTCAATGTCCGCCAGCCCCAGTCCGTCCACGTCACGGATAACGGGGACAACCAGTCCGCGCTCGGTGGACACGGCCACACCGATGTCCTGGTAACCATGGTAAACCATGTCATTACCATCAATCGAAGCATTGACCGCGGGGAATCGCTTGAGCGCTTCCGTGGCCGCCTTGGCAAAGAACGACATGAAGCCCAGCTTGATGCCATGACGCTTTTCAAAGTTTTCCTTGTACTGCTTGCGCAGCTCCATCACCGGGCCCATGTTGACCTCGTTGAAGGTGGTGAGCATGGCGGCAGTCTGCTGGGCGTTCACCAGTCGCTTGGCGATGCTGGCACGCAGGCGCGTCATGGGTACGCGCTTTTCCGGGCGCTCGCCTTGCTGAAGGTCGACTTCCGGCATGTCGGCTGCCGGCGCCTGTGCACCTGAAGAAGAGCTGGAAGACTCGGCATTATCTATATGATTCTGTACGTCTTCTTTTGTTACACGGCCATCTTTTCCGGTGCCTTTAATGGTTTCCGGCTCAATATCGTTTTCTTCCGCGAGTTTCCGCGCCGCCGGGCTCAGAATAGCTTCCCCTGATGCTTTGGAGGCGGACTCATCAGAGCTTCCGGCCGGTTCTTTTTCATCCGACGATGCTTTGTCTTCACTACCGCCTGAATCCTTTTCAGACGACCCGGACTCCCCGCCGGCGCCTTTCTTGAATTTACCAATCACTTCGCCGCTTTCAACGGTATCACCCTCAGCTTTCATTACTTCTTCGATAGCACCATCTGCCGGGGCAACTACCTCGAGCACAACTTTATCGGTCTCTATATCGACAATAAGCTCATCACGTGAGCAGGCTTCGCCTGGCTGCTTGTGCCAGGTCGCAATCGTGCCTTCTGCGACCGACTCGGGAAAAACGGGGGCTTTTATTTCAATTGACATCTCGGATCCTTAGTTCGGTAGCTCGTCAGATTTCAAAAGCGTCATTTACGAGTTTTTTCTGTTCTTCCACATGAACAGACATATGACCACAGGCCGGGGCAGCAGACGCGTCGCGGCCGGTGTACTGCAAATTAAGTTTGGGATCATGCCGATAAAGAGCGTTACGCATATGATGCTGACTCGAATACCAGGCGCCCTGATTCATTGGCTCTTCCTGACACCAGGTTACGTGTTTCAGTCCGGTGTACTGACTCAGCAATTCATCCAGATCATCACCCGGGAACGGATAGAGCTGTTCGATTCGCACAATCGCAACGTCATCCCGTTCATCGTTTTTCTTGCGCTCAAGCAGATCAAAATAGACCTTGCCACTGCACATGATCAGTCGGGTGACATTTTTCGGGTCGGAGGGCTGTTTCTCGGGCAGAATCGTTTTGAACGTGCCCGATGTCAGGTCATCAAGATCCGATGTGGCTTCCTTGTGGCGCAACAGGCTCTTTGGCGTGATGGCCACTAGCGGCTTGCGCAGCGGGCGCTTGACCTGGCGGCGCAGCATGTGGAACACCTGCGACGGCGTGCTCGGAACGCACACCTGAATATTGTGTTCCGCGCACAGTTGCAGAAAGCGCTCAAGTCTCGCGGAGCTGTGCTCCGGTCCCTGCCCTTCATATCCATGAGGCAGCAGCAACGTCAGGCCGCAGAGCCGTTCCCACTTATGCTCACCACTGGTGAGAAACTGGTCGATGACAACCTGGGCACCATTGGCAAAATCGCCGAACTGCGCTTCCCAGACCACCAGACCACTCGGGGACGTGGTGGAATAGCCGTATTCAAACGCCATGACCGCTTCTTCAGACAGCAATGAATCGTAGATCTCGAATTTCGGCTGGTCTTCAGCTATGTGTTCAAGCGCTATGTGGGTCGAGCCATTTTTCTGGTTATGCAGAACCGCATGACGGTGGGAAAAGGTACCACGGCCAACATCCTGGCCCGTGATCCGGATCGGGTGCCCCTCGTCAAGCAGAGTCGCGTACGCCATCACTTCGGCGTAGCCCCAGTTTATCGGCAAGGCTCCGGCAGTCATCTTTTCACGGTCACTGACAATCTTGGAGACCTGGCGTTGAATACTGAAACCCTCAGGCAAGGCAGTCAGCTTCTTGCCGAGCTTCTGGATGGTCTTCAGGGCGACGCTGGATTTGCACTTTGCGGTCCACTCGTGTCCCAGATACGGAGTCCAGTCAACATAGAGGTCCTTGTTCGGTTCTTTTACCAGTGACTTCACCACATGATCGCCCTTGTCAAGGGCGTCGCGGTACTCAAGCTCGGTTTGCTTGGACTCATCCTCTGCAATCACACCCTCCTGGATCAGCTTCTCGGCATAAAGTCCGCGTGTAGTCTTGAGTTTGCGAATTTTGTCGTACATCAGGGGCTGGGTTGCAGCGGGCTCATCCGCCTCATTGTGACCACGACGACGATAACAGACCAGATCAATCACCACGTCTTCCTTGAACTGATGACGATAGTCCATCGCCATCTGGGTCACGAAGAAAACAGCCTCTGGATCATCCGCGTTTACGTGCAGGATGGGCGCCTGAATCATCTTCGCCACATCGGTGCAGTATTCAGTGGAACGGGCGTCTTCCTGCCTGCTGGTGGTAAAACCGACCTGGTTATTGATAACGATATGGATAGTGCCGCCAATGCCGTAGCCACGGGTCTGGGACATCTGGAAAGTTTCCATCACCACGCCCTGGCCGGCAAAGGACGCATCCCCATGCATGACAATCGGCACGCACTGGGAGCCGTCCTTGTCTTCCCGACGGGTCTGACGGGCTCTGACGGAACCTTCAACAACCGGAGAGACGATTTCAAGATGTGACGGGTTGAATGCCAGTGCCAGATGGACTTCACCACCATCCGTCATGACATTGGACGAGAAGCCCTGATGGTATTTCACATCTCCGGAGCCCGAATCCGCAAGCTTCTTGCCTTCAAACTCGTCAAAAAGCTCCTTCGGATTCTTACCCAGCGTATTGACAAGAACATTAAGGCGACCACGGTGGGCCATACCAAGCACAATTTCTTTTGCCCCATAGCTACCGGCGCGCTGGATCAGTTCGTCCAGACAGGGAATCAGGCTCTCGGCACCTTCCAGCCCGAACCGTTTCACGCCGGGATAACGAGAGCCGAGATATTTCTCGAGCCCTTCAGCAGCGGTCAGGCGCTCCAGCAGATGCCTGCGGGTGGTTACTTCCAGTTTCGGGCGGGACCTGACAGGCTCCATCCGCTGTTGAAACCAGCGCTTCTTGCGGGTATCGACAATATACATGTATTCCGCGCCGATGCTTCCGCAATAGGTCTGACGGAGGCCATCGACAATGTCTCTGAGCCGCATGGTTTCGCTGCCAAAGCACAGCGAGCCAGTCTGGAACTCAAGGTCGTAATCAGCTTCTGTGAGTTCGTGAAAAGCAGGATTGAGATCCTCGACCGTCGTTCTTTCCCACACTCCCAGAGGGTCCAGCCCCGATTCCTGATGGCCCCGGAAGCGAAATGCGTTAATAAGCTGGAGCACGCGAATCTGTTTTTTGTCCGCATCCGCGGTTGCACTTGCGGGGACACCGCCAGTGGTCACAAAACGCTGATTTTTTGATATGTGCTCGAACTGCTGACGTATAGACGCATGACTGACGTCGCGCCCCCTGTATCCGTCAACACTGGGGAGTCTGTCGAAATAACTTCGCCACTCTTCAGGAACAGCGTTGGGGTCAGTCAGGTAGGTTTCGAAAAGCTGCTCGACGTAGGCCAGATTTCCACCCTGCAGGTGGGAGGTCTGCCACAGTTGCTCCATTATGCTTTCGTGCATGTTGAATTGCTCACCTTGGGCTGGTGCGAGAAGTCCAATATGGTCTGCCAGCGATTGTTTTCAGTCAATCCGAGATTCGGCGTGATTGAGTCTGGCAGCCACATCCAAACATGGATGTTTTCCATCCGCCGGTATCATACTCTGCAAAAGCCGCAGCAGAACCATTCAGATCCCGACCGCGGCTTGCACATTTTGCACCTCTCCCCAACTTATGGCCATAAGCCATTGGTTGAAAGGCCCGCTTCGCTGCGAGCCTTCGAGGTGTGTTCTCTAATCAGGCAGAGTATAGCGCCTGTTGTCGAATTTGCTTAAGTTGCTCGCTGCAGGAGCAGATCACGAATGTGGCCAATCGCCCTTGTGGGGTTAAGACCTTTCGGACACACGCTGACACAGTTCATGATGCCACGGCAGCGGAATACGCTGAAGGGATCGTCAAGATTGGAAAGACGCTGCTCCTGGGCGTCATCACGGCTGTCCGCAAGAAAGCGATAAGCCTGCAGCAGGCCGGCCGGACCGATGAATTTATCCGGATTCCACCAGAACGACGGACAGGCTGTAGAACAGCAGGCACAAAGAATGCACTCGTACAGGCCGTCCAGCTTTTCCCGCTCCTCCGGTGACTGGAGTCGTTCGATGGCCGGCGCCGGGCTGTTATTGACCAGGTAAGGCATGACCTTTTCGTACTGGCTGTAGAAAAGACTCATATCGACCACCAGGTCGCGGATGACAGGGAGACCCGGCAGTGGGCGAAGCACCAGCTTGTCTTTCTTCACCACCTCCGACAGCGGCGTGATGCAGGCAAGTCCGTTCTTGCCATTCATATTCATGCCATCAGAGCCACAAACGCCCTCGCGACAGGAACGGCGGTACGCCATGGACGTATCCCGCTCCTTGATCAGATTGAGAACGTCCAGAACCATCAGGTCTTTGCCTTCCGGAACATCAACTTCCACGTCCTGCATATAGGGCGCTTTGTCTGCTTCCGGGTTGTAACGATAGACACTTACCAACATTGTTACATCCCCCTTAGTAGGTCCGGACCTTCGGTTCAAAAGTCGGAACAGTCTTCGGCGTGAAGTTGACGTCCCGCTTGCCAAGCCGCTTCTCGAGCGGAAAGTAGAGGGAGTGCTTCAGCCAGTTATCATCGTCACGCTCGGTGAAATCATTGCGTGCGTGCGCGCCGCGGCTCTCTTTGCGTTCAGCCGCGGACACCGCCGTGGCAAGGGCAACCTCGTAGAGGTTGTCCAGCTCCAGCGCTTCAATCCGCGCCGTGTTAAACGCATTGCTGGTGTCGGTCAGCTTGGTATTCCTGGTTCTTTCACCAATAGCCTCAAGTTTCTTCAGGCCTTCCTCCATGGCTTCGCCGTCGCGGAAGACACCGAAATAAAGCTGCATGCAGCTCTGGAGGTCCTTCCGGACATCGGCCACGCTTTCACCCTCGCTAGCTGAATTCAGGCGGTCCAGGCGGGCCATGGCAGCCTTGATGTCCTCTTCACTCGCGACGTCGGTTTCAAAGCCACCACGAAGCTGTTCTTCAATATAAAGACCGGCGGACCGGCCAAAGACAACAAGATCGAGCAACGAGTTACCGCCAAGGCGATTCGCACCGTGTACGGAAACACATGCGGCCTCGCCACAGGCGAACAGGCCGGGGATCGGCTGATCCTTGCCGTCTTTATCCTGGGTCAGAGCCTGACCGCCGACAGTGGTCGGGATACCGCCCATCATGTAGTGGCAGGTCGGCACGACCGGCACCGGCTCTTTGACCGGATCCACATGGGCAAAGGTACGGGACAGCTCACAGATACCCGGCAGCCGCAGGTTCAGCGTTTCCTCGCCCAGGTGATCCAGTTTCAGCAGCACGTGGTCCTTTTCCGGGCCACAGCCACGCCCTTCAAGAATTTCTATAACCATGGATCTGGCGACAACATCGCGGCCCGCCAGGTCTTTGGCATTGGGTGCATAGCGCTCCATGAAGCGCTCACCTTCCGAGTTGATCAGGTAGCCACCCTCGCCCCGACAGCCTTCTGTTACCAGGGTGCCGGCACCGTATATACCGGTCGGATGGAACTGCCACATTTCCATATCCTGCATCGGGAAGCCTGCACGCAGGGCCATCCCGATACCGTCCCCGGTATTTATCAGAGCATTGGTGGTGGAGGCATAAATCCGCCCTGCACCGCCCGTTGCCAGCACCGTCGCCTTTGACTTGATGTAGGCCACTTCCCCGGTCTCGATTTCGATGGCAACCACGCCCACAACTTCGTTTTTGCTGTTCTTGACCAGGTCCACGGCATACCACTCGTTCAGAAAGGTGGTGCCGCCCTTGAGGTTTGCCTGATAGAGTGTGTGCAACAGCGCATGGCCGGTGCGGTCAGCAGCCGCGCAGGTGCGAGCCGCCTGAGTTGGATTGTCGGGACCCTTGGACTGGCCACCGAAGGGTCGCTGATAGATCCGGCCCTGCTCGGTGCGGGAAAACGGCAGGCCCATGTGTTCAAGCTCAAATACCGCCTGGGGACCAACCGAACACATATATTCCACTGCATCCTGGTCGGCAATGTAATCGGACCCCTTCACGGTGTCATACATATGCCAGCGCCAGTCATCGTTGGGATCGGCACTGGCAATTGCACAGGTGATACCACCCTGCGCCGAAACCGTGTGCGAACGGGTCGGAAACACCTTGGTGATACAGGCTGTATTAACGCCGGATTCAGTCAGTTGCAGGGCAGCACGCATACCCGAACCGCCCCCGCCAATCACAATAGCGTCGTAAGACATTGTCTTGATGTTAGACATTAATTAAAGCCCCCAAAGAATCTGAATGCCCCAAACCAGATACACGAACATTGCAAGTCCGCAAGCTGCCTGAAACAGAAATCTCAGTGCAGTTGCCTTGATATAGTCCGTTGATATAGTCCAGAGCCCGACCCAGGCATGAGCACCGATAGATATCAGAGTCAGGAGGGTAAGGATCCGGAACCAGGTCTGACTGAACAGTCCTGACCAGACCTGATAGTCTACATCTGTTGTAAGCGCGAAACCGATTAAGAAAATCGTGTACAGAGCAAGTACGTAAGCCGTGACGCGCTGGACCATCCAGTCAAAAACGCCACTTCGGCCAAGATTCGTTACGCTGTTTACCATACCCAGACTCCTGCCAGAACGATGAGGATAACGGAAACCACAATGGTGGCTTTGGCGGCAATGCGACCACTTTCAAGCTCCTCACCGATACCCATATCCATCAGCAGGTGCTTGATGCCGGCAACCAGGTGGTACAACAGGGCGGACAGGATGCCCCAGGTAATCAGCTTCGCCAGGAAGCTGTCCAGCAAGTCACTAACCCGGTTGAAGCCGGCCTCTCCGCTGAGGGAGAGGTCAAGCCCGTACAGCATGAACGCGACACCGATAAAAATAATGATGCCACTGATGCGATGCAGAATGGACGTTATGGCTGGCAGCGGGAAATGAAACTTGCCGAGATCGAGATTTACTGGTCGTTTGCTATTCACAGCGCTCTCACACTCTCTTTTTTTATTCTACAGACGGACCGGATCCGACGGCAGAGGGTTGGTGTTGACAGATCAGTGTGCAAAGACGAGAGCCCTACACACGATTGGCTCAGGAGGGAGGCCGGGCCTGCGCTGTTCTTAATGCGGCGCTGAACTCGGCGGGTCCTCTATTATTACGGGATATGGATTATAAGGAGTAGCCCTGCTAATTACAAACGCGTAGGGTTGCAAAACCCCGTAAAATCAGGGTCTCACACTTTATGCCTGACTCCGCTATTCGTAGCGGTATCACCACTTTGTAGTCACTTTGCATTGACAAAAAAAGCCAACGCCCTATATTTTGCCCCTAGTCTTGCGATAATACTCGCCTTACCGGGCTTCCAAACACTGAACAGATTCCCAACATTTACAGAAAGGAGAGTACCATGACCGACAAGAAAGCCACGCTTTCAGTGGGTGGCAAGTCCTTGGACCTACCGGTGTACTCAGGCACTGTTGGCCCTGATGTCATCGATGTACGCGGCCTGGTGGAGGAAGGATTCTTTACTTACGATCCGGGGTTTATTTCAACAGCAGCCTGCGAATCCGGCATAACCTACATTGACGGCGCCAACGGAGTCCTTCTGCATCGCGGTTATCCGATCGAAGAACTGGCCGAGAATTCCGATTATCTGGAAGTCTGTTACCTGCTGCTTTACGGCGAATTGCCCGATGCGGAAAAAAACACGGAGTTCCATCAGACGATCAAGAATCACACCATGCTTCATGATCAGATGCGCAACTTCTACCAGGGCTTTCGCCGTGATGCGCACCCGATGGCGATCATGTGTGGGGTCGTGGGTGCCCTCTCGGCCTTCTATCACGACTCGATGGATGTAACCAGTGAACGCGAGCGGGAGGTCACTGCCCATCGCCTGATCGCCAAAATGCCCACCATTGCAGCCTGGAGTTACAAGTACAGCATTGGCCAGCCGTTCATGTATCCGCGTAATGACCTGTCCTATGCCGAAAACTTCCTGCAGATGATGTTTGGCGTTCCCTGTGAAGAGTACAAACCGAACCCGGTTCTGGCCAAGGCCATGGACAAGATCTTTTTGCTGCATGCCGACCACGAGCAGAACGCATCCACGTCCACTGTGCGCCTGGCGGGCTCGACCGGTGCCAACCCCTACGCCTGTATCGCTTCCGGCATTGCAGCCCTCTGGGGACCTGCTCACGGCGGAGCCAACGAAGCAGTTCTGGCCATGCTGTCAGAAATCGGCGATGAGTCGAACATCGAGAAATATATTGCCAAGGCCAAGGATAAGGACGATCCTTTCCGCCTGATGGGCTTCGGTCACCGGGTATACAAGAACTTTGACCCACGTGCCAAGGTCATGGCCGAGACAGCCTATGAAGTACTGTCTGAACTCGGGCTGGAAAACGATCCGCTGCTCAGGATTGCACAGCGCCTGGAGAAAATTGCACTGGAAGATGAATTCTTTGTCGAGCGCAAACTCTATCCGAATGTGGACTTCTATTCTGGCCTGATCCTTAGAGCGATCGGCATCCCCACTTCCATGTTCACGGTAATCTTTGCCCTGTCCCGTACCATCGGCTGGTTCTCCCACTGGAACGAAATGGTCACTGGCAGCTACCGGATCGGTCGTCCCCGTCAGCTTTACACCGGTCCTGATGTCCGCAAGTACCCGAAAAAATAGACCCGGACTCGGGCATTCAGGCCAGGCCGCTCCCATAGCGGCCTTTTTTATACCCGGACATTCTGCAATGATTCATCAAGAGCAATAACAACATCACACTGGAGACAAACAGATGAGCATCAAAGCTGCATTTCTTGGACTTGGCGTTATGGGGTATCCCATGGCAGGACATCTGGCCAATGCGGGTATTGCCGTAACCGTCTGGAACCGGACTTCAGGGAAAGCGGAGCAATGGGCAGCCCAACACCCCGGTAGTGCCGGCACATCCATTGCCGGAACGGTCAGCGGGGCAGACTTTGTGTTTACCTGTGTCGGCGCTGACCTGGATCTGAAAGAAATTTTCACTGGGCCGGAGGGCATCATTGAAAATGCCAGCCCGGGCGCTGTTCTGGTTGACCATACCACCGCATCGGCCGGCATTGCAGAGCACCTGGCAGAGCTTGCCGGAGAAAACCGGCTGGGTTTCGTTGATGCGCCGGTGTCCGGCGGACAACAGGGCGCCGAAAAAGGCCAGCTCACCATTATGTGTGGCGGTGACGACCAGGCCTTTGCAAAAGCGAAGCCACTGATGGAACACTACTCCAAGGCCCTGAACCTTATGGGGCCGGTAGGCAGCGGACAGAAAACCAAAATGGTCAACCAGATTGCCATTGCCGGCCTGGTACAGGGGCTGTCAGAGGCGCTGCATTTTGCCCAACAGGCAGAACTAGACGTTCAGAAGGTCGTGGACGTCATTTCCAAAGGTGCCGCCCAGTCCTGGCAGATGGAAAACCGTTCAGCCACGATGATCGAGGGTAAATTCGATCATGGTTTCGCGGTGGACTGGATGCGCAAGGATCTGGCGATATGCCTGGAGGAAGCCCGCAAAAATGGATCAAAAATACCCGTCGCAGCCCTGGTGGATCAGTTTTACGGCGACGTTCAGGATATGGGCGGACGTAGGTGGGATACCTCGTCGCTGATCCAGAGACTGAAAGGAAAACGGTAAGGATTTTTTGCCACGGAGTCCACGGAAGGACATGGAGAAATAAAGAGTTTTGGCCACTAAATCCACGAAATCACACGAAATCACACGAAATCACACGAAAAAAAGACTGGCAGTGTATTTATATTCCCCAGCCAAGAAGCGGGTATTTCGTGGATTTCGTGGTAAATCGTTTTTCAGTGATCTTCCGTGTTTTCCGTGGCTAACCAGTCACTTGTTCTTGTCTTTAGGAATCCAGCGCCCATTCTCGTACCACGCTGACCAGCCGGTCGCCTTGCCGTCTTTCTCTGACATGACGTACTGCTCTTTGCTCTTGCGGCTATAACGAATCACTGTGGGATTACCTTCAGGATCCTTCTCCGGCGCATCCATCAGAAAATCATATTTTGGATCGATCTCCTTGCGGTGCGGCTTGATCTCTTTCACCAGCGGCGGTCGGGTCTCCCGGTTCTTGGGAAACTTGCTTGCCGCCAGAAACAGACCAGACGCCCCATCCCGAAGCACATAGGTGTCGTCCACCTTCTCGCAGGCCAGTTCCGACATCGGAACCGGATCCATTTTGGGCGGGGCGGGCTCACCATTTTTTAGCAGTTTGCGGGTGTTCTTGCAGTCATCGTTGGTACAACCAAAATATTTACCGAAACGACCGGTTTTCAGCTGCATTTCAGAGCCACACTTGTCGCACTCCAGGGTCGGTCCTTCGTAGCCCTTGATGCGGAAGCTGCCTTTCTCGACCTCGTAGCCCGGGCAGTCCGGATTGTTGCCGCAGACATGGAGCTTGCGACCCTCATCAACAAGATAGCTGTCCATGGCAGTGCCGCACCGGGGACAGCGACGCTTCTTGCGGAGCAACCGGCTCTCGCCCTCACCCTCGACATCTTCATCGGCACTCACCACCTCATCGCCCGACACCAGGTTGATCGTGGTCTTGCAGCGCTCTTTCGGTGGCAATGAATAACCGGAGCAACCAAGAAACACCCCGGTGCTGGCCACACGAATCTGCATGGGGCGCTCGCAGGTCGGGCAGGGAATATCGGTTTCCGTGGGCGTATTCGCCCGCATACCGCCCTCGTCGTCCGCGATTTCCGCAGTCTCAAGCTGTTTTTTGAAGCGACTGTAGAAGTCGTTCAGTACCTTTTTCCACTGCACATCACCCGCGGCGATTTCATCCAGCTCGTCCTCCATCCGGGCCGTAAAGTCGAAATCCATCAGATTGGGGAAGGATTCGGACAGACGTTCGGTGACGATCTCGCCCATTTTCTCGGCGTAGAAGCGCCGGTTCTGAAGCCGCACATAGCCCCGGTCCTGAATGGTCGAGATAATGGATGCGTAGGTGGAAGGGCGACCTATGCCCTGCTTTTCCAGCTCCTTGACCAGGCTGGCTTCAGTATATCGCGGCGATGGCTTGGTAAAGTGCTGGCTCGGTTCGAGCTTCTCAAGACCAAGGGTCTCGCCTTCCCGGATGTCTGGCAGCGCCATGTCCTCGTCTTTTTTCGACGTCTGGGGCGCGGCTTTCAGGAAACCTTCAAACTTGATGATCCGTCCACGGATTCGCAGCTCGTAATCGCCATTTGCGACAAGTATCGATGTGCTCAGGAATTCTGCGTCCGCCATCTGGCAGGCAATGAACTGCCGCCAGATCAGCTCGTAAAGCTTCTCAGCATCTTTCTCGAGTCCGGCAATATCGGTAGGCCTGCGATTTACGTCGGTTGGCCTGATCGCTTCGTGAGCTTCCTGCGCGCCTTCCTTGCTGCCGTAGATTCTGGGCTGGTCCGGCAAAAACTTATCGCCAAACACCTTTTTGACGTAGTCCCGGCAACTGGCCACCGCATCCTGACTCAGATTGGTAGAGTCGGTACGCATGTAGGTTATGAAGCCCGCCTCGTAAAGACGCTGGGCCAGCATCATGGTTTTCTTGACGCTGAACCCCATGCGATTGCTGGCGGCCTGTTGCAATGTAGAAGTAATAAAGGGCGCCGAGGGGCGTGAGCGGGTTGGTTTGTCTTCCCGCCTTGCTACCTTGAAGCTCCCTGACTTCAGACGCTCAACGTGCTCGGCACTCTGCTTGTCACTGGTTGGCCGATAGGCCTTGTCGGCATATCGGGTGACCTCAAAGCGGATCGGCTGCCGCGATTCGCTCCGGGTCAGGTCCGCATGCAACTGCCAGAATTCCTCGGGCACGAACTTGCGGATTTCCCGCTCACGCTCGACAATCAGACGCACCGCAACAGACTGCACGCGACCTGCCGACAGGCCCCGGGCAATCTTGGCCCAGAGCAGCGGTGACACCATATAGCCCACAACCCGATCCAGGAAACGGCGGGCCTGCTGGGCGTTCACCCGGTCATTGTCAAGATTGCCCGGATCCTCGAAGGCTTTCTGAATCGCCCGCTTGGTGATTTCGTTGAACACCACCCGGCGGTATTTCTCCGGATCACCACCAATGGTCTGCTGCAGATGCCAGGCAATGGCTTCCCCCTCACGGTCCAGATCCGTCGCGAGATAGATATTGTCGGCCGATTTCGCCAGGCGTTTGAGTTCGCTAACCACTTTTTCCTTGCCGGGCAGTATCTCGTAACGGGCATCCCAGTCATGGTCCGGATCCACTCCCATGCGCGCCACTAACTGATCCCGCGCCTTCTTCTTTTTGTGGACCGCCTTTTCCTCGGGACTCATCTTGCGGGTAATCGCAGCCAGCCGCGCCCGCTCCTTGGGATCACTGGTGGAACCGGAGCCACTGACCGGCAGATCACGAATGTGCCCGACGCTCGACTTCACAATGAAGTCAGATCCGAGGTACTTGTTGATAGTCTTCGCTTTCGCTGGCGACTCGACAATAACGAGGCTTTTACCCATATCGGAGTTCTATATCCTTGGCGATGATCGGTTAAAAAGTCAGCAAACCGTAAACTCGCTGTAAAATCAGTCGGCTAGAAAAGTCTTGATAGCCGCCCTAATAGTATAATTGCATTGTTGTACAGGGTCAGGAAAAGCAAGACAACCCATTATGGAAAAATGCAGCAAGGGTTGTGCCCGGTTTTTGTTGAATGTCAGACAAGAAAGCCCGGCAACTGCCGGGCTTTCTCAGAACACGTTATTGATTCAATTCAATGAATTAAACACGCTCCCACACTGTTGCGATACCCTGCCCCATGCCGATACACATGGTGGATACACCAAGCTTCCCGCCTTTGGCCATCATCACGTTCAGCAAGGTGGTCGAGATACGTGCACCGGAGCAGCCCAGCGGGTGCCCAAGGGCGATCGCGCCCCCGTTCAGGTTCACTTTCTCTTCCATTACGCCCAGCAGCTTCAGGTCTTTCAGCACCGGAAGTGACTGGCCGGCGAAGGCTTCATTGAGTTCCCAGAAGTCGATATCCTCGACTTTCAGGCCCGCACGCTTGAGTGCTTTCTTGGTCGCCGGAACCGGACCGTAACCCATGATCGCCGGATCAACCCCGGCGACAGCCATGCCGCGAATTCTGGCAATCGGCTTGAGGCCCAGAGCTTCGGCACGGCCGGCAGACATCAATACCATCGCAGCCGCACCGTCAGTGAGCTGGGACGATGTGCCGGCGGTGACCGAACCATTCTTCGGATCAAAAGCGGGCTTGAGCTGAGCCAGGGACTCAACCGTAGTCTCGGGACGAATGGTCTCGTCCTCCTCTATCAGCTTCCTGAAGCCATTTTCGTCATGACCTTCAACCGGCACGATTTCATTGCTGAAACGACCTTCCTGCGTTGCCTCGTGAGCCAGGCGATGGGAACGGGCACCGAACTCATCCTGCTGTTTGCGGGTGATGCCATGCATTCTCGCCAGCATTTCCGCAGTCAGGCCCATCATGTTGGACGCCTTGGCGGTGTATTTTGAGGCTGCCGGGTTATGGTCGAAGCCGTCAGTCATGGGGATGTGGCCCATGTGTTCGACACCGCCAACCA